>Ga0172379_10000230_pt1 | contig 152288 bp, 127 predicted proteins | sample GrowelOW334metaG_FD_119756 | JGI IMG/M metagenome (GOLD analysis project Ga0172379, IMG submission 119756) | Groundwater microbial communities from an aquifer near a municipal landfill in Southern Ontario, Canada - Groundwater well OW334 metaG | ecosystem: Environmental > Aquatic > Deep...
GGAAATGCGAATTGGGAACAGAACAACGACATCTCTCTGGATTAAATCCAACGGCCACGACAACGGCAAGGACATGACATTTCAACTTTCGATACTACATGACGTTTTAACTTTCGATTGACAAGTTGATGCGGTCCCTTGCTGAACGAGGGAATTTTCTTTACACTCATGGTGTCGGGGAGTGCGCGTTGCTTCAGGGGGACTTATGTGGAACGATCGACGGAATAATTTCAGCAAGCTGCTCGAATCTCCGGCCTTCTTGGTCGGCTCGGCGTGCGGCATCGCGGCTTTGGTGGGCCTGGGCTGGTTCCTGCACGCTTCCTCGCAGAAGGACCGGTCTCTTGAAGCCGTGCCGTTCAATTGGCAGTCTTCTCCGATCACGCCCGATCACGCGCCTCTGGCGAAGAACAGCATGATGATCGCGCGGCAAGCCTTGCCCAAAGGCGAGGCTGCGCGGTCCGGCGGCGAGGATATCGTCGGAGAAGAGGCGGGCGCGCGCCGCAGCGGCGCGAAGGAGGGCGCCTCCGACGATTCGGCGAAGGACGGAGCGGTCCCGGGAGAGGAAGGCCGGACATCGTGGACGGACAAGCTCGCGGAGATGTTCGGCTACGGAAAGGCCGAGGAAAAGCCTAAGGCGCAGTTCGGCGACCTGGGCGGGCCCAACGGCGCGCAATTCGGGTCCAACGGGATGAACTCGTCGGTGTCTGCGCCGCCTGCGCCGGCGGCTCCGCGTCCTGGAGCGAGTTCTGCGGGGCTTGCCTCCGGCTGGCCCGTGGACGGCAGGAGCACCGCGAGGGCTTCCGTGGATGGACGGATGCCGGGGCGTGTTTATTCCAGACAGACGAGAGAGACTTCGGCCTTCGCGGCAAGGGGGCTTTCACATTTCGGGAGCAATGTCTCGGTCCCGGGAAAGGCCACGGATGTCGGAACGGTCGCGTTGCAGACGGGGTATTCTCAGACGCCGACCGGGGTGAGCATGCCCGGTGTTTCAGCGCCCAGCCCGGGCGTGTCTTCCGGCGACGATCCAGGCCGCAACAACGGGGACAATGGAGTATGGCCGGATCCCAGCGGGACTATCAGCCCGCCGGATCCCGGCAACCACGGAGAGCCTCCCGCGCCGGTCGTGCCCGCGACCCCCGCTGAGATCAACAAACAGGCCGACGAGCATCTGAAGGTGGCCAACCAGTACCGGACGCAAGTTATCGTCCCCCTCATCCAGCAGGAAAAGACGAAGATCGTTCCCTTTAAGCAGGGGGTCATCAAGGCCATCCAGACGCTCAAACCGTTGGATAAATACGTCCAAATGCAGAGATCGAGGTTCGCAGACATGCCCATGGCCCAGGAAGCCTTGGCGGACATCCATGAGCTTATCTCCGGGGAAGGCAAGACCGCGCAAGAGGGCAGCGTCAGCGGAGAGTTTCTGCGCAGGCTTCAGGAATCGAAGAGGAATATCATCGACGGCGTCAACCTGATCGGGAAGATCCCCGCGAATTGCGTTTTCCCGGGCCTGAGCAAGAAGGTCAAGGTGGACTATCACACGGCCTCCGCCAATGGGCACGATGCCTTGGATCAGGCGATCGTCCAGGCCGTGAATGTCCGCGACGAGGCCCTGAAAGCTGCGGATGTCGTGGCCGGGGAGTCCGCAGCGCTGGAGGCTTCCGCGCCCAATGCCGCGCGGGCCAAGGCCATCAGGGCCGTTGCCGATCATGTCGAGAATCAGCTGAGGGTCGCCGGCAAATCCATCCCCGCGGACCTCAAGAAGGCGAACAAGGTGCGCGGCAAGCTCAAGGAGAAGCCGTTGACCGCCTTGACCAAGAAGGCGAGAAAATTAAACGAGAAGATCAAGGAACAGTGCGATGCGGTCCAGGAGCGCTATTCCGCCTATCCCGACAACGCGACGCGCAGGGACGTCTTGGACGACGTGAACGCCGCGGAGAACTCCTCCGGCGTCGCCGTGAACACCCTGATTGTTCGGGATAATCATGTTGTCGCCACCAATCCGCTGCATGGAACCGTCCTGGCGGGAGACGAAGCGAGCGGTACGCTGGTGCGTCTCTGCGAGAGCTATCAAGGGCTCAAGGTTCTGTCCGCGGACGCGAAAAAGGCCCATCCGGCGCAGCAATAGCAGGCTCATCTTCAGTCTTCGGCGCGGGGAAGGGAAGACTTGAGATTCGGGTCGTTGAGGTATTTGATTCCGCGGGTCAGCCAGATGTCGAGATGATCGACTCGTCCGTCGCCGTTGCGGTCGCCGATCCTTTCGGTCAGCTTTTTGCTGAGTTGGACACGGCCGACGGCTTCTGAAGCCAGGGCAAGCGCGGAATTCTTTCCCGTTTTGTCGATATCCGTTCCCGGGCCCGGGATCACGACGATCTTGAGCCCTCCGTCGATGAGCTCGTAGGCGCCGCCGGCCCCGCCGATATACTCGGCGAATCTGTTCACATCGATCTTCTGCTGCGCCGCATACTGCGCGACGTACTTGAGCAGTCCGGGACCGCGATTGTAGGCGAGGTCTCCCAGGAATTCCACGACTCGCGGATTGCTCGGGAGCGGCAGCTTGGCTTCTGAGAAGCGCTTGGCCATGGTCCTGTCGGTCTGCGCGCGCAGCAGGCTGCCGTAGACGATGTTGGTGATGGTGTCGTTGGCCACGTTCCTCGGGCCGGAGTAGGCTTCCTTGTGCACGTTCTCGATCTGCATGATCCCGACCGCCGCGGGGTTGGAGGGCACCGCCTGCTTGAGGCCCGACTCGGTCTTGGCCATGTATTTGAGGAATTCAGGCCGGATGCCGAATTCCTTGCCCGCGAGCGCGAAGGCTTGGTCGATCTGCCGCATCGTCAGTTCCGTCGAATTATTCGGGATGACGAGCGCATCATGGATGCGCTTGGAGAGCTTCATGTACTCGGACTTGGCGTCCGGGAGCTTCCTGTTCGGATCGATGACGGAAGTGCTCTTGTCGAGCAGGCGTTGGACCTTCTCATCGAAGGCCTTTCCTGCGAACTGAGCTTTTTCAAAGAGAGTTCCCTCGGCCAGGGCCTTCTGCGCCTCCGCGCGGAAAAACGCCCACTTTTCCGCGTTCTCGGGGCTGAGGCGTCCGTCCGCGGCGGACTTGTCGAGGCTGCGCTCCAGGCGGGGATAGGCTTCCTGGACCGCGGCGGCTCGGAGCTCCAAAGAGGGCAAGGCGCGGATGCGGAGTTCCTCGGCGCGGATCTTCTCGAAGAGGGCCGGGTCCTTCTCGGAGAGCTCGTCGATGAGGTCTACGACCACGTCCTCGAAGGTCTGAGCCTGCCTTCCTTTCGGAACGGCCGGGACGGAATCCAGGACGTTTTGGCCGAAGTCCGAAAGCAGCGCTGAGATGCGGGCCGCGGCTGCTTCGGCGTCTTGGCTGAATGGGGCCTTCGGCGAGATCGCCGCCGTGCTGGACGCAGGAAGAGACAGGCACAAAAGGACGGATGCCGGGAGCCGGAGGAGCAGCAGCAGGTATTTCGGCTTCAAGGCCCTCGCGATCAGCGATATCCGCATAAACCGCGCCTATTCGACCAGCGTGAAGTCCGAGCGCAGGCGGATGTCCGCGGAGGACGCGCCGATCATCAGCTCGAAATCGCCGGGTTCCGCCGCCCATTGCAGGCGGTCGTTGTAGAAAGAGAGCTTCTCCCGGTCGATCAGGAAGGAGACGGCCTGGGTCTCTCCGGGTTCCAGACGGATCTTCCGGAAGTCCTTGAGCTCCTTGACCGGCCGGACCACGGAAGCGGCCTTGTCCCGCAGATAAAGCTGCACGATCTCTTCGCCGGCGAGCTTGCCGGTGTTCGTGATATTCAGGGAGGCCCGCAGCTGTTCATCCGCCCGGAGCTTGTCCTTGTCCAGCTTCAGGTCGGAATACTTGAAGTCCGTGTAGCTTAGGCCGTAGCCGAAGGGGAAGCGGGGGGAGTTGGGCAGGTCGATGTAGGCGGAGACGTAGATGTTCGAGGTCTCGGTCTGGGGCGGCCGGCCGGTGTTGAAGCGGTTGTAGTAGATGGGGATCTGCCCTTCGCTGCGGGGGAAGGTGATGGGCAGCTTGGCCGAGGGGTTGTAGTCGCCGAAGAGCACGTCGGCGATCGCGTTGCCGGCCTCGCTGCCCAGCCACCAGGCATAAAGGACGGCGGCCGCATTTTCCGCGGCCGAGTCGAAGATCAGCGGCCTGCCCGCGTTGACGAGGACCACCAGGGGCTTCCCGGAGGCATGGACTGCTTGGACGAGTTCTTCCTGCACCCCGGGCAGCCGGATGCTGCTGCGGCTCTTGGCCTCGCCGCTCATATCCCAGCGCTCGCCGATGCTCAGGATGACGGCATCCGCTTGCCGGGCGGCCGCGACCGCCTCGGCGAATCCGCTCTTGTCCGTTCCCTCGATGTCGCAGCCTTTGGCGTACAGGAGCTTTGTGCCGCTGCCCAGCTTGTTCTTGATGCCGTCCCACTGCGTGATGGTGAGCTTCGAATAGTCCTCGTTGGGCAGGGTCACGGACCAGAATCCGTGATTGTCCTTGACGGCCTTGACCATGGGGCCGATGAATGCGAGGGTCTTGATGTTCTTGGAGAGCGGCAAGATATTGGAGTCGTTCTTGAGCAGGACAATGCTCTTGGCCGCCATCTCCCTGGCCGCCTTCCTGTGCGAGGGATCATTGAGCTCGGCCTGCTCTCTTTTGGGATCGCTGAAGCGGTAGGGGTCGTCGAAGAGACCCAGCTCGAACTTCTTGCGCAGTATCCGGCGCACGGCATCGTCTACCAGGGCAATGGGGACTTTGTTTTCCGCGACCAGCGCGGCCAGATTTTCGCGGTAGGCGTTGCTTTCCATGTCCATGTCGCTGCCCGCCGTAATCGCTTTGAGCGCGGCTTCTTTGCCGTCGGCGGCGTAGCCGTGGCTGACCATTTCGCCGATGGAACCCCAGTCTGAGACCGTGAAGCCTTGGAAGCCCCATTCGCCTTTGAGGATGTCGCGCTGCAGATGCTTGTTGCCGGTGGCAGGGATCCCGTTCAAGTCATTGAAGGAGTTCATGAGGGTCGCCGCGCCCGCGTCCACGGCCGCCTTGAAGGGCGGCAGATAGGTTTCCCGGAGCATCCTTTCGCTCATGTCCACGGAGTTGTAGTCCCGGCCGCCTGCCGCCGCGCCGTAGGCGGCGAAATGCTTTGCGCAGGCCATGAGCGCGTCCAGGTTTCCGAGCTTTTTGCCCTGGAAGCCTTTGACTCTGGCATAGGCGATCCTGGAAGCCAGAGCGGTGTCTTCTCCCGCGCCTTCCATCACCCTGCCCCAGCGGGGATCGCGCGCGATATCGACCATGGGCGCGAAGGTCCAGTGGATGCCGCCGGCGGCTGCCTCGGCCGCCGCGATCCTGGCCGAATTTTCGATGGCTTCCAGGTCCCAACTGGCGGCCTCGGCCAGGGGGATGGGGAAGGTGGTCTTGTAGCCGTGGATGACGTCCAGGCCGAAGAGGAGGGGGATCTTCAAACGCGACTGCATGGCGGCTTCCTGGTACTGCCGCGTGTAGCGCGTGCCGATCACGTTGAGCATGGAGCCGATGCGGCCGCTCCGGATGTCTTCCTTCTGGTTTTTCTTGAACGACTCCGGCCCGGTCGCCTGTCCGTCGCCCGAATATTGGGTGAGTTGTCCGACCTTCTCTTCCAGGGTCATCTGCTGGAGCAGGGAGTGGACCTTCTCGTCGATCGTCCTCGCCGGAGCCGCGAAAGAGAATGAGGAGGCCATGGCCGGCAGGAGGAAGGCCGCCAAGACGGCTTTGGAACGAAGGAAGCGCTCTATTCCCTTTCGTTTCGGAGCGGAAGGCTGGGCGCCCATGCGGGTCACGGAGATGGCCGCTGCCGCGGACGATTCGACGATCACCATGTTCTACTCCTGTAAAAAAAGAGTTCCTGCAGGCATGAGTTTAACATATGCGAAAAACACGGGCGGCTACCGGCTCTGCGCGATGATCCTGGCGGCGGCGTTTTGGGCCGCGGTCTTGAGCTCATCGAAGGTCTGCGCGGACCGCAGAGAGGGGAGGAAGAAGTTCTTGACGATGAAGGACGAAATCTTCAGCAGCGCGGGGAGCCGGGGTGTTTTCACGGCCAGGGCTTCCAGGATTCGCAGGTGCTGCTCCGCCGCGAAGAATCCGGCTTCTGTTGCCTCCGCGCAAGGCGCGGCGAGCACGGGCTTGAGCAGCGCCGCGGCTTCGCGCAGAAGAGCGATGTAGTCCGCGGCGGAAAGCGACTCGGCGTCGAGTCCGCGTTCTTCGATGAGTCCCAAGGCCCGGCTTTCCACGCGGCCGGGCATCTCCTGCGCCCAGTAGATCGGCAAGAGCGCGAGCACGGAATTCGCTGTTTCCTCGGCGGCCGGCAGGAGCGCCTGCGCTTCTTCGGGCGTCGAGGCTTTATGCGCGGACTCCATCCATTTCCGGCCTGCGCCGGAGTTGAGGGCGTTGCCGATCATGCTCATGGAGGCGCCCGGGGCGTTCGCGGCGGCTTGGATGATGCGTAAAAGCCCGTCGATGACCGCGGCCGCGATCGCCTGGGACTCGGGAGAAGGCGCCTGAGTCTGCGCGTCGGACTTCAGGCGCGACGCGGCCTCCGAGGCCGCCTGCGCATAGTCCGCGGCCGAGAGCGCGGATGCATCCGCGTGCCGCTCGGCGAGCCGCGCGCCGAGCGCGTCCTGCAATCGGCCGATCGTAGTCTGCGCCCAGGCTGCCGGCGCCAAGGACGGCATGGATTGGGCGATCGAGAGGCCTTCTTTTTGGAATTCGAGGGCCTGATCCGGAGAGAGGAGCTGCGATGATTTTTTCAGCCATTTCTGCACGAGCTTGGATTCCATGAGCTGACTGTAGACCCGGGCGTCCACTCCCTTGAGCGGGCTCACCGCCTGCATGAGGAGCGTCATGCTCTCGGCGACGATCAGGGCCGTCTGAAAGCACGAATCCGTGGGGGCCAGGCTGCGGCCCTCGGCCCGGAACTTGGCCAGGCCGGCGGCGTAGACGGCTGTCAATTCGACGGGAGACGAAACGCTCTTTACGCCGTTCTCCGCGGCGGTCATTTTGACGAGCGTTTCGAAGAGATCGATCTTGTTCTCCAGGAACTCTTTCTCGACTGTGGAGACATCCAAGGCCTGCGCCGCGGCCGCGTCGGCCGCGCGCAGGGCTTCCTCGAAGGAAGCGGCCTTGGAGGCCTGCGCGAGCATGCCGTTGACCGCTGTTTGGAAGATGTAGTTCATGCGAAAGGGGATCTTCGGATAGGCTTGCGCGATCCTTTGCAGGGACGCATGCATTTTGGAGAAGAGGGAGGCCGCGGCAGCGAAGGACTCCGGCGTGGGAGCAAGCTTAAGGCCCTGCAGCTGGAAGCTGTCCTCGGCGGCCTTGAAGGCGTCCTCGATGAGCCGGGCGCGCTGAGCGTCGGTCTTTCCTGCGTCCAAATAGCCGTTTTGCGATAGAGTCTTCTGAACGACGCCCAGAAGCCGGCTCTGGGACTTCAGGACGAAATCCAACTGCTGAGCGAAGGCCGCGGCCGCGGTTTCCTCTGCCATCGGGACCGCATCAGCCGGCGCGGGCTGGGCCGCGGTTCCGTCGAAGAGCCGGGAGAAGGCTTCCGGGGCGATGAGGAGTTTCGTTCTCGACAGGGTCGGGAGGGCGCCTGCATGCGGCGGATATTCCTGCGCGGGTTTTCCGGCGGCTTTGCGCAGAAGGATGGGGAACTGTATGGGGCTGCGGATGCGCAGAGCGGCGTTCGCGGCAGGCTGGGCCAAAATCCTTGTCTGGGAGAGCGGGAGCATGGAGGCGCCGCCCAAGAGCATCGGAGCGGAGAACGGAGCGTTCTCCATAGTCGGCAGAGAGAAGGATGCGGGGGCGGCGATCAGGTCATCAGCCGCGGCAGGGCCCGCCAAGGAGGCGGCGCTTGCGGGCAGGGAGACATGCGAGACGACTGAGACGGACGCCGACGCGGGCTGGGCAACGAGGGCCGCGGCCAAGTGCAGGGCGGCAAGCGCGCGCGGCATCCCGCTTATTTCGCGGTTTCCGGCCGGGCTTGATAACTCGCCAAGCCGTGCACGCGTTCCTGCAGGTCCGGATGAGAAAGGAAGAGGTTGAAGAACCAATTGCCTTTCACATAGGGAGCCTTGCCCTTGCCCAGGGAGCCCATGAGTCCCATCTTGCGCAGGCCCGTGGCCAAGGCGCGGGTGTCGCCCAGCAGGGCCGCGGAGCCGGCATCCGCCATGTCCTCATTGGCGCGCATGAGCTTCATGGAGGAGAGCAGCCAGACCATGGAGCCCCAGAAGGCAAGCATGAGTTGGAAGAGCGTATCCGTTCCCAGTCCGAACATCGCGAAGAGCAGCGGGATCAGCGCGAAGAACGTCAGCATGTGGCGGTAGCGGATATGGGAGAGCTCGTGTCCCAGCACGGCCTTGAGTTCCTCGGGAGAGAGGATGTCTCCGATCGGATCGAGGATGGTCACCGTGGCGGAGCGGTGCGTCATGCCTGCGGCAAAGGCATTGGGACCTTTCTTGCCGCCGTCTCCGTGGAACAGGGGGGGAGTCTTCATCCCGGCCCTCTTGGCGAGGTCCTGGAGCATGTCCACGAACGGGCCTTTTTCCTCGGGTTTGGCGCCCATGAATCTCGGGAGGATGCCGCCGACGATGACGACGAGCAGGATATTGATCCCGAAGCTCTTGGCCGCGGACAGGAGCTTCGTGCCGAGCAAGGCGATGCCTGCGAGCAGAGAGCCTTGATGCAGGGCCAGGAGCCCGAGGCAGCAGGCGACCACCGCGAGCGTGGCCAGCGCCGCGGCCCACTGCGTTTTCCGCAGGTTCTTGGCCGCGTCCAAGGGCTGCTTCTTGGCGGAGAAGATCCAATCCTCCAGTTCCAGGAAGGCGGGCCGGCCGTGGGTGAGATTGGTCATGAACTTCGCGCTGCCTTTGAGCGTCATGAACATCAATACGGGGAGGACGAAGGTCATCGCGGTCGACAAGTGGAGTCCCATGAGTCCCAGGGTGATCTGCACGGCCTGGACGAAGAGCTGCAGGACGAGGATCTTCATGGGCAGCTGAAGGGGAGTGAATTCCGCGGGCATGCGGCGGCCGTTCTCGAGGCCGTAGATCGTATTGGCGCTTGCGTAGATGACCGGCAGGGCCTTGGCGAGCGCGGAGAGTCCCATGAACGCGGCGAGGCTCAGCGGGCCGCCGAGGAAGATGAGATTGTCCGCGGTGAATGCGCCGATGAGGGATAGTCCCGCGGCATGGAGCCCGAGGAAGGTGGAGGCGGCGGCGCCCAGGAGCGTTCCGATGAGCGTGTCCGCGTAGTTTCGCAGGGGCTGGACCTTGTCGCCGCCGGAGCCCTTCATCTGCGCGCGCACCGCGATCAACGCGGGCAGGAGCAGTCCGCCCAGGCCGAAGGTCGTCCAGACGGAAGCGCTTATGGCGAATCCGAAGACCTGCGGCATGAGCGTGCGCGCGGCCATGTCCATGAGGAAGGTCGTCGCGGCGGATATCGGCAGGACCAAGGAGGGCATGACGAAGCCTTTCTTGACGGGCTGCCGGGCGGATGCCGGAGAGAGCCCGGAGGCCTTGTCCGCGGACTCGGCTCCGACTACGGCCTCGGCGGAGGCGTCCGATTTCGAGCCGTTCTCCCAAGCTTGCCGGCCGCTCTGGTGCGCGGCCTCGCCGAACACGGGCGCGTCGGTCTCGATGCGGGTGAGCAGGGAATCCACGTATTCGAGCCGATCGGCGAGGTGAGTCATCCCTGCGTCGCGTTCCTGCTTTTCAGCGGCGGCTCTCTTCTTCTTGAATTCTTTGGATTCCTTCGAAAAAGGATTGCTCAGATGAGAGGCCGCGTACTTGATGCTGATGCCCAATCTCTTGAGCTGTGTCGCAATCGGCGTTTTCGGCGCGGGCACGGTTTCTTCCAGTTCCGCGAGGGTCTGGGACCGGGCAGACTGCTCTTGCAGGGCATCCGGCAGGGTCTGCGCCATGCCGAGTCCGGCCGGAAGTGAAAGCGTGTCCGGGAGAGTTTGAGAGAGCGGCTGGTTCTGGGTGAGTCCCGCGACCGGCAGAGTCAGCTGGATCGGCGAGATGCCGGCGGGGGCTTGCGAGACGACTTGGGCCAGGGCGGATGTGACCGAAGGACCGGGCAGGACGACGAGCATCGCCGCGACAAGGGCGCATGCGATGTTCTTTCTAAGGGTCTTTGCGAGAGTTTCCATGTTCGTCGCTCCTGTGTGCGTCACGACGTTCGCGCGGCGCAGCTAAGCGCCGTGACTGTATGATAGCGGTCGTTGACGAAAATCAATGAGGCCCCAAGGGCCGTGTCCCGCGATGTTAATGGACCTAGCCGGATATAGGCCCTTGGGGGCGGGTTCCTGTTCGTCATCCCGGCGAAAGCCGGGAGGTGTCGTCACCCCGGGCTTGACCCGGGGCCCAGGAGTACGCACTCCATTAGGAAAAGGAGAAGGCCGGACTCGAAAGAGGCCGGCCTTCCTTTATAAGGACGGCGGAGAGGCTATTTCTTTTCGGATGGTTCCATCATTCCGTTGAGGGCCGCTACGCGCTTGCTCATTTCCGGATGCGTGAGCATGAGCCTGTAGAGCGGGTTCATCGCGCTCTCAGGAAGGCGATCCTTGCCCAGTTGGCCGAAGAGGGTCAGCCGGCGAAGGCCGGTGCCCAGGCTGCGCGGGTCCTGTGTGAGCGATGCGGAACCCGCGTCCGCCATGAACTCGTTGGAGCGCATGATCGCCAGGAAGAATGCGAGCCAGACCACCGGAGCCCAGAGCGCTATCATATTCTGGAAGAACGTTTGGCCCGCGACCGCGCTGAATGCCTGCAGGAGGTTGACGGCTGCGAAGAATATCAGCATGTGCCGGTAGCGGACATGGCTCAGCTCATGGCCCATGACTCCGCGCAGTTCGCGCGGAGTCAAGAGCTTTCGGATGGCGCCCACGAAGGCGACCACCGAGAGATGATAGATCGCGCCGCTGGCGAAGGCATTGGGAGACTTCTGCTCATCCTTGGTCGCGAACACCGTGGGCATGGGCAGATGCGCTTTATCGGCCAAGCCGCGGATCATGTCCACATCCGGGCCCTTCTTGACGACCCGCCCGCCGAAGAAGAGGGCCGCCAGGTAGCCTGAAGCCATGAAGAGCGGCACGAGGCTCTTGAGCATCGGGACCAGGGAAGGCAGGCCGACCATAAAGAAGTCGAGCGGCGCGAAGGTCAGCAGCCCGTAGATCCCGATGGAGGCCAGAAGCATTCCTCCCATGAGCAAGGCGGTTTTCTTCCCCGCGGAGCGGACCTCGGTCTTGATCGCTTCTGGACGAACTTTGCCGCTGCCGACCGTCCATTCCCGGCCCAGCTGCGGGGCCGCGTCGGGTTCGTCCTGCACGGCATTCTCCGTGACCAAGGACTTCAAGTATCCGCTGCCGTTGAAGTAAGCCTGCACTACCACGAAGAAGAGCGCATAGCTCAGTCCGCCGACAGGGCCGGAGAAGTTCATGAGGAACTGTCCCGGCGTCAACAGCAGGCTCAGGAGCATGATTTTCATGACGCCGGGCAGGGGCAGGCTCAGATCCGCGGTCTTCTTGTGGATGAGCGCGTAGGCCACGTGCCCGCTGGCGTAGAGGACGGGCATGGAGGACATGAGGCTCATGAGGCCGAGGAAGGCCGCGGGGTTGATGAAGCCTTTTCCCGGGGTCAGGGTTTGGAAGATCAGGGAGCTCAAGGAGAGCCCGCCCGTGGTGAGTATTCCGACCGCGGTGGCGACGGCCGCGCCCAGGAATACGCCCAGGAGCACGTCCTCATAGCTCTTCAAGGGCGTCAGGGCCTTATCGGAGTCCTTGGCCAAGCGGATGCGGTCCGCCAGGAGCAGGGGGGCGATCACCGCGCCCACGCCCACCACGACCCATAGCCCGGTCAAAGCGGAGAATCCGAACATCGTGGGGTTCATGCTTCGGGAGAGCATGTCGAATCCCACGGTGCCGGCTGCTGCCAGGGCCACGCGCAAAGGCGCGGGTACGGGACGCAGGAGCTTTGAGATCAGTCCCATCATGGGGACCGGATCCTTGCGCGGCTGCTCGGGCTTGGGGTCCTCGGCGGTTTTTTTCCTGGAGAATATCTTGGCGATCCCTCGGCCGGAAAGGATGAGGAGCCCTTGGACGCCGCGAGAGAAATTGCTCAGGCGCGAGGCCGGTGCGGATGTCTCTGCGGAGGGCGCGGGCGGAGAGCGGTCGCTCATGCCGTCCTTCGCCGGAGCTTCGAGAGCCGCGGGTTCCAGGGCATTCTGCACGGAGCCCAGGGCATGATCTCTTTCAGCAGCGGCCGGGTTCGGGACCACGGCGGAGGCTGAGGGCTGGGAGGCGTTGTCCCAGTTCGCGTCCGCCACGGCGCGAGCGGCATCCACTGTCTGCTTGCCCAGTTCCTTGGCTTCCATGGCATCCGAGATCGCGACGACCCTGTTGATGAGATGGTCTTGAGCGTCGATCTCAGCTTGCTTCTTAGCTTGTTTTTTCGCGGCTTTTTGCGCCTGGGCTTCCTTGCCGGTCTGCACGGCGCGCTGCCAGAGTCCCGGCAATCCCTTGGCTTGGACGGGCGCGGCGGCCTGTGCGGTCTCGTCGGAGATCGACGCGGGCGTCGGCAGGGTCTTGAGCTCATCGGCGGAAGCGCTCAAGAGCGGGAGCGCGGGCGCCGTGAATAGACCGCCTATGTTTTGGGAAAGGGTATTGTGGAGTCCGACATCTCCAAGGCCGACGGGAAGGACAGGAGAGACCGCGGGAGCGGACTTCCCGGCGATGACGGCCTGGGCCAGGGCTTCCGGGACCGCGGGGCCGGGCAGGGCGCTCAAAAGCGCCGCGATCAGCGTGCAGGCAAAGGTCTTTTTGAGGCTCTTCAAAGAAAGATCCATGGCGTTCACTCCTGGACGACGTGCGCGTATCTTCACTGCAAGCATGATAGCGGTGGTTGATCCAGGTCAATAAGGTCCAAAGGGTCATTTGCCGGAGGACAAGGTTCCCATGCGGAAATAGGTCCTTTGGGGTGCGTTCTTTTGAAACCTCCAAGGCCGCATGGTATGATAGGCGTCATGAACGCGACGACCGGCGCTCCGCCCGCGGAAAAATCCTTGAGGGGATTGTTCAAGACCCGCTTCAAGGAGGAGCCCGTTTCCTGCACGGCCCTGCCCGGCGACGGGTCCAGCCGCAGGCTCTGGCGTCTTTTGGGCGCGGGCCGCAGCGCCATCGGCGTGCATGGGCCGGACCGCAAGGAGAACGCCGCTTTCCTGGGATTCTCGAAGCATTTCCACGCGAAAGGGCTTCCGGTGCCGGAGATCTATGCCGAGGACGCGGAGCGCGGCTTTTATCTCGAGGAAGATCTTGGGGAGACCACGCTCTTCGACTTCCTTTGTTCTCAGCGGGGAGGCTCCGCGTTCCCGGCCCAGGCCGAGGAAGCCTACCGAAAGACCCTGCGCGTGCTTCCGCGCTTCCAGGTACCGGCCGGACGCGGACTCGACTATTCGCTTTGTTATCCGCGCGCGAGCTTCGACAAGCAGTCCATGATGTGGGACCTCAATTATTTCAAGTACTACTTCCTGCGTTTGGCGAAGGTTCCTTTCGACGAGCAGGCCTTGGAGGATGATTTTCAGCGTTTCTCGGATTTCCTGGCCCAAGCGGGGATGGAGCACTTCCTGTATAGGGACTTCCAGTCGCGCAACGTGATGGTGCGCGACGGGGAGCCGTGGTTCATCGACTATCAGGGCGGTCGCAAAGGCGCGCTGCAGTACGACGTGGCCTCGCTCCTCTACGACGCCAAGGCCGACATCCCTCCTACCGTGCGCAAGCGGCTCCTGGAGGAGTATCTGGGCGCGCTCGGCGAGCATGTGAAGGTGGATCGCAAGAGCTTCCTCGAGTTCTATCACGGCTTCGTCTACATCCGCATCATGCAGGCCTTGGGCGCCTTCGGTTTGCGGGGCTTCTACGAGCGCAAGGAGCATTTCCTTCAGAGCATTCCGTACGCGGTGCGCAATCTGGAGCATCTCTTGGGCGTCGCCCGGCTTCCCGTGAAGCTGCCGGCGCTCACGCAGGTCTGGCGGAGCCTGGCGGGCTCCACGCGGCTGCGTCAGTTCGGGAAGGCCTCGCTCTCTCTGACCGTGCGCGTGCGAAGCTTCTCCTATCGCGCGGGCATGCCGCAGGACGACCGCGGGCACGGGGGGGGATTCGTCTTCGATTGCCGCTCTCTGCCCAACCCCGGGCGGGAGGCGCGATTGGCCCAGCTCACGGGCAAGGACGCGGCCGTGGCCGGGTTCCTCGCCGCGGCCCCCGAGGTGCGGGCGTTTCTGGACCATGCTTTTGCTTTAGTCGAGACCGCGGCCGCCGACTATCGCAAGCGGAACTTCACGGACCTTTCCGTGGCTTTCGGCTGCACGGGCGGCAGGCACCGCTCGGTCTACTGCGCCGAGCGCTTGGCCGAGCGCCTGCGCGGCCTGGGCGTAGCCGTGGAACTGGCTCATCTGGCGCAAGAGAAAGAATGAAGGCCATGGTGCTCGCGGCCGGAGAGGGCCGCAGGCTCCGGCCCCTGACCGATACCGTGCCCAAGGCTTTAGTCGAGGCCGGCGGCTGCTCCATGCTGGAGCATGTCCTGCAAAGGCTCAAGGCCGCGGGCGTGCGCGAGGTCATCCTCAACGTCTGCCATCTGGCCGATAAAGTCGAAGAGTTCGTGCGCGCGCATCGGGGCTTCGGCCTGCGCGTGGAGTTCTCGCGGGAGCAGTCCCTCTTGGACACGGGCGGCGGGCTCAAGAAGGCCGCGTGGTTCTTCGACGACGGCGAACCCTTCTTCCTTTATAACGCGGACGTCTACTGCGACGCGGACCTCTCGGCCTTCTACCAGGCCCATCTTGAGGGCAAGGCCTTGGCGAGCGTGGCCGTGCACAAAAGAGAGAGCCGCAGGGCCCTTCTCTTCAATGAGCGCTCCGAGCTTTGCGGCTGGGACCGCGGAGAGCCCGGCGTGCTCTGGGCCAAAGGCCCGGTGCCGGGCGCGCAGAGGTTTTCCTTCGCCGGCTTTCATGTGATCTCCCCGGAACTGCTTTCCCGGATGAGGGATGAAGGCGTCTTCTCCATCCTGCAAAGCTATCTGGAATCGGTTTCCGAGGGAGAGCGCATCCTCGCGCACCGCATCGACGGCGCCTTCTGGTCCGACATCGGCCGCCTGGAAGACCTGGAAGCCCTTCGCCGCAGGCTTGGCTGCAAGCCTGCCTGAAGATTCCGCCAGTCTTGCAGCCAATCCTGCCTCACGATTCGAGCCGTCCGTCGGGGATGCCGATGAGACTGAAAGGCCTATGCGTCAGCGGGCCTGAATGCTCAGGCGTTTGATGTTCCGGAGGCGTATCCTTGAATCGATGAGGAATCTCTTCATCTTTATCCTATGGTTGAGCGCGGGCCTTCTCAACGCCGAAGAAATCCCTTCTCTCAGCGCCAGCCAAAACGACATCCGCGCCGTGCTGGCCCAACGGCGGGAAGAATTCTACGAGACCGTGGAAGAGCTCCTTCTCCCGAAGATCGTCCAGGATGTCGACGAAATATTGCGCAACGGCTGGGCCGATGCAGTATCCCCCAAGGACCTCTTTCACGTCCACCTCGCGATCTCCTTGGCTTATCCTCTGGACAAGACGCGGAGCTACCCGCAGATATTCAACGGCCGACACCTCATTTTGCTGTATCATTCGCACGAGTACGACGACCGCATGGATGACCCCAACAGGAACATCCTCTCCTCCCTGTCTCAGCCGCCGCGCGTAATCCCCGGCTCGTCGAAAGGCACGTTCAAGGACAAAGCCGGCGTGGAGCGGCAGTTCATGACGACGAACTGCACAGACCTGGAATCCTGGTATGTCGCGCAGATCGATTTCGGCCGGACTCCGGAAGACCGTTCCGCCTGGATTTCCGACTTCAACAAGACCCTGCGGTTCGGGGACTACTACTTCGGCATCTTCACGGACTTTTAGGGTTCGTGATGAAATAAGCGGCTCAATCTTGAGCCGCTTATTTCATGGATTCGTGAAGATCACGGCTTCCCGGATGATGATCTTCTTTCCCGCGGAGCGCGGATCCGCGTCTTCTCGAGTGACGATCCTGAGCGCGTGCGGTCCTTGCGGGAGTCCGTAGATATGCCAGAAAACGTCGTCATTCGTCCTTTCGGGGGTGTAGGCATCGGCATGGTCGAGCTTCTCTCCGTCGAGGTAGACGTCGGCCCTGCCGCCGGACTGCGTCATGTCTCCCAACAGCGCGACCGCGCTGCCCGTGAAGGTCAGAACAGCTTCCGCTCCGGCGCCGGCCGCGGTCTTGCCCACGATCTCGGACTTATCCTTCCCTCCCATCTCGTCTTTCCAGGCGCCCTTCCAACTCCAGGCCGGATCCTTGAAGTCGATGCGCCGGCTGGGGGTTCCCATGCTCCATTGCTCGAGTTCCGCGGCGCGCGGCGTCTGCGCGGGGATGACGACGTCCGCGTCGTTGACCTTGCCTCCCGCGAGTTCGATGACCTTCAGGGCTCGCGCCAGAGTGGCCTTGCTGATGTCATTGAAGGAAGACCGGGTGTATTCGAACTTCGTGTCCGCCAGCGCGGGGATCCCGGACTTCCAAAAGTCCGGGATGTTCTTGTAGCCCATCATTACGCCCAGCACGCCGCCGGCATTGGAAGGGTTGCAGTCGGAATCCTGTCCGGCCCGGGCCGCGATCTCCAGGGTCTTGCCGAAATCCTTGCCGCCATAAAGCAGGCCGAGGACGATATAGGCGCCGTTCATCTTGGCGTCGATGTTGAAGGGCTGCAGGGCTCCGTCCGGACAAGAGTTGTCCTTGTCCCACTTGTCTTCGATCAATTGCCAGGTCTTTTTCCAATCCGAGGGATTCCGGGCGCTCCAGTCCAGGATATCCTTGATCAGCAGACCGTATTCGCTTTTCGCCGGGATGCAGGCCAAACCGGCTTCCACGACCTTGCGGGCATCGCTTTCAAAATAAGCGGCCGCGTACATTCCGTTCAAGAACATCCCGCCGTATAACCCATCCCCCCAGCCCATCACGCGGCCGACGCGTTCGCTGTACTTGTTGGATTCTCGGGGCAAGCCGGGAGACATCAATCCGATGAAATCCGCCTCGATCTGGAAATCGATGTCATTGGCATGGACATTGTATTTTGGATGGCCGGACATGGGCGCTTTGATTCCCATGTTGAGCAGGCGCCTGGCGCCCGCGTTCGCATGCCAAAGCGCGTACTTGCTGTCCTTGAAGGCCTCGCCGTACTGTTCGGTCGTGGCATCAAGCCCAAGCTGATCCATGGTCTCCGACAGGGTCATGCCGACATATAGGTCGTCCTGATGGATGGAGTTTTCCACCCGCTCAGGCTTCCAAGGCGGGATAGCGCCTTCATCGATCTTCCCGTTGGAACGGAATTCCACGGGGGCGCCGTAGGAAACGCCGAGCATCTTTCCGGCCCAGCCGCCGCGAATCTTATCCTCGAGTTCGGACTTGGAGATCTTTCGGTCGGCGGCTTGGACTGAGAGCGCCGGTCCTGCGCAGAGCTGGAGGCTGCCGAAGAGTACGGACAAAAGCCGGAGTCGCATAGCCATGAGTGTCCTCTCGAATAACCAAATTAAACTGATTTTACACTTTCTCTGAGACGATCTTCATGAACGCTGGTTTCCCTTGGGGCTTGTTGGTACGATATGCATGCGCCGGTTATGGAGGGTTTCGTGCTCGGAAAAAATTGCGTCGTGGGCTACATGATCAGCATCGGGTTCTGGGCCCGCCCGCTCATCGGCAATGCCGTTCTGGGCAAGAGCGAGGAGAGCGTTCCATGACCCCGCGCGCGATCATCGGAGTGGATCTCGGAGGAACCCATGTGCGCTCCGGCCGCGTGGAGGGACAAAACATCATCTCCCATGCGAGCAAGGCGATCTCGGCCAAGGCAGCCGCCCAGGTCGTCATAGACGAGATCTGCGGGACCATCGATGCAGTATTCCTGCGCAACGATACCGCGGGCATCGGCATCGGCGTGCCCAGCCTGGTGGATACGGAGAAAGGCATCGTCTACACCGTGGAGAACATCCCTTCGTGGAAAGAGGTGCATCTTAAGGAGATCCTTGAGGAACGCTATCGCGTCCCGGTCCACGTCAACAACGACGCCAACTGCTTCGCTCTGGGCGAGTTTCACTTCGGCAAGGGCCGCGGCCTGCGCCATATGGTGGGCCTCATCGTGGGGACCGGGCTCGGCGCCGGGATCATCGTCAACGGCCGCCTCTACTCCGGCGCGAACTGCGGCGCGGGCGAGATCGGGGCCATTCCCTATCGAGAAAAGACGATCGAGGGCTATGTGAGCGGGACGGGCTTGAAGAACATCTACGGAGCGAGCGGCGAGGATCTCTGCGAGCGCGCGGGCCGCAAAGACGCCCAGGCCCTTGAGATATTCTCGTCTTTCGGGAAGGACTTCGGACACGCGGTCCAGACCGTGCTCTACGCGTTCGATCCCGAACTCATCGTGCTTGGCGGCTCCGTCTCCAAGGCCTTCCGATTTTATGAAAGCGCCATGAAAGAGCAGTTGAAGTCCTTCGCTTACCCGCATGCCTTGGCGCGCCTGAAGATCCAGGTCAGCGAGGAGCCCCGCATCGCCCTTCTGGGCGCCGCGGCCCTATGCCTGGACGCCGCTGCCCCGAAGGTTTGCTGATATAATATCCCTTACGATGGGCGCAGATGAAGGCTGATCTCGAGCAAGAGCGGGACCGGCGCGGCTTGGCCGCGAGCGCGATCCTTATCGCGGCCGGCCTGCTCTTCTTCGGCGCCTATGCGGCGCGCGCGGGCCTGCATCTCGACGACCATGGATTCTGCCGATCCTTCGCGCATGCCGGCTGGGCGCAATTGTGGAGCGACACGGTCCACTATGTCCCCGGCAGGAATCTCTACATCCCGCTCTTCTTCGCCCTCTACAAGGTCTGCGGAGGATCCGCGGCGGCCATGCATCTGTGCGGACTGTTCCTGGACCTCCTGAATCCGCTCCTCGTCATGGCGCTGGCCCGGCGGATCGGCGCATCGCGCGGGGCCGCTCTGGCCGCGGCGGGACTCTTCCTCGTTTGGCCGAACCATGGAGAAACTCACTGGTGGACCTCCTCCATCATGATGAACCTCTTCACGACGACGCTTGCGCTGGGCGCCTTTCTCGCGGCCGGCCGGACGAGCCTTCCTCGCGCGCCGCGCCTGGCGCTGGCGGCATTGCTCTATGTCGTCGCCCTCTTCGACTACGACCAGGTCTTCCTGCTCTGGATACCGCTCCTGGCTTTCGCGCGCTGGGCCGATCCCGGCCTGAAGCCCCGCCCGCTGGCGGCGGCCGCGGGAGGATTCCTCTTCCTCAACGCGGCGCATTTCGCGGCGCGGATGCTCTCTCCTTTCTCGAGCGGCGGACGGCCCGTGCCGCGCACGGATGTGATCCTGCTCAGCATGAAGCATGCCCTGACGCAGACCTTGGCGCCCGTGCGCCGCTGGCCGGTCCTCGCGGATTTCCCCGGGGGCCTGCCCGCGGCCCTTCTTCTCGCCGCGGCGGCGGCGGCGGTCTGGGTTTTTTTCTGCGCCCGGCACTGGAACGACGAGGGAAGGGAGCGCGCGGCGGTCCGCCTGACGCTCTTGGGCGGAGCGTGGTGGTTCTTCGCGTACGCCCCGAATTTCCTCTGGTACATCAGTCCGCGCCATAACTACCTGCCCAGCGTTGGAACAGCGCTCCTCGCTGCGGCGCTGGCGGTCCGTCTTTCTCTTTCCGGCCGGGCTCGGCCCATCCTCGCCTCGGCCGGAGCGGCGTTCTTCGCCTTGGGCGGGCTGTGCGCTTGGTCCGACGGTTCCGCCTGGGCCAAGTCCACCGCCCTGCACGAGCGTTTCTTATCCGATGTCCTTCCCGACCTTCCCGCCGGGGCCGATGAGATCTACCTGTTCGGCGCGCCCAAGGAACTGCGCACCGCCCCGGCCTTCTTCCAGCCTCAAGAACACCTCTACATCCTGTCCCGCCGGACAGGGGTATCTCCCGGCGGCGGAGACAATTCGGCTGCCGTGAACCGTCTCGGGCTCTTTTCCGGAGGGCAGATCGATCTCTTCGGCGCCGACGCTCCTCCGCGGTTCACGGACCTTCGCTTTGCCGCGCTTTTCACCCTGCGAGGCGACGGCCGTTTCGAGCGCGTCTGCGGACTGCGTCTCTCCATGCCGGGGCTGGCCCCGCGAGAGCTCGTCTTGGGAGGGGGGGACTGCCCGGGCCGCCTCGGGCAAGAAGTCCCGGTCGCCATGGTCGAGTCGCGCTCCATGCCCTCGCGCGCGAGGGCGCCGGAAGTCCCGACGCCCGTCTCCGCGTCGCTTTCTGAGGGTCCCGGCGGGACCTTCGACTTGACGCTGACTTGGCGCGCGGGCAAGTCGCCGGCCGCGGATTTCGCCGCGTATCCGGCGCTGCTCGGCGCCTCGGGACGAACGCTCTTTTCCAGCGTCTACGCGGCCTCGCCGCGGGAGCATAAGATCCTGTGGCCCCTTTTCAACGACGTCCTTCCTCCCTCGCGCTGGCGCGTCGGACAAACGATCGTTGAGAGATACCGCCTGCGCCGGCCCAAGCCCTGGGATGAGCCGCCGACGCGGCTGCGCCTGACGCTCTTCGAGCGCCGCGAACGCGCGGTCTGGAAAGCCCTGCCCGCCCAAGAGATCGCAGTGGCTGCGCCATGACGGACATCCTGCTTGAGACGGTCCCATGCAATCTGTGCGGCTCACTGCGCTCGCGCGTCCGCTATGCGACCTCCGACCCCTGGGACGGCGGGGGGGCGGGCCACTTCGCCGCGACTACGGACAAGTTCGGGGCTTACGGGATCGTGCGCGAGTGCCTGGACTGCGGCCTCCTCTATACCAGCCCGCGTCCCGTCGCAGGGGCCCTGCTGTCCGGCTATGAAGGCAACGAGGACGCGGACTACGACTCCGAAAGGGACTCGCGCAGCGTGAACGCGCACTTCTCCCTGGCCATGATCCGGCGCTACGCGCCGGGAGGGCGTCTGCTGGAAGTGGGCTGCGCCAACGGCTTCTTTCTCAACGCCGCGCGCATGAGCTACGAGACGCTCGGGGTAGAACCTTCGCGAGCGGCCCGCGATTACGCCCGCGGCAAGCTCCGCCTGGATGTGCCGGCCGCGACGATGGAGGAGGCTCGCTTCCCTGACGCTTCCATGGACGTGGTGGCCATGATCGACGTCATCGAGCATTTGGCCGATCCTCTCTCGATCCTGCGCGAGGCCGCGCGCGTGATCAAGCCGGGGGGCGTCCTCTATCTCGTCACGCCCGATGTCGAGAGCCTCTCGGCGCGCATCCTGCGCAGCCGCTGGTGGGGTCTGCGGCCAGCGCACATCTACTATTTCTCGCCGCGCACGCTCGCCGCGATGCTGGAGAAGGCGGGCTTTCGCGTGGTCGAATCGCGCTCCTACGGGCGCATCTTCTCGTGGGGCTACTGGCTGACGCGCCTGTCGAACTACCCTCGGGCGGTCACGGTCCCGGTCGAGATCCTGGTGCGCCTGCTGGGCATCCGCGACAAGTTCCTCTACCTCGACACGCGAGACTCGATGCAGGTCGTGGCGCGGAAGATTTAGCAGCGGACGTCTGTCCGTTCGAAAATACTTATTATGCGGTCAGAGCACTGGATCGGGTAGTGGGCTACTTTGAATTTATCGGGCCTTGCCCTCTGCGCGCATCCGTGGTATCCTATACTTATGCGCTCAAGAACAAAGAAGCCGTCGGACATAAACCAACTTGCCGCCTCTATAATGGAAGAGGCGACAGGCCAGCCCATTGAACAGAAAGAAAAGAACCCTGCCGCCGTGGCACTTGGACGCCTTGGTGGATTGAAAGGCGGAAAGGCCAGGGCCGCCAAACTGAGTCCGCGCCGACGAAAAGCTATCGCCAAAAAGGCAATCGCGGCGCGGTGGGCCAAAAGCAAGAAAGTGTAATAAAAGGACTATTCTGGACCATTGCATCAGATTGTTGACAAATTATTTATAATAGTCCATAATAGTCCTAGGCCTTTATGGGCCGGAGGAAATTATGGAAGCGACCAAAGAATCAAAGCAGGAAACTCCCGCATACGTATCGTATTCAACCTTTTCCAATGCGTTGACGGCACTGCGGGAACTGAAGCCCCTCCCAACTCATATTGACGCCAGCGTTTTCCCCACCATGTCCGGTAGCAGCAGATCTCAGTTGATGCCCGCCCTGAGCTTTCTTGGCCTGGTTACTAATGATGGACGACCAACCGAAGAACTTAAATCTTTGGTTGGGGAATCTGATGAGATTCGACAAAAAGTTTTAAAGTCAATCCTGGAAAAGAAATACCCTGGCGCGGTAAAGGCCTTATCTGCTGGAACTCCAATGACGTTAAAGCGGGATTTCGGGTACGAACCAGCGGAGGCAGTAAAGAAAAGATGCATTAGGTTTTTTACTGCCGCTGCCAAAGAATGTGGACTCCCGATCTCTTCTCTGATCCTTAACAAGTCCGGTGTCCGAAAGCCCAAAAGAACCGTTGGCAATAAGCGGCCCACAATTAAAAAGCGTGTGCCAGCGATTTCGGAGCCTGCGGCACCGAACGGCGGTGTCCCAGCACATACGGACACGCATGGTCTCAAGCGGTTCCCTATCCCCGTCGGGACAAAATCAGGGCTGGTGCTATGGTCGATTGGCGTACCGGAATCCGGGTATATCGACGAAGATGTTGAAACATTTTTGGCGGTCGTCAAAACCGCCTTGCTTAAGAAACAATGAGAGGGCTATGCAGCTGAAAATAATAAAGGTTGGTTAGCTCGGTAGCCAAAAAGAGAAGCGCCCAGCTAGAACCGTAATCCCTGACAGGACATTCTAGCTGGGCGGCCCGAGACGCGATGCGTGTCGTCGTAAAGTGGCCGTCGTAGCGTGCTACGACGGTCGCTTCTTTTATGATTATAGCACGGGATGACTTCCCCCCGCCAGGGGGTGGGTCTTGACAATACTTGAGCGGTCAAGTATAATATAGCTATGAACATCCTGACAGAAGAGAAGCGGGTCGCGGTAGTCGCCGCACTTGTTGAAGGGAACTCGATCCGGGCAACCGTCCGCATGACAGGAGTCGCCAAGAAGACCGTTCTAAAGCTCCTGGTCGATCTCGGGAACGCCTGCAAGGAGTACCAGGACAAGGCATTCCAGAACCTCCAATGCAAGGTTCTCCAAGTGGACGAGATTTGGTCCTTTGTCGGCATGAAAGAAAAGACCGCCGCCCGGCATTATTTCCATGGGCGAATTGGCGTCGGTGACGCATGGACCTTTACGGCAATCGACGCAGAATCCAAACTGGTTCCGCATTGGCACGTTGGGCAACGTGACGCGAAGAACGCGACGACTTTTATAAAGGGTCTTGCTCCGCGATTGGCTCACCGTGTTCAACTCACCTCCGACGGATTGAAAGCGTATATTACCGCCGTGGATAAGGCGTTCGGGAATGATATTGATTTCAGCCAGCTTGTGAAGATTTACGGCCCGTCGCTTGGTCCAAACGGGAAGTACAGCCCTTCGGAGTGCGTCGGGACTACGGTTGAGAAGTACAAGGGGAAGCCCAAGGAGGGTCTTATAAGCACCTCCTTTGTCGAGAGGCAGAACCTCACCATGCGGATGAGCATGAGGCGGTTCACGCGGTTGACCAATGCCTTCTCAAAAAAGATCGAGAACCTTGAGTGCGCTATCGCACTGCACTTCATGTACTACAACTTCGTCCGCATCCATCAGACGCTACGGTGTTCTCCGGCCATGCGGGCAGGGATTACGGATCGGCTTTGGTCTATTAAGGATATCGTGGGGCTCCTCGATGCGAAATCAAAGTAGCCCACTACCCTGGATCGCGTAGGCCTTTTGGCCCCTAGCATAGGCCGATCGCCCCTCGCGGGCGGGCAGGCTAAAACCCATACTTTACGCATGAAGCAGGGCTGGATCTCTGCGCTAAGTCTTTCTTTTGCCTTGGCATTCCCAGGCGCTTATGCGGCAGCTGCCGGGAACTCCGTGGCTGCGGCAGGCAGCGCCGCTGTTCCCATTCTGCCCGTGATTGCGGGGAAGGGTGTCTTCGTTCCCTTGCAGGCACCCGGCATTGATCCGACGCTTTTGTCCGGAGAAGTCCTGAGACTCGTGCCTGTGGGCTCGTATTCCCGGCCGCTCCTGGAGCTTCGATCCGAGAGCCGGACTGTTTTAGCCGCGCCTCAAGACATGCCGGATGAGGAGCACGCTCCAACGATCTCCGGAGGCGGCACTATCTCGGCGAAAACGTCTGTCGGGCGCTTTCGAACGGAGAGCGGAGGCGGAGTGGGCGTGCGGGTCTCGCAGGCCGCGGCCCGCGTGTTTTCCTCTGATCCGGCGCTCGGCGGTCTTTCGGCCTTGACCGGCGCCGTTGCCGCGGCCAAGAGCGACCTCTCTTCCGTGGACGGCGGTCTCGGCCAAGTCTATGACAATGCAAGCGCGGTCAAATCCGGCGACGGAACCGATCTTGCGCAGCCGCCGGCTGTCCAGGGGAAGGATTCAAACAACGCGTCGGTCGGTCTGGATTCGCTGTTCAAGGCTGTGGCCTCGGCGCTGGCGCCCAAAGAACTTGGAGCCTCCTCCCTGGACACCTTTGTGCGCATCGGCGAGGAGCATTCGGCATACCGCGTGATCTTCCCCATCGTCAAAGACGGAGGGAACGGGGAACGGCTCATCAGGTACGGCACCACCGAAGTCGAAGTGCAGCTTCCAATGATCGGGGTCTTCAACGGGGACCTCGACGACGAGCACTATTCCGTCACCGTTCATTCCGACGGCTTTCTTTTGTCGATCAAGGTCCCCCGCGCATCGGTGAAAGCCTTGCGCTCGGACCACACGGTGCTCAATGCCTTGGATATCCTGAGCAGCGTCAAGCCTTCTTTCGAGCCGGGGGAGCGCGTGCGCTATCGCGAGGCCAACGGACTGATGCACGCCGGATATTTCCGCGAGGCGATCAGGATCAAAAAGAGCAAGAAATATCTGCTGACTACCGATGCCGGAGAGAACATCGCTTTGCCGAGGAACGCGGTTTACAAGCAGGTCAATGACGCTGCTCCCTTCACTCCGAAGATCACGGACGATGAAGAGAAGCTCGGCCGCTGGCCGAAGTTCGACACGAACGCCTCCACCTTGCTGCATTATTTCCTGATCTCCGCGGCAAGATTGACCTCTCATCCGGACTTCCTCGCGCTTTCCCTGCCCGCGCAGCTGGAAAAGCTTATGGGATTCATCCGGCTCCTGGTCCAGCCGGACCTGGCCGCCGCCAATGGAGAATGGGATGGCGGGCTCTACACCTTCGATCAAGTCCTGCAGGTCGGCGTGGGCGTGTGCCGGCATCTTGCGACCCTGCTGGCCGCGGCGCTCGCTGAAGCGGGCTATCAAGTGCGATTGATGACGTATGTCCCTCCGGGCGCGCATGAGGGACATGCCTGGGTGGAAGTGACTGCGAACAACAAAGACGGGACGGCCGAAAAATACGTCGTGGACCCCATGGGCTCAATCATCCTGCCATGGAACGCCATGCTCGAACTGGCGCAGCAAACAGGCTCACTGGCCGCTAAAATGGCCGCTGATTGGTATTCGCAGGAAGGCCGCCAAGAGGTCCCGCTCTTGCCGGAGTCCGATCTCGCGCGCGTTGCCGAGGTCGGCGCCGCGGCCTTCTCCAAGTACGCCGACTTTGGAGGGCTGCTAAGCCCCAAGCCCGAGAACAGCGCGGACTTGGCTTCTTGGCAGAAACGAGCTCTTCTGAGCTATCATGAATTCCTTCTCCGATTCTCCGAATCGCTCGACACGAACGCCGTTTTCATTTATCCCTACATGGGGCCGGACGCCCTTCCAGCCCTTGTGCGCCGGACCTTTCCCATCGAATACGATAAAGACGATTTCCAGCGCGGCCAAGACATGGCCGGGAAGGTCCTCGGCCTGGACGCGGCCGCGCTGAAGAAGAACCTCCTCACCCGAGAGCCTTTGGATGTTCGGAAGGTGGAGACCTATGCCCCGCAAGTGAAGGCGCTGCGCGGCCGCAAGGTGCTCGTGCTCAAGGATGCCTGGCGCTACATGCAGGACCAGGCCCCGGAGCTCCTGGCCCGGCTGCTCGACGAACTCCTCGAGCCCGGCGACATGGTCCTGGCCCTGCGCACGAAGGACCTGTCCCTGATGGAGGCCGCGGAGAAACAGGGCTTTTTGCCCGTCGGGAAAAAACTCGTCGTGATGGATGAAGCTGATGACCTCTGGACCGAGCACGAAGTCATGGACCTAAAGGCCCTGACTCTTCCCACCGCTTTCGGCCTATGGGTCAAGCGCTGATCGCGGACGCCTGTCCGCTCGAAAACAAGCAGTGCGTCAGGGACGGACCAGGGCACGCGGGGACACGGACCCTCGAGCTCTTCGCGCGCGCCTTGGGGCAAGGCCTGCACGAAGCCCAAACAGCGATATCTCTGCCGGGCCAGAGCGCGCACTCCTTCCTGCAGTCGAAGGCCGGACTCCGAAGCGATCAGCGTGGAGGCCGGGAAAGTCGAGTAGATGAGGATGCGGGGGCTCTTCGCGGATAAACGCTCCAGCTCGATCTCAACGTCTTGCGGGCCTTTCGGGAAGAGCGTGAGGGGGTAGACGAATATGTGCCGGGTAGCCCAGCGGCGCTGGGCGTAAAAGTATATCTGCGGCTCCGAGCCGAAGATGTAGATCTCATCCTCGGGCCGCGTGCGCTCGCGGACGAAGCGGGCGACGGTTTGCGCCTCATAGAGCGGATTCGGGAACAGGAGCGCGCGGGCGAGCGTTTCCGGGGGCGTGCGGAAGAAGAGGCTTCCCCATGCGGCCGCCGGATAGAGCGCGGCGAACGCGGTCGCGGTCCAGGCCGTCCGCTGTCCGCGAAGAAGGCTCAGCCGGCGCACGCCCAGCGCCGCGCAGAGCGCCAGGGGCGGGAAGGCCTGCAGGAAGTAGTGCGGGAAAAGGAAGAAGCCCGCGCAAACGCCCAAGAGGGAAGCCGCCAGCCAGAGCGCCGCCAGCAGATCCGCGTCGACGCGATCTTCGGCGAGGTCTTTGCGGCCGCGGGCGCATAATCCGAAGAGGGCGAGCACGAGCATGGGCCAGAGTCCCCGGAGCAGCTGCGGGGCCAATACATGCGAGAACCAGTTCCACTGCATGCGCAGAAGCTCCGGCGAGGCGAGCAGCGCGGCGTAGCCCATGTTCCGCCGCCAAGCCTGCTCCCAAAGGTCCTTGAGCCCTCCGCGCAGCGCGAAGGTCGCGGCAAAAAAGAGAGGAGCGGCGGAGAATCCCAGCCCATAGGCCAGGAGCGTCCGCGCTCGGCGCGCGAAGGTCTGCCGGGTCGCGGCGAGCAGTCCGGCGAAGGCGAGCGCGGTCCAGATAGAGGTCTGCTTGGTCGTCAGGGCCAAGCCGCAGAAGAGGCCGCAGAGCGCGGCAGGAGCCCATGGGGCGAAAGGGCGCGGCCGGCGCAATAAGGCCCAGGCCGCCAGAGAGGTCCACGCGCAGAGGAAGACCTCCGTGTTCGCGGCGAAGCCCAGGTCCCCGACCGGCGCGTTCGAAGCCGCGGCGAAGGCCGCCGCGGCGCAGAATCTGGCGCAGGTCCCCCAGTCTTCGGGCACGAGGAAGAAGAGCGCCAGGGTCGCGGCCCAGCCGAAGAGGAGCGCGAGTTTGCGCGCGGCCGAGGGGTCGTTCTCTCCGAATATCTGGAATGCCGCGCGGTAGAGCCAGAAGACCATGGGCGGCTTCTGGTCGTAGGCGTCGCGATAGGGCAGTCCGCCTTGCCGCAATAAGCGGGCTTCGCAGGCGTACTCGCCTTCATCGCTCATCAGGGGCAGGGACAAAGCGTTCCTGCGCAGGCCCCACTGCGCCAGGCATAGGAACAACAATGAGAAGGCGGTCCATACCGCTCGATTTCGAAACATCGCGCCGAAAGGCATCAGCCTTTGCGCAGCTTCTCGAGTTCTGTCTTGAGGTCCGCGATCTCCTTTAAGCGGGCCATCTCCTGCTTGGTCATGGTCTCGACCCAGGAACGCTCGCTGTCCTCATGGGCGCGCCGGACATTGGCAAGGTCTCCCTGGAGTATGAGGATGTGTTCCTTGAGTTCGGCGCATTCCTGTTTGAGCCGGGCGGCTTCCTGGATGGAGGGAGGGATCGCGGCCAGGACCGCTTCCTGGGCGGCCTGCAGCCGCGTGCGCTCGGCTTCCAGGAGCCCGATGCGCTGCATGAACCCCGAGTTGAATATCTCGGCCTCGCGCAGTTTCTTGAGCAGCGCCTCCTGCTCGGGCGCGCGCGCCTTCTCTCGGCTTTCGAGTTCGACGAGCCTTTGCCGGAGCTTCTCCATGTCCGCGGAGGGCGCCGCGGGCCGGGCGCTCTGCGTCTGCAGGGTCTTCAGGTCGCGCGTGAGCGCCGCATTGCGCGTCTGCACGGCCGCGAGTTCCGCGCGCAAGGACTCGAGCTGCGCGTCGCGTTCCTGCGTTCCGGCCTGACGCTGGGACGCGCTGAAGCGAAGTTCGGCGTCCTTGGCGGCAAGCTCTTCCTCGCGCAGCCGGGCTTGCTCCGCGGACTCCGCGAGCAGCTGCTTGAGCTTGGCGTTCTCCGAGCGCTCCTGCTCCGCGGACTTGGACAAGGCTTCTCGCTCGTCATTCATGCGCTGAGAAAGGGCCTGCTGCTCCTCTTCCCGGCGGCGCGCCTGTTCCTGCGCCTGCGCGAGCGCCTGCTTGAGGCGGACGTTCTCCTCGCGGCTTTGCTCGGCCGTTCCGGTCTGGGCGCTGCGCAGGCTCTCTTGAGCGTCCAGACGCTGCACCAGACCGTCGAGTTCGGCTTGGGACTGCAGAAGGCGGTTGGTCAAGGACAGGGTCTGCGCGTCGCGGTGCTGGAGCCGGTCCTCCTGCTCCGCGATGCGCGCGCGAAGGCTCTGCTCGGCGTTCGGGGCTCCCGCGGCGCTCTGCCCCTGGACCTTCATGCGCAGGAGCGCGAACGCGGCTTCCTGGTTCTCGCGCTCCATGGACTGCATGGCTTCCTGGGCTTTATGGAGTTCTTCGCGGGTCACGCTCAGGACGGTGTCGAGCTCTCCTTTGCGCGCGTTGAAGAGCTGGATCGTCTCGAAGAGCCAGCTGCGCAGCGCGCCGGAGAACTCATCCAGATGCCGGCGGATCTCTTCAGGGCTCTTGGCGGAGGCGAGCCCGGAGCAGGCCTGCGCGACGGCCTGCTCCTCGATGCGGTAATACTCCTTCATCAACGACGAATAATCGTCCATGCAGCGGACATGATAGCACTCCCGGCCTTGCGCAAGCTTAGGTTCCGGCGGCAGGAAGGCCGAGGCTGCGGATGAAAGACTCTTCGCTCGGCTCGCGGCCCAGGAAATCCCGGACTTGTCCGGCCTCGTCCGCGGCCGACCCGCGTTCCAGGATATCGCGGCGCAGTTCAGGGCCCGCCGTCGGGTCGAATCGTCCTTCCTTTATGAACCTCGAAAAAATGTCCTGAGCCAGCATCTGCGCCCATAAGTAGCCGTAATAGCCCGCGCCGTACTGATTGACGAGATGGCTGAAGTTCGCCTGCCGGCGCGGGCCCGGAGAAGGCAGCCCGCAATCATGGAAGACCTTCTCGATGACGGCCGTGGTGTCCACCGGAGAAGGAAGGCTGAAGTACTCGAGGTCCGTCAAGGCGAAGGCGACCTGGAACAGGGCCGCGGAAGCGGCATTGAAGTCCCTGGCGCGCATGAGGCTCTGAAGAAGCTCCTTCGGGATCTTCTTCGAGGGGTCGTCCCATCGGCCTGAGATGCGCTCAAGGATCTCCGGCTGCCAGGCGAGGTTCTCCATGAGCTTCGAGGGGACCTCCACGAAATCCACGGCAACGCCGGCCGCGGCGTTCGAGGCATAGCGCGTGCGCGCGAGGGCGTGGTGCAGCAGATGCCCGAACTCATGGAGGAACAGTTCGACGCCGTGGTGCGAGAGCAGCACGGGCGTGCCGTCCGCGTTCTTGATCCAGTTCGCCGCCAGGGCGCCCACGGGCTCGCGGCGTCCCCCTTCCGGAAGCTCGCGGCCGTTGCGGATGGCCCAGTGCGAAGCGAAGTCTTCCTTCCCGCTGCGCTTGAAAAGGTCCAGATAAAACCATGCCAAGCGCTCTCCTGTCGAGCGATCTTGGACCTCGAAAAGGCGCACATCCTTGTGCCAGGCTTGGGCCTGGGTCTCGATGAAGCGCAGGCCCAGCAGGTCCTCGAACACGGAAAGCGCTTCCCTGACGACCGTGTCCACCGGGAAATACTTGCGGACTTCCTCGGAATCCACGGAGTACTCGAGCTTCTTGAGCTTCTCCGAGTAATACTCACGATCCCACGGCTCCAGGCCGCGGGCCGCCGGGTCGTCCTTGCGCTTGAGTTCGAGAAGCGCGGCCTGCTCGGCTTGGGCGGGTCCCTGGAGCATGTCCTTGAGGCGTTCGAGGAATTCCCGGACCTTAGCCTCCGAGCCGGCCATGTTCTCGACGATCCGGTATTGCGCGTAATTCTCCCGGCCGAAGAGCCCTGCCAGCTCGCCGCGAAGCCGGATGGATTCCTCGAGGATCGGGACGTTCTTGGAAGCGCCGCCGTCGCTGCGCTTCAAGAAAAGCTCCCGCCGGAGCCCTGCATCCTCGATCTTGGAGAGGGGGATGCTCGCGTCTACGAGGATCTTGCCGTCGGGCGTGCGCCCAAGATTCTTGAGTTCGCTCTCGGAGAGGCCTTCCAGCAGCCTAGGTTCGGCCTCGACTGAGACCTCGGCAGCCGCGAGATTGTTCAGATAGTCCTGGCGAAGCTTCGCGAGGCTTCCCAGGATCGAGTCATAGCGCACGCGCTCCAGAGGTCCGAGCGCGTCCACGGCGCCGAGGTCCTTGAGCTGTTTTTCAAGGATCTTTTTATCCTCGCCTTCGAGCGTCTCGCCCTTGCGGGCATATTCCTGATAGACCCGAAGCCGGTCCTCGCGATCCACGAGGTTTCGGTTGGCGCGCAGGGAGATGGCGCCCGCCATCCTGCGCACCCGGGGATCGGGAGAGACCGCGCGCAGGAAATTAAAAGTCCAGGCCGTTTCATTGAATTCGGCTCGGGCGGTCTCAAGAGCCCTCACGGTGTTGTCGAACGTGCGTTCCTGCTCCGCGACAGCCAGGACCGCGCGAGCTTCTTCGATATAGCGGCGCTCGGCGGCCTTGTACGTGCGGACCATGTCATGGATGCTCAATGAGAAATCAATGGGGGCCTTTGCTTCCTCCCCGATTCCCGGAGGCGAGGAAAGTTCAGCGAACGCCTGCACGTTATAGCGCTCCCGAAGGATGGCGCGCATGGCCGCGAGCGTTCGGCCGAAGTATTTCGTGAAGTTCTCGTAGTTGTAGGAGGACCCTTTCCCGCGGAGCAGGATGTCGAATCCTTCCGCGAACGTCTCGTTCTTGGCGATTCTGAAGGAACCATCCACGTTCTTGTACAAGAAGTACGTGAACTTGTTCTTCGTTCCGTCGGGAAGGGCCGCATTGAAAAGCGCATCCGGCATCGCGTCCCTATCCGCCGTCCAGGCATCCAGGAAGTCCTTGCGCTCGGTCGCATCGAGGAATCGGGCGATGGCATGGCCCATCTCATGGCACGCGGCGTTCTGCCAGAAGAGGCTGGGTGTCCATAGATCCGTGGCCCTGTCTCGGATATTCTCCGCGATGGTGATGAAATCACCCTTTGAGCCCCATTCGTGGAGGCCGCCGACAAAATCATAGTCGGGCGTCAGATCGGGCCGGTCCTGGGTGACGTTGTGCTTGACCAGGATGACATAGCCGTGGTCCGCCATGTCCTTGAGCAGAGCCGCGGGCAGCAAAGCGGCATAGAGAGCCCGCACCTGGGAGACGAACGGCTCGCTCGCGCCGGCCGAACGCACCAGGCGAGAGGCCAAGGCCTCGCTGGTCTCGGCCTGCTCCGATTCCGGCTCGGACTCGACGGCCGGGATCTCCCGATTCAGGTCCTGGTAAGGGAGTTCGGCCTTGAACTCATCGGACAGGACTGCCGGTCGGGACAGGTCCTTGCTCAAGGACGCCGGCTGGAACGCCGCGCCGACGACGGCTTGAACGGCCGGCGGAGACTGCGCGAGGGACGCGGGCAGCGAAAGAGCGGTCTGCGCCCAGGAGCAAGACGCGCCTAAGCGCAGGAAAATAAACAGGTTCGCAGCCGCAATCGTCATCGTCGGCATATACGCGCTGTCGTTAGTATATTCGATGCGCAGGGATATGTGAGGAGCCTTTCGGGCAATCCTCGGCGGACTTTAGGCCCAGGAAGTGCAGGGCGCTATCGCCGGAGTCAGCGTTTTTTAAAACGGCAGCTTCAAGCTCGCTTGGTAGTGCATGGCCGAGCGCCGGTCGCGGCCGTTGTCGCCGCCGGAGAGCTTGTAGTCGGTCACGTTGTAGGCGAAGTCCATCGTGGCGACGAGCTTCTTTTTGAGCAGGTCCCGGTTGAGGTTGAGCAGCCAGGTCTGGTTGCGGACGATGCCGCCGTTGGGCACGTGATCGTCTTTCGGGTCGTCGATGCCGTAGGCCGTGTTGAACCAAAAGCTCTCCGCGGGCTGTACGCGGACGTCGATGAAGCCGCCGTTGGCGCGCACGGTGCCGGAGCCGAATCCGACTTGGGCGACGCCTCCCTGGAAGTCCGCGAGATTGCGTCCGGTCCACAGCTGTCCGTTGACCGACACCTTGTCGATGAGGGGGGCGCGGAAGCCCAGGTCCACGACGTCCACTCCGCCGCTCTGATTGTCGGCCGAGACGTTCTTGATGCGCCCGTAGGCTCCGGAGAGCGTGAATACGGCGCGGCCCAGCCGGGCTTCCAGGCTTCCTTCGTAATTGGGCTGGCTGGAGGCTGTTCCGTTGTCGTCCTCCTGGCGGCTTGTCGGCCGCGTCAAGGCCGCGCGCGCCGTGAGCGCGTCCGTGAGGCGGTACTCCGCGCGCACCTGCGGCAGCCGCGACCAGAGGGCGCCGGTGTTGGCGAAGGTGTTGTTGTTGGCGGTCTCGGGAAGCTCCGGCGAGGTCAGCCGCCAGGTCTGTCCCGCGATGAAGGCCCAACGGTCCAGCTCAGCGCGAAGATAGGCGTGGCGCAGGCGAGGCACCGCGCTGGTCGTGTTCACGTACCCGGAGAAATCGCCTTCCACCTTGGCCGTGACCCCGTCGCCGGCGTCTACGTCGAAGCCCACGCGCGTGCTGCGCGCGGTCATCCGGAAATCCCCGGAGTTCTTTCCCGCGGAGGCGGTATAGCGGAGCAGGTCGTTGGAGCAGACCTCGTGGTTGTCGTAGATGGCGTCGACTTTCACGAAGCCGTACATCTGGACCTTGTACTTGGACATCACGGCTTCGAGCGCGCCGGCCTCATGCGCCGAAAAGAGCAGGAACAGGCACGGCAAAGCAAGGCGCCGAAGGGTCATGTGTTTCTCCAGGACGATGGGGTGACGCGGGAGTATTCTACCAAACGGACGAGGGCTGGAGGGACATCGCTGTTTTTTCGCATAATCTTCAGCATCGAGATGCGCATGACGAAGACCGGGAGAACGGGCGTACTTGCGGCGGGCTGCGGCATGCTGCTGATGCTTGCGGGCTGCGCCGCGGGACTGCGTTTCTATTCGGATGGCCCGCGGCCGTCGAAAGACGTTGCGCTGGTCCTGGTCGATTGCCGTCTGGACGGCATCACCGGGGAAGGCCGGCCAAAAATGGATCTGGTCGGCAACGAGGGTACCCTCAGCGAACTTCTTCCCGGGGATTATGTGCTGGACCTGCGCTATGTCTATCAGAGCGCTTATCTCAACCGGCGCGGCGCGAATGTCGAATATCCATTGAAGGCGGCCGCAGGGCACGTATACTACGTCTATCCGGAATTCCCGACGGGGAGCACCTGGCGCCCTGCCGTCGTGGATATCTCCTCCGAGGAAGATTACCGGAAGATCCCTGACAGGACCCCCGATTCCGTTAAAAAAATGGTCGCCCGATATTTCTCGGGTCCGCGCGCCGTCGCCAAAAAAGAAGAGATACCCACCAACAAGGGCGTCATCACCCTATGGAGATGATCGCCTGTTCCCACGGTTTCGGGGCGAATGGTATGATAGACGTTCCAAGAGAGGACGCCAGCCATGAGCAATGCCCAGACCAAGCAGCAGCCGACCACTAACCGCGACGGATTGACTCCGCGCAGCCAGGACTACTCCCAGTGGTATCTCGACGTGGTGCGCCGCGCGGAGCTGGCCGACCACTCGGCCGTGCGCGGCTGCATGGTCATCCGGCCCCACGGTTACGCCATCTGGGAGCGCATGCAGCGCGAGCTCGACGACCGGTTCAAGGCCACGGGCCACGTCAACGCCTATTTCCCGCTCTTCATCCCGCTCTCCTTGCTTGCGCGCGAGGAGAAGCACGCCTCCGGCTTCGCCAAGGAGTGCGCGGTGGTCACGCATCACCGCCTCATGTCCAAGGACGGCGAGGTGGTCGTGGACCCGGAATCCAAGCTCGAAGAGCCCTTGGTGGTCCGGCCCACCAGCGAGACCATCATCTGGGCGCAGTATAAGAACTGGATACAGAGCTACCGGGACCTGCCTTTGCTCATCAACCAGTGGGCCAATATCGTCCGATGGGAGATGCGCACGCGCCTGTTCCTTCGCACGGCGGAGTTCCTGTGGCAGGAAGGGCATACCGCGCATGCCACGGAGCAGGAAGCCGTCGAGGAGGCCCGGCGCATGCTCGACGTGTACGCGGATTTCGCCCAGAACGTGATGGCCGTGCCCGTGCTCCTGGGCCGCAAGACCGAGGGCGAGCGCTTCGCCGGCGCCTTGGACACGCTCTGCATCGAGGGCATGATGCAGGACGGCAAGGCCCTGCAGATGGGCACCAGCCATTATCTCGGGCAGAACTTCTCGAAGGCCGCGGACGTGCAGTTCCTTAATAAGGAAGGCAAGCTGGAATACGTTTATGCCACGAGTTGGGGCGTGAGCACGCGCCTGGTCGGCGCGCTCATCATGACTCACTCCGACGACAACGGGCTCATCCTGCCGCCTAAGCTCGCGCCCATCCAGGTCGTGGTGGTGCCCATCTACAAGAGCGACGAGGAGCGGGTCCGCACCGTGGCCGAAGGCCGCAAGGTCGCCGAAGAGCTCAAGGCGCAGGGCTTGGCCGTTCGATTGGACGACCGCGACGGCATCATGCCCGGCGCGAAATACTACGAGTGGGAAGCCAAGGGCGTGCCTCTGCGCATCGAGGTCGGGCCCAAGGACTTGGAGAAGGGCTCTCTCTGCGTGGCGCGGCGCTTCGTGCTGGAGAAGCCCGGCGAGACCCCGGAGGAGCAGCGCAAGCGGCGCAAGGCGTTTTTGCCGCGCGCCGAGGCCTTGGCGTCCATCCGGCCTACGCTCGATGCCATGCAGAAGGAGCTTTTCGAGCGCGCGCTCGCGGTGCGCGAGAAGCGCAGCCGCGTCATCGATTCTATCGAGGATTTCGAGCGCTTCTTCAAGGATGAGGGCGGCGGGTTCGCCTGGGTGCACTGGGCGGGCGGGCCGGAGCAGGAAGAGGAACTGGCCAAGCGCTTCGAGACCTCGATCCGCTGCCTCCCGTTCCCGGAGCAGATCCCGGCGGCCGCGCAGGGAGAGGGGCGCTGCATCCTCACGGGCAAGCCCTCGAAGCAGCGCGTGGTCATGTCGAAGTCCTACTGATGGTGCTTGGCTCGGTCCCGAGCCTGCCGAGGGACCGTGCCTGGCACCCTCGCATGCTATAATCCGTTGAATCCGTTTTAAGGGGTGTGTCCCATGGGTAAAGGCATCTGGCTGGTGACGGGCGGAGCGGGCTTCATCGGCTCCCATATCGCGGAGGAGCTGGTCCGACAGGGCAAGAAGGTCCGCGTGCTCGACAATTTCTCCACGGGCAAGGAATCCCACATCAAGGCCATCCGCTCCAAGATCGACCTCGTGCGGGGAGACATCCGGGATTTGAAGACCTGCCGCAAGGCGCTCAAGGGCGTGGACTACGTCATCCACCAGGCCGCCATCCGCTCGGTGCCCAAATCCGTGGACCGGCCCACGGATTCCCACGAGGCCAATGCCACGGGCACGCTCAACATGCTCATCGCCTCCAACGAGGCCAAGGTCAAGCGCTTCGTCTACGCCTCCACGAGTTCGGCTTACGGCGACACCTCGCTCTTCCCGCAGCGTGAGGAGCATTCGCCCAGGCCCGTGAGCCCGTATGCGGCCAGCAAGCTCTGCGGAGAGCACTACTGCAAGTGCTTCACCAAGAACTTCGGTCTGCAGACCATCGCCCTGCGCTACTTCAACGTGTTCGGCCCGCGTCAGGATCCGGAATCCCTGTACTCCGCGGTCATCCCGAAGTTCATGGAGCAGGCTTATCTCGGGAAGACCCTCGAAGTGCACTGGGACGGCAAGCAGTCCCGGGACTTCACGCATATCGACAACGTGGTCCAGGCCAATATCCGGGCCGCGCTCTCGAAGAAGGGAGTGGGAGAGACCTTCAACATCGCCAACGGGAAGACCTATTCCCTGCTCGACGTCATCGGCGTCATCGAGAAGCTCTGCGGCCGCAAGCTCAAGCGGCACCATACGCCCATGCGCCAGGGCGACGTGCGCAAGACCTATGCGGACATCTCCAAGGCGCGGCGCCTGCTCGGCTACAAGCCGGGCATGGATCTCGAGAAGGGACTGCGCGACACCTGGGAGTATTTCGTGCGCGACTACTTCAGCAAGTGACGCCATGAGGATACTGGTCACCGGCGGACTCGGCTTCATCGGCTCGAACTTCATCCGCTGCTGTCTGCGCGAGCACCCCGCGGATTCCATCGTCAACCTGGACCTCTGCACCTATGCGGGAAATCCCGCCAATCTCGCGGACCTGCGCGCGGGACGGCGCTACCGCTGGATCAAGGGCGACATCGCGGACCCGAAGGCCGTGGACAAGGCCATGCGCGGAGTCGATCGGGTCATCCATTTCGCCGCCGAGAGCCACGTGGACCGCTCCATCCTGGAGCCCGGCATCTTCCTGCGCACCAACGTGACGGGAACGCAGGTCCTGCTCGACGCGGCCCTGCGTCACAAGGTGAAGCGCTTCCTGCATGTGAGCACCGACGAGGTCTACGGCAGCGTGGAGAAGGGCCATTCCAAGGAGGGGGATTCCCTCTTGCCCAACAGCCCGTACGCGGCGTCCAAGGCCGCCTCGGACCTGCTCGTTCGCTCCTATGTGCGGACCTTCGGCCTGCCGGCCATCGTCACCCGCGCCTCCAACAACTTCGGGCCCTACCAGTTCCCGGAGAAGGCCTTGCCGCTCATGATCACGAACTGGATCGAGGGCAAGAGCTTCCCGCTCTACGGCGACGGCCTCAATGTCCGCGACTGGGTCTATGTGGAAGACCATGTCCGCGCCCTGGACTTCCTCCTGCGCAAGGGGAAGGACGGCGAGATCTACAACATCGGCGGCACGCGCTCCATGAACAACCGCGAGCTCGTGGAGAAGGTCCGCAAGCTCATGGACGTGGGGCCGGAGCTCGTGCATCGCGTCGAAGACCGCCTCGGGCACGACCGCCGCTACGCCGTGGACTGCTCCAAGCTCTTCAAGCTCGGCTTCAAGCATGCCTTCTCTTATCAGGACGCTTTGGAAGCCACCATCACTTGGTACTGCGCGCGCGAGAACTGGTGGCGGCCGCTCAAGGAGCGCAGCGCGTATAAAGGGTATTACCGGAAACAGTACGCGAAAAAGGGATAAACATGATCCAAGCGCTCATGCAGGCTAATGACACCGACGCGCGGCTCATGCCGCAGGGACTTGCCCGCGGCTGGATCGAGGTCGTTTGCGGAAGCATGTTCTCCGGCAAGACCCAGGAGCTCATCCGCCGCCTGCGCCTGGCCAATATCGCCCGCCAGCGCGTGCAGACCTTCAACTCCGCCCTGGACGTGCGCTATGGGAAGAACCACATCATCTCCCACGACATGGCCAAGGTCCCCTGCCAGGCGGTCAAGAGCGCCAAGGAGATATTGGAGAAGGTCCGTTCGGACACGCAAGTCGTGGGCATCGACGAGGTCCATTTCTTCGGGCCCGAGATCGTGGCGGTCTGCGAGACGCTGGCCGACCAGGGCCGGCGCGTGATCGCCGCGGGCCTCGACCAGGATTATCGGGGGCAGCCTTTCGATGTGACCGCGCGGCTCATGGCTATCGCGGAGTTCGTGACCAAGAATCTCGCCATCTGCGTGGTCTGCGGAGCCCCGGCCAACCGCAGCCAGCGCTTGTCCCATACCCGCAAGCGCATCAGCGTGGGCGCGGCCGACAAATACGAGGCCCGCTGCCGCCGCTGCTTCTCCCGCGGTTAGTTTTTACGGGCCCCAGGCGGGGGCGGAGGAATTGCCCGGCACATTCAGGAGCGGCCGCGGAGCGGAGCCGTCGGCGTCCATGACGAAGACCTGCCTGCGGCCGTTGCGCGTGCTGGTGAAGGCGATGAAGCGGCTGTCCGGGGACCAGGAAGGCTCCTCATTGCTCCCTTGAGAGTGGGTGAGCTGGATGGTGCGAGTGCCCGTCACGTCCACCAGGAAGATGTCCATCTTGTCCTTGACGTTCGCGCGGCCGGAGAACGCGATCCATTCCCCGCTGGGCGCCCAGGAGGGGGAGTCGCACCAGTTCAGCCTCGTGAGCCTGCGCACGCGGCCGGTGGAGATCTCCTGGATGTGGATCTGCGGGTTCCCGGCGCGGTCCGAGACATAGGCCACCTGCTCCCCGTCCGGAGAGAAGGTCGGGGAGGAGTCCACGCCGAAGTGGGAGGTCACGCGCTGCAAAGACCCGTCGGCCAGGGTCAGGATGTGGATGTTCGGATTCTTCTGCGCGGAGATGGTGACCGCCAGGCGCGTCCCGTCCGGGGAGAATCCTCCGCCGATGTTGAGGCCCTGGCGGCTCGAGATCGCCTTGGCTCCGCCTTTTTCCACGTCGTAGAGATAGAGGTCCGGATTCCCGGCGCGATAGCTCGTGAAGGCGATCTTCTTCGCATCCGGGCTCCAGCGGGGAAACAGCGTCAAGGAGCGGAAAGACGTCACGCGGCGGGCGTTCTCTCCGTCATAGTCCGCGAGGTAGAGCTCCTTGGCGCCGGTCTGGTCGTTGATGAAGGCGATCTGCGTGTGCGCGATGCCCGCGCGGCCTGCGACCTGGCGAACCACGTCGTCGGCCACCTTGTGCGCGAGCGTGCGCCAGAACTTCTCGTTCTGGCGATAGTAGCGCTCGAGAAGGGTCTCTCCCGAGGAGACGTCGCGGACCTTCACGCTGAGCGTCAGCAGGTCCTGCGACCTTGCCGCTTTCGCGCTCAGGACCAGGCCCGCGCCGCTCAGGCGCCAGGCTGAGAGCGCCGAGGCATCCGCTTCCGGAGCCAGGGCCGGGCCGTTCTCGACGATTTCGAAATAACGGGAGGCCAGGAGATCTTCCCGGAGCACGGAGCGCAGCCGTTCGGCGTCCGGCGCGTCCGCGGGCTTCTCGGGCAGGAACGCGCTGAGTCCCAGGCTGCGGCGTCCGGCGCCGCGCGCTCCTTCGACGCCGATATAGACGTCGGAGGCGCGTGCGGGCAGGGCCAGGAGGATGAGCGCAAAGGCGAGGACTGCGTTCATTTAGCCGAGGTCTTGGGCGCTGCCGTTCCCGCGGGCTTTGAGAGTTCCTTTTGGAGCTGCTTGAGCATGGGGGCCGCGAGCTTGGCCTCGGGGCTTTTGGGGAAATCCTCGGGGATGGACTGCAGGTAGCGCTGGGCTTCGTCGAGATGCGTCTTCATCGTCATCAGGCACGAGGCGTACTTGAGCCGCGCCGACGGGGTCAGGTCGCTTTTGGGGTAGCGGTCCAGGAGGAGGGCGTATTGGCGCGCCGCATCCTCGTACTTTTTCTGGGCGTAGAGCGCTTGGCCGAGGTAGTAGGTGGACAGGTCCGCGACCTCTCCTTTCGGGTTCTTCTGCAGGTAGACGGAGAATCCCTGCGCGGCCAAGTCGTATTTCTTCTGGTTGAGCTGCACCAGGGCGGAGTGATAGAGCTGGCTGGGCGTGGGCCCTGCCGCGTCTTCGGCTTCCTGCTTCTTGGTTTCCTCGATCTTCTGCTGCTCCTGCTGCGCGCGCTTCTCCTCCTGCTCGGCCAGCCGCTTCTGCTGGGCGGTCAGGGTCTCTCCGACGGCCGTGACCTTCGCGCCGAGCGCGGAGCCGATGTCGTCGAGTTTTGAGGAGAGCTGGGAATTGCTCTGCTGAGCGTCCTTGAGCGACTCGTTGAGGACGCTGATCTCCTCATGCACCGAGTCGAGCTTCACGGCCAAGTCCGCTTGATTGGCCTGCATGGCCGATAGGCTCTTCTTGAGGCCCTGTATCTGGACCGTCAGGCTGTCGGTCTGCGCGGAGAGGTCGAGGATGTCCTTCTGCGTGGCCACGCAGCCGCAAAGGATGAAAGAACAGGACAGGATCGTCAGGCGGCGCAGGGCGGTGGTCACTGCTGTTCGTTCTTCGTGGATCCGCTGGAGGCCGTGCGCGCGCGGACCTTGGTCTCGGAGCGGCGGTTCTTCGCCCAGCACTCTTCCGTGGACTGCTGGCAGAGAGGCCGTTCTTTCCCATAGGAGAGCGTGCCCACGCGGGAGCCGCTGATTCCGAGGCGAAGGAGATAGTCGCGGACTTCCTTGGCGCGCTTCTGGCCCAGGGCAAGGTTGTATTCGGAGGTGCCGCGTTCGTCGCAGTGGCCTTCGGCGAGCACTTCGAGGTCGGGATGCGCCTGGAGATACTCGGCGTTGGTCTTAAGGACTTCCCGGGCCGACTCGTTGAGCGCGTAGCTGTCGTAGTCGAAGTAGATGTTCAGGAGATCCCGGAGCTTGGCGTATTCCTTCCCGCGGATGGCGGCTTCCTCGACGTCGACGGAAGGCGTTCCTCCCGCGAGCGTTCCGTCCGAGCCGTCTTCCGCTCCCGCGGCGGAGGAGGCGGAGCGGGACTTCAGCGTCTTTTTCGGCGCGCAAGCCGATAGCCCTAGTGTCAAGGCGAGCGCCAGGATGGCCCAACTGTAAATGGATGATGTTCTCATAACGTAATAATAGCTACTCCTGGTGGCAGGGGTCAACTATCGCGAATATCGATATTCGCGATAGTTGACCCCTGCCACCAGAGTTTCTTGGTAAAATGGGGCATGGCAGCGGGGATAGAGGACGGACTTTCACGCGTGCGCGAGGGGCTCGAGCGGCGGACCGCGCGCTTAGGCGAGCGCGTGGGCGATCATCTGGCGGCCTTCGTGGGGCGGCCGGGGAAGATGCTGCGGCCGCGCTATACCTTGCTCTTGGGCGCGGCCCTGGGCGTGGAGCCCGGGCGCTGCGAGCGGGCAGCCTGCGCCGCGGAACTCCTGCACAATGCCTCGCTTCTGCACGACGACTGCGTGGACCGCGCGGAGCTTCGCAGAGGGAATCCCACTCCGAACGGGCTTTTCGGCAACACCGCGGGCATCCTGCTCGGCGACATGGCTTTCGCGGAAGGGTTGGAGGAGGCTTTCTCGGTCGGCGAGGGTGCGGCGCGCGCTTTGGTGGGCACCGCGCGAGAGATGGCTTCCGGAGAGCTGCAGGAGGAGTTCCTGCGCGGGAGCCTGCATGTCTCCGTGGAAGGCTATTTCGGGATCGCGGCGCGCAAGACCGCGGCGCTTTTCGAGTGGGCCGGAGAGGCGCTCTCCGGCCTGAGCCCGCATCCGCATCGGCGCGAGGATCCGCCCAAGCTGGGACGCTTGACCGGCGTGCTCCTGCAAGTTATCGACGATATCCATGACCTGACGCTTTCCAGCGAGGTCGCCGGCAAGGAGCGCGGTCAGGATTTCCTCCTGGGAAAGCTCACCTTGCCTTGCCTGCTCGCGCTGGAGGACGAGCGCCTGCGGCCGCGATTCCTTTCTCTTTGGGAGCGCAAGCCGCGCGACCGATCTTCCATTGAGGAACTCGTCCGCTTCCTCCATGAGGAAGGCTGTTTGGAGGGGACGCGGAACAGGGCGCGGGCTTTACGCGCGGAGATGGATCCCCTGCTGGACGCGCTTCCCGTTCAGGAACACGTGCAGGCCCTGCGCTCCTTCGAGGATGCTCTCTTGTCCCGCGAATTCTGATGTCGAGAGATCATCAACGACGCGATTGCAGCAAGGCTTCGGGATGAGTTCATTATACGAGCGGCTGGCTCGGCAGGCCTGGAGCAGCGGGGAATACCGATCTGCCGGTCCCGATGCGAAGCGTTCTCTCAGAGAAGACGGCGATGCCTTGCGCGTGTTCATCCGCTCCAGGGTGGAATGGATCGTGGAGCGCTGCGCCCTGCGCACGGCGGCGTCTGCGGCGGCCGGCGCAGGACTAAGGCTGGCGGGGCATGTGCGCTTCTACGAGGAGGCCGAGGGCGGGACGCTCTTGGACATCCGCGGAGAGAAGGCGTGGCGCTTGAGCGGAACCGCCGCGGCCGTTGTGCGGGAACTTCGTGCGGGCTGTCCTGAAGACGTTCTTTTCTCGCGCCTGCGCGGCCGCTTCAGCGGCGACGCTTGCGCCGTGGAGCAGGAAGCCCGGTCTTTTTTGGCGGAGCTTCGCGAGCGCGACTGGCTGGAAAATCCTCCGACCTCCGACTAAAGGGGTTATGAAGTAAAATAGGCGCATGGGAACATTTTTCCGGATACGACTGGCGTCGGCAGTCTTTCTCTGGGCCGCACTCTGCACGGATGCGGTCCATTCCGCATGGCGCCCTCTGGGCGATGCGGCTTCCTCCAAGCGCGCGCAGAGCGGCGTCATCCTTGAGGGCGCGAGCGGCGCGCGGCTTTCGGCGTCGTTTTATGCGCCCGATGTCGTGCGCATCCGCCTGTCGCCCGACGGCGCGTTCGAGGAAGGCCCGAATTACGCTTGGGACCCCGCCTCCCGTCCCGGCGCGGTCTCGGTCGATGTGCGGGAATCCTCGTCCGCCGTCGAGCTCGTCTCGTCCGGCGGAGCGCGCATGGAAGTGCGCCTGCGGCCGCTGGCGGTGCGCATCTTCGACCGGGCGGGCCGCTTGGTCCTCGAAGACGATCCGGCCAAGCCCTATGCCTTCGACCCCGAGACTGGAGAGGTGGAGTCCTCCAAGATCCGCGGCGAGCTGCAGCTCTGCTACGGATTCGGCGAAAAAGCGCTGCCCATGTCCCGACACGGCAAGCGCATCGTGATGTGGAACACAGACACGTTCCGCTATCCGGCCGGCGCGGACCCGATCTACCAGGACATCCCGTTCTATATGGCCCTGGAGAAGGGCCTGGCCTACGGCCTGTTCCTCAACAATACGCACCGCACGTACTTCGATACCGGCCTCACCGAGACCAAGCGCCTCACCTTCGGCGCGGCCGCGGGCGAGCTGGATTTCTTCGTCTTCCTCGGAGGCGAGCAGCGCTCTCCGGAAGAGGTGCTCCGCCAGTACGCGCAGCTCACGGGCCGGACCCCGCTGCCTCCGCTATGGGCGTTGGGCAACCAGCAGTCCCGCTGGTCGTATTTCCCCCAGGCCCGCGTCCAAGAGGTGGCGCGCGAGTTCCGTTCGCGCCGGCTCCCGCTGGACGTGCTCTATCTCGACATCGACTACATGGACGAGAAGCGAATCTTCACCTGGGACAAGGAGCGGTTCCCGGAGCCGGCCAAGCTGCTCGCGGCCCTGCGCTCCGAGGGCATCCGCACGGTGCTCATCGAGGACCCGGGAGTCAAGGCGGACGAAAACTACGGCGTTTATAAGCAAGGCCGGGAGCTGGGCGCCTATGTCCGAGCCGCGGACAACGGCGAGTTCCACGCCTCGGTCTGGCCCGGCTCATGCGCTTTCCCGGACTTCACGGACCCGAAGGCGCGCGAGTGGTTCGGGTCCCTTTACAAGGGGCCGCTCGACGACGGGGTCTCCGGATTCTGGAACGACATGAACGAACCCGCGACTTTCCTGCCTCCCGACCACGGCGATCCCGAGATCCTGCATCATCCGGGCAAGACTTTTCCCCTGGATGCGCGCCATGCCGGAGACGGAAAGCCCGGCAGTCACGCGCGCTACCACAATGTCTACGGGATGCTCATGGCCCGGTCCACCTTCGAGGGGCTCCGCCGGCTGCGTCCCAATGCCCGGCCCTTCGTCCTCACCCGCGCGGGCTTCGCGGGCGTCCAGCGCTACGCCGCGGTGTGGACCGGGGACAGCATCTCCACCTGGGAGCATCTCGCGCTGACGATCCCGATGCTCGCCAACATGAGCGTCTCCGGGCTTCCCTTCGTGGGCGCGGACGTCGGCGGATTCTCCGGAGAGCCTTCCGGAGAGCTCTATGCCCGCTGGCTCCAAGCCGCGGCCCTGACGCCTTTCTTGAGGTCCCACTACAACGGATACGAATCGAAGGACAAGGAGCCCTGGGCCTACGGTCCGGATTTCGAGTCGATCAACCGAGCATCGCTGGAACTCCGGTACCGGTTCCTGCCCTACCTCTACACCCTGTTCCGGCTCCATGAGAAGGACGGCCTGCCGGTCCTGCGTCCCCTCTGGTTCCATTATCCGAAAGACAACGCCGCCGCCTTGATCGAGGATGAGTATCTCGTCGGCCGGGATCTGCTCGCGGCGCCGGTGATCACGGAAGGGCAGAGGAAGCGCGAGGTCTATTTCCCCAAGGGAGATGATTGGGTGGACTGGTGGTCGGGCAAGCGCTATGCCGGCGGGTCCCGCTCCGTCGTGGACGCTCCTTTGGACCGCCTGCCCCTGTTCGGCCGAGCGGGCTCGGTGATCCCGACGCAGGCACCCGTTCAAAACACGGATCAGATGCGCGGCGCTCCGCTGACCTTGGCAGCGTTCGGCCCGTGCCCCAAAACGCCCGTGGTCAGCGAGGTCTATCAGGACGCCGGGGACGGCTATGCCTATCGCGGCGGGGACTGGAGCCTTCTGCGCATCGAATGCTCGCAAGGCCGCCTGCTCTTGACTCGGTCGGGCAAGGGGCCGCAGACGCAGCCCGTCAAGGCCCTCTGGGTGCTCGGCGCCGAGAAGCCCAAGGAGATTCAAGTCGACGGGCGCTCGGCTCCCTTTATCCGCGACGAAAAGGATGGAAGGCTGAGCCTGGATCTTCCTGCGTCGGCCGGAGAGGTCCGAATACTGCCGTAGACGGCGCCGGCGGAATCGGCCTGCGCCTGCGCTACTCTTCGATCCTTCCGTTCTTCTTGTCCTCGATCCAATAGGGCGGGCCTTCGGGCTTCCTTCCGAAGCGCACGGCTTGGGAGGATGGGCGCAGGCCGAAGAGGGCGTAGAGCGCGTCCGCGCCTTGCGGACCGAGATTGGTCTTGAGAACCGCGCCGCCTAATGCCCGCGCGCTCGGAGCCTGCTTCGCAGTCCTTATCCAGCGCAGGACGAGTTCGGCCGCGGCGCGGCCTTCCCGGCTGAGTCCGCTGCAGTGGTTCTCGACGATGCGGCGCAGCGTCGTTCGCAGGAAGGCATCTTCGGCCAAATGGTATTTCCCTGAGAAGTCCCGGGTATAGGCCGATGGGATGCAGTCGATGCCCGGGGCGTAGGGCTTGAGGTCCAAGAGAGGCGTCCCGTCCACGACGTCGAGCCGGTCCACTTCGAGCGCGCATCCGCGCACGGCCAGGAGGCGGCAGATGGTCAAGGCGATCGGGTTCGGGCGATCCGGGGAGCGCGTGGAGAAGACGCCTCTCTCGGGCAGGTCCGCGCAGATCCTTCTCGGCGCTGCGCGCAGGACCGCGCGGTCGGCCTTGTGCAGCCAGCAGAGCGCCCAAAGATGCATGCCCGGCCGCAGTCCTTCCAGGGCGCGGAGATAGCGCCGTTCCAGAAGGATGCGCGAGGGAGCGCCTGCGTTCGTCATGCCCTTGCGCGATTTCACCGAGTTGCGGATCTTGCCGATGGATCGGAGTCTCATGGTCGTATATTCCTCAAGTAGAGCAGCCGGCTGAGTTCCTCTGCCGTGCGGTCCGCGCCGCGGGCGAGGGCGGATGCGAGAAGCGGGACGTCGCGCAGGGTCTGGAGCGTTCCGGGGCGGTCTAAGCGGTAGCTTTCCCAGGTCTCGCGCAGGAGCAGTCCCAGGCGGCGCGCTGCTGCCGCGGCCAGCGCCAGCCGCAGTCCCGCGCCGCGCAGCCCCAGGCGTTCGAAGAAGGAGACGGCTTCCTGCGCGCAATAGGTCTCGGAGAGCGCGGCGGCGAGCACGGTGAAGGCATAGGCTTGCAGGAGGAACCCCAGCCCCAGGCGCAGCTGCGGCGAGGAGTAGGGCCGGGCAAGGATCCGGAGGTCCTGCGCTCCGACGAAGAACGGGGTCAGGAGCGCGAAGAGCAGAGGCGCGGTCCACCAGCGCAAGCGCGCAGAGCGGCGCAGGAGTCCGAAGTCGGGCAGGGCGCAGAGGAACAGGACCGCGGCGCAGGCTAAGGCCTGCGGTTTCCCGGAACCTGCCAAAAGCGCGGCCAGGAACGATGCCAGCGCCGCGGGCACGGCATATCGGCGGATGTCCGCTCTGGTGAGAATCACTGCGTTACCTTCATGCGCACTTCCCGCTGGGGAAGGAGTCCCGGCGGGACTCCGAACGACCGCGAAGCGGGCTGGAATGCGGGTCCCGCAGTCTTCGCGCGGCCATGACCGCGACGGCTCCCGCGCATGCGCCGATGAGCAGATGTCCGGCGAGCCAGAGCCCCAGGAGCGTCTTCCAGGCGTCTTCCGGCAGGCCGAAGAAGGCCTGCATCTGCCGGACCACGGCGAGATAGGTTGTGAAGATATCCCGGCCGTAGAGTATCCGATTGGTGATGAAGAAATGCGGGATGCCTTCCAGGCAGGCCGTGATGCAGGCCAAAAGGATCGCGGCGGGACTCGTCCCGAAAAGGCTCAAGACCAGTTCTACGAGCAGGGATTCCACCAGGATGCCCACGGTCGGCCCGAGCTTGAAGGCGCCGATGGAGACGAGCTTGAGGGCCGCGGCCGTCGCGCCCGCGGCCAGCGCGGCGCCGGGCCTGGCCAGCTTCACGCGCACTGCGCAGAGAATGATGGAGCCCATGGCGGCCATGACGGCTCCGCGAAGGGGGAATCTTGCGGCGTGGAGGGCTCCGCCCAGCAGGGCTTCCGCGAGTCCCCAGAGCGCTCCGAATACCGTGGTATAGACCAGGAAGCGCAGGCGTTCAGCGTCGGACAATGGGACCTCCGGCGGCGGATGCTTCGGGAGCGGAACGCTTGCGCGCGGGAAGATGGATGCGGTCTTCGCAGAGTCCTTCCAGCAAGGATTCCTCGTGAGAGACCAGGAGCACCGAGCGGCCTGCCGCGGTCCAAAGGCCGAAGAGTTCTTCGACTCCGAGCAGGCTTTGCTCGTCCAGACTGAATAGCGGCTCATCGACGATGAGGAGTTCCGCCTCGGAGAGCGCGCCGCTCAGGAGCGCGGCTTTCTGGGCTTCGCCGCAGCTCAAGGTCTGCGGGTCGCGGGACAGGAGGGAGCCGAGTCCTAAGAGCCGGAGTCCTTGTTCCAGCGTGATGGGAGAGGCGTTCCGGCTGCGCTGCGCGAATTCCGAAGCCAATCGGGGATGCAGAAGGCGGTGATATGGATTCTGGGGGACCAGCGCCGCGATCTTGCGCAGTCGGGCGGCGTCCAGGGCTCGGCCTTGCCGGAGCAGCGCGCCGCCGGAGGGCGCATCGAGCCCTGCCAGGATGCGCGCGAGCGTGCTCTTGCCGCTGCCGTTCTCTCCGCACAGACCCACGACGCTGCCCGCGGGGATGGAGAAATCCAGCCCTTCGAACACCGCGCCTTGCGGCTGTTTTTCCGCGCAGAGTCCTTGAGCCTGGAGAAGGACTTCTGTTTCGTCATTCCGGCGCAAGCCGGAATCCAGCGACTGTCTTACGCCGTAAGCCTGGGCCTCGGCTTTCGCCGGGGTGACAACAGTTGCCTGGGCCCCGGCTTTCGCCGGGGCGGGGCGACGAAAGGGGAGGGACTTGCGGCTTGCCGTGCTGGGCGCTGAAAGAGGGATCGTCTTGTCGATGAGGTCCTCAAGGCCCGTGAAGGAATGGCCGGTCAATATCACCACGCTGCCCGCGCGCTTGCGCTCGGCCAATATCCCGCGAAGCAGCCGGCGGCCCTCCGAGTCCAGGAAGTCCGCCGGCTCGTCGAGGAGGATGAGGTCCTGGTCCGCGAAGGCCAGGGCGCAGGCAAGGAGGAAGCGCTGCTTCTCTCCGGCGGAGAGATGGTGGACGCGCCGGTCCAGCAGATCCCGGAGGCCCATGGCGCGGGCGGCGGTCTTTGCCTCTGATATCCGCGATCCCGGACGAGGATCGGAGTCCGGGCGCAGGAGGCTCGGACGCTTCCCTGAAGGTTCGCGCTCGGCGTGCGCGAGGAAGAAGGAGAGCTCCTGGCTCACGGTCTCGCAGAGGAGCTGAGAGTCCGGGTCCTGGAGCACGCAGGCCGGCGGCTGGGCAAGGTCTTGGACCGGGACGCCGTTCCAGAGCGCGCGGCCCTCCAGGACGCCGGGGATGAAGCGCGGCGCGAGTCCGGCGAGCACGGCGATGAGCGTGCTCTTGCCGCAGCCGTTGCCGCCGGTGAACGCCGCGCATTCGCCGGGAGCGATCTCGGCGTCCATGCGCGCAGGGGTCCAATCCCCATGCGGATGCTTGAATCGGAGTCCTTCGAGGATCAGGCCGCGCATAGTCTCTTGCAGCGCTTATCGTGCTCTTGGCGCGCTCTCGCGGCGAGGAGATGTCCCACGATCTTCGCAGCGGCCTTGTCCCGGCCTCCTGCTTCACCCAGGTCGAGCATAACCGGTCTTCGGACACGGAGACTGCGGGCAGCTTCAGCGGCGAGTCCTTCGCGCACGACGATGAGCACGTCGAGCGTCTTCTTCCGCACCAATGCGAGCGTCGCTTTATGGAAGCCTCTCCCGGAGAGTTCGAGAGGGCCGTACTCATCGACGACGGCGAACTGCGCGTCCGCGGCTTTCGCCAGCAGTCTGCGGCCGAAGGCGAAGCCCGAGGGGTTTGTCGCCGGGCCCTGCGGCGTTCGGCGCAGGAGCAGCCGCTTGGGGCCGCCGCGCACGCTCTGCACGTCGTAGCGGAGCTTCCCTCGCGCGCCGCTCCGCGCGGGCGAAAGGACGCCGCGCACGTCCACATCCAAGCCGAGGAGCAGAGGGATGAGTGCGCGCAGGAAAGAGGTCTTCCCGGAATCGATGGGTCCGGTCAAGAAGAAGGTCACGCGGCTCGATTCTATAAAATCAAATTGATACGCTGATGGCGCGATGAAGGAAGAAAAGGACGTTGTCCGGCTTTTCGCGGAGGCCATCGAGTCCGGGGCCTCGGCCGCGATGCTCACCGTGATCTCGGCGCAGGGCAGCACTCCGCGCGAGGGCGGCGCGCGCATGATCGTATATCCCGACGGGGCTTGGGCCGGGACCGTGGGCGGCGGGACGCTGGAATCTCTTTGCATGAAGGATGCCCTGGCCGCGCTCAAGGAAGGAAAGAGCCGCAAGGCCGTCTACGATCTCAAGCCCGAGGGCATCGGCATGCTCTGCATGGGGGAGGTCGAGGTCTATATCGACGTGAACGTCTGCAAGCTGAGGCTGCTCATCCTGGGCGCCGGGCATGTGGGCCAGAAGATCGCGGAAGTCGCGGCCGCGGCCGGCATCCCCTGCGAGGCGGCCGATGAGCGCGCGGAGTTCGCTTCCCGCGAGCGCTTCCCTCGGGCCGCGCGCGTGCTCGTGGAGCGGCCGGACAAGGCCGTGAAGACTTTGAAGCCCGATGAGCGCAGCTACGTGGTCATCGTCACGCGCGGCCATGAGCTGGACCAGGAATGTCTGGCCGCGGCGCTCAAGACCCAGGCGGCGTATATCGGGATGATCGGCAGCCGCAGCAAGGTCCCCGAGATCTTCAGGCGCCTCAACCGACAAGGCCTGCATCCCGAGAAGGACGGCCGCGTGCACTCTCCCATCGGCTTGGACCTCGGCGGGAAATCCCCTGGAGAGATCGCGGTCTCCGTGGTCGCCCAAGTCCTTCAGCTGCGATACAAACGCAGCGCAAGACCCTTGCGCATAGACTCGCGCCCATGAGCCGGAAGGCGGCGCTCGCGTGCACGGCCGCGGGCTGCGCGCTCTTCGCTCTCATCTCTTTCTCGCGCCTGGCGGATTTCCCCGGGCTCCACGGCGATGAGGCCTGGGTCGGGATCTATGCCAAGCGGCTGCTTGCGCATGGGCTCGTGAGTCCGCACGAGATGAACGCCTATACGGGTCCTCTCTACGGCTGGCTGCTTGCGCGCGTTTTCTCGTGGATGCGGGCCGACGTGTTCGCGCTCCGGCTTCCGGGCACGCTCTTCAATGCCGCGGCGGTCGCGCTCATGGCCCGGCATCTCTGGAAGAGCTTCGGCCCTTCCGCGGCCTTGGCATGGACCGGCCTGCTCCTGGCTTCGCCGCTCTTCCTGCTCAAGGGCCGCGTGGCATGGGAGGTCTATGCTCTGCAGCCCTTGCTCTTGGCCCTGCTTTTTCCGCTCCTTTGGCGAATGCTCGAAGACGGGCGCACCTCTTTCCTGCGCGCGGCCGGCTTCCTGGCGCTCTGCCAGATCGGGGTGCTCAATCATTTCATCTTCATCTCGGTCCCGCTCTCGCTGGGCGTCGCGGCGCTCATGGGCGTCGCGCTCCTTGAGGAGAAGCGCTTCGCGGGGCTCTTGAGCGCGAGCGCTTGGGCGATCCTGCAGTCCGCGATCGTTTATCTGTCCAAGCCGCGCGTGAGCGAGGCCTTCTGGCAGGAGCATCGGGCGACGCTGCTGGCGGCCGCGGTCTTCCTTCCTTTCATCTTGGCCGGAATTCAGCAGGCCTGCGGGCCCATGGCGGAAGCGCTCATCGAGCGAGCGCGGGCAAGCGCGACTCTTCGGGCAAAGGCTTTTTTCCGCGCGGCCGTGTTCCTGAGCGCGGCGGTCTGCGCGGCTTTCCATGCTCCGGCCATGGTCGCGATCGGTTCCGGCGTGGCCGTGCTCCGAAGGCTCTCGTCCTGGGATCCGCCTCTGCTCCTGTCCGTGATCCTTTATGCTTGGGCCGCGGCGCTTCTGTGCGTCCTTTTCACGGCTTCGGTCCGCGCGGCCTGTCCTTCGAAGGCCGATGCGGATCCCGCGGTTCAAGGGGGGGGCGTGTATGCGCGATTCCTCCTGCTCTGGCCTCTGGCCTATGCCGCGGTCTTCATGCTGCTGCGCATGACGAGCTCGATCCGCTACTACATCCTCTTCTCTTTTATCGTGCTCGCGGCGTCGGCGGTCCTGCTGCCGCGCGCCCTGCATCGCCGCCGTTGGGCCGCGTTGGCCCTTTGCGGCGGTTTTTTGGTCTGCGGGTTCTCGGTGAGGGAGCTCTTCCTCGGCGCGGAGCGCAGGCCCGTTCGGCTACGCGTGGGCTGGCGCGCCGAGAATTCCTGGGATTTCCTGCCCAAGCAGGCGCTTCTGCCGGAGTGGAGGCGTTCGAAGGCCTGCAGCGCGGAGCCGACCAGCTTCATCGGCTTGCCCCTGGCGTTCCTCAGGAACAGCGAGACGCGCACGGAGGACTGCGACTCTTCCATCGAGTTCTCCGCGCGCTACTGCGAGGAGTGCGTTCGTGCGCCGTATTTCACTTGGGAGGTGCGTCCCCATGGCTGATTGCATCTTGAGCGTCGTGATACCGACCTACAATGAGGCTGAGAACGTCCCGGTGCTGGTCGGACGCATCCTCTCATGCTTGAGCGGCATCCCGCATGAGATCATCGTGGCCGATGATGATTCTCCGGACGGGACGTGGCGCGTGGCTGAGGAGCTTTCAAGGAAGCACCCCGAGGTCCGCTGCCTGCGCAGGACCCGCGACCGCGGACTTTATCCCGCGGTAGCGGAGGCTTTCAGCATGGCCAAGGGCCGCTATATGGCCGTGCTGGACGCGGACCTTCAGCACGACGAGAGCAAGCTGCCCGTGATGCTCGAATGCGCGCGCGCGCAGGGGCTTCAGCTCGTGGTGGGTTCGCGGCATGCCCAGGGCGGCGGCATCGAGGGTTGGAACCGCGCGCGGCGACTGATCAGCCGCATGGCCAACGGCTCCTGCGGCGCGCTTTTGCGGCGCGGCTGCAGCGACCTGATGAGCGGCTTCTTCCTGGTCGAGCGCCAAGCCTATGAGCGCGCGGTCGGCCGCTTGCGGCCGAAGGGATTCAAGATCCTCATGGACCTTCTGCAGAACCTGCCCGCGGATGCGCGCGTAGGCGAGGTGGGCTATGTGTTCCGGCCTCGGGAGCAGGGGCATAGCAAGCTGAACATGCGGGTAGCCGTGGATTTCGCGGCGGGACTGGGCGCCCTTCTTTCCGACCGCATCCGCGGCCGTTAGCGGGCGACTACCTCGACGAGATTAAGGCCCAGCAGCTTCCACTTCGAGTCCGCGTAGCGCTGGAAGTATTCCAGGGCCGGGACGTCCTCCACGCCGCGCTTCGCGGCGGCGTGGCGCACCACCTTCCCGTCGGGGCCGTCGATGATGAAGAGCTGATGGGAGACCATGGTGGGCATGTCCGGCTGGTCTTCCCGCACGAGGCTGGCGATGGTCCCGGAAGGGATGCGGGGCAGGGCTTCGGCGAGGTTCTCTATCGGGAGATAGGGGAGCTCGGCTTCTTCGTCCGGCAGGCCTCGACCGAGGCTTTGCAGCCGCTTGAGCTGTGCCTGTTTCTCGCTTTCCGATAATCCCGAAAGGTCCGAGGCTGTCTTGCGCGCATACCAAGCCTCTTTTTTGACGAGCTTGCGCGCGGTGCGCGCGGCTCCTCCGGAGAGTTCGCGGGTCACGTCGCGCAGGAAGCCCTCGGCGATATTGCCCGGGATCCAGTCCGCTTCCGTGAAATGCCTGCGCTGGACATAGCGGATATTGCCGTTCTTGTAGCGGATGCGGTTGAGCATTTTCGCGCCCTGCGAGAGGCCGTCGGCCAAGGCCAGGGCCATGACGGTCTCCACGAAGGTCGTGCAGTCCACGGCATCGAACCGGATGAGCGGGTCGCGGTCGAATTGTCCATACGTGCCTTCGCCGAGCGCGCCGAGCACGTAAGGCGTTCCCAAAAACAGCGCGCTCACGGCTTCGATGCGCGCGGACATCTTGGACTTTCCGCGCACGGCGTCCTGGATGGCGGCATCGATCTGGGGACTCTGCAGCGCGCTCAGCCGCGGAAGCTCCGCGGCCTGCGCGCAGAGGGCGCAAAAAAACAACGGCAGAAGCCCGAGGCTTCTCATGGCGATAGTGTGCAGGACCTCTCCCGAAATTTCAAGTGTCCAATAGACCCTTGCGGATATGAGGAAGAGGACTTACACTTCCTCATAGGAGAGCGACCCCCCATGCCCCCGGTCTCCGTTCCCTCCGTGCGCCGCCGCGTCCTTGCAGCAGCGTTCCCGCTGCTGCTTCTTGCTTTTCCTTCCTCGGCGGAAATACCGGCTTCGCGCGATAAACAATCCCGTTCAAGGCAAGGCATCTCCGCCGAGTGCCGCAAGGGGATCTTTTCCGCGCTGATGGAGCATGCGCAGGCTCCGGCCCTCCGCCCGGATTCTCAGGACTGCGCGAAGGCTTGGGCGGATGCCGAGACGCTCAAGGAACGGAGTGCCTCCGGAGACAAGGGGGGCATGTTCTATGAGGATGTCCGCGCTTTTTTCAGGGGACTGGGCTTCGATGAGGGGCAGATCGAGGCTTTGATCAAAGAGGCTTTCGGGGAGGCCCGTTCGAACGGGAATCCTGACGCGGGCCTGCGCGCCGCGATCCCGGCAGAGACCGACAAGCAGGTTTGGGAGAACGCTGCCGCGATTGCGAAGGCGCTGGGTCTGCCCGTCGAAGATGTTTTCCCTTTGGCAGGAGATGCCGCGCCGAAACAGGCGGCGAACGCTCTGGATCGGCCGGAGGTCTCCCGCCGCGGCTCGGCTTCTCCGGTCCCTCCGGCCGGAGCCTTGACCTGGGAGCGGATCGATTCCGTGCTGGATCTGGAAAATGCCCCATCAGGCAGATGGGAGCGCCTTCAGTATCGGCTCGCGGAGTTCATCCCGAGCCTGGATAAGCCGCAATGGAAGGAACGGCGATTCATCCGAGAGTCGATCGACCTGATGAAGAGCACTCCCGAGGGGGAGGAGGTTCTTCGGCAGCTCATCCAGGAGCTTTCCGCGCGCAAGGTCCGGGCCTCGGTTCGAGGGAGGGATTTCCAGAGCACGGCCATAATGGTCGTCAATGGCGTGGAGCAGATGAATGGACTTTTCGGGAACGCGGGCTGGCCGGACGACGGCCCTCCGGAATACGAATTCAGCCGGAAATTCATGGAGATGAAGGATCGCGGCTTGGCGCGGCGGATGTTCGCCGCGAATACGGCGCATGAATTCCGGCATCTTGCGGCCAAGGCTCAAGTCGTGCGGGAAGCCCCGGATTTCGAGGTGGTTCTCAGAGCCGCGTTCATGAACGAGAAAAGAGCGCGGCAGACCGGCTATCTCGTGGCCGTGCGGCTCAATGACGGCAGGCGCGATTGCGACTGGGAGGACGCGGAAAAGGTCGTGCAAGACCCTGATCGCTATTGGGAAGATCTTCAGAAAGAGGGCTATCCGCAATCGCTGACGGAGCCGGAATTCCTCGAGCCCGCGGCGGCTTTGCAGCGGCATGGGCGGCTGCTGAGGGAACGCATATCCGAGGTGCAAACGATCTTGGATAAGATTCATCCGAAGGTTTTGGCGGCCATGGATATCCTGGGGAAACAGGAAGGCTTGGAGCCGGCTTTGGCGGAATTGCGCGCGAATGTCGAATCGGAGCGGCGGATCTATCCGCGCTGGAAGGAAAGATATCAGGGCCAGCTGGAGGATGTCCGTTCCCAGGCGGAATGGGTCGCTTCCGCGGATGCGCAATGGCTGCGCGAGCGTCTGACGGCGGCAGGGGATTCCCGGTTTTTCAAGGAGCAGGAGCGCGATTTCAACCGGGATCAGGAAGCGCTCAAGAAGCTGATGCTGGAGAAACCCCTGCCGCCTTCGCCGAATAGGCCTGGGATGCTGGCTTGGCCGGAATTCTGGGAGAAGGTGCGCCGGTCGCAGAAGGATCACCCGGAGTATTGGAAGGAATTCATCCGGAAATATGGGAAGGAGCTTTTGGAAAGATGAAGGCCCTCTTTCTCGCGGCAGTCTTGTTCATCTCCGCGGCGCCTGTGCAGGGGAGGGCGGGCTCCGGCCAGGATTATCCGCAGATCCTTTCCGAGGCGATGCTCAAGGACGCGCAGCTGCCGCCTGCGCCCGCGGGCTTCGAGGATTCCCGGCATGCGGCCCAGGGGCTGATAGGGGGACGCCCGCAAGAGGAGTCCGTCGAGGACTTCGAGGCGCGGGTCCGAAACTTCTGCCGCGAGCTCGGGCTCGACGGGCAGCGCACCGCCGCGCTCGCGGAGCATCTGCGCGGTCGGGTGCGCTTCGGGTATTACGAGAGTTCAAAGGGCGATCAGGGGTTTCCCGGCGCGCGACGCGGCATCGAGTCGTCGCAGGGCCGCGCGATGTCCGCCAGCGCCGCAGATCATGCGGCCGCGTTAGGCTTTCCGGCCTATGAGTCCGCGCAAGCGGGCATGGCCGGCGCGCGGATCCCTGCGCGGTCGAACGCGGTTTTAAAGGCATGGGATCCCCAGGAGCATCGCAAGGAGCCTTCTGTTCCGGACCAGGCTTTATCCTGGGAGCAGATCAATAAGGTCGTGGTCTTCCGGCGGGTCCCGGAGGAGGAGGAAAGCTGGCGGGACCGGCTGGCCCGCTGGAATCCTTTGGCTGAGCCGGACCCGGCTGAACTCTTCGCCAGGAAGGCGCTCTCGCGCATGCAGGAGACTCCCGAGGGCCGCGAGGTCCTGCGCAAGCTCGTGCAGGAGTACGGCCGATCAGGAAGGAAGGTCTTCGTGCATCCCCAGGATTTTCCGGGCTCGACGATCGTTTACAAGGACGGTCGGGAGGGGCTGCGCGGTACGCGCGGCATGGCCTGGTATTCCGATGACCCGAAATATGAGTTCAATCGGATGATCATGGATTTTAATGATCATGACGCCGCCCGGGATTTTCTGGCAGCGAACATGTCCCATGAGTTCCGGCATATGGTCAACAAGGCCGTGTTCCAGAGGCTTTCCTCGGAGCAGTTGGACATATTCTACGCGGCTTTCCTGGATGAACAGCGCGCGCGGCAGACCGGCTATCTCGTGGCCGCGCGCCTGAACTACGGGAAGGCGAGCGATTACTCCGAGGAGGCTTCCGAGCTTGCCGCGGACCCGGATCTTTTTTGGGAGGAGATGCGATCGTGGTCGTCCTATGTCGTGAAGCTGGTCCCGGACGAGATGAAGGATCCTGTGTCCGCCTATTCCCAGCGGCTGAAGGTCGTCGCGGAGCAAGTCGAGGAGATGCGCGGCCTGCTCAAGACGGATATCCCCAGGCTGATGCTGGCGCTCGACATCATGTCCCGGCAGGAAGGCTTGTCGGAGCAGACCTCTGAATTGCGTTCCCAGACCCAGGGTCGGTCTCGGAGAGGCCCTTCTGAACTGGAGGCGTATGAGAAGGATGCCGCCGGCATGCGCAAATCCATACGGCTGCTGGAGTCTGCCAAGGGCCGTGCGAAGCTGGAGGCTTTCAAGAAGGCTTCGGAACTGGAGGGCTTTCGCGTGTTGGAGGAGGAGCGGGCCCGGGACCAAAAGGCCCTGGAGGATTCCCTGCGCGCGCATCCCCTGCCCAAGTCCGAGCGCACGCCGGGACAGCTCTCTACGCCGGAGTTCTGGGCCCGCGCGCGGGAATCCGCCAAGAAGCATCCGGAATATTGGGCGGAGTTCATCAAGAAATATGGTGAAATCCCCAAGGAGTAGCAGGAGGAGTCGATGAACATGCGAACACGATTCAAGACGAGCTTATTCTGCGCCGGCCTGCTCATGCTCGGGGGGGCCGCGCCGGATTCTTTTGCCAAGGAGGGCAAGGCTATGTCCGTTGAGAAGTCCGATCTTTCGAAGCTGTTCTCCTGCGCGCCGCCGCAGGGCTGGCTCGCGAAGCCCTCTTCCGACGGAGGCGTGCGCTATTCGGACGGCCGGCGAAGCATCTCGGTCGTCCGCCACGGGGTCGCGGGCTCTCCATATAAGACGCCCCAGGAGTTCTTGAAGTTCCTTTCCTCCATGAAGACGCCGGAGCCGTCCCAGGCCGTAGAGATCGCCGGGCGCCGGGCCGACCGCTTCATCCGGAACTACGAGTTCTCCGTGGGCGGAGACGACGGCATGGACCGAAAGGAATGGATCTATGAGGAGATCGTGCTGATCAAGAAGGTACGCGAGGGTTTCTGGGTCCTGCGCTTCCAGAGCCCTTCGCTCATGTATACGGAGAAACCCAAGGGATTGGACCTGTGGAAGGCCTTTCTCAAGGGCTTTAAGCTCAACGAGGGGCGGCCCGGGGGGCTGCGTCTGCCTTCGGAGTAGCGCCCGCCCGCAGTCCTTCGACCGCGTCCCGGAGCTTGGCGTAGTTCTCCTCTATCGAGCCTGAGTCTGCCGTCAGGTCTAATTCACGGACCATGTTTCGCAGGCGTTCCATCGCGGGCAGAGTCTGTTCCTTGTAGATGCTCATGCGGCGCTTGAAGGTCTCTTCCGTGTCGTCGGGCCGTCCGCGTTCGCGGATGCGGCGCAGGAGTTCCTGCTCGGAGACCTTCAGCACGATCATGGCGTCCATGCCGCGGTTCTCCTTGCTCCAGCGCTTGAGCGCCGAGGCTTCCTCCATCCGGCGGGGGAAACCGTCGAGGATCACGCCGTGTTCCTGAACGTCCCTGAGGGCCAGGCGCTGAGTCACGATTGAGAGCACGAGCGCGGAATCCACGAGTTCGCCCTTGGCCATCTTCTCGGCCAGCGCGGGATCGGTCTCGGCCTTCTCGCGCAGGAGCGCTCCGACGGAGATGTGCGGCATCCCGAAATCCTTTTCCAGCAGCTTCCCGAAGGTGCTCTTTCCCGAGCCTGGCGGGCCCATGAGCAGAATGTTGAGCGGCGCCGCCTGCGCGTCCGGCATCGCGCAGGCCGGGACCGGGACCGGTGCCGCGACGGCCGCGGGCATGATCGCGACCGGGACGGAGATGGGAGCCGCGACGATTTGCTGGCCGAGCGCCGACGCGCGCAGTCCGAGCGAAAGCAGCAGCGCGGCGAGGGACATCGGGAGGAGATTGCGGCGGATCATCGCCATAGTCTGGCATAGAGACGTTCTTCGGCCAAGTACCGCAAGACCTATCAGGGGATGGGCCTTGCGGAGGTCGATATAGGGATCGACGGATCCTTGTTGACGCGTTGCTCCGGATTTCCCTGAGCTACGCATAGAGGACCGGGAAATCCGGATCAGACGTCGACGGTCTCTTCGTGGCCGTGGCCGATGGCGTGCTTGAGGGGCTTGATGAGCGCGAACATGCAGAGTCCCGCGCTGCAGGCCAGGATGCAGAGCATGATGAAGAAGCTCTCATGCGGCATCTTCTCCCAGTAGGCGCCGAGGAAGCCGCAGAGGAGGTTGCCGAAGAAGCTCGAGAGGAACCACATCCCCATGAGCATGGAGACCAGGCGCGGGGGCGCCAGCTTGGTCACCAGCGAGAGCCCCACGGGCGAGAGATAGAGCTCTCCGATGGTGAAGCAGAGCGTGCAGAGGGTCAGGGGCAGCATGCTCGCTTTTCCTCCGGCCGCCACGACCCTCGAGGCCGGGAGCAGGATCAGGAAGGACAGCCCGAGCACCAGGCAGCCGATCGCCATCTTCGCGATGCTCGAGGGCTCCTTCTTGCGCTTGTCCTGCCATTTCCAGATCGCGAGGATCAGGGGCGTGAGCAGGAAGATGAAGGCCGGGTTGAAGGCCTGGTACCAGGTGGCGGGCATGGTCCAGCCGAAAAGGTCCCGGTTCGTGTTCGAGTCCACCCAGAGGGCCAGGGTGTTTCCCTGCTGTTCGTAGACGCTCCAGAACACGATGTTGAGGATGCAGAGCACGACCAATGCGCCGATCTTCTTCCACTCATCCGCGGTCAGCGGCTGGGCGGGCGCCTGGTCCGCCGCGGCCGAGGCTGAGGCGCGCCGCATGACGTTGTCGGGCGCCAGGTATTTCTGCCCCCAGAGATAGACGACCAGGCCCAGGAGCATGCCCAGCCCGGCCACGCCGAAGCCGTAGTGCCAGCCGTAGACTTCTCCCACGGTGCCGCAGAGGAAGGGGGAGAAGAACGCGCCCACGTTGATCCCCACGTAGAAGATGCTGAAGGCGCGGTCTCTGCGATGGTCTCCGGCCTTGTAGAGGTTTCCAACCTGCGTGGAGATGTTGGGCTTGAAGAAGCCGTTGCCGAAGATGAGCAGGAGCAGGGCCGGGAAGAAAAGGGCCTTGGACATGAGCATGAACTCGGCGACGGCCATGAGGAAGCCGCCGATGAACACGGCCTTTCTCTGGCCGATCCAGCGGTCCGCGATGATGCCGCCGAAGAAGGGCGTGAGATAGACCAGGCCCGTGTAGAGGCCGTAGGTCTGGGAGGAGAGCTCCTGGATCGTGAAGGGATGCCCGAAGAACCACTCAAGGCCGCGGCGGAAGGGTTCGTAGCCCAGCACCGAGGGCGCGGTCTCGGGCAGGAAGATGCACTTGGTCATGTAATAGATCAAAAGCGCGCGCATGCCGTAGTAGGCGAAGCGCTCCCACATTTCCGTGAAGAAAAGTACGTAGAGTCCGATGGGATGCTTGTCCGACGGGACGTTCTCTGCGGGCAGGGCCATGTCGCTCATGTTCGTTCTCCGTTTCCGCGACTTTATATTATTCAGCCGCTAAACGACATGGGTCCTAAGACTCAGATCCCATTGCAAACATCGAAAGCAAATGGTAAAATCAGAAACATGGACGCCGACGTCGCGAAGCCGGCCGTTTTGCTGGTCGAGGACGGGCCCGAGCACCGAGCTCTCGTCGAGGCCGCTCTCGCGGACGAAGACTATCGCTTTTTGACCGCTTCCACGGGCAACGAAGCCCTGGAAATGCTCCGCGAAGAGCCGGGAGACCTTCCGGTCCTTCTCATCGATCTCAGCCTGCCGGACATGGACGGGCTTGAAGTCCTTCGCGCGGTGCAGGAGAGGGACCCCGAGGCCGTGGCCATCGTCCTGACCGCTTCGAACACCGAAGAGGCCGCGTCCCGCTCCCTGCGCGCCGGAGCCTTTGATTTCCTGGTCAAGCCCTGCGGCTACGCTCTTCTGCGCGCGGCCGTGTCGCGCGCCGTGGTGCACCGCAGGCTGCAGAAGAATCTCCGCGAGGCCAAGGCGCGTCTGGAGGCCGCGGCCTCCGGACTCCGGGAGCGCGACGAGCAGTGGTCGAGCTCTCTGGCGGACCTTACCCATGAACTGCGCAATCCCCTGACCATCATCTCGGGCTATACCGGCTTCCTGCTCGACAAGGCCGAGACTGAGGGCTTTTCTCCGCGCGTGCGGCGGGGCCTCTCGGCGGTCTTCGCGAGCGCCAAGCAGCTGCAGGGCCTGTCCGAGGACGTGCTCGACATGGTCCGGCTCGCGCATCACCGCCTGCGGGTGCAGCCCGAGGACGTTTCCGTTCCGGCATTCCTCGACGGCGTCGTGGAGACCCATTCCTTGCGGGCCGAAGGCAAGGGCGTGGCCCTGGCCGCGGACTGTCTGGAGAAGGGGGATTTTTCCGTGCGCGCGGATCCGCGCCGCCTGCGCCAAGTCTTCGACAATCTGCTTTCGAACGCGCTCAAGTTCACTCTCTCCGGCGGACGCGTGAGCCTGCGCGCCCGGCCCCAGGGGGAGTGGGTCTGGTTCTGCGTGCAGGACACGGGCGTCGGCATTCCCTTGTCCGCGCACAGCCGCATCTTCCAGCGCTACTGCCAGGCGCATGCCCCGCAGGAGAATCCCGACGGCATGGGCATCGGGCTCGAGCTTTCCAAGCGGCTCGTCGAACTCCAAGGCGGCCGCATCTGGGTCCAGAGCGAGGAAGGCCGCGGCACCCGATTCGAGTTCACCCTTCCTTCCGCATAAAGTCCTTCGTTCTTCCTGGGCCTTCCGCCTATGTTCCCGTAGTCCTCTGGACCCAAGTCATTTTCGTTGTTTTGTGTTAAAACTCCAATCAGCCGCTGCCGGCAAAGAATCATTGGAGGCTCTTATGCGGACGATACTGGCGTTGATCCTGGCGCTCGATCCCGTGAGCGGAGCGTTTGCGCAGACGTTTTCGCAGGGCGCTTCGGCGCCGCATGCGTTCTCCGCGGCTCCCGTGTCCGTCGTCCCCTCGGAAAACATCCTCCTCCAGCCCGGCATGGCTTCCGTCGAGCTCCCGCTCCTGCAGCTGCCCGATGTCCACTCGCAGATATCCGTCGAATCCTTCCAGGAAGAGCAGGGACGCCGGCTGCTCGTGCCGCAGTCTTTTGCGGAAGAGGCAATTCTCCCGGCGGTCCAGGCCGTTGAACAGCCGAAATCTTCTTCCTTGCGCCGCGTTTCCAGCCGTCTTCAGAAGGTCTCCAAGGGCCTGCGCTCTCTGCTGAACTCCGCCGGCCCGGCCTCGAAGGCGGGCACGGAGTCCGCGCACGGCTTGGGCGGACGCATCCTCCGGCTGCTCACCGGCGAGACCGCGCGCGGCGCGGACGGAGATGAGGCGCTTGTCTCCGCGTACAAGCCGGGCCGGTTCGCTTCCTCCCAATTCTCCGGCGCGAAGCTCTCCGCTTCCCCGGTGACGCAGGGGACTCTCGACCCCAAGATCGTCCAGCAGAAGATGCTCAAGATGCTCGACTTCGTGGCCGCGCTCTACACCGAGCACTATGAGCCCATCGAGTGGAAGCAGTCGCACATGGGCGTGGATTTCAAGGCCGAATACCAGAAGGCCCGCGCCCGCATCCTGGCCAAGCCCGGGATAAAGCAGCAGGAATTCCAGGACATCCTGGCGGACTTCGTCTATGCCACGCGGGACTATCATGTGGGCATCGAGTTCTATTCCACGGAGAAAGCGACCCTGCCGTTCATGATCCTCGGCGCGGGCGGGAAATATTATCTGGCCGATATCGACCGCAAGGCTCTGCCGGAGTCGAAGTTCCCGTTCCAGGATGGCGACGAGGTCGTGCAGTTCGACGGGAAGCCCGTGGCCGATGCGGCCGCGGCCTTGACCCGTTCCGCGAACGTCCCGACGACCGACGCCCGCCTTTCCGAGATGAGCTTGACCCGCCGCCGCCGATCCACGGGCGACGCGGTGCCGCAGGGACCGGTGTCCCTGAGGGTCCGCGGCCAGGACGGGGTCGTGCGGGAAGCCATGCTTCAGTGGACGTACTCCCCCGAACAGGTCCCCATGGATATCCCCATGCGCGACGCGGGCTTGGGCACGGATTCCGCGGGCCAGGACCATCGGGGCGCGGGCCGGAGCTGGCGCGAGTCTTTGCGCGAGAGCCTGCATCGGCTCATCCCGTACATGGCGCATCCTCATGCGCGCATATTCGCCGAAGAGGCCGAGGAAGACGGGCAAGGATCAGGCGGGAGCTTCCGCATCGGCGCCAAGAAGAGCTTCGTTCCCAGGCTGGGGACCTTGCTCTGGCAGCTGCCGGAAGAGGCCGCCGCGGAGGTCCCTTTCGACGCCTACATCTATAAGAACGAGCAAGGCCAGAAGATCGGCTACATCCGCATCCCCAGCTACATGGGAGAGTCGGATTCCGTGGCCTTCTTCGCCAATCTGATGGCCCAGTATGAGAAGCATACCGACGCTTTGGTCATCGACCAGGTGGACAATCCCGGCGGCAGCCTCTTCTACATGTACAACCTGCTTACGACCTTGACCGACCGTCCGCTCTCGGTCCCGAAGCACCGCATCAGCATCGACGAGAGCGACGCGGCCTGGGCCGCGGAGCTCCTTCAGCGCGCGGCTCAGCAGGCCCAGCGCAAGGCCCTGGCCGAGGAGATGGGCGAGGAACTGGGCGCGCTCCAGCCCGAAGGGGGCGACGGCCTCTCCGCGGTGGTGGGCTATGCGAAGTTCATACTCTCCGAGCTCAAGGCCGGGCGCCGGATGACGGGGCTCGTGCATCTTTTGGGCGTGGATAAGATCCAGCCCCAGCCCAAGGCGCGCTACACCAAGCCCATCCTCGTGCTCATCAACGAATTGGACTTCTCCTGCGCGGACTTCTTCCCGGCGATCATGCAGGACAACAAGCGCGCCAAGATCTTCGGGGTGCGCACCTCGGGCGCGGGCGGAGGGGTCAAGAGCATCGAGTTCCCCAACCAGCTCGGCATCGCGGGACTCAACTACACCTGGACCTTGGCCGAGCGCGCCGACGGCCGGCCCATCGAGAACCTCGGAGTCCAGCCGGACATCAGCTACCAGATCACGGCGAAGGACCTGAAGAGCGACTTCTCGGGCTACGCGGCCGCGGTCAATTCTGCGGTTTCCGGGCTTCTTGCTCAGGATTCGAATGTTTCTCCGCAGAAGCCCGAGGGGCCTCGCTTCGGCCCAGGCTCCCGGCGGGTCTGGGTTTCAGGCTTCGCCTTCGGCTCCCTAGGCCTGCTCTCCGCGATCACGACCTCCCAGTTCCTCTTCTGGTCCCTGGCCGCCGTTGGCACAGGCCTCTTCATCTTCAACATGTACCAAGCCTGGAAAGCCCGCCGGCAAATCAAGGCGTTAGAAAAGCTCGGCCGCGACCTCTATTTGGATTAAGTCTTCCCCCAAAAGCCGTCATTCCGGGCTTGACCCAATAGCCGTCATCCCGCGTTTTTATGTTCGTCATTCCGGCGAAAGCCGGAACCCAGCAATGGTTGTTGTTTTTTCGTGCGCCGTCCGTCGGGCGATAAGGGTCCGCGGGGCCGCCTCGCCTCCCCGTTCGTCGAGGCTTTATCCTCGGACGATCGGTGCGCGCGATCGTCCTGCGGACACCCCGCGACCCCTTATCCCCCGCCGCCCGTCGCCGTAGCCCGCCCCCTTCATGCTATACCGCCCGTTCCCGCAGTCTTTGCTGAAAAATCATCGTCCTAGCAACTTTCCGTTCGCACATAAATATATAATTGGGCACACAAATCAATATGTCAAAGATTCTTAAAGCCGAGCCTCTACCGCAGGCAGTCATTTGCGACACCAACATCCTTTGGTTTGAGGACAAAGCTCCTGTTGCGAATCCGGCATTTGACCAGTTTTGGGACGCAATGTCGAAAGAGTTTGATTTTGAACTTTATATTCCAGAAGTTGTTCGCGAAGAACTGCTTTTTCAGCACTATACCTCCTGCTACAAGCTGTTCAAGGCGACAGAGAATAATCTAAAGAAAATTTCATTAATAACAGCCATACAACATTCGACGCGTCTCAATGCGGATAAGATGAAGCGGCAGGTCGTGGCGAAATTCGGGAAATGGCTAAGAGCGAAGCGTGGCACAATATTAGAGTTTCCCGTGGAGAAGATCGACTGGAAGAGACTCTCCTATGATGCTGTTTGGAGAGTCCCTCCGTTTGTGCCTGATGCCAAGAATCCTGACTCGGAGAAGGGCTTTCGTGACGCCTTAATTCTCGAAACTGTTTATCATTTCGCGACAGATGAAGGCAGGCAGGTCAATATCGCCTTCTTATGCAATGATCAGGTATTGCGTACCGCAGCTCTCGCTCGCCTTAAAGGCGACCAGCGATTTACCGCCTACGAGAGCCTCAAGGAGTTTGAGACCTACCTTCGCCTGACCAAAGAGAAGTTCACAAACGAATTCATCTCTAAAATAATTTCCAAGGCGCGTGATCGCTTCTTTGCTCAGGGGGATACATCTTGTCTGGTCGCGAGGGATAATCTCACCGCAAAACTTCAGGCCGACTACAAGGACTTCTTTGAGGACGTGACAAAATCAGAACAGGCCAAGGTCCAGAGTGTCGGCGGTGGCGTCAGTTCCACGACCTGGAGTCCAGTAGGAAGCGGCGGCTTTTGGATTACGAGTCCGGAATTTCTGCGAACGGAGTCTGGTCAGCATTATTTGTGGAAAAGCACCATGCGGTTTATGCGCCTCTATAATCGTCAGCTATCGGGTTTTGAGTCCCTTACGGGTGACATCAGCGGCTCTCCCGCTACAGAAAAGGTCCTTTCCCTGCCTTTCAAAGTCACATGGTCGGCTATGGTAAAGAATGATGCTCGCTTCCATGATTTGAAGGTCGAGAACATATCCCTCGAGGGAAATGAATTCCGAGTACCAGCAGAGGAAGAGATCAAAGTATTTCGTCTCAGGCCGATGCCAGCGACATCAACTGCAACCGGCAATCAGCCGTCTGGTGGAGGCACCTGACATTTGCGTCTGCCGTAGCGCGCTCGGCAGGATCGTGGCGTTAGGGCAACTTTATGAGCATAGAATTAAGTCGAGATGGGGCACGCATGGCCAGCGTGCTGTTAGCCGGTTTGCGCAAGATTTACCGAAACGATTGTCTTGCGCGCGATTCTTCCTGCCGTGGCAAAGCTGTTGATGGCCACTCCGTTCAGAATTCCGTTGTCCTGGACGCCTTGGCGGAAAATAACCATGTTTCTATGGTGACCTTGACGGGTGATAGCATGCGGTTTGAGTTGATAGGGCGTAACAAGGCCACAACTTTTTCAGGTTTTTGCTCCAATCACGACCGCGAATTGTTCAAAGAGGTGGATTACGCGCAGCTCCGTGATATTGATCTGTCGTCGCCAAGGCAAGCCTATCAACATTTGCTTCGGGCGGCAGCGATGGAACTATGGAAGAAACGCAAGGCGGTATTCATATCGAACGCTATAGCGTCCAGAAATAGCGATTTCGTGAGGGCCTGTGGCATCATGGGACTTAACCCCGCAGGAATCGCGTTTGATCAAGAATCCCTGGTGCCAATGGGATATGGACAGCGGTTGGGATTGAAGGAATCTTGGGAGAATTACACCGAGCTTCGCCGATTGACTCATCGCAGCACTTTCAGCGACGAAATAGTTTTCGTGTCCAGAATCCTCAGAGTACCGGCGAACTTTTCCGTTGTGTCAGGGGTGTCGCCAACGCAGGATCTGTTTGGGTCGCCACTGTATGATGTCGGGCGTGTTATCGATCGTGATTATCCTATGCCGCATATGGGGTTGGCAATTCTGCCACATGGCGAAGGTACGGCCGTCTTAGTTGCAATGCCGCGAAAAAGTCGATTCCGGTTACAGCCGATACTTGACCAAGTGGCCAAGTTGCCTGATCGCGAGTTGGAGATCCCACTGAGCAAGCTCGTCATCAACAATTGCGAGAATTCGGTGTTCAAGCCATCCGCGGTGGAGAGCATGTCGGCTGATGAGAAAGGAAAGTGTTTGCGGGATTATTTGAGATCAGTTGACGAGGAGTTGTCGGTTCGCGAAATTGCCCCAATCAATTTATTCCGACTGGGGAACCTGGCATGAATGTGAGTTTGTGTACCCTAACATCTGCTTCTTCTGACCCGCGGCAGAGGAAACGCCAATAGCGCGCTCGGCAGGAGCGTGGATAGCCGCCGCCGCACGAGCGAGGGGGACCAATGGCTAAATCTACACTGATAACTGCCATCTCTGTTTTAAGCATCTTCGCCTTGTCCACTGATTCCTGGGCGAGAAAACGAACTGCAGCGATTACGGGAAGAGATGAATCTTATCAAGCAGTCATATTATCGAGCGACGCAGTTAGTGTCCCGCAGGAAAAATGGGAAGAACTGAAGGCCTCAGAGTGGGGCTTTAGTTTAAGGGTACCTCCCGGCGCGAAGTTAACTGCAACCTGTGGGGAATCACCGTACTGCCTACAGGTTTGGCAACGTTCTATACAGGCAATCAGTGATGCCGATGGCGTTTGTAGCAGTTCCCGCCAGGAATTAGCACGGGAGCAACGCGAGGCAATCAGAAAGATTCGATCACCCAAAGATGCGCAGGAGGCTGTCGAGTTGACTAATTTTGGGATATCCTCACTTGCAGGCTTCAGGGAGACAGCCGGGGTTAAGGTTGCATACGGATTGCAAGATTGCCAAGGTGATGTTCTTGAGACGGACATTGTCGGTTGGTATGTAGGGGTCGCAATTTTTTATCAGAAGGATGTTGATGTTCAGTTTAAATTCGCATTCCAACCACAAGAAACTATCCCTGTCGGGAAATCATCTGCGTATTTGGATGACATTAGCACGAAACGGCATGAAAACGACACGCGAACTAAGTGGGAATTCTTCGAGCGGATTGTGGCTTCGGTAAAAGCAGCAAAATGAAGCGAACATGGTTCCGTCTAGCCCATCGCATGATCGATCGGCAGGCTATCGCGACGGGCGGCTAGGGATAATGGTCCGAAGGGGTGTCCGCAGGACGATCGCGGAACCGATCGTTCGAGGATAAGGACTCGACGAACGGGGAGGCGAGGCGGCTCCGCGGACCCTTATCACTCGACGCACGACGCATGGGAAAACAACTACCTTTCCTGGATTCCGGCTTTCGCCGGAATGACAGGACCTTCTTCGCGGGCTTGGCGTTCTGGGCGGGAACTTTTTGGGAACCTTGATCGTAGTACAAGGTATGGCTTCTCAAGAAGATCGACACGGAACGCCTATCGAACGGAAGATCTATCTCATCCGCGGACAGCGCGTGATGCTGGACAGGGATCTTGCGGAATTATACGGCGTCACGACGACGCGGCTCAATCAGCAGACTAGAAGAAATATCCTTAGATTCCCTGCGGATTTCATGTTCGAGTTGAGCCCGGCCGAGACCAATTCTTTGATGTTGCATTTTGCAACATCAAAGAATCGCGGACGCGGAGGGCGGCGAAAACCTCCACTGGCATTCACCGAACATGGAGCCATCATGCTCGCCGCGGTCTTGAACACACCGATCGCCGTGACGGCAGGAGTCCAAGTCGTGCGCGCATTCATACGACTGCGGGACATCCTTGCAAGCCACAAACGGCTGTCCGAACACCTTTGCGCCTTGGAAAGCCGCATCACGGCGCACGATGCGCAGATCATGACGCTCTTCGATGCCTTGGCGGGACTGCGCGAGCCCGCACATCATCCGCATAGAAAGATCGGCTTCCATCCATAACCTTCATTCAATGTGCTAATCATCGCGGCGGGCGGCGCACAAAAAACAACTTCCATTGCTGGGTTCCGGGTCAAGCCCGGAATGACGGAGCATAGCGTGGCTCGGCCTCGCTACGGAACGGACACGTACGGAACGCGCGTTGACTGGGCGAGGCCGAAGCGGTAAAATGGGGTCATGAAGCTCGCCCAATTCGTGAAATTCAGGGAAGAGAAGTTCGGGGGGGTGCTCTTCGAGACCCGCTCCGAGAAGGTCTTCACCTTGAGCGCCACCGGCGCGGCCGTGGTCCGCGAGATCGCCGCCGGCGCGGCCGACGAGGCCCAGGTGACCGCGCGGCTCAAGACCCGCTACAGCGACGCTTCGGCCAGCCTCGAGACCGATGTCCGAGAGTTCCTGAGCTCGCTCAAAACCCAGGGACTCCTCGTCGAGTAACCCTCCATGCCGCTTCCTCCCGAGGCGCCGGCGTCCGCCTCCTCGGGACTCTCCGCGCCCCTCTACGTCGCCTGGCAGCTCACCAACGAGTGCAATCTCGCCTGCCTGCACTGCATCGAGGAATCCGGCCCCGGAAAGGCCTTCAAGGACGAACTCTCCGACGAACACGCCTTCGCCGTCCTGCGACAGATCGTCTCGGCCCAGGTCCCCTATCTCTGCTTCTCCGGCGGAGAACCCCTTGCCCATCCCAATTTCTGGGAGCTCGCCGAGCACGCCGTTTCCAACGGCATCGGGCTCAAGATCGAGAGCAACGGGCATCTCCTCGATCGCGAGGCCTGCCGCCGTCTGGCCGCCATCGGCGTGCAGGCCGTGCAGGTGAGCTTGGACGGCGCCGGGCCTGAGTCCTACGGCCGCCTGCGCGTGCGCGGGCGCTGGGAGTCCGCGCTGGCCGGCATCCTCAATCTCCGGGAGGCCTGCGTGCCCGTGGAGATCAATTTCTCGCCTACGCGCTTCAATGCCCACGAGATAGCCTCGGCCGTGGACCTGGCCTGCGAGCTGGGCGCGGTCGGCTTCTACACCGGGCGCATCCTGCGCGCGGGCAATGCGCAGAAGTCCTGGGACCTCCTGGCTCCCAGCGAGCAGCAGTACGCCGCGTATTTCAACATCCTGCGCGAGAAGACCGAGCAGCATAAGGGGCGCATGCGCGTCTGCTTTCACGAGATGGGGCTCACCGAGGAACTCAAGTACCGGCTCAAGAGCCCGGCCGCGCTCTTCATCATCCTGCCCAACGGCAAGGTCAAGCTCATCAATGCTCTGCCTTTCGTGTGCGGCGACCTGCGCACTCAGACGTTCCCCGAGGTCTGGCGCGCTTTCCAGAGCGGCTGGACCCGTCCCGAGGTCGCGCGATTCGTCGCGGACCTGGAGAAGGATCCCGCGCTGATCAGCCGCATCCATCAGTGGGTGGAGCTCAATTGAGATTCTTCACCCTGGTGCGCTACCGGTTCTTCCTCTACGCGGGGCTCCTGCCCTATCTTCTGGGCGCGGCCTGGGCCTACGGCGTGGAGCACAGCTTTAAGCCCGGCATCTTCTGGCTCGGGCTCATGGGCATCCTGCTCTCGGTCGTCGGGGTGGAAGCCTTCAACGAATATTTCGACTCGCGCATGGGCACGGACCGGGTCTTCAATCCCTCCGACGAGGCTCCGATCTCGGATGCCGTGCTCTGGCTGGGCATCGCGGCTTTTGCCGCGGCCGCGGCTGTGGGGCTTTGGCTTGCGCGGGAAGGCGGCTGGCCCATCCTGCTCTACGCCTTCTTGGGCGGATTGGCCGCGGTATTCTACGTGGGCCCGCCCGTGCGCTGGGTCTACCGCGGCTTGGGCGAGACCATGATCGCTCTTTCCTACGGGCCGTGGATGACGCTGGGCAGCCTCCATCTGCAGACCGGACGATTCTCCTGGCCCGCGCTCTTTGCCTCATTGGTCCCGGGACTGCTCATCGCGGCGCTGGCAGTGGTCAATGAGATCCCGGATTATCATCAGGACCGGCTGGTGGGCAAGCGCAATCTCGTGGTGCGCTTGGGTCGCAAGGGCGGGGTGCGGCTCTACACGGGCTTGGCCGCGGCCGGCCTCTGCGTGCCCGCGGCCGGCGTGGCGCTCAAGCTCTTTCCTTTCCCGGCCTTGGCCGCTCTTTTGGCTTTTCCGCTCCTGGTCAAAAGCGCTCTGGCCGCGCGGGATACTTATGAGGAGCCGCGGCGCTTCGTGCCGGCCGTGCGCTCCATCGTGCTCTGCTACGTCGTGGGCGCGGGGCTCTTCACCATCGGCCTGTGGGTGAGCGCGTGGACATAAGCCTTTTGCACGCGCCGCTCATGATCTCCTGGCAGCTCACGCGCGAGTGCGACTTGGCCTGCCTGCACTGCTGCACGGACTCGGGTCCCGGGCAGGCCATGCCGGGAGAACTCTGCCGCGAGGAGGCCCTGAGCCTGGCCGCGGATATCGCGGAGTTCGGCGTGCCCTATGTCATGCTCTGCGGCGGGGAGCCCTTGCTCTCTCCGCATTTCTTCGACGTGGCCGAGAAGCTGGGCGAGTCGGGCATCCAACTCAAGGTGGAGACCAATGGACAGCGCTTCACGGTTGAGAGCGCCCGCAGGCTCGCGGCTTTGCCCATACGCTCCATCCAGGTGAGCTTGGACGGAGAGACCGACGGCGCCTACCGGAGCCTGCGTCCCGGCGCGTCCTTGTCCGCGGCGCAGGCCGCTTGCCGCTTCGTGCGCGAGGCAGGGATGCCCTTGGAGGTGACGTTCGCTCCCACGCGGGAAAACCTCTGCGAGGCTTCCGCCGTCATCGACCGGGCTCTGGCCCTGGGCGCTTTCCGCTTCAACACCGGCATGCTCATGCGCGTGGGCTCCGCCGCGGGCTACTGGGACCGCCTGGTTCCGAACGCGGAGCAGTACGAGGAATTCTTTTCCATGCTCGAAGCCCGCAGTTTGGAGCTCGCGGGCCGCATCGAGCTCTGCTTCAAGCCGCGTTCCCTGGATGAGGCCATGGCCCTTCAGCTGCGCCAGCCGCCCGCGGTCCTGCTCGTGCGGCCCGACGGGCTCGTGCATCTGTCCGCGTCCATGCCCTTCGTCTGCGCGGACCTGCGGACTCAGCCGCTTTCGCGCGCCTGGCATGCCTATATCGCGGGCTGGGAGCGCATACGGAACATGCAGCATGCGCGCAGCGTTTTGCCGTCCGAGAGCTCCCGGGCGGCTTGCGGCGCGGACCCCCGCAAGGGGGATCGCGACGTCCTGGCGGAGGCTTCGGCCTCCGTGGGAGTCTTGGACCGGGAGACCGGTTCCGAGGCGGTCGTGGGAGCCGTTGTTCGTTGAGGTGATACGAATGGACGAGAAAAAGACCGTGAGCGAGAAGCCGGTTTGGGAAAAGCCCTGCATGGAGGAAGTGTCCCAGCAGGTCATGGCCCAGCCGTATATCCGCTTCACATGACGGACCGGAGGGGGGCTTCGGTCAGCGAGTACGAGGCCCCCCTCTTTCTTGCTTGGCAGCTCACCAACCGCTGCACGGCGCGCTGCCTGCATTGCTGCGAGGAGTCCGGGCCCGACAAGGCCTGGAAGGCTGAGCTTTCCCGCGAAGAGGCTTTGTCCCTCGCCCGGCAGGCCGTGAAGCTTTCCATCCCTTATGCCGCCTTCGGCGGCGGCGAACCCCTGGGCGTACCGCATGTCTGGGAGATCTTCGACATCCTGCACGCGGGCGGGACGCGGCTTAAGATCGAGACCAACGGGCTTCTCATCGATGATGCCGCGGCCGAGCGCTTGAGCGGCTATGCCGAGCCCTGCGTGCAGATATCCTTGGACGGAGCCTCCCCGGCCGTGCACGAGTCCGTGCGGCCCGGAGGGGATTTCCGCGGGGTGCTATGCGCCGTGGACGCTTTGGTGCGGCGGGGGATCAAGCCGGAGCTCGTCTTCGTTCCCACCCGGCGCAATCTGGCCGATGCCCCGGCGGTCTATCAGGCCGCGGTGCGCATGGGCGCGCGCGCCTTCGTGACCGGGCCCATGATGCGCCTGGGCCGCGCGGCCGAGGAATACGAGCTCTTGGCTCCGAGCGCGGAGGAGTGGTTCTTGTGCGTGAGCGCCCTTAAGGCTCTGCATCAGAAGCTGGGGGAGCCCATCGCTTTATCCATCTATCCCTGGGACATCGCCGAGGAGTGCCGCGTGCGCCTGCAGAGTCCGCAGGCCATGATGCTGGTGGTGCCCGACGGCAAGGTGAAGCTGCTCAATGCCCTGCCCTTTGCCTGCGCGGACCTTCGCGAGCAGAGCCTCAAGGAGGCCTGGCAGGCTTACCGCAAGGCCTGGAAGCATCCCGCGGTCGCGGAGTTCATCGCCCGCATCCCCAAGGACCTCTCCCTGCTCAAGCATGCCAACGAGACCTGGCCGCCGGAGTCCTGGTCCGAGCGCGCGGCTTAAGTGGTGCCAGGCATCAACTTGTTCAACCATAGATAAAGCCGAACAAGTTCATGCCTGGCACCGCATTTTAAGGACCTATATTGTTGCTGTTGGGTATGCTAGACTTTTTCCGCAGGCGTCGATAAACCGTTGAAGAGGGGTGCTCAATGAAGAATCCTGTATTCTCCATCGTCGTGAGCATGATCCTACTGGCCGGCACTTGCGCAAGCGGCCACGCACAGCTGGTCTATCAAGGTTTCGCGCAGGTCGCCAGGTCCGCAGCGCAGGTGCCGGCCATAGAGGGCGCGCAGGTCTCGGTCGCGGAGTCCGAGGACGAGGCTCCCGACCAGGGGCGCATCCTCTTCCAGAAGGAAGCTGATATCCATACGCTCGTCAACAAGCTCATGGATGACAATCAGGGCGAGTGCGTGCGCGTGTACGCGGCTGTGGATGCGTTCAAATATGGCCGCATCTACTGCGAGCGCAGCGGGTCCTCCGAGGCCGAGAAGCGGGGCAGCGATATCCCTCTTTATTCGACCGCGTTCGGCTTGATCGTCGCCGGGGACGAGTCCTTTTTCGTGCATCGCCCGACCATGATGATCCTTTCCTTGCAGGTCGGAGACCTTTCCGACGCCGATAAGGTGGAGGATCGGCTCGCGCCCGCCATCGTCACCCGCGGCGACCTGCGCCGGATGCTCAAGCAGGTCAAGAAAGAACGCTTCTAGACGCGTCGCCCCGGCGGAAGCCGGGGCCCAGGAGGCTCCTGGATTCCGGCTTCCGCCGGAATGACGAGGCGTCGGCAAAATGGTTGGGTCTTAGGGAACCCGGGCTCCTGCATCAAAGGGCCCGGGTTCTTTTTTTACCCGGACATTGACCTAGACCCTCTTGCAAAAAGGTCCGAAATCATATAATGCAAGAGCGGTTTTTTGACGAGGTTCTTGCTTTCTCGACGAGAAAACAGCAGTGGAGAACGCGGTATATAGGATGCGCGGCATGGCCCGCGCAACCTTAATGAGGGTGACAGCCTTCCTGGGCCGCGAAAGCGGCCCGAAGGCGCCATAGGGGCGAAAGCCCCTTGGGGAGCACCCGAGCGAGAAATGGCACCTCTCTCGCGAGGGCCATCAGGCCCCGAACGAAGATGAGGGGTGCGACGGAGGGAGGAGACATGCCGGAGATCAAGGTCGACGAACAGCGCTGCAAAGGGTGCGAGCTCTGCATCACGGCTTGCCCCAAGCAGTGCATCCAGATGTCTGAGTCTTTCAGCGTAACGGGATATTACCCGGCGAAGTTCTGCAAGCCCGAGGCTTGCACCGGCTGCGCGCTCTGCGCGCAGATCTGTCCCGACGTCGCCATCGAAGTCTGGAAGTAGGGGAGGGAGTATGGGCGAAAGATTGCTGATGAAAGGCAACGACGCGCTTGCCGAAGGCGCTGTGCGCGCGGGCTGCCGGTTCTTCGCGGGATATCCGATCACCCCGCAGAACGAAGTGCCGGAGTACATGTCCTGGCGCATGCCGGAGGCCGGCGGGGCCTTCGTCCAGGCGGAGTCCGAGGTGGCGGCCATCAACATGCTCTTCGGGGCCGCGGCCACGGGCATCCGGGCCATGACCTCGTCATCGAGCCCGGGCGTCAGCCTCAAGCAGGAGGGCATCTCCTACTGCGCGGGAGCGGATCTCCCTATCTTTTTCGCGAACGTCATGCGCGGCGGCCCGGGATTGGGAAACATCGCGGGCGCGCAGGGCGACTATTACCAGTCCGTGCGCGGCGGCGGCCACGGCGACTACCGCACCCTGGTGCTGGCGCCGAATTCCGCCGAGGAGATGGGCAACCTTCCTCTTAAGTGCTACGAGCTGGCCGAGAAGTACCGCATCCCGGCCATGATCCTGGCAGACGGCGTGCTGGGGCAGATGATGGAGCCCCTGGAGTTCAAGGCCGATGCGGTCGACCCCGCCAAGCTCAAGGTCCCGGACTGGGCCCTGGGCGTCAACAAGGGCCGAGCCCGGCGCATGGTGGGCTCCTATGACCTGCGCGACGGCGAGCTGGAGAAGATGATCCTCGCCCGCGTGCAGCGTTATAAGGAAGCGGAGGAGAAGGAAGCCCTCTGGGAGACCAAGAACTGCGAGGACGCAGAGGTCGTGATGGTGGCCTACGGCATCGCCTCCCGAGCCTGTCTGGCCGCGCTCAAGCTGGCGCGCGAGCAGGGGCTCAAGGTGGGGCTGCTCAGGCCCATCACCCTGTGGCCCTTCCCCAAGAAGCCTCTTATCGAACTCTCCCGCCGCGTGAAGTCTTTCGTGGCCGTGGAGCTGAGCCTGGGGCAGATGATCGACGACGTGAAGCTCTCCATCGACTGCCGCGTGCCGGTGCACCTGCACGCGCGGCCCGGCGGAGTCATTCCTACGGGCGAGGAGATCGTTGAGAGCCTGAAGAAGGCGCTCAAAGCCGGCGCCAAACAGGGGGTCCTATGCTGCAAGTGACCAAGCGGCCGAAGAGTCTCATCGACGTCAAGATGCACTACTGCCCGGGCTGCGGGCACGGGATCGTCCATCGCCTCGTGGCGGAATGCCTCGATGAGCTCGACATCTGCTCCCGGACGGTCGGCGTGGCGCCCGTGGGCTGCTCGGTGTTCGCGGACCACTACTTCAACTGCGACATGATCCAGGGCGCGCACGGCCGGGGTCCGGCCATCGCCACGGGCATCAAGCGCAGCAGGCCCGAATGCATCGTCTTCTCCTACCAGGGAGACGGGGACCTGGCCTCCATCGGCATGGCCGAGACCGTCCATTCGGCCGCGCGCTCGGAGAACATCACGGTGGTGTTCATTAACAACTCCATCTATGGGATGACCGGCGGACAGATGGCGCCGACCACGCTCATCGGGCAGAAGTCCACCACATCGCCCAAGGGACGCGCGATCGGAGTCAACGGCTACCCCATCCGGGTCTGCGAGATGCTGGCGCAGCTCGACGGCGCCCGCTACCTGGAGCGCACCTCGGTGCATACCGCGGCGCATGTGATCAAGACCAAGAAGGCGCTCAAGAAGGCCTTCCAGTACCAGGTCGACGGCAAGGGCTTCGCCATGGTGGAAGTGCTCTCCATGTGCCCCACGAACCTGGCATTGAGCCCCCGCGACAACACGAAGTTCATCGCGGAGCAGATGATGCCGCAGTATCCGCTGGGCGTCTTCAAGGACGCGGAGGGAGGGAAATGATGTATCAAGGCATCCGCATCTCGGGATTCGGCGGTCAGGGCATCATCTCCTCGGGCATCCTGCTGGCCTATGCCGGCATGCTCGACGGCAAGCACGTGACCTTCTTCCCGTCCTACGGGGCGGAGATGCGCGGAGGCACGGCGAACTGCTCGGTGGTGGTATCCTCCGACGAGGTCGCCACTCCGTCCGTGGACCGGCCGGACACGGTCATCGTCATGAACGAGCCGTCTTTGGCGAAGTTCGAGCCCATGGTCAAGCCGGGCGGGCTGCTCATCATCAACACCTCGCTGGTGGAGTCCCGGCCCAAGCGCAAGGACATCAAGGTCATCCTGGTGCCCTGCAACAAGATCGCCCAGGAGTTGGGCACGGTCAAGATCGCGAACATGGTGGCCTTGGGCGCCTTCTCCAAGCATACCGGCGCGCTCTCCGTGGAGGCCATCTCCAAGGCTTTGGCGAAGGTTTACAAGCGCGCCAAGCCGGAGATCATCGAGCTCAACAAGAAGGCCTTGCAGAAGGGCGCTGAGATCCTCTGAGCGCCTCGGACGAAAAAGCCGCCCCGCGGAAGTCCTCGCGGGGCGGCTTTTTGGGTCGGTTGACAGAGGGGGAAACGGGTGTTAAGCTAATATATAGCAACAGATTTAAAGGAAAGGGGGAGCCCCTTTCAGGAGAGGCTTATGAACGGATCAGAACGGCTGATCACCATCCAATTCAGATTCACCAAGGCGCAGATGATCGCATTGCTCTCGGGCCTTTTCCTTTGCCTGCAGGTCCATGAGATATCCTCGGAGGAATTCACTTTGACCACGTATTATCCGGCGCCCTATGGGACCTACCGGAATCTATTGTCGACCAAGGAGACGGTCTTGGGGCGGGATAAGGCAGCGGGCAGCGGCACCAATCCGGAGTATGTCCGTATCGGGAATAAAACTGCCGCGGTCGCTGCCGGTTGGCCGGCGAATGACATTAATGGTTTTGATATCGCGCTCTATGGATTCACGATCGTTGCAGGCAACATGACCGTGGGCATTCCCGGTGCAGCGACCCCGAGCGTTTTAAGAGTGAACGGCACGGTGACGATAACGGGCGGCGGTGCAACTAACAACAGGTTCTTGATGTCCAATGCCACCGGCGATGCTACTTGGCAGTCTTCTCAGCCCGCAGCAGCAGCCGCAGCGTGCGGGACGATGGGATGGGGTGCGGGGGGCGGCACTTGCGGCGCCGGCTATTACATGCGGGGAATTGATGTCGCTGGTTCCCTGCTGACGTGCTGCCCGTTTCCGTGATTTCCGCGTCGGGATGCTTGTTCAGGGCTTGCGCTGCTTCCAGTATTTGATTGCGGCGTAGGCGGCCAAGCCCAGGATGAACGGGCCGCAGTATTTGAGAAGCGTGGGCGCGGTGAGCAGGCTGCCCGCGAGCATGAAGCCCGCCAATATCCCCGCGATCGCGGGACTCATCTCATGGCGCGCGATGCGTCCGGCTTTGCGGTCGGCTTTCTGGTCCTGCAGAAGGGTCCATGCCGAGATCGCCGCGTAGGCGAGCGCCATCATCACGACCACTCCCGCCGCGGTCACCAACAACGAGGGCGAAGCGAAGAACAGGCTGATCCAGTTCATGGCATTGCGCATGGAGTGCATGGCTATGGAGGCGGAGAGTCCTTCGCGCGTGTAGACCCAGGAGAAGATCAGGGCATCGGCCAGGCGCAGGGCGAAGGAGACCGGGTCCGCGGTCTCGTGGATCAAGACGAAGGCCACGGAGGAGACCACGGAGGCGATGATGACCGCGGCTTTCTCCGGCATGATCTTGGACAGCAGCCAGTGCAATCCTCCCAGGAGTATGACGCGGGCCACGATCTCCTCGACGATGGGCGCCAGCCCGATGCCGTGGAAGGCCTGCACCACGGGCCGGTCATAGCCGATGATCTTGATGGGCAGCGTATAGGCCGGGAAATTCGAGTGGAAGACGTAGCCGCAGGCCTCGATAAAGCCCGTGAGCACCGACATGCTCATGGAGACCGCGGCGCCCGCGAGGGCGCCGTAGGAGAGGGCCCGGCTGAGCATGCGGCGCGGCGCTGCCTTTGCGGCAGGCGGAGTTTTTTCAGCCTGGAGATCCGTGCCTGTCTGCTGCGAGAGGTCGATCTCCGCTGCTGAGGGCTCTAACTGCGAAGCGTGGACCGAGGGCTGGGCTGCGGGAAGAAGGGACGCGTCTGTCGTCTTATCGGCGTGAGAGCCGTCGAAGAGGCCCTGGAATCTGGAGAAGATGTGCGAGAGGGTTCCATTCTGCTCGTTCGCGGGAACAGCGGCTTGCTCAAGCGTTTGGCGGCTTTGCATGTCGGAGTGAAGTCCGACCGAGCGATGCCGCGAGGAAGTATCGCCTCCGATCTCCGTCGGAAGGAGACTGCGTTCCGAAAGTTGTTGGAACTGCACCTGCGGTTCAGCCGGAGCAGAGGAACTCGTCTTGGCCGCGTTCTTTGGCGACGGGAGGGTGTCTGTTGCCAAGGGGGCCGAGAGCAGGCGGTCGGAGTCTTGGAGCGCCGGCAGGGTGGGAAGTCCGGTCTGAGCGGGAAGCAGGAGGGTTTGCGGCAGGTGCATGTCGAGCGGAGCGGGGAGGTTTTTCGTCTGAATCGAGGAAACACCGCCGTTGATCTCCGCGGCCGCGGACAGGGTGATCGGCAAGGAGGCGTTTGCCGCCGGGGTGTTCATGGCCTGCAGCTGCGCGAAGGCCGGGGCCGCGCTGGACTCCAGGATCAAAATGGCCAGAGCGATGTTCAAGGCACGCGCGCCGGAGGTTCTCAGTTCCATATGAAAAGTATAGGACGGGCGATTTTCCTCAAATAGAGCCCATGGGCCTGTTTCCTTCCTGCTGAAAGGCCTAGATGAAAACAGTCCTAGGCCCTACACTCTGAGTGCGGCAAATTGCATAGAATGAACCTATGGCGCAGCCGGAACCCGTGCTGGTCGTTGATGATAATCCCGAGGAACTCGAGGCCGCCGCCTCCATCCTTGAGAAGGAGGGCTTTGCCGTCGAGCGCGCATCCTCCGGGTTCGAGGCCGCCGAGAAGATCGAGAAGACGCGCTTTTGCCTGGTGGTCACGGATCTGGTCATGCGCGGCATGGGCGGCTTCGAGGTGATCCAGGCCGCGCTTAAGGCCGATCCCGATACCATCTGCATCGCCATGACCAGCTACGGCTCGCTTGAGTCCGCTCTGGAAGCCCTGCGCCAAGGCGCCTACCACTTCCTTCAGAAGCCCTTCGATCCCGAGGAGTTCATGCACGGGGTTCGGCGCGGGCTGGAGAAGCAGCGGCTGACCAAGGAGCTGCACGGGCGCAATGCCCAGCTCGAAGCCCTCAATCGCGATTTGGACCGCAAGGTCCAGGAAGCCACTCATGAGCTTCAGGAGCTCAATGCCCGCATGCTCAATGAGATGGCGAGCCTGCAGGAAGTCGACCAGCTGAAGTCCGCCTTCCTGGATAATGTCACGCACGACTTGCGCAATCCCATGACCACGATCAAGGGCTATGTGGAGCAGCTCCTCATGCGTCCCGAATTCGGGCTGGGCGATGAGGCTCGGCGCTGCCTGGACATCGTCAAGAAGGCGGGCTCTCACATGGAATATCTCGTGGGCCAGCTGTTGGATGCGGCGAAGCTGGAGTCCGGCAAGCTGCAGCTGGACCTTCAGCCCGTTTTGGTGGGAGAGCTCCTTCAGGAAGCCCTGGCGCTCTCGCGCAGGCAGGCCGAGGAAGGGGGGCTTTCCCTGGAGTCGCGCTCCGAACTTCCGCCGACGGCGGCGCTGCGTGCGGACCGAGGCAGGCTGCTGCAGGTCTTGAGCAATCTCATGGGCAATGCCTGCAAGTTCACGCCCAAGGGCGGGCGCGTCGTACTGAGCGCCTCAGCGGAACCCGAGGGGCTGCATTTTTGCGTGGAGGACACGGGGCCGGGCATCGCAGCCCAACAGCAGGGCCGCATCTTCGAGAAGTTCTATCAGGTGGATGCGGGCGTTGCCAAGGCCTTCAAGGGGCTGGGCTTGGGGCTGCGCATCGCCAAGGACCTCGTGGAACTGCACGGCGGCCGCATCTGGGTCGAGAGCGAGCCCGGCCGCGGCAGCCGCTTCCACTTCACCATCCCGAAATAGTTATTCGGTTTTTCCGAACTTCTGCCGGTATTCGGCCCAGTATTCCGGGTGCTGCTGCTGGGACTCGCGGACCTTCTGCTCGAATTCCTTCCAATTGAGCTGCTCGCCGGGCTGGAGTTCCGGCAGGGGATTCTTTCGAAGGGCTTCTTTCATGGCTGCCTGATCGCGGTCGACGGAGTCGGATATGTCGCGGATGGACGGAGCCGCGGCCGCGTTCTGCGCGCCCGAGGCGGAAAATCCCATCTTGTAGTTCTTGATGGCGTTTCGCATGCCGTCCATGGTCTTTCCCAGGCTCTGGATCTGCCGGGGCAGGGCTTCCTGGTCCGAGCGGAGTTCGGCGCGGATGTCTTGGAGCCTGGGGGCCAGTCCTTCCTTGGAGGAGAGGATCTCGGCCATCAGGATCTTGCGCGGGATGCTGTTGTTGAGCAGGTCCTCCTTCTCGGCCTTGAACTTGGCGAAGGCCTTGATGCGGATGCCGTAGGCCGAGGAAGGGTAGGAGATCTCCGAGAGATCGAGCTTGCCGGGATAGAGCAGCTTTAGCTTTTCCCAGAAGGCGTCCGGGTCCTGCGCGAGCAAGGCCGCGGACTTTAGATTCTCGGTCAAGCGGTCCTTGTGGGTGCGCAGGTCCACCAGATAGCCGGTGACGCGGGCGCGCTGTTCGTCGAGGAGCATGCCGTTGAAGTTCTTCAGCATCCACGGAGCGCGGCTTTGCAGATAGGCGCGGGTCTCCAGATGCTGGAACTCATGGGCGATGAGTCCGGGCAGGGCTTGCCGCGCGGATTCCTTGTCCTGGAAGCTCAGGAAGAGGCTGTTGAAGGAGCAGTACGCGCCTCCGAGGAAGTTCTGGCCGGATTCCGCGATGCGTCCTCCTACGATGGTCTCCACTCCGTCGCGGCGGATGGAGTAGGTGTTCTTGAAAGACTCAGTCTTGACGAGGATCGTTTTCCCGGAGGCGCGGTATTCGTTCAGGAGGTTCTTGAGCACGAGGCGGCCTTCGGGCGCGGCCTGCATCGTGTCGATCGCTTCCCGGCAAAGCGCCTGCGCGCGGGCTTCCTCCGTGTCCTGCCCGCGCAGGCGGCGGTAGAGGCCGTCGAGCTTTTCTCCGAGCCAGGGGCGGTGTCCGAACTTGACGACCTGCGCGATCTCATCCCACGGGACCGGCGCGTCCGCGTTCCCGGAGGCGGCAGCCGGCTGCTGAGAGTCTTTTTCGGGCGACTGGGCGGCGGCGAGACGGAGTAGGGGGGGCTTCTGCGCGGCGGGGAATCCTGCCGAGAGTCCGGAGATGTCCGCGGGCAGGCCCAGGGCCAAGGCATGGGCCTGCAGATTGTTCAGGATGGCCGTCCGGCGCTTCTTGCTGAGCAGGGGCGCCTGACTGTTCGAAGAAGAGGCGACGGAGGTCCGCGCCTGGAGATGCGCGAGCAGTTCCCGGGTGGTTTTCGCGTCGAGCTGGAGGCTGCCGCAGAAAGAGAGAATGCGGGAGGTGAAGGCTTCCGGCTGTTCCTGCGAAGAGCGTCCGCGCGCGAGGTCCTCGGCGCTTCGGCGGGCCCAAGAATAGCCGTTGGGCGCGTCGGGCAGGGCGGAGTCCTTGATCATGGCGCCGGCGAGCGCGTAGGGATAGCCGGCCGCGGCGTTGGTCAGGGGGGCGGCTAAAGCAGCGAGAGGAAGCCAGGAGAGAAGGAGCGTCAATACGAATGCCATGGGGAATCTCCTTTCTGCGACTACGCCGTTCATAGTCTAACGATAACTAATCCCTCCCCGAGCATTATGGGTCTTTGGTGCCTTCCCGCCTGGTATTAGGCCCTAGGCCCAAGTGGGACCATTGACGGACGTCAATGACCCTCGTCAGAACGCCGGTGTTAGTTTTATTGGTGCCACTAATGCCAGGAACCGAATAAGTTACGCAAGCAAAATGACCCCTGGCACCATTATTTAGCGAAGGCGCGGGCGAACTCCAGGTCGGAGAGGATCAGCCAGTCTAGTTGGGAGAGGTTATTGTCGATGTGGGAGAGGCGCTCTTGGACCTGCGCAGGGGTCCAGCCTGTCTCTAAGAGCATTCGGCTGAGCTCCTGGCGAACCGCAGGATCGGCCATCAGGGAGCGCCAAGCGCGGATCGCGGGAGCGCAGTCCTCGATGGAGGGCAAGTTCCTGCCGTTGACCCAGGGCATCTCTTCCAAGATGCTTTGTATCCCCAGGCGCTGCGCCGGACGATGGGTGCCGAGGGCTTGCTCGAAGTCGAAGAGCACGGGCTTCTTCCCATCGGAATAGAGCACGTTGCCCGTGTTCATGTCCCAAAGCCCGAAAGTGTGCGCGAGCAGGGCGAGCGCTATGCGCTGGTCCATGCGCATGTCGTTGCCGCCCGTGTAGCTGCGCGAGCCCGGGGACTTCTCCATGACCAGGGTTCCCTCTCGTCCGTCCAGGACCGCCGCGGCATGGGGGGTGTCGAAGTATGCGGAGAACCAGCGCCGCACGGCCTTTCGCATGAAGAGTTCGTTGCGCACGACTTCCAAGTCCGAGGTTTTGAGCACGATGGGCTTTCCGCTTTTGAGACGGACCTCACGGACTACGGTGTTGAGCTTGCCCGGGTCGTCGCCGTGCAGGGCGATGCTCAGCGGGATGGAGAGGGGATCTTCGCCCAGGAGCTTCTTGAGGTCGCTGGGACGAGTCCAGGATTCGTTGAACCGAGGATCAGGGGCTTCTGAGAGGAACCGCAGGGACGGCGGCTTGGGCCGGAGGGAATCCGCGCGAAGGAGTGCGGAGACTGCTTCACGGACGGCAGCGTCTTTCGAGGAGAGGAGGGCCTTCCAGTGCGCGGAGTCCGGGCCGAGCCTGCCGCGCAAAGCTGAGAGAAACTCCACGGGGTCGATCCGGGCTAACGCGAGCAATTCCGGGCGCAGGAATTCGGCTAAGGCTTTGTCGGGCGCGGAGCGGGGCGCGTCCGCGTCGAGGATCACCCAGTTCGTGGCGGCGGAATGATCCCAGCGCAGGTTCTTCGGCCCGATGCGCGCGCGGCGCCCTTCCAGGATGAGCCGGACGGCCAAGTCCGCGAGTGCGTTTTTTTGGTGCGGTTGGAGCTGTCCGGCGGCGAGGGACATGGAAGAATGCTCTTCCGGGATATCCAGGGCCAAGGAGAGCGTGCGGGGGTCCGCGAAGATGAGGCGCGTATGGGGAAGAGAGGTCTTTGCCAGGTCTTCGAGCCGAGCACGTTCGAGAGAGAAATCCTCGAAGGACGAGAACAGCTTCACATGGAGAGTGCGTTCCCATTGGACCTTGTAGAGCGAGCTTTCCTGCGTCTGCGAGACCTTGGTTCCGAGCGCATGCTTGAACCCGCGCACGCGAAGCGTGTCGCCGGGCTTTCCGGGCCAGGAGGGGAGTTCGTCCTGCCGGAGTATGGCGCGCAGGAGCTTGCTCCAAGGCTTATCCTGCGTCCGGGACCCGCTCTGCGCGGCAGGGATGACGGCCGAGGGTTCTTGGAGCATGCCGCTGTCGAACGCGCGGCCTTGGTCGAAGACCACTCTCCCGGCTTGTTGGAGCGCTTCATCCGCAGGTGTTCCTGTCTGCGGCTCCGTGTCCTCGATAATCCCGGCTTGGCGGAGCGTTTTTTTAAGATCGTCGGCCTGCGTGTCGGAATCAGTCGTTCCCCCTGTTTCGGTCCGGTGAGTCTGTTGCGTTCCGGCAGTCCGTACTTCCTTCGTGTACGAAGCCGCATCCGCGGCTTTCGCGGGCGGGCGCTTTTCATTGACGGTGCTGATAGGCTGGGTCTGCGGGAGAACGTGTGAAGCTTGCGCGGGCGCCGGGAATACGGGTTCCAACTGCTGGGCGCCGATCGCCGCAGGCAGGCTCAGGTCCGCGCCGGGGATAATGGTCGGCGCGGGCAGGGGGGTGTTTCCGGAGACCGGGAGTGCGACCTGGACTTGCGGGACCAGGGGCGCAGCAGACGCGGCCTCGGTCTGCTGCGCCTGGGCCGGGAAAAAGCCTGCCGCCGCCGACAATAGGAGTATAAACATCTTCCATATTAATGTAGAGCGGGAGGCCTAAAAGCGCAAGGCCCATCCGGACTATTCCCGGATGGGCCTTTTGTCGGTGTGTCGGTGCCAGGGGTCATTTTGCTTGCGTAACTCAGAGAGTTACGCAAACAAAATGACCCCTGGCACCAGGTTTTGTTATTTTACGATCACGGCGGTGCGGACGTAGTCCATCTTTGGGAATTCGGCCTTCAGATAGGCGTTGCCCTGCATCTGCAGCTGTCCCTGGTGCGGGCCGCTGCCGCTGGGAGCGCCTTCTCCGTAATTGCCGTAGAGCTTGTCCACGACGTCCATGCCGGAGGCGACCTTGGCGAAGGGAGTGAACCCCATGGAGTCCAAGCGGCCGTTGTCCGCGTAGTTGATGAAGACCTGCGTGGTGCGCGTGTTGGGCCCGGCCATGGCGAAGCTCACCATGCCGCGGGTGTTGGACTGTCCGGAGGCCGGGTCGTCGTTGATGCGCGCTTCGCGCCACTTGGCGTTGACGGCGCCGGAGCCGTTGATGCCGAACTGCACCATGAAGCCCTTGATCACGCGGAAGAAGGCCGCGTCGTCATAGTAGCCGGCATTGACGAGGTTATAGAAGCGGTCGGCTCCCAGGGGGGACCAGGCGCGATGGATCTCCAGGGTGAAGTCTCCCTGGGTGGTTGCGAACTTCGCCTTGAACGTCTCAGGCGCCTTGGCCTTGGCCAGGCTGGGGTCGAGCAGGGCTGCGGTGTTCTTGGTCGCGGGCATGGGTTTCTTGTCCTTTTTTGCGGCGGATGGCGCGGCGGATGCCGCGACTGCGGCCAGCAGCGAAACGGCGAGCACGGCAGGGAGTCTCTTCATGCGTCCTCCTGTGAGAGATTCCTGAAACGATAGGAGTTTGCTTCGCTCCGGTCAAGAAAAAAAGGCCTCCCGCCGATGCGCCGGCGGGAGGCCTTTTACGGATGAGCGGACAGGAGGGTTACTGCTGCATCTGCTCGCGCAGGCGCTCCTTGCTCACGAAGTTCTGGTACGCGGGGATCATGACCAGCACCCGGGGATCGAGCTTGCCGGGCTGGCCCGCGACCACGAAGGAGGCATCCAGGGTGTCGATCTTCCATTCGGGGGTCTTGGCCATGTGCGCCACGGGCTTTTTGCTGTCGAAGCCGGTGAGATTCCCATCGGCATCGTAGATCGCGCGCTCCACGTAGAAGTCCAGGCCGGTGTTGTCCTGACTCTTGACCGAGCGGGCCACGAGCTTGCCTTCGGAGTCATAGAGGCCGTAGAAGGAGGCGTACTTGCCGAGGTCTCCGCTGATGATGTCGGAGTGGTTGTTGGTGATGGCGGCCAGGAGGTCTTCTTTGAAGTAGCCGAGGAGGTTGCCCTGCTCATCGCGGACATTGACCGTGTAGGCGTAGGTGACGAGGTCCGCGGTGGCTGAGGCGATCATGCCCTTCTCTTTGCCGTCCCAGAGCTGGATCGTCATGCGCGGCCGCAGGCCCAGGTGCTTGGCCGTGAAGCGCCGGAAGTCCACGATGGCTTCCTTCAGGTAGCCCACGATCTCGGACTGCCTATCGCCGGTCTGATGCATGATCTTGAGCTTGGTGCCCAGGGCGCCCAAGGTGCGGCCCTCGGAGAAGAGGACCACGTTGTCGGGCAGGACGAAGGCCGGCGCCTGCGGGATCTCTGTCTGCTTGACGGCCGCGGATTCCACGGCCGGAACTTGACCTTCGGGGGCGTTGGCCGCGACCAGGATCGCAGAGGGGTCGAAGCTCGGTTCCGGCGAGGTGCCTTGCGCGAAGGCGCTTGCGGTGAAGGCGCTCAGCGCCAGGACTGAAGAAAGGATCATTCTCATCTGTTCGGTCTCCTTCCTGCCGGGATGCTCTCCCGCAGGCAACCACAGTTTATATCAAGCACCGCTGCCAGGGAATGGGTCTTTGGTCGGCCGCCTCTCGGTTCAAAGTGCCTGCCGGGAATTGGGCCTTAAGTCCCATGAAATCGTTCGCAGTAGGGCTGTGTGCCCGAACAGTCGCGTCTTTCGGTTCCCGGCGAAGCGGATGAACGCGTTCTTGGAAGCCATCGGGCGGCGGAGATTGTGGTATTGTATAAGCATGGGTGAAAAACGGGCTTTCCTCTTCGACTTGGACGGGGTCATCGCGGACAACATGCGATTCCATGCTTCGGCGTGGCGGCGGTTCTTCCTGGAGCGCGGCATCCGGCTGGACATGCCGGAGTTCTACGCCAAGACCTCGGGCATGCCCACGCGCGACGTGCTCGCCTATTATTTCCGGCGTCCGGTGCCCAAGGCCGAGGCGGACCGTCTGACCGGCGAGAAGGAAGCCCTCTATCGGCGGCTCTATCGTCCGCGCATGAAGCCTTTGCCGGGCTTGCGCCTGTTCCTGCGCCGAGCCCGCAAGCAGGGCTTCGCGCTCGGGGTGGGCACGGGGTCCAAGGCGGACAACGCGGGCTTCATCCTCGACGGATTGCGCCTGCGTCCGGCTTTCGATGCCGTGGTCTGCGCCTGCGAGGTGCGCCGCGGCAAGCCGCATCCCGAGACCTTTCTCAAGCTCGCGCGTCGGCTCAAGGTCCGGCCCAAGGATTGCATCGTCTTCGAGGATTCCCTGCTCGGCGAGGAGTCCGGCCTGCGCGCGGGCATGCGCGTGGTCGCGGTCTCGACCTCTCATCCTCGCCGCGATTTCCGCTCCCCGATCCGTGTGATCAAGGACTTCCGCGTCGGCTCCGCCCTTGATTTGTTCGACGCATTTTAGCCCTATCAGCCCGCGGCAAAAGTCGATCGAAAGGCGAAATCTTTTAGACTTTTGCCACGGGCTGATAGGACCTATCGGCTTTCGGCGCATCCGCGGCGGAGACAAATGATCGGGGTCTGGGGCGCAGCCCCTGACCCCGATGCTCTATCTGAGAATAGCGGCGTTTCTCAGGCCGCTGAGGATGAACTCGATGCCCGTGGCCGCGAGCAGGAGCCCCATGAGGCGCGTCGTGATGTTCATGGCCGTGTGATTGATGTGGCGGGCGCCCAGGACGACCAGGCGGAAGAGCAGGTAGGTCAGGCCGCAGACTCCGATGATCACGGTGAAGAGGAGGGCTTGGCGCAGGGGCGAGTCCGCCTTGGTGTCCAGCATGATGGCCGTGGTGATCGCGCCCGGTCCCGAGAGCATGGGCACGGCCAGGGGCGTGATGGAGACGTCCGCTTTTTCCGCGCCTTCCTGGGTCTCTTCCTGAGTCTCCTGCACCGGGGAGCGCTTGGCGCGCAGGCTGTCGAGCGAGACGAGCAGGAGCACCAAGCCTCCGGCGATCTGGAAGGACGCCAGGGAGATGCCGAAGACGCGGAATATCCCTTGCCCGAAGGCCGCGAAGGAGAGCAGGATGGCGCAGGCGGTCAGGCAGGCGCGCTTGGCCATGCGCTTGCGTTCCTGGGGGGAGTTGGCGGGAGTCATGGCCAGGAACGTCGGGATGGCGCCGATGGGGTTGATGATGGCGGCCAATGAGACCGCGGCGAGCATGCCGAAGCGCAAAAGCTCCATGCTAGTGCTCTGACCGCATGATAAGCGTGGTTTTGATTGGGCGATTTTGTCCGCCCGGCAAGACGCGAGAAGCGAGCAATGCTGAAGCATTGCAAGTGCCGAGCAACGCAGCCGGCGGGGAAAAGCGCCCGGCCCGCTTGTAATGGAAAAACTCAACATTCATAGTCACATTCTCCTCATGAGGCGGGAGGCCCGCTCCTGGGCGGCTCCATCGTCGCGCCTCACTCGGATAGCTCAAGCTATCCTCGATCGTTGCTCCTTGTATCCGCCTCATGCCCGGGCCTTCAAAACCACGCTTATCATGCGGTCAGAGCACTAGCTCCTGACCCCGAGTTTGCTGCGCTTCATTCCGTAGGCGAAGTAGATGGCCAGGCCTATGAGCAGCCATACGAAGAACCTCAGCCAGGTGATGCGGTCCAAACCCTGCATGAGGAACAGGCAGAAGAGTATTCCCAGGACGGGCGCGGCGGGTCCTCCGGGAACGCGGAAGGGCCGCGGACGGTCCGGGTCCTTGGCGCGCAGGATGAGCACGCCCATGCAGACCAGCACGAAGGCAAATAGCGTGCCGATGTTGCAGAGATTGGCCATCTCATCGATGTTGCAGAAGGCCGCGAGCGTCGCTACCACGATGCCGGTCCAGAGCGTGGTCACATGCGGGGTCTTGTACTTCGGGTGGACTTTCGCGAAGTAGGGCGGCAGCAGCCCGTCGCGGCTCATGGCGAAGAATATGCGCGGCTGGCCGAGCTGGAAGACCAGGAGCACCGCGGTCTGGGCGATGACCGAGCCCAGGCAGACCAAGCCCACCAGCCAGGGGCTGATGTGGTTGTATTCCAGGGCCGCGGCCAGGGGCTCGGCCAGATGGCCTTTGAGCGCGGTGTAGGGCATCATGCCGGTCAGGGCGATGGTGACTACGATGTAGAGCACGGTGCAGATGAGCAGGGAGGAGAGGATTCCCACGGGCATGTCGCGCTTGGGATTCTTGGTCTCCTCGGCCACGGTGGAGACCGCGTCGAAGCCGATGTAGGCGAAGAAGACCGTGGCCGCTCCCACCTGCACGCCTTTCCAGCCGCCGGGCATGAAGGGCGTCCAGTTCGCGGGATTGAAGTGGTAGAAGCCCACGCCCACGAATATCGCGAGCACGAGGAGCTTGAGGCATACGAGGACGCCGTTGAAGCGGCTGCTCTCCCGGATGCCGACGATGAGCAGGCCGGTCAAGGCCATGACGATGCTCACGGCCGGCAGGTTGAAGACGATCGGCAGGCCGAAGAGATGCGGGGCCGAGGCGAGGTCGAAGCCCTGCTGGATGAAGCTGCGGTAGTCCGTCCTGAGCCAGAGCGGGATGTCCCAGCCGAAGAAAGAGTGAAGCAGCACGTTGAAGTAGCCGGACCAGCTGATGGCCACGGCCACGTTGCCGATCATGTATTCGATGATGAGGTCCCAGCCGATGATCCAGGCGACGAGCTCTCCCATGGTGGCGTAGGCATAGGTGTAGGCGCTGCCGGAGATGGGCGCCATGGCCGCGAGCTCCGCGTAGCAGAGCGCGGTGAATCCGCAGGCGATGGCCGTGAGCAGGAAGCTCAGGATCAGGGCCGGGCCCGCGGGGTGGCCGCTGGAGGCGCCCACGGCCGCTTCTCCCACCATGGTGAAGATCCCGGCGCCGATGATGGCGCCGATGCCGATCATGGTGACGTCGAAAGGGCCCAGCACTTTCTTGAGCCGATGTCCGGATTCATGGGACTCGGCCATGAGCGCATCCACGGACTTGGTCCTGAATATCGATGCGGGCATAAGGCTCATGCGTCCCGCCATGCCCGGCCGTCTTTCTCCAGGAGGCGGACCGCTGAGCCGGGGCCCAGGGAGCCGGGCGCGTAGGGTTCCAGCGGCAGGTCCCGAGCCGTGAGCGCGGGCTCCAGGAATCGCCAGCTCTCTTCTGCCGCATCGCGGCGGATGAAGAGCATGGGATCGGCCAGCATGCAGTCGAGCAGGAGCCGCTCATAGGCTTCGGGCGGCTTTTCGCCGAAGGCTTCCGCGTAGTCGAAGTCCAGGGTGAGCGCGCCCATGCAGCTCTTCGGCCCCGGTTTTTTTGCCGCCAGCGTGAGGGAGATCCCCTCGTCGGGCTGGATGCGGAAGACGAGCGTGTTGGCTTCCAGGTCCGAGGGCGAGAGCGGGGGGAAGAGCGAGTGGGGCACGCGCTTGAAGCGCACCACGATCTCGGCTTTGCGGCCGGCCAGGCGCTTGCCCGTGCGAAGGTAGAAGGGGACTCCTCGCCAGCGCCAATTGTCCAATTCCAAGCGCATGGCCGCGAAGGTGGGAGCGGCCGAGTCCGGGCGGATTCCGGGTTCCTTGCGGTATCCTTCGTATTGGCCCAGGATCACGGAGTCGGCGAGCCCTTTTCCGGGCAGGGGCTTGAGGCTGAGCAGCACGCGCATTTTCTCGTCGCGCAGGCGCTCGGCCTCGAAGCTCGAGGGAGGGTCCATGGCAATGAGCGCCAGGAGCTGGAGCATGTGGTTCTGGAACATGTCCCGCAGGACTCCGGCCTCGTCGTAGTAGCCGGCCCGGTGCTCGATGCCCGCGGACTCCAGGACCGAGATCTGCACGTGGTCGATGTGCTCCCGGTTCCAGACCGGCTCGAAAAGGGAGTTCGCGAAGCGGAACATGAGGATGTTCTGCACGGTCTCCTTGCCGAGGTAGTGGTCGATGCGGTAGATCTGCTCCTCCCGCAGAGGGCGGAGAAGCTCCTCGTCGAGCGCGCGGGCGCTTTCGAGATCGTGTCCGAAGGGCTTTTCCAGCACCACGCGGGCTGAGCCGCCGGGGCGCACGCCCCGCATGAGCCCTGCTTCATCGAGACGGCGCGCCACCACGGCGTGCAGCCGCGGCGGCAGGGCCAGATAAAAGACGACGTTCCCGCGGCAGGAGTGGAGCGCATCGAGTTCGAGCAGCTTCGACTTAAGAGCGGCGTAGGCCGCGGGATCGTCGTAATCTCCCCGCAGATATTCCGCGCCGAGTCCTCGGGCGCGGTGGCGGAACACGGCCTCGGAGATTTCCGAGCGGCCGGTTCCCACGATGTAGAACGCCTGAGGGAGGAGTTTTTTTGCGGAAAGGGAGGCTAGGGAGGGAAAGAGCTTTCGTTCCGTCAGGTCGCCGGAAGCTCCGAAGATCACGAGTCCGCAAGGCGCGGGCTTGTTCTCGATGCAAAGGCCTTCCCGGATGCTAAGACGCACTCCGCGGTTCGAGGGTTGCGAGGGGAGAGTCATCTGCGTCGACGGGAGGCGGAGGCGGCTTTCTGGACGGCATGGCCGCCGAATTCGCTGCGCAGGGCAGCCAGCAGGCGGTCGCCGAAGGAGTTCTTCTCCCGCGAGGAGAAGCGCTGGAACAAGGAGAGCGCGATGACGGGCGCGGCCACGCCCTGCTCCACGGCATCCTGCACGGTCCAGCGGCCCTCTCCGGAATCCGAAACGCAGGCGCGCAGCCGGCTCAGCGACGGGTCCTTGGCCAGGGCGTGTTCGACGAGTTCCAAGAGCCAGGAGCGGACGACGCTGCCGCGGTTCCAGAGCCGCGCGAGCGCGTGCAGGTCGAGGCCGAGAGGGGAGGATTCCAAGAGGCTGAAGCCTTCGGCATAGGACTGCATCATGCCGTACTCGATGCCGTTGTGGATCATCTTCGAGTAATGGCCCGCGCCCGCGGGGCCCGCGAGGAGATAGCCGTCTTTCGGGGCCAGGGTCTTGAGAGCGGGCTCGATGCGGCGGAAGTCTTTCTTTTCTCCGCCCAGCATCAGGCAATAGCCGTTCTTCAGGCCCCAGACGCCGCCGCTGACGCCCGCGTCCATGCAGCGGATGCCGCAGCGGGCCAGGCGCTCGGCGCGAGGAGCGTCCTGGGTCCAGCGGCCGTTGGAGCCGTCGACGATCATGTCGCCCGGCGAAAGCAGCGCCGCGAGTCCCTCCACGGTGGAGTCCGTGGCCGGGCCTGCCGGCAGCATGAGCCAGATCGCGCGGGGGGAGGGGAGCTTTTTGACGAGTTCTTCGAGGGAGCGCGCGGGGACGGCTCCTTTTCGCGCAAGGCCGCGCACGGCCCGTTTCTCGCGGTCGAATGCGATGACCGCGTGCTTGCCGCGCAAAAGCCGCAGGGCCATATTGGAGCCCATCCGTCCCAGTCCGATGATCCCTAGTCTCATTTTTGGAGTGTAGCTTATCAGCGCGCTTGTTTTGCGATGAAATTTTCCAGTATCCGGTAGGTGATGCCCCAGACGATGCGGGGGCCTACGAGGAACGCGTCCACGGGCAGACGGCGTTCCGGGACGTGGATGCGGCAGCGGGAACCGCGCAGGCGCGAGAGCGGGACCCAGAGGGCTTGCGCCACCTCCGCGCCGGGCCGCACCTGCGGCTTTGAGCGAAGAGCGAACACATAAGGGCGGAGCGTGAGCTTGGGGATCGAGCGGTTGCGCGGCCGCAGGTCCTTGAGCATCCCCGCCAGAGAGGAGGAAGGGAGCTTCACTCCGGTCTCCTCGGCGGTTTCCCTGCGGGCCGTCTCAAGGAGGTCCTTGTCTTGGGATTCCTTTCTCCCTCCCGGCAGGGCCATGTGTCCGGACCAGGGGTCGAGCGGATGCTTGGCGCGATGGATGAGCAGGATCTCCGGGCCGCTCGGGCCCGGGGCCAGGATGAGCGCTACCGCGGCGTTCAGGCCTTCCTCCAGTAGCGGTTGGCGATGAGCTTCTTGCGGGGGTCCACGGCCCTGTTGCGCACCCGGTATTCGAAGTGGACGTGAGGGCCTGTGGAATGTCCCGTGGACCCGAGCGTGGCGATCTGCTCTCCCGCGGCCACATGCTGGCCGGGCTGGACCAGGAGGGCCTGGTTGTGCGCGTAGAGCGTGGTGGTCTTCTGGTCATGGCGCAGGATCACGACGTTTCCGTAGCCGCGCAGGCCGCCGCCCGCGTAGAGCACGGTGCCCGCGGCCGCGGCCAGCACGGGCACGCCGGCGTCCGCGGCCAAGTCGAGGCCCTCATGCCGGCGGCCCCATCTGCGGCCGAACTCCGAGCTGACGATGCCCGCGCGCAAGGGCCATCGATAGAGTCCGCTGTAGACGCGCACCTGGAAGGGCCGGAAACCCGTGCCCGTGCCGGTGCGTTCCGCGGCGGAGCCTAGGACTCCGTTGAGCTGGAGGATCTCCAGGACGGGCTTCTCATCGAGCTGCACGCGCTGATGACTGCGCGAAAGTTCTTTGACGCGCTTGGCGTAGCGCGCGAACTCCGCGGCTTCTCCCGCGCCGCTCTCTGCTGCCTTGCGCGCCTTCTTGCGCGGCGCGGCGAAAATCTCCGCAGGCGCGGCGCAAAGAAGGAGTGTCGCGGCCGCTGCGAAGAGGAAGAGCGCCGCATTTCGGCGCTGTTTTTTGTCGTCATCCCGGCGAAAGCCGGGACCCAGCGAGTGCCGTTCGTCTCCGTATCCCTGGACCCCGGATTTCGCCGGGGTGACGGGAGCAGCGCGGGGAGATCTCATCATCGTGCCGGGATGACCGCGCTCCCTCTCTCAGCGGGGCTGGAGATTGGCGGGGTCGGTGGTCCCCATCTTCTTCTGCGCCAGGATCTCGGGCGCGATGAGCACGTCGATCTTGCGGCCCTGGAAGAGCGAGGACTTGGCCACGATCTCCAGGTTGTAGCTGCCCGCCTGATTGAAGGTGTCCGCGTTCGGGTTTGCGAAGTCGAGGATCTTTCCGTCGTTGCCTACCAGGATTTTTTCGACAGAGACGACCGTGCCGTCGGCGTAGCGGGTGCTGCGCAGGAAGTCCGCTCGGTTGGGGCCGTTCGGGAAGGAATCCGTGGTCGTTGGGTCGAACCCTCCTCCTACGGCATCATCCGGATAGCAGGAGGAGCCGCAGCCGCCGGTCTGGATATCAGCGACCGCGGCCGTATTCGAGGGGTCGAACCGGAAATGCGCGTAGGTCGTGAGATTTCCTGAGGCATCGAGCAGCTTTTGCGTGAAGGTGACCTGTCCTGCAAAGGAGCTGTTGAAGTCCTGCTGCTGCTGGAAGATGACCTTGGAGCCGCCTGGGACTCCGGGTCCGCCGAGAGTCTGGACGTAGTCGATGGATGAGGGATAATAGCGCGTGCCCACGGCGGCTCCATAGCCTGTGAAATTGATGGCCGTGGGCGCTCCCAGGGTCACGGTTTCGCGGATGGAGTCCTTCGTGTTGGTCAGATAGACCTCGAAGTACTTGAGCCAGTTCGACGGCATGGTCCTGGAGAAGTAGGTCTGGGCCACGATGCCGGCGACCTGGGTCAGATCGTCGGGGATCTTGCTGTTGAAGCGCTCGATGAGATGGCCCCAGTCCAGGCGGTCCTCGCGCTTGCTCAGGAACACGAGCTTGAACTCGTTGGCGGCCGGGCGCAGGAGGTATTCCTCCAGGCGCACGCGCTTTCCGAAGGCGTCGATGACGTCCTTGCCGAGCTGGGCTTCGTTGGCCTTGAGCTCCCGTCCGCGCAGGTCCTCGAGCATGGCGCGCGTGCGGTCGCGCGCGGTCTCCATGGCCACGGCGATGGGCCTTGCCGCGTCTCTGGCCCGATCATCCGTGAGGGCCACCGTGCGCGGCTGCTCCAGCCCGTTCTTGCCCACGTTCAAGGTCTCTTCGGAAGTGATGACCGCGGTGCGGCCCGCGGAGTCCGAGACTTCCAGGTGTCCCTCGGCCACGCTCAGCGACGTGTCTCCTTGAGGTTCGGCGGACATCTCGAACTCGGTCCCGCGCACGGAAGCGACTGCGGTGGGAGTCCGGATCTTAAGGCGGCTGCTGAAGAGTCCGGCCACATACGCTTTCAGCTTCCCGGAGTCCAGGCGGAAGCGCGCTTCGCGGGAATCTGTCTGCTCCACGGTGAATAACGCTCCGGGAGACAGCAGTATCCTCGAACCGTCGGAGAACTCCAACTCCGCGGTGGAGGTCTTGGTGGTGCGGATGTCGTAGCCCGGCACCATCTCGGTCCGGCTGGAGACTTGCCGCCATTGATCGCGGACTCCCGCGCGCACCTCGACGATTCCGTGGGGCAGGAGGGTCACTCCGGGCAGGGCCGCTGATGCCCATGCGGCGGGAAAGAGCAGGATCGAAGAGAAGAGAGCTGTTTTCAGGATCAGATTTTCCATGAGACCCCCGCGAAGTAGTTATAGCTGTGGTAGTCGTAGGTGTAGGTCTGTTCGTAGGAATTGTTCGACGAGGACTTGGACCAGAGTCCCCGCAATTTCAGGTCCAGGGAGCGCAGGAGGGGATAGGAGGCCTCCAGAAGGATCGAGTGCGTGTATTGATGGAGCGTGGAAGCCGTGTAGCTCGCATCCGCGTTCTGCGCCAAGCGGCCCGTGTAGGCGCGGTAGGCGAAGTCATAGCCCAGGCTCAGGCCCAATTGGGTCTTCATGAAGGTCGCGGAAACGTTGGGCGAGAATCGGGCCTCCCAGTAGTTGTAATAGCCTGCCGTGAACTTCAGGCGGTTGGGGTCCGTGTCGAAATTGTTCTGGTTCGAGAAGAGCGAGGAGAAGGTCAGGCCCAATCCCGCGGTGGGGCGCACGCGGCCGAGCCGCTGCCAGTCCAGGAAGCGCTTGGAATAGCCCGTGCCGAGGGTCAGGCAGGAGTCCGAGCGCTTGGAGTCCAGGTACTCTCCCTTGGAGTTGACGACCTTCTGGTCCGGGAAATCCGCCATGGAGACCGAGCCCAGGACCCAGGCGCTGGCGAATTCCGGGAGGTCGAACTCGCTGCGGTAGCTGAGCTGGTGCGTGAGGGTGTTGAGCGTGTGCGTGCCCGGGTCCGATGAGGCCAAGGCCGCGCCGAACTCGCTTGAGAGCGTGGAGAATCGCGGATAATAGGTGTAGTAGAGATCGTAGGAGAGCTGATAGGTCCAGGGCACGGACATCCCCCACCGGGTCTTTCTCTCCCAGGTGAGCCCGGCCTCGTAGCGCGAGGAGTCGTAGAGGCCTTTCCCCCAGTCTTCATCGCGCGTCTCCCGGAAGAACTGGCTGCGCACGCCCAGACGGGGTTTGAGGCTGTAGCCGCCCTCGAATCTGCGTATCCATTTCGCGCCCAAGGAGGCTTCCATGCTCTGCTGGAAGAGAGTGCCGCCGCCGGCGAGTTCATTGACCTGCTTGAAGCCCGTGTAGTTGTATCGCTCGGTGATGAAGAATCCGGACTGCGAGGAGAAGCTCTTCATCTGCTGGAGGTTCAGGTCCACGTAGCCGTTGGCCGAGCCTGCGCTGTCCTTGTAGAAGTACTGGCCCATGAACAGGTCGGCTTGGCCCATCAGGCCCCAGCCGCGGTTGTTTGAAGTTCCGCCGTCTGCCGCATTCGCGCGAGGCAGCAGGCCGGATAAGATCAATGCAGCGGCGAAGATCATCCTCATCGCATCACTCCTTAGATACGGCGACATCTACGGCAACGACTAGCTGGATTCCGGCTTCCGCCGGAATGACGAAAAAACATCACTTCCGGACGACCTTTCTTCGTCACCCCGGCGAAAGCCGGGGCCCAGGCGGCTGCTGGATTCCGGCTTCCGCCGGAATGACGACGATCTTCCGGCTCAAAAGGTCCAGCCCAAGCTGAGGCGGTGCGTGTCGCCCAGTTCGCCGAAGGGCAGGAACGCGTAATCCACGCGCATGTGCTCCAGCTTCAATCCGGCGCCGAAGGCCGCGCCGACCAAGCGGCTCTGGAGCTGGTCCTGTCCGTGTCCGAACTGGTAGCCGGCGCGCACGGCTATGGACTTGTTCGCCCAGAATTCCGCGCCCAGGGCCCAATAGGAGCGCTGATCATTGGCGAGCCAGTCGAAATCCGAGGCCAGGGTCAGCTTCTTGTTCCAGAGGGTGTAGGCCGCTCCGCCCTTGAAGCTCAAGGGCAGGGGGTCGGGTCCGATCTTGGTGCCGAAATTCCGCATGGAGCCGCCCACGGAAAGGGACTCGATGGGCGTCTTGTAGCGCGCGCCGATGTCGAAAGCCACGGCATTGGCGCTGAAAGTGTCCAAGGTCTCCCGGATGTACTTCACGTTCGCGCCGATGGAAAGCCCCTCGATGGGCGTTTTGCTGCCGTAAGAGCCCGTAAGGGCGAAGTTCTGGTTGCTGAAGGTGGAGTCCGGCGTCTCCGTGTCTCCGGCGCGCTTCTCGATGTTGGAGACCACCAGGTAATCCAGTCCGGCTGCCCAGACGCCCCGGCCTTCGCTCAGGGGCGAGGCATAGGTCACGAAGCCCTGGTTCTGGTCCTGGAAGAGGGAGTTGTAGCCCGCGGAGAGTTCTTTTCGCTTGACCTCTCCGAGTCCGCCCGGGTTCCAGTAGACCGCGTCCGCGTCCTCGGCCAGGGCTGAGAAGGCTCCGGCCATGGCCAAGGGGCGCGCGCCGATGCCGACTTTCAGGAATTGCGCGCCTGTCGTCCCCACGCCCAGGGCTTGGGCCGTGATGAGCGGCGAGATTAGAAGGACGGCGCAGGCCGCTAACCGGAAAAATTCAGTTGACCTCAAGTCTGTTCGTGTCTGAATTTTCCCGGAATGCCGGGCCGCGAGAGAGGACCGGACAGGGAGTTTCGTGGTCATGGGCGTTTCTCCGGATGATTTTTTCATGGGGGCGGTCATTTGATCACCGCCATCTTGAAGGTGACGTCCTTGGCTTTGACTCCGGGGATGGACACGATCCCGTAGTATACGCCGTTGGCCACCTTGCTCCCGCTCTTGTTCTTCCCGTCCCATTCCGTGTAATAGTAAGTGCCGCCGGTCAGGTCGCCCATATCCAATTCCCGGACCAGCTCGCCGTTGAGCGTGTAGATGCGGATGGTTCCGTGTCCGCTGATGCCGGAGGGCAGCTCCAGCTTGATGATGGTCCCGTAGGTGGTCACGTCCTGCTGGCCGCCCAGCTTGTTGACGAGGGTCGGGGTCTTGGAACTCAGATTGAAGGGGTTCGGGAAGTTGAACACCTTCACCGTGGTCCCGGTGTAGGCGGCTCCGGCCAGGGAGGGCCGCATGATGGCGAAAGCGCCGGAGTCGCCGGCGACTGCCGCGGGCCGGAAGAACGTGCTGGGCACGTAAGTCCCGTTGACGGACACGGCCTTGAGCGGATGTCCGGCCTTGAGCCCGAGCACGCTGGCCAGGGATCTGAGCCTGCGCGCGCTGATCGTGCCTTTGACCGGGTCCAAGGTCTGCAGGCCCGGCACGCTCTCCCATTTCTTGGCCGTATCATCGTAATGGTAGAGGGCGAGGTCGTTCAAGGAGCTGTCGGTCTTGTCGTAGGCCAGGGTGATGTCGATGCCTTTGTCCGTGTAGTTCACGCTGGAGAGCGTCACCTGGTAGATGCCGCTGGCGAAGGCCGAGGCATCCACGCCCGCGACCAGGGCTGCGACCGTGGAGGCGTCCACGTCCGTGTTCGTGAATTGGCAGGAAGGCACCGCGGCGGTGGAGGCCGGGATGAGCGCTCCCACGGGCAGGGTCAGCGAGGAGGGGTTGCTGCCGCTCGCATCCAGGGAGGCTTGATTGCCTTTGCGGCCCTGGGAATCGTCGCTGTCGTCTCCCAGGAGCGCGTCGTCGATCTCCTGGACCGCGTTGGCTTTCCGGTTGGTGGCGAAGACGATCTCTTTGGTGATCGTCTTGCCGGACTTCGAGATCGCCTCGATGTGCATGGTGTAGTCCGTGTTCGCGGTCAAGGACGCGAGCGGATACTTGAGCAGGACCTTGTTGTCCGGCAGGTTCTCGAAGTAGCTCTGAACGTTCGTGGATTGAGCCAGGGCGAAGGGCACGTTCCCGATCCAGGCGTTCCCGCTCTGGAAATCATTGGGGTTGAGCACCATGAACTCGTAGTACGGCGAGGCCGGCCGTCCGAAGACCTCGATGTCCAGAGGCTTGGAGAGCAGGGTGAAGTCTATGCCGGGGACGTTGCCGCCCAAGGCCGGAGTGAGCGTGGATTGATTGAGCACGTATTTGCCCGGCATCTTCACGAAGATCTTATAGGTCTTTCCGCTCTCGAGCCCGTCGAGCTTGTAGAAGCCCGAGGAGCTCGTGACGGCCTTATAGAGCGGGAGATCGACGGTGGGATCGGCCTGGTTGAGGGTGTCGTTGTAGGCCACGATCTGCGCGCCGGGCTGGGTCTGCGGGAAGGGAACCTTCTGCGAATAGACCGTGCCCGTGATGGAGGCGCCGGCCGCGGGCAGGGAGAAGTCCGCGGTGTAGGTTCCGGAGGCGCTCACGTCCTTTCGCAGGAAGCCGAAGGCATAGCCGGGCGCCGAGACCTTGATGCGGTAGCTGCCCGCCGGGAGCCCGTCCAAGCGGTAGCTGCCCGAGCTGTTGGTGGTCACGGTCCTCTGCGTGTAGGCATCCGCTTCAACGGAGACCGAGGCATTGGCGAGCCAGCCTGAACTGGTGGTGCTCTGCACCACTCCGGTCAAGGATGCGCCGAAGCCCACGGCCGAGTCCAAATCCACGTTCAGGGTCGTCGTCGAGCCCGCGGAGGGGAGCGTCACCGAGGTCTGATAGGGCGGGTAGTTGGGCGTGGTGAGCACGGCCGTATAGGTGCCGGGAGGAATGCCGCGGATCTCGAAGCCGAAGCCGCCGGGAGCGCCCTCGAAATTGCTTTTGAAGGTCGTGAAGTCTCCGCTGGCGATGGAGATGTCGAAGCAGGCGTTGCGGGTCACGCTCTGCCCGCCGCAGTTCACGACGTCCTGGAAGGACCCCGGATAAGGGACCACGACTCCCGCGGCCTTGAGGGCGTTGTTCGAATCGTAGAGGGTGAGGACCGGGATGTACTTCATGAAGTTGTCCATGCTGCCGCCGAGGGCGTCGAAGTCCTGCTGGCGCAGGATGTTCTGGCCCGTGACCTGTCCTTTCAGCGCGGCTTGGCCCGTGGAGGCGAGCGAGGGATTCGGCGTGAGATCCACGCGGCGAACGGTCACGCTCGAGCCGCTCATGAAGAGGGTCCCCAGGTTGGCGGTGGTCGTGTCCAGGGGATCTACGACCACGTTGCGGCTGGTGACCTCGAGGGTGAAGTAAGGGTAGTTCCCGATGAGTCCGATATCGTCGAAGTTCCCTCTCCGGAAGAGATAGAAATCATAGGCCGCGGGCGCCGGTACGCGCGGCACGCAGAAGCCGGGCGAGGGGATGGAGCTGTTGCAGTGGGCATTGGCCGGGTCCGGGGCGTATTGCGCTCCGGTGTCGTCGTTGCTGCCGTTGAGCAGCCATTTGGAGATCTTCTCGGTGGTCAGGATGCTGCCGCGCGGCAGGAAGCGGGCTTCCCAGGTTTCCGGCGGGCAGTCCTTCGCCGTCGGCGGACAGGAGACCAATGTCATCGGAGGAAGCGCGGAAAGGGTCGCCTGGATCTTGACCAGCATGCCGCTGACCAGGTTGACGTCCTGGTAGGTGTCCTGCCCGGCGGTGATGGAGGCCATGGGCTGAGGGTTGGGCGTGGCGTAGGAGAATGTTCCCCAGCCGTTGGCGCGGATGCGGAAAGTCCCGGGAAGGAGTCCGCCCACGATGAAGCTTCCGTCTTGATTGACTTGAGCCCAGCTCCAGGAATTGACCGAACTGCCCTCCGCGTTGATGTTCGCGCTCTCGCCCTGCTTGGGCTGGTAGAGGCTGCCGTCCGGTTTATAGAGACTGCCGACCAGGCGGCCCGCGCGCGCGAATTTTATGTCCACGGTCGCCACGGTGGTGCTGGCGAGGTCGATGGTGTTGTTTCCTCCGCCGTTCTGCACGATGCCCCAGTAGTTGGAATTCACGTTCATCCAGTAGGCCGAGCCGCTGGCCACGTTGATGGAATAGTTGATGACCGGGCCCGTGGAAGCGGCGCTGAAGTTCGCGAAGTTTCCTATGGACGGGCAGTAGGTGGTGCCCTCGCATTTAGGCTGAAGGGTGATGGTGATGGGGTCGTTGGAGAGATCCACGACTCCCGGGAAGCTGAGCGTGCCTTTGACCCTGCCCGTGTTGTTGGACTGCACGTTGACGGTGATGGTGATGGATGAGACGTTCGTGTAGATCGCCGTCCCGCTCGAGTTGTAGACCGAGATGTCGTTGTCTCCCATCCAGGAGGAGATGGTGAGCCGGTAGTCGTCCGTGCCGCAGTTGCAGGATTGGTTCTGCCAGCAGGAGACTCCGTCGGGGCCGTCGTTGAACCGGGTCCCTCCCTGGCTGGAGAACTGCGTCCACACTTGGAGGCTGTAGTTGCCCGAGGCCAGGCCCGAGAGCAGGGCATAGCCCGTGGTGGCCTGCGCGTTCGCGTTGGTCATGCCTGGGCTCGAGACATAGATGCCGGCGCAGTCCAGCGAGCTCTTCCATTGATTCCCATCCGGCCAGACATTGACGCCGGATCGGGGGATCATCTCTCCGGCGGTGTTCTTGACGATGACCGCGATCTTCCCGGTGCTGGGAGGGACGGACTTGAGCTGGATGCGCTGGGTGATAACGGCGCCCGCGAACAGGAAGTCATTGATGCCCGGCGCTTGTCCGAACACATTGGCGGCGGCGGCCGTGCTGTTGTTCCCTTCGTAGCACATGCCGGTCTCCTGGCTGCAGCCCCAATAGACGTTGGCATAATAGGTCACGCCGGATTGCAGGCCGTAGAAGCGGAAGCGGCCGTTGGGGTCGGCGTTGGTCCAGCGATTTTCGGTGCGAGTGGAGTTGCTTACGGAGTCGTAGTATTGGCCTTGCAGGGAGATCCCGACCCAGGGGATGGCATGCCAATTCGGCGTGACCGTGTCCATGACCACGCCGTCGACGGAAAGGTCCCCGGCCGCGCCGGATTGCTGGGCCGTGTTCGCGGTGGTGATCGGCGGCATGGAGTTGTTGAAATCGATGACGACTCCTTGCAAGGGGGCGCCTATGTGGAGATCCGCGTCGACGGTGCGGGCCAAGCCTTTATTAAGGAGAGGATCGAAGGCGTCCGCGCTCAGGGTGTTTGCCGAGGAGTAGGGGACGTTGAATATCCTGAGTGTGCCTGCGCCGCCGCCGTCGGAGGTCGTCATCCCGTAGGCGATGGGATCGACGTAGGAGCCCAAGGCAGGCTTGACGCTGCCGAAGATCAGGGAGGAATGCGTGGCGTTCGTGAAAGCCACGTCGATCTCTCCGATGGTGACGGCCGTAAAAGAACTGAGCGTGATGGTGCTTGCGGCAACCAAGGGGGGGATGGCGCGCAGCTGGGGATGGGTCGGGTCGTTGTATTGGTCCCGCAGGCTGGGCAGGAATCCCTGCGAGGAGACGAATATGTCGTAGTTGGAGTAGTCTTCCAATTCACTGCCGCCGCTGAACGCGGCGCGGCCTGATGCGTCGGTGTAGACGATCTTGGTCTGAGTCGCGTCGGGACCGCCCGTCGAGAATTTCATGGCCGAGACCTGGGCGCTCGCCACCGGGACGCCCGAGGATGTGCGCACATAGACGTCGAAGGCCGTGGTGTTTGCCGCGAAGAGCGGCGGCGCCAGGAAGAGGGAGAGGATTATCGCTGTTTGCAGGCGTTTCATCGGCGTCCTCCGACACGAAATAAGAGTCAATCTGACAAGGACTTTATCACCCTTGCCGATGGCTGTCAATAAATAAAAACGTCCCTCGACCTCACCCGCTTTTTAGAACAGTCGCGCAGGGGAGACTCTCTCCCTTCCCCCGCGCCCCTGGGAACCAGTTCCCCCCAAACCCGCGGCGTGAGTAATGCGGGCGATAGCGGGGCCCCCTTCTACGGGAGCGGGAGAGAGTCTCCCCTGCGCTCCTTGCGCTTTTCAGGGTGAGGTCGAGATAAAAAAGTCCGACTCCACCCGCTGTTTCCAATGGGCAGTGTCGAGCTCCTGGGTATGGGTGCTACCCAAGGAAGACGGTCATCCTGGGGATTGCGGTTTCCAGCAGTAAAAAAGGAGTCGTTCAGATTCTTTTTCATTAAGGGGAAGAGAAACTTTTAAAGTTGGGGCCTTCCTTGTGGAACATTCACGTCCAAAGATCGACAGCACCCGGCTGAAACAGCGGGTGGCGCGCAGGAGATGCACTCTTCCGCTCCCGTAGAGGGGGGCCCCACCATTGCCCGAGTTGCTCACGCCGCGGGTTTGGGGGGAACTGGTTCCCAGGGGTGCGGGGGAAGGAAGAGTGCATCTCCTGCGCGTCAGGTCCCGCTAGAAAATGGGCGATGTCGAAATAAAAAAGGCTCCCCTTGCGGGGAGCCTTTTTTTACTGACCGGTGAGCCGCGTTATTTCGGCTGGGCCGGGGTCTGGACGGGAGTCTGCGCAGGCGTCTCGGCAGGCATCGCGGCCTTCTTCGCGGCCTTGGGCGCCTTCTTGGCGGCTTTCTTCTGCTTCTTGACTTTCTTCTCGACCTTCGGCGCGGCCGGGGCCGTGTTGGTCTGCGGCTGAGCAGCCGGGGCCGGCTGGTTCTGCGCGAACACGAGGGCCGGGGCGATCGAGACGGCGAGAAGGGCGACGAGCAGCTTCTTCATGATTTTCTTCTCCTTTTGATTCCAGGTCCTTTTTTGACGGAGGACCGAGTTTTCTATATTTCTTACGGATGAGCCGCGAAAAAGTTCGCGTCAGCCGAGTCCGCAGGACCCGCCGCAATCGCCGCCGCCGCAGGGGGCGTCGAAAGGGCTCTTGGCGCCGCAGGCGGTCTTGTCTCCGGCCTTCGAGGCCACGGAGGGGATGTCCGAGGAGACCTTGACGACCTTGCCGAGCTTCGGGTCGTAGACGTACGTGCCGGTCGGATCGTTCTTTTTCGGGGTCTTCTTCGCTTTCTTCATATTCAGATCCTTATTCAGTCCAAGGTCAAGTCATGGGGCAGATAGGCTTCGAAGAGCTGTTCGAGCGCATCGAGGCGGGAGGACGGCTTCTTGGAGACGGCCACTCGGGCGATCTCCGCGAAGCAGTCCAGGTGCGTGAGCGCATTGACGTGCACGTCTCTCAGGCAGGTCCCATGGAGCCGATCGCAGAACTTCTTGTTGACCGTGTGGACCTCGTCGATGAGCGAGGAGAACTTCTCGAGCGCCCAGTCCGGCTTCCCGCCTCGGCGCGCCACGAAATGCTGTGCGAGCAGGTACATGGAGAGGGTGCGAAAGAGGGTTTCGTCGGCCGAGGCGAAGGGCAGGTGCTGGATCACGTTGGGTTTGAGCAGGTCCAGGATCGGGCAGCCGCCGGTGCTCATGTATATCCCCATGAGCGCGGAGACGCCTTCGGCCAGGGAGGCGTCCCGATGGATGGTCCGCTGCTTGGAGACGATCTCGATGCGGGCTTTTTCCGTGGAGGGCCGGTCGCCGAATGCGTCGACTAAATCCACCAGGTGCGCGGCCACGGGACAGCGCGGGCAGGCGTTCTCGTCGAGCGGGCAATTGGGGCACTGCTCGAAAGAAAGGCGCGTCCATTCCGGATAGCGCTCGCGGGTCGGCGAGAGCAGGCGCATGTTCAGCCGGTCCATGCGCGCATGGAACTCGCGCACGGTCCCGTCGGACAGCGTGAATCGATAGAGGAACTCCAGCGCCCCGGTCTCCATTGCGCCGAGCATAACAGTTTTTTGGGTCTTGACAAAAGATGGAAGCGGGGGCATACTCACTGCATAGGGCCGCCGCAGCGGCGGACGGTCCAAAAAAAGTCTCCGATGCCTCCTTCGGGCGGCCGGATAGAGAAAATCCCCAGAGATGGGGATTTTCTTTTTGTGAAGCCGGTATTGCGTTCCCGGGGTTTTGGGTCTATAGTTGAACGATTGGAGCAGAGTCCGCCGAGGGGCAGCGGCTTCCCGCGGCCGGGAGAGAATGCATGAGCATGAAGAAGATTGTTTTAGCGGCATTGATCGGAGCGTGCGCGGGCTGGGACTGTTCCGCGCAGACGGCCCCCTCCGAGGAGATATCCACGGACGCTTCAGCGGAGGCGGTCAGTCCTCCGGTTCCGGCGAAGAAGCCTCGGCGAAAGCGCGCGCGTCATGCCGCGGCTCAGGCGCCGGTTCCGGTGGCGCAGGAGCCTTTGCCGCCGGAAGATCCCGCTCCTGCTTCCGCGAAGAAAGCGCTGCTTCCCGGCGGGTTCTCCCGGACGCAGGTGCAGTCGGAGGAAAAAACGCCTGCAAAGGCGCCGATGAAGAAGAAGCGCCGCGCGCCGCGCCGTCCCGCGGGAGACATCGTCATCTCCTCGCCCGAGCCTCTTCCCGATCCGGCGCCGTCTCCGGAGGCCGTTACGGCTTTGCCCGGAGTTCAAGAGGGCTCCGTGCCTGCGGAGGAAGCCGCAGTTCCGGAGCAGCCGAAAGAGGAACTCCCCGCGCGCGAGCCGGAATTCCGCGAGAACGGGGAGGCCTCGAGGATGAAGGGGTACCTGGAGGCCCGTCTCGACGAGCTCAAGAGAGTCTATTCCGAACAAGAGGCTTTCGGCCGCAGGAACTCGGAGGAATGGCAGGCGTTCTGGTCCAAGATGAACAAGGAGCGCCGTCTCTTCGAGCTTCGCATGGCGCGTCAGCGCCTGAATCTGCTTGAGAGCCTTTCATCGCTCGAGCCCGGGGCGCATAAACAGACGCTCGCGGATTTCGAGCGCATGCAGGGAAACCAGCTCAAGTCCTTCGAGGAGGCGCAGAAGGGCGCGTACCTCGACTTCTTCCGCGGCACGGAGAAGTCCGTTCATGAGTTCGGCGTCGAGCAGGAGCGTCAGCGCGCGGCTTTCCTGAAAGAGATGTCCGCCTCCTGGGAACGCCAGAAAAAAGGCGACTGGGACCCGGGTCCGGCCCGGGGCGACGACTCATCGTCATCGCGATGAAGACCTTGCCGCCGTCGCGATGAGGACTTTTTCGTCATCCCGGCGAAAGCCGGGATCCAGGAAGAGCCGTTCCGGCGTTCAGGGTCTGTAGAAGCGGAAGTAGAAGGGCATCTTCGAGAGGAGATGCGCCCGGTAGCGGCGGTAGCGCTTGAGAAGGGCTTGCTGGCGCCGGATGCTTGCGAACACTTTTTGGATGCAGATCTGCGCGTTCTCGCGCGTGGGTTCCAGCGCATAGACGTCCGAGAGGTCTACCGGCTTCCCGTAGTGGATCATCATGGTGCCGAAGATCCGCGGGAAGAGCTTCCCGACGGGAAGCACGTCGTCGACTCCCTCCAGGCAGATCGGTATCGCGCGCGGGTGCGTGCGGAGCATCACGAAGCCGATGCCGCTGCGCGGCGGCAAAAGCTTCCCGTCGCGCGAGCGGGTCCCTTCCGGGAACACCGTCATGAGGCCGCTGTGCAGGGCGCGCTCCATGCGCTTCATGGCGCCGAAGTCTTTGCGGCCCGGCTTGACCGGGATGCACTTCCAGTTGTCCGAGAACCAGGCCATCACGGGGTGGGCGAAGAAATTCTCATAGGCGGCCGGATGCCACGGCATGAGGCCGGGCTTCCAGAGGGATTTCGGGAAGAAGGCTCCGAATCCGACGAGGAATCCGTCGATCATGGAGAGGTGATTGGCCAGGAGCACCGTGTTCGGGCGCTCTCCGATGTTCTCTCTCCCGAAGACCAGGGTCCGGTTGAGTATCTTGAAGAACACCCAGCCCGCGGCTACGGTCAGGTTCGTGACCAAGTAGCTTGTCAGCGGAAAGAAGAAAAGGAAAAGGCGGCTGCGATGCGGGATGAGATTCGCGTTCACTGCCGCTGATTATAGGTTATTGGAGGCGCCGGGCGCGCAGGACGCTGAGGAAATCTTCCTGCAGGGGGGCTTCCAGGCGAAGGGAGCTTCCGTCGGGATGGCGGCAGGAGAGTTTTCGAGCATGGAGCATCAGGCGGGGGGCGCCGCCTACGGGCCGCTCGCGGCCGTATAGAGGGTCCCCGAGTATCGGGTGGCCGATCCCATAGAGATGCGCTCGGATCTGGTGCCTGCGGCCGGTCATGGGCTCGACCTCCAGCAGGGTCGCGTCCGAGCCGCGCTGTAAAACGCGGTAGACGGTCCGGGAGGGTTTGCCTCGCGGGTCCGCCGCGATCCTGCCGGAACCGAATTCCCGCAGAGGCGAGTCCGCGATCCCATCTTGGGCCACGAGGCCCTCGACCGCCGCGCAGTAGAGCTTGCGCACGGTGCGCTGGGCGAATTGGGCGCAGAGGTCTTTGTGCGCCTTTTCGTCCTTGGCGAAGAGCAGGAGTCCGCTGGCTTCGCGGTCCAAGCGGTGCACCACGTAGAGCTTGGCGCCCAGGCGCTCTTCCAAGAGGGAGCACAGAGGCGTGCCGACCTCTCCGCGGCCCGGGATCACCACGGTTCCCACGGGCTTGGACACGGCCAGTATGCGGGCATCCTCATGGATGAAAGGGATATCCATGCGAGGATTGTACTTTTCTAGCTGAATCCTTTTCAGGATTTTTGCATCTAAAAAGTAGAAAGATGGGCGGTCCTGGGATGAGATATAAGGTAAGGTGAGATATGAATCCGACGATAAAGACGGTCCTGGGCATTCTGGTCGGAGGCTTGGCGGGCTGGGCGTGGTACCGCTTCGTGGGCTGCCGGACAGGGGCCTGTCCGTTGACAGGAAACCCATACCTCAGTACGCTCTATGGCGCAGTGCTCGGCGCATTATTGACCATGAAATAGGAGGCGCACCATGCACCCGTTCCCGCATCATTACGAAGTCGACTTGACCTGGGAAGGAGAACGCCGCGCCAGGATGTCCTCGGGCCCTCGGCCCGTGATGCCGGGCGGACCGCCGCCGGAGTTCGACGGGAGCGATGCTTGGTGGAGCCCGGAGCATCTCCTGCTCGAGGCGGTCAATCTCTGCATGATGAACACCTTCTGCGCCTTGGCGGCCAAGGCCGGGCTCAAGTTCGAGTCCTATCGCGGACATGTCGACGGGACCTTGGAGAAGACGGAGCAGGGCATCGCCTTCACTTCGATCAAGGTGCGCTGCGAGGTCAAGGCCGAGGACAAGGCCAAGGCGGATCAGCTCCTGCATTCGGCCAAGAAGTACTGCATCGTCTCCAACGCGCTCAAGATCCCGCCGATCCTGGAGACAAACGTCTTATAAAAGGAAGGTCCTCTGATGAAAGCAGCGTTGTTCGTCCTGGTCTTCGCCGTGTCCCCTGTCCGCGCCCAGGCCGCGTCCCAACAGCCATCGGATGCGGCACTCCCCGTCGGTAGACGGGTCCCGCAGGCCGCGTCCGAGCTGTCTCTGACCATGCGGGTGCAGGCGGCTTTGCGCTACAGCCCTCAGCTGCGGGCAGTCCGCGCGCGGTCCGCGCAGGCGCGGGCATCGGTCCGGGAGGCCTCTCTCTCTCGGCTGCCGCGGCTCTCGGCGCAGGGTTCCTGGACGCGCAGCGACGACGCGCTCTTCGCCTTCGGCTCCCTGCTCCAGCAGAGGACCGTGACGCAGGCGGACTTCGACCCTTCGCGCGTCAACCATCCCGGCTATCGCACGGATATCCTGGGCTCGCTGGAGGCGGGACTCCCGCTCTTCACGGGTTTCGAACTCACTCACGCGCGAAAGCAGGGAGAACTGGCGGCGGAGCAGGCGGATTCCTCGGCGCAGGCTTTCAGCCAAAAGCTTCGATACGACGTGCTGGACGCGCACCTGCGCGTGCTCCTGGCCCGCCAGAGCGTGGAGATCCTGCGAAGCCGCGTGGATTCTGCGGCTCGCGAGCTCGCGGACGCGGACCGTCTGCGGCTCAAGGGCTTGGTCCTGGGTTCGGATTACTATGCCGCGGCCGGGATCTTGGAGGGACTGCGCGCGTGGAAGCGGCGGCTTGAAGGCGAGCTGGAAGCCGCGCGCGGCGGCTTGACCGTGCTCTCCGGAGAGGGGGGCGAACCCGCGAAGACGGAGTCTCTTAAGGAAGCCGCCTATCCGGTCCCTTCTTTGGAGGAGATCGAGCGCTCGGCCTTGGAGCGGCGTTCGGACCTGGCGGCCGCGGCCTTGCAGGAGGATTCCGCCCGGCTGGGACTTAGCCGGGCGAAGCTTTCGATCTCGCCGCGCATGGATGCTTTCGCGGCGCTGCAGCTGCATTCACGGGACTTCTCCGCCGCGCCTTCGGACCGCATGTTCGGCGTGCGTTTGCAGGCGCCTTTCGGCGATGCCTCGTACTGGGCGAGGCAGGAGGGCGCCCGGCAGCGCCTGGCGCAGGCCGGCGCGGAGCGCGCCGATGCCGTCGATGCCGCGAGGCTCCAATCCGTTCAGGCGCGCGCGGGTTATGCCGCGGTCGTCGAGAGCCTTCCGCAGATGCGGGACATGGTCGAGCGGGTAGGCCGTTCCCTTGAGCTTTTCCGTCCGCTTTATCGTGAAGGACGCCAGAGCGTGCTGGAGGTCCTGCGCGCGGAGGAGGCCTTGGCTCGCGCGCAGACAGCCTTGCTGGAGTCCTTCTATCGCGTGCATTCCGGCTGGGCGGGCGTCCGGCTGGCTGCCGGGACTTTGGACGATGAGGCCGTGGCCGCGGTCGCCCGCAATCTGGAGACTGCTCAATGAAAGAACAGCTTGGATCTTCCGCGAACCCTTCAAAGGATATGCCGCCGCAGGGCCTTGCCGGGACCTTGGCGAGCACGTTCATCCGATCGAAGCTGACGGTGCTCCTGGTCGTCTCTTCTCTGTTGATGGGAGTCTTTGCCACGCTCAAGCTGCCGCGCGAAGAAGAGCCGCAGATCAACGTGCCTATGTTCGACCTCTTCGTCCCCTTTCCCGGCGCGAGCGCGAAAGAGGTCTCCGAGCGCGTGACCAGCGTGGGCGAGCGCAAGCTCTGGGAGATTCCCGGAGTGGAATATATCTACTCCACTTCCGAACCCGGAGCCGCGATGTTCATCGTGCGCTTCAAGGTCGGCACGGATCCCGGGCAGGCCATGACCCTGCTTCATGCCAAGACCTCGGCCAATCTCGATATCCTGGCTCCGGGCGCGGGCCGGCCGCTCATCAAGCCGCGCTCCATCGACGACGTGCCCATCCTGGCTCTGACGCTCTCCGGAAAGGGTCAGGACGCTTATGCCCTGCGGCGCGCGGCCGCGGCCTTGCGCGAGGAGATCTCCGGAGTGGCGGACGTCTCCGAGATCGCGATCATCGGCGGACGCAAGCGCACCCTGCTGGTGCACTTCGATCCCAGGCGCTTGAGCGAGCGCCGCATCGATCCTTTGGAATTGGCCGGGATGCTGCAGAGCTCCAACCGCAAGCTGCCGGCCGGGCATTACGACGCGGGAGACAAGTCCGTGCAGGTCGAGACCGACGCCTTCATCCGTTCGGCCGAGGATCTTCGCGGCGTGGTCGTGGGCGTGAGCGCGGGCCGGCCCGTGAAGCTCTCCGACGTGGCCCGGATCATCGACGGGCCCGATGATTCCGAACAGGAGGTGTTCGCCCTGGCCGGAGCCGGCGAGCCGGGCCTAGGACCGTCTCCGGCCGTGACCTTGGCCGTGTCCAAGCGCCGGGGAGCGAACGCCACCGTGGTTTCCAGGGAGGTCCTTGCCCGCGTGCGGGATGCCAAGGGCCGGCTCCTGGCTCCAGGCATGGACGTGCAGGTCACGCGCGACTACGGACGAACGGCCAAGGAGAAGTCCGACGAGCTCATTTTCCACATGCTTTTGGCCACGCTTTCGGTCACGCTGCTCATCGCCTTGGCCTTGGGAGTCCGCGAGGCCTTGGTGGTTCTCGTCGCGGTGCCCGTGACCTTGTCTCTGACCCTGCTCGTATATTTCCTCTTCGGCTATACGCTCAACCGCATCACGCTCTTTGCGCTCATCTTCTCCATCGGCATCCTCGTCGACGACGCCATCGTGGTCGTGGAGAACATCCACCGCCACTATATGATGAAGGACGGTCGGGAGATCAAGCGCCTGGCCGTGGATGCCGTGGCCGAAGTGGGCAACCCCACCATCCTGGCCACCTGGGCCGTGGTCGCCGCGATCCTGCCCATGGCCTTCGTGCGCGGGCTCATGGGTCCCTACATGCGGCCCATCCCCGTGGGCGCGTCGTTTGCCATGCTCTTCTCCCTGGCCATCGCCTTCATCGTGTCTCCGTGGGCATTCACGCGCCTGCTCGAGATCTGGAAGCCGAAGGATTGCGGCGCGCACGCAGGGGAATCTTTCTTGGACCGGCTCTATCGCCGCTTCATGGGCCGGCTCTTGAGCGACGTCAAAGCGAGGGGTCTCTATCTGGCCGCCATGGCCGTACTGCTTCTGGGCTCCATGTCCCTGGTCTACTTCAAGCTCGTGACCGTGAAGATGCTGCCTTTCGACAACAAGGACGAGTTCGAGGTGATCGTGGACATGCCGGAGGATTCCTCCCTGGCGCGCACGCGCGCGGCCTCCTTGGAGATGGCCGAGAGTCTGCGCAAGATCCCGGAGGTTGAGTTCGTGACCTCCTACGTGGGGACCGCCGCGCCCTATAACTTCAACGGCTTGGTGCGGCATTATTTCCTGCGGCAAAGGCCTTATCAGGCGGGCCTGCTCGTGAACCTGAGCGGGAGGCATGAACGCAAACGGCAGAGCCATGCGATCGCTTCCCAGGCGCGCGGTCCCGTGCAGGAGATCGCGCGCAAGTACGGAGCGCGCGTGCAGATCGCCGAGGTGCCGCCCGGGCCTCCGGTGCTCTCGACCCTGGTCCTGGAGCTCTACGACCAGGACGACGCGCGGCGCGACGCAATGGCCCGCAAGGTGCGGGAGCTCTTGGAGCGAACGCCCGGGATCGTGGACGTAGGGACCTATGTGCCGGAGGCTCAGCCTATGGACCGCCTCGAAGTGGACCGGCCCAAGGCCACGCTCAATGCGATCTCTTCCGAGCGAGTGGCGCAGGTCGTGTCCCTGGCGATGAGCGGACAAGATGTGGATCTGGCGCACATGGAAGATGAGAATGAGCCCGTGGATATCCGGCTGCGCCTGGCTCCGGAGGACCGGAAAGGCCTGGACGCGGTGAGGAGCATCCGGTTGTTCTCTCGCGCGGGCTCGCCGGTCGCCATTAAAGAGCTCACGCGCGTGCGCCGCACGACGCAGGAGCCGCCCATCTTCCGCAAGAACCTGCGCAAGGTGAGCTACGTCGTGGCCGACGTGGCCGGCAGGCAGGAGAGCCCGGTCTACGGCATCCTGGCCTTGCGGCCGGAACTGCGGAAGCTCTTGGACTCCTCGGGCGCGGAGTACCGTGAATATTTCTCGAGCCAGCCGCGCAGTTCCTTGGAGACCGCGGTCAAATGGGACGGGGAATGGCAGATCACCTACGAGGTGTTTCGCGACCTGGGCTTGGCCTTCGCCGTGGTGCTCGTGCTCATCTATATCCTGGTCGTGGGGTGGTTCAAGTCCTTTTCCGTGCCGCTGGTCATCATGGCGCCCATCCCGCTGACCTTGGTGGGCATCCTGCCCGCGCACTGGGCTTTGGGAGCGTTCTTCACGGCGACTTCCATGATCGGCTTCATCGCGGGCGCGGGCATCGTGGTGCGCAATTCCATCATCCTTGTGGACTTCATCGAACTGCGAATGAGAGAAGGCATGGCGCTCAAAGATGCGGTCATCGACGCGGGAGCCGTGCGCTTCAAGCCCATGCTGCTCACGGCCGCGGCCGTGGTGGTGGGCGCGGGAGTCATCCTCTTCGATCCCATCTTCCAGGGCTTGGCCGTGGCGCTCATGGCCGGCGAGGTGGCCTCGACCTTGCTCTCGCGAATGGCCGTGCCCATCCTCTATTTCATGCTGAAAAAATAATGGTGCCAGGGGGCATTTTGTTCGCGTAACTTTCTATAGAAAGTTACGCGAACAAAATGCCCCCTGGCACCGGAGGGCTTATGAAAAGAGAATGCATCATCCGTGCCTTCGCTGGATTCATGATACTCGGGAGCCTAGCCTTGTCGCATTGGCACAGCCGCTATTGGCTGCTGCTGACCGCCTTCGTGGGCCTCAATCTCCTGCAGTCCGCCTTCACCCGCTGGTGTCTTCTTGAGGATATCCTCATCAAGCTGGGATTCGAAGGCCACTGCAAGGAGCAGTAAAGTAACGACTGGTGCCTGGCTGAAACTTTTGACGCTTATTCTGCGAATAAGTGTCAAAAGTGGCAGTGGACTCTCGTCACTCCGGGCTTGACCCGGAGCCCAGGCTCCTGGATTCCGGCTTGCGCCGGAATGACGAAACGGCCGTATTTTCGCCGGGATGACGGCGTTGGATGTATAATGGGAGTGTGGAAGAAGAGTTGATAGAGGCCAGCAAGAGGGGGGACTCGGAAGCGTTCGGACGGCTCGTCCGAAAATACGAGGACCGCATATTTCGGCTGGCGCGCAGCGTGTGCGCGGCCGCGCCTTCCGAGGCGGACGACGTGCATCAGGAGACGTTCCTGACGGCTTTCAAGAAGATCGGGGATTTCCGCGGGGAGGCCGGGCTGGGCACCTGGCTCCAGCGCATCGCGGCCAATCTCTGCTGGATGCGCCTGCGGGACAAGAAGCGCGCCAAGCTCGTGCCTTTGCCGGGCGGCGAGGACGGCGAAGGCGGCGGCGATCTTCCGGATCTTTCGCCGCTTCCGGAGGAGGCCGCGCGCAAGACGCAGCTTCGGGAGGCCGTGATAAAGGCCTTGAGCGAACTTCCCGAGGATTACCGTCTTGTGGTGACCTTGCGCGACGTGGAAGGGCTCTGTGCCGAAGAGACCGCCAAGGCCTTGGACTTAAGCGTGGCCGCGGTCAAATCCCGCCTGCATCGCGGACGATCCTTGCTCCGCGACCGTTTCAACGAGAGTTGGAAGTAGTCGTTCGACGGTTTTCTCCACGGACAAAGAGGGTCCTTGGACCTGTTCCGAGACAGGCTTTTTTAGTCGGAGGCCTGGGCTTAAGGGCTCTCATCCCCTTAGCTCGGATGGGCGTATACTCTTTTCAATGCTTTTTATCGAGAGGCTTCTTATGAAGGATGTCCGCCGCTGTCTGCGCGTCTTCCTGCTTTCCGTCGTCTTCTTCAATATTCCCGGAGCATCCGTCTGGCAGGCGGCTGCCTCGATGATCGCCGCTCCGGTTCCGCTTTCATCCGCGCAGGCCGGCGCCTGGGGCTCCGCGCTGAGCGGACTCGCGCTCTCCGTGAAGACCCAGCCCGGACTGTCCGCGCAGTTCCCGGCGCTCTCGCCTGTGCTGGGCCGTCTGCGTCTGGAGCTCATGATGCATCCCCGCAACGAGGATGCGATGGTCTTCCGCGCGCATCTTCCCGCCGAGTTCTCCGAGGCGAAGGCCTTCTCCGGCTTGGACGAGGCGGAGCAGGTCCGGCTCATGGGCGAGGCGGTCTCGGCGGTCTCCGGCGAACTCGAGCCCAAGGTCCAGGCGCTGCTCTCCCGCACGCAGGGCAAGGAGCCCGGCGAGCAGGAGATGTCCCGACTCGAGGAGGCCGGGCGGTATTGGTTCTATCTTCAGCCCGAGACGGCCCGGGCGCTCAAGGGCATCGTCGGGGAGTTCCGTTCGGAGGAGACGCTCGGCTTGGCCAGGACCATCGCCGGGATCCTGCTGGGTTCCGGCGTGGAGGACCGCGACAAAGTCGTGGCCTCGGAGCTCGACGCGCTCTTTCAGGGCGCCGCGGTCCTCGTGCGTCAGGGAGGCAAGGATCTCGACGCGGACGGCTTCGTGCAGACGCGGCTGGCGCCTTATTCCCGGCAGGCGCTCGCTGAGTCGGAGAAGCGCGCGCAGGAGCGCGGAGTCCCGGCGGGCGAGGTCTCGGCCGCGCTCATCGAGAAGCATGTGCCGGTCTTCGGAAAGATCGCCGACAGAGGGCTTTTCAAGACGCTGCGGGCCAAGGGGCTTTGGACCGAGTTCGTGTCCGCGCTGAGCCTGCAGGCCGTGGACTCGGTGCTCCAGGAGACCGGATCCTCCGCGCTCGCGTCCAAGATGCTCTCTTCCGCCGCCCAAGGCGATGACTTGATGCTGCGGATACCGTCCTGGCATCCGCTTTCCTCGAGCTATCGGACCATCGCGCAATGGCTGAGCGCGCGCTTCGGACCGGCCGACGACTCGGACAAGCTCCCGGGCCGTCCCTTCGGCCATATCGCCGGGATACCGATCCGCGTGGGCGCCAATCTCCTCATCGTGCTCGGTGTCGGAGGTTGGCTTCTCAAGAGCGCCTTCGATCTGGCGCTCGACGATCCGATGTTCCGCTTCGCCGCGGGGCTGGCTTCCGCGCTGCTCGTGCTGGGAACCATCTTCGGGCATGAACTGGGGCATGCGTCCGCGGCCAAGCTCTTCGGCATCCCCACTCGTTCCATCCTGGTCGACGGCGTGACGGGCAAGGCGGACGTGGCCCGGGGCTTCCGGCAGGCTCTGCCGGAGTTCGTGGTCGCTCTGGCCGGGCCTCTGACGAGCGCGCTCTTCGCGGCCGTCGGTCTCATCGGCGCGGCCATGATCCAGGAGCCCGTGCTGGCCATGATGTTCAAGATCGTGGGCAAGCTCAACGCGTATTACGCGGGCACGGCCATGATCCCGGTCTTTCCTTTCGACGGAGCCCGCGCCTTGCGCGCGGCGCTCACCAAGCCTCTGGGCGGCTACCGCGCGACCCAGGTCGCGGCCTGGCTGAGCTTCGGGATAGCGCTGGCTTCCATGGCCTACGGCCTCTACATGATCCCGGTCTCGCAGTTCGGCGGAGCCTTCTCCGCCGCGTTGTCGGGATACTTCGCCGCGGTCTCTCTTCAGAGCGCGGTTCATCCGGGGACCGAGGTCGACGCAGCCGACGACAGGCTCCCTCATCGCGTCCATTGACGAGGGGCCGTCCGGCGCGAGTCAATAAGCGTCTGGGCGGACTTTCCCTCTGAATATCCGGTAGACGAACGCCTGGTAGGCGACGACCACGGGCATGCCCGTCAGGGCGATGACGAGCATGATCTTGAGCGTCTTGGGCGAGGAGCAGGCGTTGTAGATGTCGAGGCTGTTCTCCGGAGAGGGCAGAGAGGGCAGCAGGTCCGGGTAGAGGGACGCTCCGAAGAGGGCCGCGAGCAGCACGATCGACGCGCTCAGGGCGAGCAGGGCGCGATGAGGACTGCCGCAGCCCAGTTCCCGCCGCACGTCCGCGGCCGCCAGAACGGCCAAGAGCGGCAGCGCCAGCGCCGCCGGATGCAGGCGCAGGAGCTCTCCTATGCGGGGGATGAAGAAGAGCGAGGCGCAGAGCATCATGGCCAGCAGCACTCCGAAGATATTGAAGCTTGACTGCGCCCAGGCTAGGGCCTTTTCCCGCAGGCTTCCTTCGGTCTTGCAGCCCAGGTAGAGCGCTCCGTGCAGCGCGAAGAGAGCGCAGGCGAACGCGCCCATGAGCAGGCCGTAGGGATTGAGCAGTCCCAGGAAGCTTCCGGAGAATTCTCCGTCGGTTCCGATGGGCACTCCGCGCACGATGTTTCCCAGAGCGGTCCCCAAGAGCAGCGACGCGACCAGAGAGGCGCCCGCGAAGGTCCAGTCCCACGCATTGCGCCAGGAAGGCTCCGGGCGCTGGCCGCGGAATTCCAGGGAGAGCGCGCGCAGGATCAGCGCGGCCAGGAGCAGGATGAGCGCCAGGTAGAATCCCGAGAAGAGCGTGGCGTAGACGTTCGGGAACGCGGCGAAGATCGCTCCTCCTCCCGTGAGCAGCCAGACCTCGTTGCCGTCCCAGACCGGCGCGATCGAGGACATGAGCATCCGGCGTTCTTCGCCGTCTTGCGCGAGGGGATGGAGGATGCCCACGCCCAGGTCGAATCCGTCGAGCAGGGCATAGCCGGTCAAAAGCGCGACGACCAGGGCGAACCAGACGGTGTTCAAGTCCATGTCGGCTCCTGGGTCGCCTCATCCGGGCCGTGTTCGATCTTGTTCCAGAGGGTCATGGCGAAGAGGATGAAGATCAGCGCGTAGAGCAGAGCGAAGAGGATGAGCGAGAAGAGTATCTCAGAGGCTCCGACCGTTTTGGAGAATCCCTGCGAGGTCCGGAGAAGATTGTAGACGATCCAGGGCTGGCGTCCGACTTCCGCGGATATCCAGCCCGTCTGATTGGCGATCTGCGGCAGGAGGAAGGAGGGAAGATATGCCCGGAGCAGCCAGCGCTGTTCGAAGAGGCTTCCTCTCCACCAGAAGAAGAGTCCGGCCGCGCTGAGTCCGATCATGAGCATTCCCAGGCCGATCATGATGTGGTAGGTCTGGAACACGAAGTTGACCGGAGGGCGGTCCTGCGCGGGGATCTCGCGCAGCCCGGTCACGGGCACTCGCGGGTCGAAATGCACCAGCAGGCTCAGGAGGCCGGGAACGGGCAGGCCGATCACGCGCTCGTTCTTCGCGTCGACCCAGCCGAAGGCATAGAGCGGCGCCCAGGTCCGGGTCTCGTAGAGGCCTTCGAAGGCCGCGAGCTTTGCCGGCTGATGCTTGGCCACGGTGATGGCGCTCACATGTCCGGTGCCCAACTGCAGGATCGAGGCCAGGGCCGCGAGAGCCAAGCCGGTCTTCAAGGAGGCTTTCGCGCCGTCTTCGTGCCGCTTTCGCAGGAGATAATAGGCGCTCACGCTCACCATGAAGAACGCGCCCGTCATCCATGCTCCGCCGAGCACGTGCGAATATCGGTCCAGGGTGGAGGGATTGAAGACCATGGCCCAGAAGTCCGTGATCTCGGCCCGGGCCTTGAGTCCCTCGCCCACGATGTGGAAACCCGCGGGCGTCTGCTGCCAGGAGTTGGCTACGATGATCCAGAAGGCGCTCAAGTGCGCGCCCAGCGCGACCAGGACGGAAGAGGCGAGATAGAAGCGCGGCGTGACCCGGCCGCGGCCGAAGAGGAGCACGCCCAGGAATATGGATTCGAGGAAGAAGGCGAAGACGCCTTCCGCGGCCAAGGGACTGCCGAACACGTCTCCCACGAAACGGGAGTAGGAGGCCCAATTGGTGCCGAACTCGAACTCCATGACGATGCCCGTGGCCACGCCCACGGCGAAAGTCAGTCCGAAGATCCGCGTCCAGAACTCCGAGAGGCGGCGATAGAGCGGGTCTTGGGAGAAGAACCACCGTCCCTCCAGGCAGACGATGAGCACTCCCAAGCCTATGCTCAGGGGAGGATAGAGATAGTGGAATCCGACCGTCAGCGCGAATTGGATTCGGGCCAGGAGCTCGACGCTCATTTTTTCTTTTTATGCATGCTTTTGGACAGATGGCGGAGCGTCGAATAGAGCAGGTCCTGTTCCTGGGGGGACTTGTCCCGCAGAAGGCCGTCGATCTTCGAGTTCCATTCGTCGGCGCAGGAGGACGGCGGCAGGAGTTCGTCGAGCAATCGGCCTATCCGCAGTCCGAGGGACTGCGCCAGGCGCTGGAGCGCGGCCAAGCTGATCTTCTTGGTCCCGCGCTCGATCTGCCCGATATAAGCCGAATGCATCCCGGTTTTCTCGCCCAGTTCCTCTTGCGTCCAGCCCAGGCGCTTGCGTTCCCGTCTTACGCGAAGTCCGATCTCGCTGTAGATGTCGCCCATATACCGGCGTGATTCTATAGCAATAGCCCTGAGTCGGAACAGCTTCCATAAGGTCGTATTCAACAAACCTTATGGGTTGCACTGCAAACTAAATTTATGCTATGATGGATTCATGCTGATATGCGTTGTTGATGACGAGTTGGGGCAGGGCCGCGCCATGGTGCGGCTTCTGCAGGCATTCGGGCATCAGGCCGTTTATGCGCCGGATGAGGCTTCCTTGCTGAATCTGTTCCAGGCGCATTCGCCCGACGCGCTTCTGTGCGACGTGATGCTCGGGGAAGATGAGGACGGCATCCGATTGTGCCTTTCCTTGCGCCGCCGCTGGCCCAAGACGCGCTTCCTGTTCATGAGCGGGGATCCGGCTCAAGAGGGGCGGGCCGCGAGCGAAGGGTTCAATCATTTCCTGCACAAGCCCGTGGATCCGCTGCTTCTTAGGAAGATGCTCGAAGAGTGAGCGTTCCGATCGCGGAAGGGTTCGTCCTGGGATTATCCACGGGTCCCTATTGCCTGACTTCGTGCGCGCCGCTGTTCTTCCCCTATATGCTGGCGGACGGCCGCGAAGGCTGGAAGGCGCATGTCCTGTTCTTCTGTGAACTATTGGCCGGCCGACTCGCGGCTTATCTTCTGTTCGGGCTGCTGGCAGGGACCGCGGGCGCGTTCTTTCCGGCGGCCCGTTCTCCCAAGATCATGAGCGGCGCGCTGTTGTGTTCGGGAGCGCTTTTGCTTTGCGTGCCCGCGTTCAAGGTCTTCCCTTCAGGCCCGGCGCGGCTCTGCGGCTGGGCTTTGCGTTCGCGCGCGGTGCGCAGGATGCCCTTCGCTCTCGGATTCCTGGCGGGGATCAATCTCTGTCCGCCTTTCGCAGCGGGTCTTGTGCGCGTGCTGGAACTCGGCGGCGCCTGGGCGGGCGCGGGATATTTCACGGCTTTCTTCCTTGGGACTTCGCTTTACCTTCTTCCCTTGCTCGTCTCCTTTCCCTTGGCCGCGCATCAGCGCGTCAAGGACATCGGCCTCATCCTGTGCTGCCTTATGGGACTTTGGTTCTGCGGCCTGGGCCTCGCCGGACTCTTAAAGATATAATCTCCTTACTCAGGGAGGACGCATGGCGGCATTGGCATTGAAGCGTTTGAAAGGCTATCAGCCCTATCCAGGGCCGTTGGTCTTCGTGATCATGGACGGGATGGGGCTGGGAAAGCCCGATGCCGCAAATGCCCTGCACGTTTCCTATATGCCGGTGCTCAACAGCCTGCTCAAGGAACCGCTTTTCGCGAAGCTCAAGGCGCACGGCAAGGCCGTGGGGCTGCCTTCCGACGAGGACATGGGCAATTCCGAGGTTGGCCACAACGCGCTCGGCTGCGGACGGGTCTTCGCCCAAGGGGCCCAGTTGGTCAATGACGCCATCGCTTCCGGACGCATCTTCCAAGGCCAGGCATGGACGCGCTTGCGCGAGAGCGGCCGCGCGGGCAAGACCGTTCACTTCATCGGCCTGGTTTCCGACGGGAACGTCCACAGCCATATCCGGCACCTCTATTCCCTGCTGGAGCGCTGCGCGCAGGACGGAGTCCGGCGCGTGCGCGTGCACGCCCTGCTCGACGGCCGCGACGTGGGGGAGAAGAGCGCGCTCGAATATCTCGGGCCGCTGGAGAAGCGCTTGTCCGAGCTTTCCAAGGACGGCCGCGACTACCGCATCGCCTCGGGCGGCGGGCGCATGAACGTGACTATGGACCGCTACAACGCGGATTGGCGCGTCGTTGAGAGGGGATGGAAGGCGCATGTTTTGGGCGACGCCCGGCAGTTCGCTTCCGCCTCCGCGGCCGTGCAGGCCTATTACGCGGAGGATGCGAAGATCACGGACCAGTACATGGACAGCTTCGTGGTGGCCGAGGGCGGCAAGCCCGTGGGGATGATCCAGGACGGAGACGCGGTGGTGCTCTTCAATTTCCGCGGGGACCGCGCCATCGAGCTCTCTCGCGCTTTCGACGAGAAGGACTTCAAGGAATTCGACCGGCGGCGCGCGCCTGAGGTCTTCTTCGCGGGGCTGATGCAGTATGACGGCGACGCGCAGATTCCCAAGAGCTATCTGGTCGAGCCTCCGGCCATCGACCGCACGCTCGGCGGCTATCTCTGCGCCGAGAAGGTGAGTTCCCTGGCGGTCTCCGAGACGCAGAAGTTCGGGCACGTCACGTATTTTTGGAACGGCAACAACTCCGGCTATATTGATGAGAAGGTGGAGAAATACGTGGAAGTCCCCTCGGATCGCTGCGCCTTCGACCTGCGGCCGTGGATGAAGGGCGCGGAGATCACGGACGTGATCCTGGCGTCCATCCAGGCGCGGGACCGGAAGTTCATCCGACTCAATTACCCCAACGGCGACATGGTGGGACATACGGGCATCGAGCCCGCGGTGCGCGTGGCCGTGGAGACCGTGGACCTTCAGCTCGGACGGCTCGCGGCGGCCGTGGAAGCGGCCAAGGGCATCCTGGTGGCGACCGCGGACCACGGCAACGCGGATATCATGTTCACGGAGAAGGGGGGCAAGCGCACTCCCATGGTGGCGCATACGCTCAATCCCGTGCCCTTCATCGTCAAGGATTACTCCGGAGCGAACGCCTGGCGCATGGCGGATGTCCCCAATGCGGGTTTGAGCCATGTCGCGGCCACTCTCTGCGTTCTGCTCGGATTCGAGCCTCCCGAAGGCTACGACCCGTCCCTCATCGTCTTGTAGGCGCAAAAAAAGATGCCGCCGCCTTCGGATGAAGGCGGCGGCATCTTTTTTCTATCCGCTGTCGTTGTCGCCGTGTTGAAACCCCCTCCGGGGAAATTCAGACAAGGACAGGTTTGAGGCCGACTGAATTTTCCCGGTTAGTGAGCGAAGCGCCACCAGTCGTAGTGGTCGCGTTCGAGCCTGGAGATCGACGGCATGGGGAAGAACACGAACTCATCGGCGCCGGCGAACCAGAAGCCGTGCCGGATGATCTTATAGGACACTTTTGAGAGCGTGGAGATCAGGTTGATCGTCTTCGTCTTCTTCTCCGGATGCCGCTCGAGGTCTTGGAGATAATCCAGGAGCCGATTGAGGTTCGTGTCCGGGATCGGGGAGTGCTTGATGTGGCCGTGCTTGGTCGTGTGCAGGAAGGCGGCGATGTCGAACTCATACTGCGTGAAGAAGATCTTCGGGGCGCCCTTCGAGCGGGTCCCGGTCGTGATGTACTTGCCGAACTCCCGCTGATCCAAGGCGGAGGCCACCAGGTTCGAGAGCGGAGCGATCTCCTGGTAGAGCCGCACCATGCCCGGCTCATTGTGGGCGCTGTAGGCCTTGGGCTTGAGTTCCAGGGCTTTCCCGTTGACCGTGACCAGGAAAAGGCTCTTGATGGCCGAGAGCTTCACGTGTTCGAGGACTCCGTAGGAGGAGATGTACTTGGTCTTCTTGGGCTGCCCGTCGGGATGCTTGACGGTCAGCGCAAGGTAGTGGTCGATGTCGAAATAGGGGTCCCGGAAATGGGGATCGAGTTCCGCGAAGATCACCTTGCCTTCATGGTGCTTCGTGCTGCCGATGGTGTAGTGCTCGGCGAAATGGTCCGGGTCCAATTGCGAGGCGACCAGGGCGTTGTTGGGGTGGACGATCATGTAAAGGTGCGTTTTTGTCTGGGGCATAGGGGTTCCTCCTTTGCTGCCGAAACATAATGTATGAAGTTGTCGAGCCCGAGACAATATCTCGACGGCCTCGACGGCTATCGCATCCAGTCCCGGACCACGCCGTTGAGTTCGTCGATGGGCGTGGAGGGCTCGGGGGGGATGGACTTTGCCGGACGCAGAGAGAGGTCTTCTCCGGTCAATTCGATGTAGCCGGAATAGTTCTCGGGCCCCGCGAGGATGGCGCTGGCCGCGGCGAAGCGCTTGAGATCTTTGCGCAGGGAGCGGCGCGCTTTTTGGAAGGCTTCCAGGACTTGTTCCGGCTCATCGCCGGCCTTGCTCATCTCGAGGACGGCATCGGCGTAGCGCAGGGCTCCGTGGAATCGATGGAGGTCCGCGCCCAAGGCCCGGCCTGGGGCCAGACGCGCGTACCGGCGGATGAAGACCGCGCGCTCATGCGAATATCCTTTTCGGCCGGCATCGAATGCCTCATCGATCCCTTTGCGGTTGTCCCGCAGGAAGCGGAGCACGGCTTCGAGGCGGGAGGCTTTCGAGTCCGCATCGGCCCAGGGCGGAGCCTGCACCGAGCTGGAGGATTTTCCGCCCGACAGATCCAGTGCCTGCTCGAAGATCCAGTCGGCCTTCAGATAGGCCGCGACGAGTTCGTCGGGGCCGGAGGCGCCGAGCCTGCGCACGCCTTTGTCCGTGAGCGTGAAGTGCCCGTTTTCGACGGTGTTCTTGAACATCGTCGAACTGGGGAGGGCGGGGGAGATCTCCATGCCCAAGGCTTTTTGCAGGGCCCGCACTTCCTGGATGACCCGTGCGGTGGTCGTGAACTTTCGGATCTCCGGGCCCAGCGAGATCGACACGCCGTAGCGCTTGCGCGCCATGTCGTACCACATCGCGGCTTCCAGCTCCCGGTTGAAGCCCGTGACGTCTCCGTGGGAGCTTGAGCGCGTCACGCCCACGAGTTTGTGCTCGGGAGGGAGGCCGTCCTTGCTCCACTTCATCTCATAGTAGGAGGTGTTCTTCGCGCGCGTCATGTGGAGCGCGGAAAGACGCGCTTGGAACAGCGCTTCTCGCGTCACCTCCATGGATTCTACCTGCATGTGTCCGGCATCGAGCGCGTCGGCGAAGGTCGAACGCGGAGGAAGGCCGCGCAGGGAAGAGGGGTCGAGGCTGAAGAGCCTCCGCAGCGCGTAGACGGAGGAAGGCTCCGAGAGAGAGAGAGCTCCCCAGCCCTCGCTGCGGCTTGAGCGCGTGCCGTGGCTGAAGACGGCCGAGAGCTCGGCCCGGACCAGCCTTTCAAGGGGCTCGATCTCCATCACGTCGCCTCTGCGCACCACGATGCCGATCATGTTCTCTTGCGGGGATGCCGCATGCGGGATGAAGCTGTCGTCGTAGAGGTCCACGCCTGCCCAGGCCTTGAGCGTCTCGGCCACCACTTGACCGTTGCCGCGTCTGAGGACTATGCGCACGTTCTCGTCGTCAAGCTTCTTGATGTGGAGCGAGATCCATTCCTCCGCGCTCTTTCCCGCTCCGGCCTCTCCGCCGGCGCCCACGCGGCCGAAGAAGAAGTCTCCCAGGGTCCAGCCTGCGTTGAGCTTTGCGCCCGCGCCGCTCTCGACTCTGCCGGTAATGGTCACGTCCTCTCCCGTCTTAAGGTCGTTCTTCAAAGACTCGACGGTGATGGGCCAGAGATACACGCGGTCCTTGAGGCTTTCCTGGACGGCATCCTTGGCGATCGCGAGCGTCTGGGCGATCTCGATGAGTCCGGAGAGCCGGAGCCCTGCCGTGGGTGAGACCGACGCGCCCGGGATGTTCACGGGCAGGAGCACCGAGCCGAAGAGTTGGATCTTCGCATTGGTGCGCACGAAGGCGAGGTCCTGCCCTTGGGCTTGGGAGCTCTCCAGCGCTCCCTGCTTGACCGGATCCGAACGGACTTCGTTTTCATCCAAGAGAAGAAAGGAGAACGCCCCTGCGCCGCCCAGGGAGATTCCCGGCAGTACCTCGAAGCTCTTGTCCATGGAGGCCTTGCGTTCTTTCTCGGTCGCTTTTTTGAGGATCGCGCGCAGCGTCGGCGTGGAGAATGCGACGAGCTTGAACTTGGGCCCGGAGTCCGCTGCGTCCTGGATGCCGCCGCCGCCGGCGGGCTTCACCGCGCTCAAGGCGAAGGAGGGGTCTTCCGCTCCGACTGCCGCGCCCGGGACATCGGGCGGCGCGTCCGCGGAGGCTTTTATCAGGGCGAAGACATCCGCAGGGGAATCCAATCGCTCGGCGTGAGCGGGGGGGATGGTTCCGAGGAGCAGCGCCGACAACAGGAATGAATATCGCAGAACAGGGCTCATGGGGACATCTCCTTGCGTCGCCGTCCATTTGCAGACGGCTCTGCATGATACCTCTTTTCCCGGTTAAGGGATGAGGATGCCCACGATGGCGGCGGTGAGAAAGCAGGCCAGGGAGCCGGCCAGAAGGGCTTTGACGCCCAGGCGCGCGAGGTCCTTTCTCCGCTCCGGGACCAGGGCGCCGATGCCGCCGATCTGGATGGCGATGGAGAGGATGTTCGAGAAGCCGCAGAGCGCGTAGACCGCGATGATCGAGGATCGATAGGAGAGCGGTTGCGCCGAATGGGCGGCGGCGTACTGCGACATGTGCAGGTAGGCCACGAACTCGTTGAGCACGGTCTTCTCGCCGATGAGCATGCCGACGATGGAGCACTCCTTCCACGGCACGCCCATGATCCAGGCCACGGGCGAGAGGGCCCAGCCGAAGAGTTGTTCCAGTCCGATCTCGGGATGCTGGAAGGCTCCGAAGAACCGGTGCAGTCCCCAGTTGACCATGGCTAAGAGGGACATGAAGGCCACGAGCATCGCGCCCACGTTCAAGGCCAGCTGCATGCCCGTGCTGGCGCCCGAGGCCGCGGCTTCGATGACGCTGGAGTTGGAGTCCTTGTAGTCGAGCTTGAGCGTGTCCAGAGTCTTGGGCTTGCCGGTCTCGGGGATCATGAGCTTGGCGATGACCAGGGCCGCGGGCGCGGACATCACGCCGGCGGCCAAGAGATGCCCGGCCACGTTGGGGAGATAGGGCTGGAGCATGCTGACGTAGGCGACCATGACCCCGGCCGCGATCGTGGCCATGCCGCCCACCATGACGCAGAAGAGCTCGGACTCGGTCATCTCCGCGAGATAAGGCCGGATGACCAGGGGCGCTTCGGTCTGGCCCACGAAGATGTTGGCCGAGGCGCAGAGCGTCTCCGCGCCCGAGGTCCTGCAGGTGGGCTGCATGATCTTTCCGAAGAAGAGGACCACCTTCTGCATGACTCCGAGATAGTAGAGCGCGGACATCAGCGAGGAGAGGAAGACGATGGTCGTGAGCACTTGGAAGGCGAAGTAGAAGCCCAGGGAGCCTTCTTTCCCGGGAGCGAGCGCGAGATTGCCGAACACGAACTTTGCGCCTTCCTCCTGGAAGCTGAGCAGGCGCAGCACCGCGGAGTTCGCCAAGCTGAACACCCAGCGGCCGGGCGGGGTCTTGAGTATGAGGAGCGCGAAGATGAACTGCAGCGCCGTTCCCCAGAGCACTGTTCTCCAGTTGATGGAGCGCTTATGGGTACTGAGCAGCCAGGCTCCGGTCAGGATGAGCACGGCTCCGAAGGCGCTGGTCAATTGCTGTGTGTTCATCCTCGGATTATATAAAGGAAAACCCGCGTTTTTACGCGCGGGTTTCCGTTTATCGCCTTGTTCTTGAGGGGTTCGTCATCCCGGCGGAAGCAAAACCCCATCCCGGCGAAAGCCGGGACCCAGCAAAGGCCGTTGCGTCGTATTCCTGGACCCCGGGTCAAGCCCGGGGAGACGACGTTGCTCCGGCTTGCGTCGGGGAGACGGGAGGCGAGGGCATGCGGATGAACTCATCCCAGAGCGTGTCCTGTGCCCACTTCAGGCGGCTATATTCCGGATTGTAGGCCTCGGGAGAGGGGACATACACCGCGAGCCCTCCGGCTTCCTTGAACTTGCCGCCCGTGAGTCCGTTGATGAGGATGAGGCGCTGCTCCAGATAGGCTCGGAGCTCCGAGCTCTTTCGCCGGAAGTCCTCGTCGGCGCTTTTCTCCGATGCGAGCCGGACTAAGTGCGCGAGGTCCTTGGAGTCCGGGAGCGTGAAGTGAAGGGCGTTCTCCTTGGCCGAGGCCACGGCGTCTTTCTGCTCGGGCTGCATGGCCATGCGCAGCCAGTCGTCGAGCAGGACCATGAAGTCCGCGAAGGCCGAGCTGCGCAGGGCCGACTGCGTGGTCGATTGCCTCTTGGAGGCGTAGAAGTCCCGATAGCTCTCGACCGCGAACCGGCCGACGTCCTCGGCGGAGGCCTCGGGCGAAGCCGTCATCCGGCGCAGGAAGCCGACATAATCCTGTCCGTCTCCGGGTTCGGTCTCCTCGGAGCCCACGATGACCTCGGCGTGGTCCTTGATCTCGTAGGCTACGCTCGCCATCTGCATGAGGCAGGCGTCCGTGGCGAAGACATCCACGCGGCCCAACTGCGCGAGCAGCGCGCCCAGCTCCCGCGTGCTGATGTGGTTGCCTGTCTCGTCGTCGTAGGAGATGCCTTTGATGTCGATGGATTCCGGCGCGATCTTCCAGCCGCTGCCGTGGTTCCAGACGATGAGCATCGTTCGCTTGGCCGGGAAGGTCTTCATCCCCCAGCGGGCGAAATCCAGAAGATGGCGGCTGTCTCCCATGTCCGCCTTGAATTTTTCCAGGACCTTGGAGGTGATCCGATCGGGGTCCGCGTCTTTTTCGATCAGGTAGCGGCGCACGCCTTTCCAGCGGGCGTCGGGTCCTTGGGAACCGGCGATGCGGCCCATTTCCACGACCACGTTCACTTTATCCGTGGAGCCGACCTGTTCCATCTCATTGACGTCCTTGAGCCCGAAGGGCTCCAGGTTGTTCTTGCCGTTGATATAGACCAGGACGGTCCACTCCTTAGGAGAAGCGGGACTGCTTGCCGGAGGACTGAAGAGTCCTCGTTCCAAGGAGGGGGACTGGTCTTTGCCCGGGATGGCGGACTCTGCAGGCGGGCTGAGGAAGGCCCGCGCAGCCATGCGGCCTTGGTCAAAGTCGATCTCTCCGGCCCGGCAGAAGACTCCGCAGCCGATGAGGACAACGGACAGCGATAGAGACGCCGATCGTCGCATGGCCCACCTCCGTACTCTTGCACTGGAGATCCCAGTGCTAAGGACCCAGTACAAGCATGGGCCCTTTGTACCATAGAGTACGATCCAAGGTCAAATAAGTTCCAACTCGACCTCTCAGGGTGCCGTCCGGCACGCTACGAGATCCGCTCCCGGCGATTATTGCCGGCGGCGGCGGTCTATTCTGCGGCGGCGGCTATTCTGGCGCTGGTCCTGCATGCGTTCGCGCAGGGCCGGCTGCGGAGAGGACTTCTGTCCGGCGGTTGGGCGGCGGCCGGGGCCTTCTCGCAGGGTGGCGCGTCGCTTCTCCAGCAGGGCGCGGCGCAGACGCAGGCGCTCGGCCTGCGGCAGGGCTTTCCACGTCCGGCGGAGGGTTTCCCGGCGCGCGCGCAGGCGGCCGATGTTCGCGCGCATGCGCAGGAGCCGGCGCATGGCGGCCGCGCGGGCCGGAGCGCGGCCGCGCAGGACCTGGGTCTCCTGGTTGGAGGAGAGTTCGACGGCTTCTCCGTCATCGGTCCCCGAGACGCTCACGCGGCCTTCATCGAAGACGCCTACATGAGTCCGCCCTTCCTCGGACTCCACGGCGAATTCCGTGCCGCGCACGGCGGCCACGGCCGTGGGGGTGCGCACGCGCAGGACCCTGCCGGAGAGCAGGCTCCTGATCTTCGCGCTCAGGCTTCCGAGCTCCAGGAAGAAGCGGGTCTCGTCCTCGCGCAGGGATTCCAGCGTGAACGTGCTGCGGGGCCCGAGTTCCACGATGCTCTGATCGTCGAGCGCGAGTTCCGCGCGACTGTTCGCGCCGATGACGATCCTGTCCCCGGATTCCAGCGGCATTTCGGTCTGTCCGGGCAGGCCGTCCTTCTCGTCCTGGGAATAGACGGTCACCTCGCCTTCGACCTGCGTCAGGCGGGCGTCCCAGGAGCTCTCCTGCGCGCCCAGGCCGGAGGCTGCCGGCAGTCCGAAGGCGAGCAGCATGAGGCCGAGCAGTCTTTGCGGCGAAGAGTTTTTGAGCATGAATATTTCCTCTTATTGGTAAGCGAAATCCGAGAGATGCTCCGGCTCGAAGAGACGCGGGCGGAAGATGGAATTAACGAGGCCGGGATCCTCGTCGTGCGGGAAGCGCTGGAACCTGAGCAGGAAGAGCCTCTGCGGAGTCAGGCGGTAAAGGCGCAGGCCATGGTCCTGGAAGATGAATTTCGGCGCGGCGGGTCCTTTGACGCAGGAGACGAAGGTCTCCGCTTCCGGCTCCACGTTGGGCATGAGGTAGAAATCGTCGCCTTTGGGCGGGCGGTAGCCGGGATGGCTGCGCAGGAAGCGCTGGGTTTCGACTCCGCGGAGGATCTTTGCGATCTTCGGATCGTAGTCCGAGGGAGGGATTCCCAGGCGCTGCGCCTGGGCCCACTCGATGAGCTCCCGGTGCTCGGTGCCGTAGGGGACGATCGTTTGGAAGCCCGCGGCTTTCAGGGTGCTGAAGAGGATCGAGTTCTTCCTGTAGTCTTCGAGCGGTTTTTTGTCGTCGAGCGGGGTCAGGGGGAAGTCCATCGTGACGGCGCCGCCGTCCTCGAGGAGCCGCGAGACGTTCGTATAGAACTCCACGCTGTAGAGCCGGGTCAGGTCGTAGTTCGTGGGGTAGGGCAGGTCGATGTAGACTGCGTCGAAGCGCTCTCTCGAGCCGCGCACGAAGCGGAACGCGTCGTCGATGACCACGCGCACGCGCGGGTCGTCGTAGGCGTTCTCGTTGAGCCGCCGGAGTCCGGGGTGCGAGCGCGCGAGCTCGATCATGCGGGGATCGAACTCGACGTTGACGATGCTCTGGACCGCGGGGCCGTACTTCAAGAGTTCCCGGGCGAGGAGTCCGTCCCCGCCGCCGAGGATCAGCACGGTCTTCGGGACCCGCCTGAAGAGCTGGATCGGGACATGCGCCATGACCTCATGGTAGAGGGCTTCGGAGGCGCTGTGGAATTGGAAGCGGCGGTCGAGATACAGGGAAAGTCCCGAGGGCAGGGACGGGTCGTCCTTGAACCGGGAATTGAATCGGGCGAGGAACGGGGAGAGGACGGCTCTGCCGGAAAGGATATCGATGTATTGACGAGGGCTGCGGATGTGCTCCACTTCCGTCGTGTATGAACATAGGCGGCGCAGAACGCGGGGGAGTCCCTGCCCGCGCAGCTCGGTCGTGAGTCCCAGCGGATTCGCGTAGAAGTTCAGGAGCTGGAGCTTCTGCACCGGGCCGGAGAGCGCGGCCAGCGCGGCGATGAAGGCTCCGGCCAGTCCCAGAAGGATTGCGCGCTTGCGGACTCGTTCGACGAGGTCCGCGTAAAAGACGTAGAGGCAGACGCAGAGGTTCAGGGCCGCGGCGGCCAGGCTCGAACGGACGATGTCCAGGCAAGGGAGCAGGATGAGGGAGAACGCCAGCGTCCCCGCCAGAGCTCCCATGTAATTGGCGCCCAGGATCAGGTGAAGCCCGTCGCCGGCGTCGTCGTCTCCTTCCCCACAGAGCCGAAGGAGCAGGGGGATCTCGAAGCCGGAGAGGAAGCCGATGAGCAGCGTCCAGCCGTGCGCCGAGAGGACGACCGCCGCGTAGGCCGCCGCGGCCGGAGCTTCCTGCGGTTCTCGCAGGAAGTGGGCATAGAACCGATAAGCGCTTTCCAGCGAGAGGATGCCGAGCGCGGACGCGGCGCCGGCGAAGGAGAGCAGGAGCTCGATCGTGAAGAAGAAGGGCCAGGACGCGGGCGTCTTGGAGCGAGAGCAGGCGTAGGTCCCCGCGCCTAGGGCCGCGAGATAGAGGGCGATGGTCAGGCTCTGCCAAAGGACCCCGTCACCGGTCAGGGACGTGAAGCTCGCGGCGATGGCCGTCTCATAGACGAGGCATGAGAAGGAGACGACGGCCGTGATGAAGAGGACTTCGCGCAGGGAGGCTTGGCGGGGAGTCATCGCTGAAGATACCAGGATAGCGCGGCCCTTTGCAGGGGCTCTCGGCAGACGAGCATGGCGATGCAGAGCGCGGACGATGCGCAGCAAAGGCATAGGCGGCGGGCGTCCGTGCGAAGGAAGGTCAGGAGATAGAGCGCGCACAGCGCATTGAGGAGCGCGGTCAGCGCCGCGGCGCTCAGCACGCCCACACCGGGCAGGAGGAGGAGGGGAAACGCCAACGCTCCAAGCAGGGTCCCGAAGTAATCCACCGCGAGCACCTCGGAGGAGAGGTCCGAGGCGCTCTCCTTGCCAAGGCGCATGAGCAGGGGGAGCTCGAAGCCGGAAAGCAGGCCGATGAGGATGATGATCCCGTGATCGAAGCCGAGGACCAAGGCCCGGCGGATCCATTCCTGGCCGCGGAGCAGCGCGCAGGTTCCGGCCTTGAACGCGGCCGCGTCCCAGAGCAGGATGAGCAGCGGGCCCAGGGCGCCGAGCACGGTGAGAGCGATCTCCACGTCCGCGAGCAGAACGATGAGGTCGGCCTTGCGTCTCCTGGAGCAGAGCATGGCGCCCAGGCCCAGGGATGCCAGGTAGAGCCCGATGGTGACGTTGTAGCGCAGGAAGCTGTCTCCCAGGGTCGCGGACATGCTTTGGGCCAGGAGCAGCTCATAGACGATGCTGCAGAAGGAAAGGACGGCGGTGAGAAGGAAGAGGGGGAGGGGATTCAAGGAGCGGGCGGGATCAGTCGTTGCAGGTGTCTTCGCCCTGCTGGCATTCCTTGACCGCGGTGTCGCGTTCCGACCGAAGGTCCTGCAGCTGGCTGGTCACGCGGTTGAAGCAGGCTTGATCCACGACTCTCACCCAGCCGGATTTGCCCATATCGACCCATGTGTAGCAGTTCTGGTACTCGGCCTCTTTGCTCTGGATGCGTCTGTCGTAGTCGCCGGTGATCTGGTTGCACTTCGCATAAAGATTCGAGCAATTGTCCGCCTTGAGCTCTTCTTCCGTCTTCCCCTGGTCGTTCGGGTCCGCGACTTTTCCGGGTCCGGGCGCCGGGGCCTCGATCTTGCTGGCTCCGATGCCGCCGGCGGTTGGATCCGTGTTGGAGTTGAGGCCGCCTGAACCGGTTGCGGACTGTCCCGCGGATACGCCGTCGGTCTCGCCGAGAGTCTGCCCTTGCGAGCCCGTCCCGAAGCTGGGGAGGAGAGTCTTTCCTGACGCGGCCGAGTCCGCCTGCGTGGAGTTCAGGCCTGAACGGCTGCCGCTGACGGGATTTTCGCCGCGCTTCAAGGGATTCGATGCAAGGCTTCCCTTTCCGTCTCCTTTGCTGTTGGCGGACGCGAGCCTGCTCGCGGCGCTGTTCATTCCCGATCCGTTCGAGGAGCCTCCCGCCGACGAGCCTCCGGAGAATCCTGATGAATTCCCCATCGAGGGCAATGGAGACATGGTCCCGGCTTCACCCATGCCGTATATCGCTCCCTCGTCGCCGGAGCTCCCGTTCGTTCCTTGGGCGCCGTTTTCGGAGGAGTTCGGGACGCCGGCGATGGGTCCGTCGGCTCCAAGTCCCTGCCGATCGAGGGTGCCGGCGTCCGTGTTTTTTTCGGAGGCCACTCCGTCCGTTTCCTCGCCGTAATCCACGCCGTTCTTTTCGCCGATGAGTCCACCCGCCGTTCCATAGGGGCTCTTCTTTCCGTCGGCGGATTTTACGACCGGAGGCATCCATCCCCGCGGTTTTCCCATGTTCAAGGAGGCGAGGGAGCCGTCCGCGGAGTTGAGGCTGTTCCAGAGCCCGGTATTTTCCTTCTTGGATAGGGATGAGAGGAGTTGGCGCACGCCCGGCACTCTGTACCAGATCTCTTCAGGCACGAGGAAGACAGGCGCAAGGAACGCCAAGACGATGAAGAAAATCCATCGATATTCCGATTCCTTTTTTCGCATAATAATATAAGAATAGTATAGTATCAGCAGTATGCGGCTTGTCAAGGGCCTATGTTTGGGCCCCTCCGCCGCTGAAAGGCGAGGTAGAATGAAACAGAATCTGATCGCAGTCGCGTCGATCGCAGCCCTGCTTGCGGCGGTTCTCCCGTGCAAAGCCCAGGAGGATTCTTCGCGGACCCGCAGGAGCCTGGAGAGTTTTTTCCAATCTCCGGGGAGCAAGGAAGCTGCGTTCCATGCGCGGAGCATCCCGATTCACGGCGAATTGGGAGGCGCGGATGATTCTCGCGATCTGGCCGGCTTTATTCCGGGATGCGGAGCGCAAGGCGCCTTCAAGCTTCCTTCCCGCTACGCCGCGGAGTACGCGATCTCTCCCCAGGATAAGGGGAAGCTCCAGTCCATATTGAACGTCTTGAAGAAGTATTCCTCCGCGAAGCGCGCCCTGGCCGACGGCTATGCTCCGGTCGACCTCTATGAAGACGGGGTGGGCGTGGCGTTCGCTCGAGCCGATTTGTTCACGGATCGGCGCTATGATCTTGCCGAACCGGACCTGCTTTTCTACGTCAAGGAGAGGGATCGCGCGGCCTTGCGCATCGTGGGCGCGGCCTATGTCGCGGGAGAGAGCGTTCCGCGCAAGGAATTCATGATCACCCGGCGCGATTCCAAGGATCTCATGCGGCTCTGGAGGCCTTGGGAGAAGATCTGCTTCAAGTCTCGCGACGGCGTGTTTTCCTATTACGATTCCGAGGACGGTCAAAAGGATTGCGCAGGCGGCACGTATATCCGTAAGACTTGGGTCATGCACGTCTGGCTGCCTCTTTATAACCCGAAGGGCTTGTTCACTCCGAGGAATCCTCTCGTGAACTACCTGGACTTGACCGGGCAGGCCTTCCCGTTCTGTTCGAATAAGAAGTAGGGCGAGTCTCTCGGTTTGACCAAGAGGCTTTCGGACATCGCGTTCTCCGGGATCGCTGCGCCGCTGATCGCGGGAGGGGTGCTCTGGCTGTCATTCCCTCCCGTGAGCCTATGGTTCTTGGCACCCGTGGGAGCGGGCTTGTTCCTGTTCTCGCTTCTGCGCGCGCCGTCTTTCGCGCGCGCCGCCGCCGCCGTGTTCCTCGCCAAGACCGTTTTTTCGTTGCTGATGTCTTTTCAATATCTTTACGGCATCTGGCCGCCGGTCTGGCTGCTCTACGCGCTCAACTACGGCCTTGTGTGGGCGGCCTTCGGCGCGGTCTTTCACGGAGTGCGCCGCTGGAAGGGGGAGATCGCGGCCGTCGCGGCGGCTCCGTTCCTGTGGGTGCTCTTCGACCGGTTCACTCCTTGCGCGCACTTCCTTCCCTCGGATATCTCCGCGTTCGCCAATGCTCTGTGCGATTCGCCGCTGCTCGGCTTGGCGCCCTATCTAGGCGTCTGCGGCTTGAGCTTCCTTCCGATCGGCCTGGCGTGCGCGTTCCTTCTGGCTCTGCGCGCGCGGGAAGCATCCGAGCGCAGGGCCGCGCTGCTGGGCGCGGGAATCCTCGTGTTCTGCGCAGCGCTCCTGCCCGGGATGATCTCCTTGGGAGCGGCCAAGGACGGAGGTCCCGCGCGCACGATCAGGTTCATCTCGGCCCATCTGCGCGAGGATGGGGGGGACTCGTCCTGGGCTGGAGCGGAACGGGTCCCGTTGGAGCCGGGCGCCCGCGCTGCCTTTATCCGCTATGTCGGGGAGCGGCTTGAGGATGCCGCCGGCCGGATCGACGCCGGAAAGGCGCAGCTCATCCTCCTGCCCGAGGATGCCGTCGACTTGATCCTGGCGCGCGACCGGTCCCAGGAGGTCTACGAACGCTGGGGTCTCGAGGACAACGGCGCGCTCATCGAGGCCTACCGCGCTTTCGCGCGCCGCACGGGCGCCTCGCTGTCGGTCGGCCTGAGCACTTTGCGGGGAGGCCGGCGCAGGAACACGGTCCTTCTCATCGGGCCGGACGGGGACATCTCCGGGGTCTCGGACAAGTACCGTCTTGCCGCGGGTTCGGAGCGCTGGCCCTTGGCGTTCCTGGGTTATTGGAAGCTCTTCCCGAGAGGCGCGGATTCGCGGTTCGTTTCTTTTTACGACCAGTATGTTCCGGGCTCCGAGCCTTACCGCATGCTGTCTTTCGCGGGGATGCCTTTCGGCGCGCCCATGTGTTTGGAGGGGCATTCCGCGGGGATGGGTTTGGGCTGGAAGCGGCGCGGAGCCCAGTTCCTGGTACTCTCCTCCAACGCGCAATGGTTCCACTCGGGTCCCGAGACCTACAACCGGCAAGTGCTCGGTCTTTTGCGCCTGCAGGCCGGCGCCTATGCGCTGCCCATCCTTATGACGGGCAGGCAAAGCTATCTGGGCTGGGTCGATGAGCGCGGACAGGTCTCGGCCGTGCCCGGCTTCGGCCGCGGGCCTTCGGCGCAAGCCGTGCTCATGGAGGCTCGGATCCATCCTGACCGACAGACCGCGGTGAGCCGCAGAGGGGAATATTTCGTGCCGCTTTCCTTGCTGGGGGTGATCCTCGCGCCTTTCCTCGTCGGCAGCGCGCGCGGGCGCGCGGCTCCCGGGTCCGCTCGCTCGGGCAGGCGCGAGATCGTGTAGAATGGGAATCATGATCCGGTCCGGGCGGCAGAGGTTCTTCGAGGGGACGGAGAAGAAGGTCGAGGTCCGGGTCTCCCGCGGCGGAGGCTCCCTTCGCAAGCTCGGCGTCGAGCGCTGGAGCTCCGTGACGCGGGCGGCCCGCGCGAAGATCCTCTCGAAGATATCCAGCGGCTGCTGCGACGCCTATCTTCTTTCAGAGTCCAGCCTCTTCGTCTATGACGACAAGATGATGATGCGCACCTGCGGCCGTACGACCCTGGCCGAGGCGGTCGTCAAGCTGCTGGAGTTCGTGCCTGCGCCGCGGATACGGTCCCTCATCTACGCGCGCAAGAATGAGAACTTCCCGCGCCGGCAGCCGTCGCGTTTTCAGGTGGATGCGGCCCTTCTGGGCCGGAATATGAGCGGGCGCACCGTGCGTCTTGGCTCGCGGGACGGGCAGCATCTGCGGCTTTTCCATTTTGGACGCCCCTCGGCCGCGTCCGCGGCGGATGAGACCGTCGAGCTCATCATGCATGACATCGGCCCCGGAGCCCGCGCCGTGTTCCGTTCCAGCGGCTGCGGCGGAACGGGGCTCATCCGCGAGCGCACGGGCATCCACGAGCTCCGCCCGGGCTTCCAGGTCGACGACCATGTGTTCCGGCCCAGGGGCTATTCCCTCAACGCCGTCCGGGGACGCTCCTATTACACCGTGCACGTCACGCCCGAGGTCCGCGGGTCCTATGCGAGCTTCGAGACGAACATGCGGCTCTCCGCGCGCTCCTTCGCGCGGACCCTGGCGAAAGTCCTGGGCATTTTCGAGCCGCGCGCTTTCGAGCTCGTGCTCTTCCAGCCGCCGGACCGGGCCTGCCCGTTCGATCCCTGCGGGCCGGAAAAGCGCTCCGGTCCCGCGTCTGTTCCGACGGGCTATCGCCTGAAAGGGGAGAGCCGGCGGAAGCTCTCCCGCGGCTGCGAAGTGCGCTTTCTTTGCTTTACTGAGGCTCGCATGAATAATGGGGATATCGGCTGACCGATATGCCCATTATTCATGCGAGTCTCAGTAAAAGTTCCGTGAGTTCGGAGGAGTTTCCGCAAAAGGAGGCTGACCCGCGATGAAGGCATTCTCGTCTCTGTTCTCCCGCAGGAAGTCCCGCGAGGCCTTGGGCTGGCGCGAGCGCTATTATGCCTACATCCCTCCGCAGCGCGACGAGGCGTTCGTGCGCGCGCTCATCGACGGCGTGGCGCGTCTGGTGGATCTTTCGGACCGGGCCCGCGTCCTGGATTTCGGCTGCGGCACGGGCCGGCAGACCGTGGAGCTCGCCCGGCGGGGCTGCAGGGTGCTGGGCGTGGACTCCGACGCGCCTCGCCTGTCGGACGCGCGGTCCTTCGCCGGCAAGACGCTTTGGGTGCATTTCACGCGCAAAGACCTGGGCAACATCGGCTATCGCGAGGAGTTCGGCGTGGCCGTGAACCTTCATCATCCCCTGGGCCGAGGCGACGAGGACGACCTGCGCTGCCTGCAGGCCGTGCATCAGGCGCTCAAGGCGCGCGGCAAGCTGCTGCTGGACCTTCCCAGCCGCGACTGGCTCGTGCGGCACCTGGACTCTCGATCCAGCATGGGCGAACGAGCGTCCTTCGACCTGCGCAAGGGGCGCTTCCAGGAGAGCGGCGGAGGATTGCGGATCTATACCCTGACCGAACTCGAGCGCATGCTGGCCAAGGCGGGCTTCGATCTCGTGAGCGCGCATGGAAGCTGGGAAGGAGAGCCTTTCAGCTTGGAATCCATGCGCATGATCGTCCTCGCGCAGAAAGTCCAGGCTCCGCGTCCCTCCGCGCGCCGCGACGACGGCCTGCCTCGCGCCATCCGCATCAAAGGAAGAGGGCGATAATCCCTGCCGTCGGGTCAGGGTCCGGCGGCTTTTAAGGTGACGCTACCGCCTGACGCGAGTCGCGTCTTTGCGCGTCCGCGGCAAACCGTGGCCCGGTTATTTCAGCCGCTCGATCCAGAAAGCCTTTTCTCTTTCGAAGTCCGCGCGGGCTTTGTCGAGGGGGATATGTTGTGGCGGCTGGAGGTGTTCAAAATGAACAGCTTCCTTCAGTTGGCCATGCGAGGATGTCAGGAAGAGCGTCCCTTCAGGTTTCGTCCGATAGATGATGACGATATCGGTTCGGCCATGTTCGTTTCCGGCCATGATGATTTTTTTGTACTTCGAATCAGTCGGGTCTACCCAAAGTGCTTTTAGTTGGCAGGGGGCATTGCCTGTAGTTATTCCCAATGCTGTACAGAACTGGCCTGGTAGGCTGCCTGAAGTCCCTGTCTCAAGAACTTTTTTATAGATCGCGGTTAAAGACTCCGATTCCTGTGTATCATTGATGGCGAGCCGGACCAGCGCTGGTTCCACATCGGGAATATTCGCTTTCCCGGTCCCGAAGGGAATATCCCATCCGCTGTGCATGAGTCCATCCAGGATCCGCGTTTCTTTTGCCGGGAACGGAGTCCTCTCAATGATTGGATTCTCCGCGCGTGCCTGCGTGAAAATCGCAGTGAATAAGAGGCAAGTAACCACCAAGGCGAGAAAGTTCGAGATTTTTACATGGGAAAGATTCTTGCGCATAGTATCCTCTCCAGACAACGAGATATCCGCGAGCTGCGCTGTTCCGTAAACATAGTCTACCGGAAACGCGTGCGCAGGCCTGGGTACAGAGGGCATATTTTCGTCGTAAAAAGCCCTATCAAAAACAGGTCTTTTGTCCTATTGTACACAGGGGTTGACAGCGCAAGTGACAGGGGTTACACTCCGAGAAGGGGGAGGGCCTGGCATGCCGCTGATCTGGGTTTTCCTGGTCTTATTGCTTGCCGCTCCGACGGTCGATGCCGCCGGTGGGGACGATTCTCGTGGCGATCCTTTCTTGGACGAGGAGCAAATACCCGCGCCTAACACGTCTCAAGCCGAAGAAGAACTGAAGAAAGCAGATCCTCGCCGCGACCATTTGGCGACTTTCAACGGCGAACAAGAGAAGAAACCCTCGGGCAAGCCGTCGGACGAAAAATCTGCCGCCGACGTTCCTGAAAAGCCGCAGGTCTGGCCGCCCCAACTCTCCGAAGCCATCCAGAGGAAGCTGGACTTCTCCTCCAAAGGAGAGAACCAGGCCGAGCTCAAGAGCAAGGGTATCGATCCCAAGACCATGGGGCACCGGGCAGCCATCGCGCAGATGGTCGAGGATCAAAATCCCGCTGGCCTCAAGCTGATGGTGGACGCCGCCATGCGGCGCTTTCCAGACGATCCGGTCTTTCGGGACCTGCACAAGCTCATCGAGCCGCATTTCGCGGCGGGACATTTCGACCACATCGCTAAACGGACTATTGAGGAAAGCCGCAAGCTCTTCGGCGTCCAGCTGATTCCTTCGGACACGGCGGAGGGTGACGCGGGAGAGGTCGCCATCCGCGCCGGCAAAAAGCGGACCGCTCGCGCGACCACAGCTACAAGCGCGCAGGACGTTGTCGACCGTTCCCTCGACCTTATAGGCAAAAACAATCCCGCCCTGGCCGACAAGCTGCTCACGCGGGAGATCCTGCGCAATAGATTGGACCCCAACCTCTACTCTGCCCGCGCCCTTGCACGCTACGATGACGGCAACCTGCAGGGCGCCGACGAAGACTCGCTCATGGTGATTAAACTCTGTCCCGATAATCCTCAGGTTTATGCCAATAGAGCTTTCCTGATGCGTATGGTAGGGCGCTGGCCCGAGGCGAAAGCCTGGGCCGAGCGCGCTCTTCAGGAGGACCCGACGAATGCCTTGGCCCGAATCACGCGCGGACAGTATTTCTGGCGGGAAGGCCAAGCAGACTTGGCCAGAAAGGAATACAAGCTGGCTGCCGCATCCGACCCGGACTACCGTCCGGTCTACGAAAAATCCATGAATGAAAGTCCCTCAGTCTTGAACGAGCGACGACTAAAAGCCATGAACTTGCTCGAGACGGAAAACTACGCCGCGGTTCTGCGTGAAACCGAGCGTTTGCTTGTCATCGACCCTCGCGATTTCTGGGCGCACGATATCCGAGCACTCGCATTTGTGAGGCTGGAGCAATGCGATAGCGCCATCCGGGAAGCGAATCTGTCGTTGGCGATATCACCGAATGACGCCCATGCTTTTGCTACCCGAAGCAAGGCGTACGCCGCGAAGGGACGAGGCAAGGAGGCGCTTGCGGATATCGAGCAGGCTGCCCGGCTCAATCCCAAATACCAGAAATACTACAAAGACATGTTGGCCTACCAGTCCTCTTTGCGCGGCAAGGCCGAGAACACGCTCGCCGCGCTCAAGGATTCCTGGCGTTGAGCGCGCTATGTTTTCAGGAGTCTGCGAAGGGCTTCGAGCCGTTTGGGATCACGCAACCCTTTGAGGATTGATAGGAGTGCGGCCTTCTGCTCCTTGGAGCAGGCATGGAGCAAGGCCACGACCTGCCGTTCAATCTCGTAGTCGGGGTTCGGCCACCTGGGATGGACGTCGCTAAATAGGTCCGTGAGGCCGATATCGAGGGCATCCGCCAGCTTGGCTGCGGTCGTCAGGCTGGGCAGTTTCCTTCCTGTCTCGATGTAAGCCAGAAAGCCCGTGTCTATTCCGGCCTGCTCGGCCAGTTGCGCCATGGTCCAACCGGCTTTCTTGCGCCAGCGGCGCACGCCGGAGCCCACGTCCGCGAGCAGTTTTTTCTTTTCGCGCATATTTCCCTTGGTCATACTATGGCTATTGAACCAATGCGGAAATATCCAAGAAGACAAAATTAAATAATTGTCCCCTTGACAGTCAGCGCACTCAGCTTATACTATCGAGCATTCGTACTTTCATCATTGCACAATGGCAACCATCGATAATCGTCCTTACCGTCTCTTAATCGTCGAGGATCATATCCCGACGCTGGAATTCCTGCAGGCCGCCATGCAGAGGTGCGGATATTCCGTGGATATCACCTCCCGTCGTTCACAGGCATTTAAACTCGCCGCCGCGGCGCCCTATGATTTGATCCTCATGGACATGCACATGCTGGAGATCCTTTTGCGCGATGCGTGCATCAAGCTGAAGGCTTTGCAGCCCCGGACGCCCCTGTTGCTCATGGCTATCGAGATGAACCCCATCTCACTAAGTACGGTCCAAGATCTGGATGTGCACGGCCCCATCATTAAGCCTATCAATGTGCATCTCCTCGACGAAAAAATATTATTCTTGATCCAAGATCATCGGCAGAATTAGTCTCCACGAGTCTTCTTGCGACGCACATGGGTTGTGTACGCGAATAGGCACGAAGACCCATATTGTATTGAGCCCAATGGCCCTGTCGAGACTGTAACCTTTATCATATCCTCTCCATGTCGGCATGATGTTCAAACCGTGTAGCCCAGGGAATCGGCTCTGGGGTATCCACGATCCCGCCTCAACGGGATGCGACCACGGGAGCCAGTCGTTACGATTCATTGATTGGCGTAGGGTGAATTGGTAAAAGGTTCCTGGAGGTCGATTGTGAAAGTTAAATATCCTGCTCGTGGATCGGCACATAAATTGCTTCAGGATTGGCGTATGCTTATCCTGAAGAAGCGCGTTCCTTTTTTCTTCCTTTGTCTTGCTTTATGGACCACTCCGGTAGCGATCTGCCTTGCCGATGCTGGCGGCAACGGATACGGATCGACCCTAACCGCTTCCCCCTGCGATAAAGGATTATGCTTCACGAATGAAGAGGGGCGGGTTGTTTTTTGGACGGAATACGTGGCCAGACTCAATGAGGCCGTGAGCGGATTCCACAGGATAGCGGAAGCGAAGGAAGCCTACGCCAAGTGGACTGATTTTTTGAGGCCAAATAGAGTTGCAACACCTATGACCACGCAACTATTTGGGAAGGAGTTGAAAACAGACACTATTTACATAGAGTCTGCGGATTTTGCCAACGGCGTTGATTACGAGGAAACATCACAGCGGTATATCCCTACTAGAATCCCTGATCGAATTGACCAAGGAGGATATCTGACTCTCGAAACGTTATATATCCCTTACTACGTAGATGCCGCATACCTTAATACTCTTTGGAGTCAATGGCTGCTGGACGCTGAGACACCACGTAATCCTTTGATTCGGGATCTGGGATTACTCTATGATGAATCACACGATATGGGCAGCGTTGTTGCCAAAGTGGAAAATGATTTAAGCATGTGGAACGGGATGCCTCCAGAGTTGCGATCACGATTGGAAGCGCTCATAACAACGAGATCGCTGCTAAATAAATATGGACATATTCTGCAACCGCTTTTCGGCTGGATTAATCTCGACCCCGACAAAGTACTGAGTCCGACGCATATCGAAATCGACCGATTGCCGAATGAACTCCTCATCAACCTCGCGGCAGTACAAAACGAGATTGAATCTAACCTGGGGAACGTTCGACGACACACGAACAAATCCCCCAAAAATACATACGTAGAATTGCCGCTGAAATTTCCGACTGAACTCGGGTCGGGCTTTTTACAGGACATAATCCATTTCCCTGTGGCAGATGTGAAGATGGGAAAGATGTCCTTGCGCCGGCAGACTCAAAGCGGGAAGGCCGGCCCGTGCCCCGATGGAGAGGGCGAACGTTGTTATTATGATGAGAACGGCGAACTAGCGTATTGGGCATCTTTACTTCACATCGTTAAGGCAACCTATGAAGATTCATTCTGGTGGGGTCCTCAAAAAACGGTTGAATCATACGACACTGTTATTACTGGTTCTCCAGCGATACGAGAACAGCAAAGACAATTTAATAAATGGCGAAGAGAGGAAGTTTCTTCCTGGGACACAGACAAAGTATCTTACCCAAAATTTCTTAGGGAACAGGGACACTTAAACATTGATACATTATTGATTCCTGTATACATGGCTGACTATGAATTAAAACAACAAAGGGAAAAATGTTTTTACATAAATGACCCTGCCTTAACACAAAAATGTGAGAGCAATTTTAGTCCAGCGTGGGTTGCAGTAAAAGAATATAAGGATAAGGTTCTTAGCCTTGAACCACTGACAAAAAAGTGGGAGGACATTCAAACTGAACCCGAGTACGATTTAGAGAAAGGACATCTTGAGCCAACACAATTACCAGAAGGCTTCATGTCTCAATTAAGGGAGATCAGACAGCGACTAGATGCCGCAGTAAGCAAAGCCAAGATGCTTGCACCTGCCCGCTAATGCGCTGCCATCAAACTATGAAAACATTACTCGCGCTCTTGTTAATCAGCAGTTCAACTTGGTCAGTCTCGTGCCTCGCAGCAGGCACCAGAATGCCCGAAGTCTCTGCCAGTTCCGGCCCCGTGAAAATAGGTTTGCGTGTGGAGAAAACCAGGCTCCGGCGTGGAGAATTTGTCTGGGCACAGCTTTCGATGACGAATCTCGGACGCAAACCAATGTTGGAAAACGTGGATACGCTTTTTCGTAAAGACAAAGACTTCGGCGAAATAATGGCGACCAATGCCCAAGCACATCGCGGGATCTACCTAGTCATGACAGCACCAAACGGGAGTGAGATGCTTTGGCATCATCCCTTCCGGGAGTTTTTTGCCGGAGAAGATAACCCTTTAAAGGACTTGAATTGCCTCAACGGCGGTGTGCCATGGCCGCCAAAGGCTGTATTGGCTGACACATCGCCCTATGAACTTCGGCCGGGGCAGACAATAAAAACCGGCTCTTGGTTCGATCGCGGCGTATGCACGGATGAGCGCGTGCCCTTGCCCAAGCCGCATGGCGACCTCGCGGAGCTATCCTATTTCCATCTTGAAAAGCCGGGAATTTACAAACTCCATGCTGCATATAATGAGACGCCCTATTGCAACAAGGAAGGGCAACAACGTGACCCTACACGCGTGGATTATTGCCGGAAATATCCTGAGAAGACTGGGGACTGGAATGTCGTATTCCAGACAGTCCCAATTATAATCGAGGTTTTACCGTGAAATTTATCTTACTCCTGCTTCTTCTTGGGACATCGACATCTGTTTGGGCAGTTCATCCGGCCGATCCTAGAGTTGTGGATGACATTCGCGCACAAATCAACAACTTTGAAGAACGCGGGAAAAAAATTGTCAAAACAGAAAAACTTTTGAATGACGCCTCCGGTGGCATTGATCCCGATCGAAATATGGTTGCCAAATATACTGAAGAACTCAATCAGTTGAAGCAAGGGCGAGCTGCTTTAGCGACGCAGATTATCCGTCAAACCATCGATGCCTACGGAATCAAGCCGGACAACTTCAGCGCTGAAGTTGACTACGGCAAATTCAAGTCAAATCGCGCCAGTTGGGAGCCGAAATTCGGACTGATGGAAATGGATCGGGAGGTGCTGGACCAGAAGGGACAGGTTCTCCACATGGCGGCACCCGGCCCTCATGATGCTATCACCTGGGCAAATGGAGATATCCGCATCACGCCGGCGGCATTCGTGAGTCCCGGCTATCTCGCCTCGGTGATCGATCACGAGACGCTGCACTATGACCAATTAACCACCCCTGGCCGAGGAGCAAAAATGTCTCCGCGGCAACGTGAACTTGAGGGCTATTGGGCCATGCTGGGAGAGATGTCGGATAATAAGGATGTTTTTAAATTAACCGACTATGAAAGACGTCTAGTTAAACAGAGATTCGATTCCAGCATGAAGCGACTTGAAATGTCCGCTGATGCCGATCAAATCGGCGCCACAGGAGCTTTGATGGGAGACGTTGTGGAGCCGGAGCCGATCAAGGCCGGCGGAGAAGCAGATTTTTACGGCCGCCTTGATGGACTAAGGGGAGCTATAAAGGAATCGCAGGACTCTCTCAAGAAAGAGCATGAGGCCAAGGCTGCGGAAGCGAAGGCGCGCAAGGAAGAAGAGCAGCGCCGCTATGCTGCGCAGAAGCCCGCGCGAGATGCCGCATGGCGATATCTCCGAAGCGTGGTTGATCTGGCCTGTTCGGACCCGGATGAATTCACGCGCCAGATCGGAAATAAACGATTCGTAGGCGTGAACTTGACCATGGAGGAATTCTCCTCATATAGCCTCGAAGAGGACCTGGGTACTTGCCGACATGAGTTGCTTCGTTTCATTGATGAGAACCATCGAGGTCCTGTTCCCATTGAAAAATTATTGGCGGAAGCGCGCAAGTATCGTGCTGAGCATCCGCCGTTCACTGCGCAAGTAGGGACAGCAGTCGGGGAATTTTTCTCATCGCTGGGGGGATTCCTCAAGGCCTGCGTCCCATCATTCCCCGAATCGTCCCCTTCATATGGGAACGCTAATTCAGGATCATCAGGGAATAATTACTCCGACGATTCCCGATGGAGATCCGATCCTGATCCTCACGACAATAATATTCCTCATGATTGGCCGAGCCTGAATTCCCTGCGGGGCATCTCAGGGGGGAGTTTTTGATAATTTCAGCGTGCCCACGGCGGTTGACAGGGGGGATTGGCGACTGCTAACCTTTTGAGGATGCTGATATTGAAAATCATCGGCGCTGTCGGCCTGCTCGCATTCGTTTTGTTCCTGCTCGGTTCCTTCGATAAGCGGTGCGAAGAGAAGTTCTCTCATCGCTTCTTTACCCGCATGTCGTTCGCTGCGGTAGCTGCGGCGGTATGGCTCATTGTGTGGGGCCAGGGCTGGTACAGGCAGTCTGCTGCGGCGGGCGGAGACATTTTGAACGGGATTGTGTTGATCATCATCGGCGCGATCATCGTGCTCGGGCTCGGTTACAATAACTGCAAGCGCACGAACGTTTTATACGGGATGGGCGGGACGGCGCTCCAGGTTTCGATATTTGGCATTTTGGCCCTGCTTGGCATAGTTCTTTTCGTTATTGCCATTCTGGCATTGTTCGTGATGGGAACCGCTGAAAAGGCCGCCCGCATCTCTGTTAGGGATCCTGGATATTAACCGGAAAAATTCGTGCGCCAGCGCAAACCGCGCCGGCCCTGTGGCTGAGAGAGCCACCGCCCAAGACCTAGCCAGTCAGGGCGTAGCCAGTCTTGTGCCTGTCGACGGCGACGTCGAGGGTGCACCCCCGGGCGGTGTTTGCGGAAAATATCCGGGTGCGATTTCGTATAATCGGCGAAGACTCTGCGGCCGGCCGTGCATGTCCGAGGCCGCAAGGAAGGCCTGCCTATGACGAATGAAAGCCGCGCTCCGATGAAATACGAGTGGTTCGCGATCGGGGATATCAACGGTTTCTTCGGGCTGATGTTCGACAATATGACGGTGCTCTCCTTCTTGGCGGGCATCCTCATCTTCGGGTTCCAATATCCGGCGGACATCGTGTACACGCGCATGTTCCCGGGCACGGCCTTCGGCGTGCTCTTCGGCGACCTGGTCTACACCTGGATGGCCTTCCGCCTGGCCAAGCGCACCAACAACCCCACGGTCACGGCCATGCCCCTGGGCTTGGACACTCCCTCGACGATCGGCATCGCTTTGGCCGTGCTGGGGCCCTGCTTTCTCGCCATGAAGCAGCAGGGCATGCCCGAACGCGAGGCCGCGATGATGACCTGGTACGTGGGCATGGCCACCATGGTGCTCATCGGCGCGGTCAAGCTCGTGTTCTCCTTCTTCGGGCAGTGGGTGCAGAAGGTGGTGCCGCAGGCGGGCCTCTTGGGTTCCTTGGCCGGCATCGGTTTGGCCCTCATCGGTTTCCTGCCAATCGTGGAGGTCTTCGGCATGCCCTTGGTCGGGCTCATCGCCCTGGGCCTGGTGCTCTATACGCTCGTGGCCGGCATCCGTTTGCCGAAGAACTTTCCTGGAGTGCTCGCTGCCGTGGCCGTGGGCACGGCGCTCTATTATCTGCTGGCTCCGGCCGGACTCACGGGCGGGACGTATGCCGCGCCTTCCGCGCAGCTGCATCTGGGATTGCCCATGCCCACGCTCGACTTCCTCAAGGGAATGAGGGAGGCCTTCAAGTATCTGCCCATCGCCGTGCCCTTCGCCATCCTGACCGTGGTGGGCGGCATCAACGTGACCGAGAGCGCGCGCGTGGCAGGCGATGACTTCAACACCCGCGACATCCTGCTCACCGAAGCCGTCGCGACCCTGCTGGCCGGGCTCTTCGGCGGAGTGGCGCAGTCCACGCCCTATATCGGACAGCCGGCCTACAAGCAGATGGGCAGCCGCGCGGGCTACACCCTGCTCACCGGACTCTTCATCGGCTTGGGCGGGGTGCTGGGCTACGTGGGCTTCATCGTGGAGATCATCCCGCGCGCGGTGATCGCGCCCATCCTCATCTTCGTGGCCTTGGACATCATGAGCCAGGCCTTCCTGGCGTGCCCCGCGCGCCATGCTCCTGCCGTGGCTTTCGCCTATCTGCCCACGATCGCGCGGCTCCTGCAGATCAAGCTGTCCAATCCCGGCATCGTGCCGGCCGAACGATTCACGGCGCTCATGAACGAGGCCGGCGGCAAGGCCTTGCCGGAGATGCTGGTCATCGTGGCGCTGGGCAACGGCTTCATCCTCACGGCCATGCTCTGGGGCGCGTTCATCGCCAAGCTCGTGGACCGCTCGCTCAAGTCCGCCTCCGCGTATCTTCTCGTGTGCGCGGTGCTGACCTTCTTCGGCATCATCCATTCCGCGGTCCCGGACGGGAATATGTACCTTCCGTGGACCCTCTCCGGGCTCGCCAAGCAGATCCCGTACCAGTTTGCGGCGGGCTATCTCGCGCTGGCCGCGATGATCTTCTTCCTTTCCTTTACCAAGGAAAGCCGGGAGGCTCCCGTCGCAGAGGCCCTGGGAGCGCCGGTCCATTGAGATCCAGGTCCTCGGGCTTCTCGAAGCGCGTCTGCAGGCCGCTCGCGGCGATGGGACTTCTCTTCGCGGGGGCTTTCGTCATCGCTGCCCGCGGCGAAGAGGGGGAGAGGCGCTCTCTTTCCGAGCATTCCGATGATTCGAGGAAAGAACATCGGGACGACGGGCGCGCTGAGAGAGCGCGTCGGGGGGAACGTTTGCGCCGGAACCTTGATTCGATCATCCAGGGCGGCCCGATCGGGCTCATTGGGAGCATCCTCCAGGACCTCGGGATAGGCTTCTCTAATCGCGGAGAGCGGAGGGAGTTTTTCGAACGAGTGAAGTCGCATGAAGGATCATGGGCTCGAGGAGGACACAAGCGCGGGTTCGGAGAGTCGATCGCGCGAGAGATGCTCCGCAGAAATCCCTCGGACCGCACCGGCTGGTTCCTGCTGGCCAAGGACCGCTCCGAGAACGGCTCGCCCGAGGAGACCATCGAGGCCGCGAGCAAGGCGCTCGAGGCGGGGGAGCCTGATCCGGAGCTCTATCAGCTGCGCGCCTCAGCCTACTACAAGCAGAAACTTTATGATGCCGCCTACCAGGATGCGCTCGCGGCCCTGAAGCTCGACTCCCAGGACCGCCTGGCCTATACCGTCTACAAATTGAGCGCGAACCATCTTGAAATCCCGGACGCCCAGCGGATCGGGCAGAAGGTCGGCCTCTCTTCCGAGGAGCGCTCCTCTTCCCGGGCCGGGAGCGCCGAGGGAGAGCAGGAGAGCGCGGCGCTCGCGCTCAAGACCGCCTCCGCGCAGTCCGCGGCGCTTAATAAGGAAGCAGCCGCGGCCCTGTCCTTGGGCGATGCGCCCGCGGCCCTGCGCAAGGCCGATGCGGCGCTCAAGGCCGATCCCCGCAGCGCGCAGGCCTTGAATCTGCGCGCCATGGCGCAGGTGCGGCTCGGCCGCAGCGACGCGGCCATCGCGGACGCATCGAAGGCCTTGGAGATCGCGCCGGGCAGCCCCGCGCTCTTGATCACGCGCGCCTGGGCTTACGGCAAGAGCGGTGATTTCGAGAGCGCGCTCAAGGACGCGAGCGCGGCCTTGGAGGCCGCTCCTTCCGACGGAGCCGCGCATTTCGTCAAGGCCTTCAGCTTGGCCGGCTTGGGCCGCCGCGCCGAGACTTTGGAGCAGCTGCGCGAGGCCGCGGCGGCTTCCCCGGCATTCCGCGAGGTTTATGATCGCGCCCTGCATCTGCCCGAGATCGGGGACGCGATGCTGCTCTTCTCAGGACCCGCCCCGTCTTCGGCGTCCTCCGCTCCGGCGCAAGCCCCTGCCCCGGCCCGCCGGGGGATAGGCTTCATCCCTTTGCTGCTGGCCGTGCTCGTCGGAGGCTTCCTTATCGCGCTGGGGCTCATGCAGAACGTCGCGGGCCTGCGCGAGCGCTGGACGCGCCGCGGTCCCCGGGTCGGCGCGCGGCCCGAGGGGAGCGGGTTCTGGAAGCGCTTTGAGCAGGTGCGCGAACTGGGCGCCGGAGGCATGGGCCGAGTCTATGAGGCCGTGGACCTGGGCCTGCGGCGCAGGGTCGCTGTCAAGCGCATGAGGGAAGAGATCCTCGATGATCCGCGCGAGCGAAAGCGCTTCATCGAGGAGGCGCGCACGGCCGCGCTCTTGCGACATCCCAACATCGTGACCGTGCATGCCATCGAGGAAGAGGGCTCGGACCTCTATATCGTCTTCGAGTTCGTGGAGGGCCGCACCTTGGCCGAGCGCCTGCGCGAGCAGGGCGCTTTGAGCTCCGCGCAGGTCCTGCGGCTGGGCCGGGAGTTGTGCTCGGCGCTGGCCGAGGCGCACGGCCGGGGCGTCGTGCACCGGGACCTCAAGCCCGCCAATATCCTGATGACGCCGGAGGGCTCGGCCAAGATCGCGGATTTCGGGCTTGCGCGGCGAGCGGATTCGACGTCGGCCACCTGCACTTGGTCCACTCCGGACTATGCCGCTCCCGAGCAGGAAGAGGGGCGCGCCATGCCGGAATCCGATCTTTACGCTTTGGGCGTCTGCCTTTTGGAGGCTCGGACCGGGAGAAGGCCTTTCGAGGGGCTTCCCTCGGTCATCGCCCTGTCCAAGCGGGAAGGCCGTTTCCAGATCCCCGCGGATATCCCCGAGTCCGCGGCGCTGTTCTTCCGCAAGGCCTTGGACCCTCTGCCTGAGAAGCGCTTCCGCTCGGCGAGGGAATTCTCAGAGGCCCTTGAAAGGAGCCTGGCATGAGCATCGAGAAGGTCCTTTGCTTCACCTTGGGCGGACTCGCGGTCTTCGTCTACGGCATGTCCTTGGCCAGCGAGGCGTTCCAGAAGGTGGCGGGCCGCAGGCTGCGCGTCCTGCTGGAACTCCTGACCTCCAACCGCTTCGTGGGCGTGGGCGCGGGCGTCTTCTTGACGATGTGCACGCAGTCGAGCAGCGCGACCACGGTGATGCTGGTGAGCCTGGCCAATTCCGGACTGCTGCGGCTCGCGCAGACCTTGGGCGTGCTCCTGGGCGCGGACATGGGCACCACGGTCACGGTTCAGATCATGGCCTTCAATATCTCGGACTACGCCCTGCTCATGATCGCCGCGGGCGTGGGCGTGTGGCTCCTGAGCCGCTACGAGCGGACCAAGGCCTTGGGACAGGTCTTCATGGGCTTCGGGTTCATCTTCTTCGGAATGTCGCTCATGCAGGCGGGCGTAGCTCCCCTGCAGCAATGCGACTGGTTCCGCGCGCAGATACTGGCCCTGGCCGATCATCCCTTGCGCGCGTTCCTGATCGCGACCCTGTTCACGGGCATGGTCCATTCCAGCGCGGCTACCATGGCCGTGGCCATGACCTTGGCCGCGCAGGGGCTCTTGGGCGCCACGCCGGAGCAGGCCTTGCGCGTGTCCTTGCCCGTGGTGCTCGGCGCCAACGTGGGGACCTGCGCTACGGCGCTCATGGCGGGCATCGGCGCGAACCTGGAGGCGCGGCGCGTGGCCGCGGCGCACCTGCTCATCAAGCTCCTGGGCGCGCTCCTCTTCCTTCCTTTGGCCGGACCTTTCTCCGCGCTGGTCTATGATATTTCCCTGCGCCTCTCTCCGGAGGTGGGCACGGTCCGCCTGCTGGCCAACATGCACACGGCCTTCAATATCGCCATCACCGTCCTCTTCGTGGGATTCACGGGTCCCTTGGCGCGCTGCGTGACCTGGATCCTGCCCCAGAGGCCCGATAAGGATACCCGCCGAGTCTCTCTTCTTCCCCTGGCCATCGTGGATTCCGACGAACTGGCCCTGCGCTCGGTGCAGAATGCCGTCGAGCGCTTGAGCGCCGTGATCCTGGGTATGTTCCGCGATTCCATCCGGGCCTTGCGCAACGACGACCTGCGCTTGCTCGAGGACATCCGCCGGGCCGATGAGCGCGTCGACGACATGCAGCGGCGCATCGCCGAGTACCTGGTGGGGCTTCTGCGCCGCAGCGAGCTCTCGCAGAAGGATGAGGCGGAGTGCAAGAGGCTATTCAGCACGGCCAGCGAGCTCGAGAAGCTGGGCAACATCATCAGCCACAGCCTCATGAACGGCGCCTACGCCAAGATCAGCAAGGACGTGGAGTTCTCCATCGAGGGAAACCGGGAATTCGAGAAGATGCTGGAGCATACGGAAAGGCTCCTGCTGTCCTTGAACTCGGTCATCGCCCGCGATGAGGGGGACCATGCGGGCGCGGCGCGCGCCTTGCGGAGCAAGATCCTTGAGGAGCGCCTGGCCAGCACGGATATGCATATCCGCCGCCTGCGCAAGGAACTGCGCGACAGCGTTCAGAGCAGCTGGTGCTTTTTGGAGCTGACCAGCATATTGGACGCGCTCAGCTATCGGGCCGCCTCGACCCTTCATGCCGCGCTGGGCGAAGAACGCTCGGAAGACTGAGCCGGCAGCAGCACTTCCTGGATCCCGGCTTTCGCCGGGGTGACGACAAGGCCCGTCATTCCGGCGGAAGCCGGAATCCAGAAGCTGCTGGACCCGGTCAAGCCCGGGGAGACGGCACAAACAGATGAGTGTTATTCTTTGGAAGGCGGGGAGGACTTTTTTTCAGCGAGCTCGGCTTTCTTGGCCTGCAGCAAGGTCTCGAAGACCCGGTCCGTGAGGTCCCAGGCCGGGTCCACATAAAGGAGTCCTGAGCTGGACGTATCGAAGACCCGCTGCACGCGCGATTCCGAGGCGGTCTTGATCAGGGCCCAGCGGATGTCCAGGTGAACTTGGGCGTTGATGCGTTCTTCTCGCGAGAATTCCTTGCGGAACTCCCGCTCCCCTTGTCCGATCGCGTCGCGCACCGTGCGGTAAGTCCCTACGGGCAGGGCCGTGACCGGATGGAGCATGGCGAGATCTCCGATGCGGTCGGCCTGCTTCTGGAGCCCCTGCCAGAGGTCCTGGAAGCTGCGTCGGCGGCTCACGTAGAACCCGTCATAGGCCGTCCGCAGGTCCGGGTCTTTGAGCAGGGCGTCGAGGTAGACGGCGAGGACTTTTTTCGAATCCACATAGAATGCCGAGGGCAGGGGAGCGGAAGGGGACACGGGGTTGACCGTGAAGGGCGCGGTGAGCGCCGGGATCGTGGAGGCTTGGACGCGGAAGGGCTCGGGCTGGGTCTGCGGCTGCTGCGGCGCGCGTTTTTGCATGCGTGCGCAGGCGCAGAGAAGGAGCGGGGCGAGCAGGAGAGGACGCCTCATTTCGTGATGGCTTTCTTGAGCAGGCGCTGCATGACGGCGGCGTCCAAGACCAGGATCATGCTGCAGACCGTCGAGAGGTTCCCGGAGAACATCTCCACGTGGGTCATGATGACCGTGTCCTTGCGCCCGTCGAATTTCTCCAGCGCCGCGCGCATGAGATCCGTCTTGGTTCCCATGGAGACCTGCGGCGTGGAAAGGAGTATGGAGAGGTTGAGCCGGTCGGCCATGGCTTTGACGATGCCTTGCCCCAGGATGTTTGCGATCTCGCCTACCACGGCTTGAGTGCGGTTCGGCAGGTTCTTGAGGGCCGGAGCGGATTTGGCCAGCGCCTCTTCCAGCGGCTGGGTGCTCCATTCCGGGAAGAGCATCAGGAAATCCAGCGGCATGAGCGAGCGCGACCGGAGATTCGCTCCGAAGTTGACGGCGGTATCCTTGTGGAACATCGTGAGAGCCCGGACGATGGGCACGGCCTCCACGCTCGCGGAGACCACTTCCCATTTCGCGCCCGAGAGCATGGCGAGGCGTTCGCTGCTCAAGGACACTCCGCTCTCGATGAGCTGGGTGAGGAGTCCGATTTCTTCGGCCGTCAGATCTATGCTCATGGTATCGTGTTCAAGAGCAGGCTTGGACCACGGCTTTCTCGAGGTCAGCGGGCGAGAAGGGCTTGCAGACCAGAGGAGCCTTGAGCAGTTTGGCCTGCTCCAGGACGCGCTTCTGGTCGTTGCCGCTGACTAAGACCGCGCGCGCCTGCGGGGAGATCGCGCGCAGTTCTCGGAGCACCGTGAGGCCGTCCATGTCGGGCAGCGAGATGTCCAAGGTGACCAGCTCGGGCTGGAGTTCTTTGTAGGAGGCCAGGCATTCCTCTCCGGATTGAGCCTCGCCGACGACCTGGTGTCCCAGGCTCGTCAGCATCTCCTTGAGAAGGATGCGGGAAAGGGGGGAATCGTCCACGACCAGGATACGGTGACCCATACTCTGATTCTAACAGGGCTTTAGAGTCCGCGCAAGCCCTGTTTTTGCCCGGCACTAGAAGGCGGCGGCGCTGAAGAGGGAGTCGATCCATTTTTGGATGAACGGCGGGGAAATCGTCCGCAGGATCGAATGCCTCCAGAAGCTGCGCAGCCCGTTCTTTGCATGGCGAGCCCAGGGAAAGGATCGCGCCAGGATGGAGAGTCCCAGAATTACGATGGGCGAGCCGGGGCCCGGCAAGGGGATCATGATGATCCCGATGATGATCAGGAGGAAGCCGATGACGATGCCCACGGGACTTTTGAGCAGGGCATTGAGCCAGCGGACAGGATGATGCCGGTTCCTGAGGAATGTGATGGAATCCGCGATGGTTCCATGGGCCGTGTTCGGGCGGAAGGTCAGCGGCATCCTCAGGGGGGCGGGATGCGCAAAGCGCCCGTCGACCGGGAGTTCCTCTGCCGCGCGATCCGGGGACAAGGCTTTTGCGATCTTATGCGCCAGGATCACCGCGCGATGAGAGGCATTGCGGCGAAGGGCGTCCCGGATATTTTTTGGATCAGCCTCGTCCTTGGCCGCTTGCATATCCGCTGCGTCCGCGGCCTTTTCCTCGACGGGGGCAGGCTGGGCCCTGCTTTGCGTTCCCGCGAGCGTGCGCTCATCCTCTCCGAGGTCCCGGCTCCGGCGGCGTTCCGCTGAGTCCTGATCCGAATAGGCCGCGTTCTCTCTGTGCGTCCCAAGGAGGCCGGTGTCTGAACCAAAAAGGGGAGAGAGGAGGTTCGTTGCCGGGATCTCGGGGACCGGGGACAGCGTGGGAATGCCGGCCTTCTGGTGCGAGAGGTCCAAAGACATCGGGGTCACGGCCGGGATGTTCACCGGAAGGGCCGGCGTTGCCGCGGCGTTGGCGGCCGTCTGCGCGGATTGCGCGCGCGGCTGCGTCGGCGCGCAGAGGAACAGGGCGAGGACGGCAAGCGGGGCGAAGCGTTTCATTCGATGGACAAAGGATAGCTCAATGCATCTGAGTCTGCATGGAGCGCAAGGCCTAACCGCGCAAGGCCATTGGACCTGTGCCCCATTGGGTCTGCGGGGCCACAGCTGTCCCAAGAAAAAAATATCTAAAAGGTGAACGCCAGCTGTAGATCATCGTCCCTGACGCGACTCAAGCGACGTTCGTTGAGGTTCAAGAGGTCAATGAGCGTCAGTTTCAAGAGCA
>Ga0172379_10000231_pt1 | contig 152102 bp, 116 predicted proteins | sample GrowelOW334metaG_FD_119756 | JGI IMG/M metagenome (GOLD analysis project Ga0172379, IMG submission 119756) | Groundwater microbial communities from an aquifer near a municipal landfill in Southern Ontario, Canada - Groundwater well OW334 metaG | ecosystem: Environmental > Aquatic > Deep...
CCGGCCAGGACCTTCTCAAAGGGACGACGGCGCAAATGGCGGGCGAGGGCAAAGCCTTGCTCGAAGGAACGGCTTCCGGCGCGGCTTCCTCGGCGAAGAGCTCGGTGGCGGGCCTTTTCGGGAAAGTCAAGGCGGCGGTCTCGACGGGTGAGAAAACGCAATAGCGGCCAGGAATGAAAATATTCGTAACGGCAAGGGCCGGGGCCAAGTACAACCGCGTCGAGAAGCTCGACGAGTCCCGTTATCGCGTGTTCGTCAAGGAGCCTCCCGAAGACGGAAAGGCCAACGAGGCGGTCCTGAAGGCTCTGGCCGAACACTTCGGCGTGCCGTCTTGCTCGGCCGTGCTGCTCAGCGGCGCGCGCTCAAAAAACAAAATCATCGGCATCCAAATACCGACGAAGTAGGGGCGGCCGGCCGGTCGCCCCTGCGGCGTTGCCTTACCCCTTCTGAATCCGCATTAAGATCTTGTCCATGGCTTCCCGGAATAAATCTTCCGGCGTGAGCAGACTTGCCACCAGATAGGGCCCCGAAGGGAAATCGTATAAAAAACCCGGATGGATCAGCAGGGAATCCCGCTCGAGTAGCCGCAGGGCCCACTCTTCGTCTGACCTTTCCGCAGGCGCCGCCAAAACGGCCACCCAGCCTCCTTTTGCCGGAAGCAGCTTGAGCTTTCGGCTGTCCTTTAATATTCCAGAAAGATGGGCGTAGTTGGCTTGAATACGCGATTTGATTTCGCCTTGGATGGCTTCCCGTTCGGCCATCCATACGGGCAAGGCGTTTTGAACCGGCGTTGCGGCTGAAAGATAGGTGTCGGATATAATTTCCAGTTTTTCGATGGCTTTTCGGCGCAGATCCTCAGGCCCCGAGACGATGATCCAGGACAATTTCATTTGCGGCATTCCCAGGATTTTGGAGATTCCGCTCAAGGTCAGGCTCAGAGTCTGGCAGTGCGAAGCGAAGCTTTCGGGGACGGCCATCGCCGGTTCGAGCGGAAAATCGAGAAAAACTTCGTCCGCCAGGACCGGAACCGGAAAATTTTCCAGGACAGCCGAAAGGGTCTTCCGGTCGTCCGGGCCTACGTACTGGCCGGTCGGGTTATTGGGATGGACGAACAGCACGGCGCGGGGCTTGACCGCGCGTATTTGTTCGGTAAGGGCGGGACCGTCAAGGGACGCGCCCTCCGACAACTGCAGATTGTAGCGACGGACGTTGACATCGCACAGGGAGGCCAGGAAATCGAGAATAGGATAACCCGGAGCCGGGGCGAGTATCGTTTCCCCCGCATCGGCCAAAAGCCGGAAAGCGAAAGAATAGGCCTCACTGGTGCTTGCGGTCATGAAGATTTGGTCCTCGCGGACCTCGACGCCTTTTTGGGCGTAGTAGCCTGCGACGGCCTGCCGGGCTTCCATGAGGCCGTGTGGATCGGGGTCATAATCCAGATTTTTTTGGGCCGCAAACGCTTCAAGAACTTTTGCATTCAAATACCGGAAGCCGCAGCGTGTGGGGTTGGTCACCGTTAGGTCGAGGATGCGGGCGCCGCACCCCCGGAGGCTTTGGACCTTGAGGGCGAGAGGATTGGGATGGACGGGCCAGTCCGTGCGTTTTGAAAAAGGGGTCATGGGAGAATGATACCATGGTTGGCCCAGGCCTTCCAGAACGAGACCTACAGGACGAAAAAGGGGAAGGCGTAAGGAGACACGGGGAGCCCGCCATTGACGAAGGTCTCCTCCCAGTTCCGGATGAATTTTGTGAGGCGCACAAGGCCCGTGTCCGTCAATGTGTTTTTGAGTTCGCTTGCCGGGGCGCCTGAGGGGCGCTTTTTCTGCCAGATTTTGTCGGCGATCATTTTCCTTCCGTCAAATTCCTCGACCCGGGCGAGCTCGAGGTCTCCCAAGGCTGACCAACGCAGGGAAGAGCGCATCGTCCGGCTCTGCTCCCGGGTGACGGTGTTTTGCGTCGTCTTCACCGATTGGGGGAGGCGGGTGGCTCCGTACTCGGTGTCCCGGCGGTACCGGGTCTCGATTTTCGCGTCCGGCTTGAGGGCGTCTTCGGATGAAAAAGTGTTTTCAACGGTGTCTGAAACGATGTGGCCATGCGCCTCAAAGAGGGATTCCCGGGTCTGGGTGTCCCGGATCAGGCCTATGAGGCGGCCCTCCCGGTCGTAGGTTCTCGATATCTCCCGGATCAAAGCGTGTGTTTTCTTCAGCCCCTTTTTTTGCGCATCGTCTTGCGCGTTTTGGCTTGGGACGTGATCAAAATAATCCCAATGGGCCCTGATTTCGCGCTCCCGGTGAAGCGTCCGATATTCGATGTCTCCGTCGATTGTATATTCGTAATCGTGAATCCGCTGAAAAGAGGGGCCCTCCGGGGGAACTTCGCCGGACTGCTTGTGAAGGATGTGCAAAGTCCTTTGACCTGTCCGGCTCGCCGGTTCCCCGGCTTTCCGGATTTCGATGCTCTGATAGGTCCCCTCGTAACTCAAATGACTTCCAGCCAGGTCTTCGGCCGACGGAGATTCGAGACGGCCTTCAGACCGGATCAGGATCGTGCCGTCGGGCAAAGGCTCTGATTTTTGGGCGATTTCATACGCGAAGGTGCGGTCGACCCTTTGGCCGCCGGCAAGTGTAAACGAAACGGACAGGGTTTCGCGGCGGAGCTCGTAAGACAGGGGATCCGGCCTATCCTGGGCGTGCCCTTGAGCAGCCGCAAAGGCCGTCATGGCAATGACGACTCCGCCACACCATCCCCACCTTAAAGGTCCTGTTTTGCAGTCATTCATAATGATAGGAAACGAGCCTATCTCCTTTCTTAAAATCTTGCACTTTCTAAAGCGCCATTCAATGCTGCCTTTGCCCGCCAATCCAAGGAATGGGCGTTTTCAAATGGGCAAGGGTTGTGTTTAAAAGATAGCACGGCTTCGGACCTTCCACAAGATCAGCTTGAAATTTCCATAACTCATTATGTTTAAAATGGTTATGATTCTATTGCCCCGGATTTTTTGCGAGGGTGAAGCGAGGCCTCATCAAGATGCCCCATAAATAATCTCTTGACCGAAAAAAGGAAGGGTATAAAATAACGATCATAGGGTTGCAGGAGCGAACAAACCGCCTCATCGTAAGTCGTATCTGCGACATTCGCTTATCCAACGAATCAAGTTTCAGTACTCACCAAGGAGGTCACAATGAAACGCTCCGGTAAAGGGTTAATGTTCCTTTTCGGGATGGTATTTGTCCTCGTCGGTGCCCTTGCTCTTTCCGGATGCGCGTCTTGTTCGACGTGCGGGAAAAAGCCCGGTGCAGCGACGTGCGGTACCAAGAAGTCATCTTGCGGGGTTTCCTCATCGAACGGAATGCTGCACAACAGTATGACGGTGCCTACGCGTGAGCGCTCCTCGAGCATTCTCGCGATTGATAAGTCGGCGCCCGAATTTGTTCGTGTCGGGGTTCCGTATGAGTGCGCCATCACGGTCACGAACCTCGCCTGCTACGCTGTTGAAGACGTGGTGCTGACCAATAAGCTCAGTGATAAGCTCAAACTTGTTAGCTCCGATCCCAAGGCCTCCAGTCAAGAGGGCGGTGTCATGACTTGGAATTTGGGTACTTTCGCACCCGGTGAGTCCAAAGTCGTGAAAACGATGGTGACTCCGCTGTCGGCCGGCGATTTGCAGTGCTGCACCAGTGTGACCTACAAGCAGGTGGCTTGCTTGACGCCGCAGGCGATTTCTCCGGAACTGAAAGTCGCTTTGGAAGGTCCTGCGGAAGCGGGCCTTTGCGATACGATTCCCCTGAAGGTGACCGTGTCGAATACGGGGACCGGGGCACTCACGAATGTCGTCGTGAACCAGGCTCTGCCGGAAGGCCTTGTGACGCAGGACGGGAAGGGCTCCGTGGCGTTCAAGGTCGGGACGCTGAATTCCGGAGAATCCAAGAGCTATAACGTTAACACGAAAGCTCAAAAGACCGGCAGTTTCAGTAATTCTGCGAAGGCCAGTGCGGACGGGGACGTCACCGCGTCTTCGTCTTCTGTGACGACGTCGGTCAAGCAGGCGGCCCTGAAGGTCGAGCAGTCCTGCCCGAAAGACATTTATGCGGGAAGGAATGCTGAGTTCAAAATTACGGTCACGAACACCGGCGATGCCGTTGCCCAGGGCACCGTACTTAAGAGTGAAATTCCGAGCGGGGCTTCGTTCGTGCGTGCGAGCGAGGGCGGCAGCAAGTCCGGCGGTAACGTGGTTTGGAACCTCGGGAACCTGAATCCCAAGCAGTCCGCGAGCGTCAGCGTGACATACAAAGGCGGAGGCGGCACCCTTAGTTCGGCGGCGTCCGCAAACGCTGCCTGCTGTAATGCGGCCCAGGAGGCTTGTGCTGCAGAGGTCAAGGGGATCGCGGCCATTCTCCTGGAAGTTATTGACGTGGAAGATCCGGTCGAGGTCGGTAATGCCGAGACCTATATCATCAGCGTCACAAACCAGGGATCGGCGGCGGATACCGGTGTTCGCGTTGTGGCAAAACTCGGAGAGAAATACGAGTTCGTTTCTTCGAGCGGCGCGACGAAGGGTGAGTATGCGGCCGGCGATGTCACTTTCGCTCCTCTCGCTTCCTTAGGGGCGAAGGAGAAAGCGACGTGGCAGGTTGTTGCCAAGCCGAAAGAGGCCGGGGAGAATATCTTCACGGTCAGTCTGAAGAGCGATCAGCTGAAGACCGGAGTGGGCGAGACGGAAGCGACCACTTCGTATTAAGCTTCGGAGGATCGAGGCAAGAGTTCGTTGAATTGAGAGTGCCGCGGAACGAAGGTTCCGCGGCACTTTTTTTTGTCTAAAGGACTTCGCGCAAAGCCGCGTCGCGTGCGCTCAGCCCGTAGCGGCGGAAGCAATCTTCGAATTCCGGGTATTTCCAGCGGGATGTCTTTTGGATTTTGCTTCTTTCGCGAAGCAGGTACGGCAGGAAAAGCAGAGTAGACAGGTAAACCTTGAGCAGGATCGCGATCAACGCCAGCGGTGAGGATTTTTTTGCGAATTGGGCAGCCGGACCTTTTTTGTTCAAAAGGCCGCAGAGGGAATAGAAGTACCTCACGGCCGTATAGAGGGGCGAGAAGACGAGATGGCGAAGTGGAAAGCACCGAAGGACGATCCACAGCCGGTTGCGCTCGACATGATAGGCCTTGAAGGAGGACACGACCCCTGCAGAGGCCGAAAGCTTGTGGTAAACAATGGCTTTAGGGACATAGGCTGCCCGGTAGCCCCTCATTCTTCCACGCAGGCCGAGATCCATGTCGTCCCCGTAGGCAAAGAAGTATTTGTCGAAGCCGCCGATCTGGTCAAACATATTTCGGCGATAGAGCGCCGCGCAGCCGCTTGGGGCCAGCACATCGTGGGAGCTGTCATACTGACCCCGGTCCTCTTCGAGACGGCCGCGGGTTCGGTTGAGCCCGTCGCGGCCGAGGAGCTCGCCGGTATTGTCGAGAATGCCCTGGCGGTCCGCCAGGTAGACTTTGCTCGCGCACATGCCGATCGCATCCTCGGATTTCATTTTTCGGACCAGCTCTTCGAGCCAGTTTTTGTCGGCCACGGCGTCGCTATTGAGCAGGGCCAGGAATTCCCCGCGGCTGTGTGCGGCGCCGGTGTTGACGCCTTCGGCAAAACCCAGGTTTTTGGGGTGACGCAGGATGACCAGGCGCCCCCTGAACTCCTGCTCGATCAGTTCGAACGATCCGTCGGAAGAGCCGTTGTCGACCAGGATGATTTCGTGGGCGAGGTAGGTTTGGGCGAGCAGACTCCGGAGGCAGGGGAGAATGATGTCTTTTCCGTTCCAGTTCAACACCACGGATGAAACCAGGTCTTTTTTGATCATGGGCGTCCGGTTCCTACGCATCGGTCAAGCATTTACCGTATTATATCGATACATACAGGGAATTCCTGAAAGGAACATTTCATGGCCGAGACGGGAGCAGGGATACCGCCCAAGGACATTTTTGTGATCGTGCCGGCGCATAACGAGGGAGAGGTGCTGGCCGCTACGCTCAAGCCTCTCCTCCAGGCATCCTACTCCGTCGTGGTGGTCGATGACGGGTCCAAGGACGGGACTTGGCAGATTCTCGCCAAAATGCCCGTCTATGCCCTTCGCCATCCCGTGAACTTGGGGCAGGGCGCGGCGCTTCAGACGGGAATGACGTTTGCTCTTCGCAAGGGGGCCCGGTTTCTGGCACATTTTGACGCCGACGGTCAGCATCGACCCCAGGATATTGCCGCCTTGCTCGAGCCTGTGGCGAACGGGGAAGCGGACGTGGCCCTCGGCTCAAGGTTCCTGAGGAGTCTCGATGAGCGCGAAGTGCCGCTCGGCCGCCGGATCATCCTGAAAACGGCGATTGTCGTCAATGCTCTTCTGACCGGCCTTTGGCTTTCCGACGCGCATAACGGCTTACGGGTGCTTTCGCGCGAGGCCGCCGCCCAAATCCACTTGCGTGAGAACGGCTATGCCCACGCATCCGAAATCATGATCCAGATCCGCCATCTGAAATTGAGGATTGCCGAAAGGCCGGTCCGGGTGCATTATTCGCGGTATACCCGCGCGAAAGGCCAGTCGCTGTGGAATGCCTTCAACATCGTGATCGATTTGCTTTTGAGGAGGGTTTTTAAATGAAACTGATCCAGCTGATCCTGATTCCGTCCATCTTGATTTTTATGGTGATTTATTTTCGCCGCTTCCGGACGCTTTTGGTCGACCGCCTTCTGGTCTTGGGCCTCTGCCTTGTGACGGCCGCTCTCGTTGTACGCCCGGAATGGTCAGTGGTTCTCGCCAAAGCGCTCGGCGTCGGACGCGGAGTCGACCTTTTATTTTACCTGGGATTCGTAGGGGTCAGCTTTTTTTGTCTGATGCTGTGGTCCAAGCAGCGCGACCTCGATGCGCGATTGACCGAGATTGCCCGCACCCAGGCGATGGATCGTGCGAGGGATCCCCAAGCCTGAGCCCCCTCCTAACGGCCGCGGGACATCATCGAAAATTGTGGGCTGGGACGGGTTTCGATTTCCCTCTATACGGTTGAAATAAATTCCGCTATACTTTTGCTCTGTCAGACGAAAGAAGAGAGAGTGATTCGCCGGGTGCCGGAAGCTGTGCTGGTGTAGCTCAGCTGGTAGAGCAGCTGTTTTGTAAACAGCGGGTCGGGGGTTCGATTCCCTCCACCAGCTCGTCATCATACACAAGCCGAGCACGGATTGTGATGATGACGCACCAAACCGGACGGGTTTGGTGCTGTGCCACAAGCCGAGCACGGATTGTGATGATGACGCACCAAACCGGACGGGTTTGGTGCGTTCAAAAGTCATAGTGATTTTTTGCATTGTACTTTTCCCGTTCGGAAAAGTACGATGTTATCACTCGGCTTGCGGCCTCGTGTATAACATCGGGGAGTTACCCAAGTGGACAAAGGGGACAGACTGTAAATCTGTTGGCTTCGGCCTTCAATGGTTCGAATCCATTACTCCCCACCATCTTTTTGATGGTGTTTGTAAGTTACTGATTGCCTTGCGTTTGCGTATTTGCTATCATATCTCATCAGGATTTTGGGACCGTATAGGGACCAAAATGGTGTAGAAATGAGGAAAAATGGGGCAAATCCGCAAGCGCGGGGCATATTGGTATGTTGACCTTTACCTTCCGACCGGGAGACGCTACCGCCGCAGGGTGAGCAGGTCCAAGCAACTTGCCGAGCTTGCCTTAAAAGACCTCGAAGTTAAAGCCGAGCGTAATCAACTAGGCTTCCTTGATCGCAAGGAAGCTAGTGTTAAAACCTTCCTCGAAGATTATCTTCAGTATTCCAGGACAAACCACCGCCTTTCTACAACGGTCCGCTATCGTTCCGCCATAAAAAACTTCCGCGAATTTATAGAGAAAATCTCCCAAGTAGTGAATTTGAGAGATATTACCCCGGAGATCCTCGAACGGTATAAACAGCACCGTAAGACGGCGGATATTTCCAAGAATGGCAAGAAGGGCGGGAAATCGAAAGACGGGACCATCCAGAAGGGCGCGAAGTCCTATACCGTCAATTTTGAGCTTGGGACGCTTCGGACAATTTTTAACCTCGCCATCCGGCAAAAATACCTTGATGAAAATCCGGTGCGAGAAGTAGGATTTTTAAAGCCCGATGATTCCAAAAAGCGGCGGTTTTTGACCGAGGTTGAATGTGACCGCCTGCTTCATGCTTGTGAGCCGGAATACTATCCCATCTTTTTTACCCTCATCCATACCGGCATGAGAAAAGCTGAACTGCTTAATCTTGAGTGGAGCGATCTGGACTGCAAGAGGAGGGTTATCAAGATTCAGCGCAAATCTTTTTGGGTTCCCAAGACCGGGGAGCGGGAAATCCCCATGGCCGAGGCGGTGTATGATGTTTTGGACGCTCTACCCCGGCAAAGCCATTTTGTTTTTCCAGATGAAGATGGCGAATCCATGAATGGGAATTTTCTTCGGCTACAGCTTATCAGAATTGCAAAGAACGCCGCTATTTACGATCTTACCGAGGTTCATGCTCTCCGGCATACCTTCGCCAGTCAGCTTTTGATGCGAGGTGTTGACCTTCCTACGGTCCAGAAACTCATGGGGCACAGCAAAATTGAAACCACGCTTATTTATTCGCACCAGACAACGGATCATTTGCGCGAAGCGGTGGAAAAACTCTCTCATGGGGAAAAACAATTTAGCAGCGTTTAGGAGGTCACAATGACTAAACTCGCAGTTCTTTTTTTAACTTTCTTTGTATTCTTAATGATGGTTCCGATATGCCGAGCCGATAGCACAACTAACTGTCGCAAAGGTTTAGATGGTGGTATGGTTTGCGATACGCATGAAAAGAGTTATGTGATGGAAAGCGATCGAATGGTTCAACGTGCAAATGAAGATTCCCGCAATGCCGGGAACAAACTATTTGACGCTTTGAGGTATAAGCAGCAAGCAGACGCATTACAGCAACAGCAAATGGCAGTTCTACAGCAACAGCAAATAGCTCAGCAACAGGTCGAAGTACATAAAGCTGAAGAACAGATACACTCCGTTCAGGAAGAAACAAAATCTTCTTTGAAGGCGATTTCTCAGGTGGAACCCCAGATGATTTCTAATGAAGAAATGGTAAAGAAGTTGGCGAAGGTGTGCCAATCGCTTGAAAAGGCTGATGGGTTGGCAGCGTTAGCCAATAATGCCTATTATGTTGGTGTGATACGAGAAAAGCGGGAACAATACCACCTAGTAAATTTTGAAAGAGAGGCGCTAATAGAAGATGTGGCCAAGGGGATTATTTTATATAAAAGCACAGATAAAGAGCTTGAGGATTTTAGGAAGTTTTTAGTTGATAATTTGCCTGATTTTTTATCAGCGATTAAAACGCAAAATCTCTATTGGAGCAAGCGAATGAATTCCGGCATCGTTCTCGATGAGTCTATTCTCAGCTCAGCCATGGCAAAAGAAAATTTAATTGGAGAAAAAATTGATGCTTACCAGACGGAAACCTTTGCCCCCCTGTTTGAGATGAAATATCCTGATTTTTTAAAATTATTTCCTGAAAAAATGACACATCGACAGGGCTATAAAAAACTATCTGAATTCAACAATGATGGGATGGTGGGCATTCGTGCCGATTCAGTAGATGGAAAGCTGGTAATAACGTTTGTTGAGATAGACTCTCCAGCTGAAAAAGCCGGGCTAATGGCGGGCGATGTTCTCACCAAGGTAAATGGAGTTGATACGCCAAGGAGGATTGATTATCTACGACAAGGGGGTTTGCTGAAAACCGGAAGCAAAATACCCATCGAAATCAAAAGAGGTTTGGAAACAAAATCTTTTGAGATTAAAACCATGAGCCGTAAGGAATATGAGGAGAAATTACAAAAACAAACCCATAGGGCTCTTGCGGAAATTCATAAGAGATAAATGAGGAAAAACGAGCGTAGATAAAAATGCCTGAAAACTATGTAAGAAAAAGCGGCGATAAAAAACGGATAATAAGCAATTTAGCCGACGCGGCAACTAAGCTGTGGACATGGTTAAGAGAAAAAGAGGAATATCGAAATGCTTATGGACATCAGCTTCTTTTTTTTGAAAAAATGAAAAACATGTTGCACGAAGCTGGCACAAACGCTCTGGCGTTGTACGAAACTAAAAGCATCGACAACTGGGGTTTCTTTCCGCTTGAAGATCCGGTCAAAAAAATAGCGCCAGTGGGTATGCAAGTCGCAATTCTTGACCTCGTGGGACGTGCGCCGGATGGCACGATAAGGCTTATGAATATCGACGGCGTAAGCCTCAATTTACAGGCTGGCAATGTCAAATTGTCGCCTTCCCCAAAAAAGGAATTTGCTCGTTATCTTGAGAAGCCCATACCCAAGCCACATTTTCTCAAAATCGATGTGGACTATCGTCAAACGGATGACGAAATTTGGAAGGATTTAAAACATAAATTAAAATTGTTTCGATCTTATCATGGCATAAAACCAAAAAGATTTAGAAGTGCGGACACGGAGGATTTTGTCCATTTATATAAAGTTTTTGTATGTGAGCAATTAGGTTGGAAACCGCAAGAAATTCAGATGGCGGTATATGGGAAAAGAGATCACTATCCCCGGCAGGATTACAGGAAACGAACGGCGAGGCTAAGAAAAAGGGTTCTAGGGGAAATGCCCGCATAATTTTGAAATTAATCGTCCTCTAAAGATTTTCCTCCTTGAGTAAAATTGAATCCACTTAGGCAAAAGCCTTTGTGGATTTTTTTAACTAGGAGGAAATATGAGTAAAAACTTAACCCCGCTCAAAGCGATCCGCAAGAAATGCCTCGAATGTAGTTGTTTCTCGCCCAAGGAAGTCCGACTCTGTCCGATTACCGATTGTGCGCTCTACGAATACCGTTTTGGCCACAACCCGGCACGGAAAGGTGTCGGTCAGGTCAAAGCCGAGGACAGCACGGGGGAGATAACAGAAAAAACGCCTGGTGAGATGACAGAAATTCAAAAAGGAGTGATCTGAAATGACCAAGTCAAAACATCACGCTACGCCTAACCTTTACGAGGCGTCATTCTTGATCGCCCGCGGATTCAAGATCAACGACATCGAAAAGGATGCCGGGAGAAAGGCCATCCTGTATCTGGAAGGCGAAGGGATCGAAGATGCTATCCGGGACTATTACAACGGCGGTCTGGTGAGCGGAAAGGCCATGACGGACGCATACCGGATGCTCAAAGACCGGGTATTTGAATAAGCGCGGAGGATGAGGAAATATGAAGCCCGGAAAACGAAATAATAAACTATCGCCTTTTGTAGCTCTAACAAGGGAGATGTTAAAAAATCCCGCTTGGCGTTCCGGCTTAAGTAGTTCCGCGAAAGTCCTCTATATCCACCTCAAGTATAAATTCGTTGGCTATAACAACGGTGAAATTTGCCTTCACTACAGCGAGCTTGAGGATTTGATGGCCTCCGCAACAATCAGCCGCGCATTTAGGGAACTTGAAGCAAAGGATTGGATCATTCGTGAGCGTCAGGCAGGTGGTCAATATCGATTTACTGTTTATTACAGGTTGAGCGGGAAGCATGACAACGCAATTCGCAGGTTCAATTTATGAAGCGTCACACTTCAGAAAATGAAGCGTCAGAATGCGAAGGAGCCAACCTAGCACTTCAAAAAATGAAGCGTCATCCTTTAGAGAAGCCTATTTTCTTACTTTAAAAAGTGAAGTCTTTATAGATTCTACCATCCTCCATAGAGGGATTTTAGGAGATAAGGTTATGGAAGAAAACAACGGACTGCAACGAATAACAACGCCGGGACTTGAGGATTTGAACGAGAAAGAACGTTTGGCGGTTGAAATGCGGTATTTGGGTAAGACTTCGCAGGAAATTGCGGACGCTACCGGGTATAACGAGAATTATGTACGGAATCTTTTTATGCAGGGTGGGCGGCTTGCGCCAGCTTATAGCGACTTCGCGCGAATTCAGCGAGATCGAGCGCAGGAAACGGTTGATATTGCCCTCAACAGGGCCAGAGACGAAGCTCTGGGAGCCATAGAACGTATTATTTCCCTTTCCAAAGAAGCCTGCAACGAAGCCGCCATCCTCAAAGCAAACGAATTTCTTTTAAACGTCGCCGGGATTCATGGTCAGCTTACCCTTCGGAGCTTCTTTCAGGGAAAATCCGATGACCACGCGTTCAAAATTATGAGCGAGCTTTTTAAGGAGTTGTACGGTAAAGACCTTATGCCCGATGTAAGAGTCATCATTACAACGCACTGTCCTAAATGTGATCCCATTTCACCAAATCAGATTGGCAGATATGCCACACCCGAGATCACGGACGACTGAGCGCGAAATGGAAAGATTCTTAACTCCCAAGCAGTTGAGTGAACTTTTACAGGTGGATCTGTCCACGGTCTACCTCTGGACGCACACGGAGTTTATTCCACATTATAAGCTCGGGCGATGCGTTCGTTTTGTCGAAAAGGATGTTTCCGCATGGTTAGAAAAGCGTCGCAAAAAAGGACGATCCCAGATAAAATACGAAGTAACTCAGAGGGCAATATGCCAATAAAAACATATGAAGAATTAAAAAATCGAATTTGGTTTCGCGGTGTTCAAGTTTTATACGGCCTAACTTTTTTCCTTTTCGTCAGCATGGCGGTGGCGAGTACGTTTTATCTTAATCCGGGAGATGTAAAAGTTGTTGATTTGGCTCATACAACGATCATTTGCAATTATGGAAACCACAAAACGTTTTCTGCAAATGAAGCCAAGATGTTTTTTAGCCCCGAGGAATTGGGGAAAGGGAACTTATCTATTTCGGATGATAAAAAAAACACTTTGAGAGCGGTATGCGAGATTTCCGATGCGGAATCTGCGAGACTCCTAGAGGATCTTTTTGAAACCAGTCATGCTGGACGAAATAACGATCAGAAAGCTCTATGGGAAATCGAGCCGCGCTACAAAATTAAAAGTGGGCTTTCCTACTTGCTATATTCGCTAACCCTTTCAGCCGTTATCCTTTTAGTAGTTTTCTTTATAATCCGGTCCATGTTTTATTACATTATTTTAGGTCGGTTTTTCCCTAAATGATTCCTGTGACCAAATTGGGACTAAACGACTTCAAACTTCATCCGTTCCAAAAATCTTTATCGAAACAATCGAAAACCAGAAAAGCTTGATTTATCAAGTGACTTCGCGCATCATGTTGCCGTTCGGGGAGTTGTGGAAATCGAATCCTAAGAATCCATTACTCCCCAGTATTTATACTGGGAATTCATGAGAGGTTCGGATGATTCAGCATCGTTTTCTCCGCATTATGCTGCTGGGGCTTCCTCTTTTGCCGATGACCGGATGTTCGACTCCGCCGGCGCCGGATGCCGGATTTATCGACGGCACCCAAACGGCTCAGCGCGCCGATTTCCCTTTTCAAAGAGCCTGGGCCAAAGAAGGCGTCGACTGGAAACAATTCACCGGGATCTATATCGCTCCGGTGGACATCTCGCATGCCCTGAAGTCCGGAAGCTGGAAAGCCGTGGAACGCTACGGGAAGGCCCAGGGGGATCTGCAGAAGGAAGCGGATTATATGCAGAGGGCGTTTGTCCGGGCGTTTCTGGAGGACCCCAACAAGCGCTTTAAGGTCGTGGATACCCCGTCCCAAGGCGATCTGGTTCTGGAAATGGCCCTCGTGGAACTGGTGCCGAACAGCCCCTCCCTGAAGGCGGCTTCCTACGCGCCGGTGGTCGGGATTGCCTTCACGGTCATCAATGCGGCGGACTCCGACAGCGTTGCTTTCGAGGCCCGGATCGTCGACGGCGGAACCGGCGAAATCATCGTGACGGCGGCCGACCGGCGCAAGGCCAAAATGAGCCTTGTGAACGTTCAGGATTTTACTTGGTATGGCCATGCCGATACCATCATCAAGGATTGGGCCAAGGAATTTGTCAAGATCACCAACCGCCAGCCCGGCGAAATCGTCAAGAAGTCGTCAGGCTTCCAGCTGAAGCCCTGGTGATTTCCTGCTTTCGTCCATACGGGGGATTATGGAACGGTCTCATTTCGAGCGTATAAAACGCAAAAAACTTCTCGTCGGCCGCGGGTTTCAACTGCGGCATATGGCCTATGTCTTGCTCGCTATGGCGATTGCCGGGGCTGCGGTGAGCGCCGCGTTTTATTTTGGGATACGGGAGGGAGTACACAATGCCCTTGGGAGCGCGCAGGTCCGGACGGATTTGGCCGCCTCGCTGGAAGATCCTGACCGGACGGCGGTCGAAGAGGGGGAGGATCCGGATCTGATCGGTCTTCGGCGCTCGGAGCAGTTGAGCCGGGCCAAGCAGTCCGTGGCCGGGGAAATTTTCGCTCAGACGAACCGGAAACTTATCCCGGGAGTTCTCGGCCTTGTTTTTCTGGCCGTCTGGCTTTCCGTTTACCTCACTCACCGCATTGCCGGGCCCCTTTACCGGATCTCCAAGGACCTTCACCATGTGATCCAGGGAGATTTGAGGACCCGCGTGGCCCTCAGAAAAAATGACGAGGGGCAGACGCTGGCCGAATCCGTCAATAACGCGATTGCCGCGTTCGATATTTCGGTGATTCTCCTCAAGCGCATCATGCGGCGCTATGAGTCCGACCCTGAGAGGATGATCACCCAGCTTCATTTGGAAATTTCCAAGTTCAAAACCAGCTCGGAATAATCGGCTCCCTTGAATGCCTCGCAAGTCCTCGCCGTTCAAACCTGGTATCGGGAATATGTCGCGCGCTTTCAAATCGGCGGCCGGCTTCCCTCCCGGTCTTTGATCAAGCATGAACACTGCCTGCGCGTTTCCCGGGAGTCTTCAGAATTGTCCCGCGACCTGGGCTGGAGCGGCGAAGCGGTTTTGACGGCCGAGATTTTAGGGCTTCTGCATGATGTGGGGCGATTTTCACAACTTGCCGAATACGGAACGTTTGTGGACCGGGACAGCGTGGATCACGCCCAGCGCGGCCTTGAGGTTTTGGAGGAAGAAAAAGTCATGGAGGTGCTGTTTGCGCAGGACCGGGAGGTCCTTGCCGAGGGAATCCGCTGGCATAATAAAAAAGCGGTTCCCGGATCCCTTCCCGCGGAGGCCGCCCGGTTTGTCAGGCTTGTCCGGGATGCCGATAAACTCGACGGCTTCCGGATCTTATCGGCTGCCCTGGCCGATCCTGCGGATCCGCTTTACCGGGAGATTTTTTGCGGTAAAACCCTTCAGGGCAAGGCCGACCCTGGATTGGTGGAGCAGATTCTTCGAGGGCAGATGATTTCCTATGCCGATACGCACTGCCTTGCCGACTATCTGCTGCTCCAGATCGGATGGATTTTCGATATCCATTATGATGTTTCCATGCGCCGGGTGCTCGAGCGGGGGATCCCGGAAAACTTTCCCGCCTATCTGCCCGGAGATAAGGGGATGGAGGCGGCCGCGCGGGCCGCCGCGGATTTCCGGGACAGGTTCCTGAAGCGGGACTCAATAAAATCCGGCAAAGGATCGATAATCTGATTGAGAAAGCGTCTGGTACCAATTGAAATTGTAAAAACCAATTTCAATTGTCACGGCGGACTAGAAGGGAAAATGGACAAAGCCGACATTCTGCAGCATTCCAAAATTCTGATCCTCGACGACGAGATCGGCATCGCCATGGCCATTGAGGACATCCTCAAGGATAGCGGGTATCAGATGATCCGTGCCATTACCGATTCCCGCCAGGCGCTGGACGTTTTTCGCGAATTTCAGCCGGATCTGCTGATCCTGGACATCAAAATGCCGCACCTGAACGGATTCGAGGTGCTCGAACAACTCAAGCCTGTCCGCAAAGACTCTTTTGTGCCGGTCCTGATTCTCACCGCCGAAACGGATGAGGGCGTATGCACGCGGGCCTTGTCGGCGGGGGCGACCGATTTTCTGTCCAAGCCCATGAAGATCACCGAAGCGCTGGTGCGCATCCAGAACCTCCTCGAAGTCCGGAGGCTCAACGTGGAATTAGCCAGCCGGCGCAATCTCCTCGAAGACAAAGTCGAGGACCGGACCGAACAGCTGCGGCGTGCGATCCAGGAAATCAACGTCATGCACGAGCAGGTCAAAAAGGCCTACATTGAAACGATCTACCGGCTGACGCAGGCCACCGAATACAAGGACGCCGAAACCGCCCACCACGTGCGGCGTCTGAGCCACTATGCCCTTTTGCTCGGCAAAGAGGCCGGGCTGAACGAGTCGGCGGCGGAGCTCCTTCTCTACGCGAGCCCCATGCACGATATCGGAAAGATCGGCATCCCCGACAGCATCCTCTTCAAGACGGACCCGCTCACCGAAGCCGAATGGGAGATCATGAAAAGCCATACGACGATCGGCTACAACATCCTCAAAGATTCCGAAGCTCCCGTGCTGAAGCTGGGGGCCGCGATCGCCTTGTCGCATCACGAGCGCTGGGACGGGTCCGGCTATCCCCAGGGTTTGAAGGGCGAGGAAGCCTCGCTCGAGGCTAGGATCCTGGCGCTCGTGGATGTCTATGACGCGCTTCGCAGTAAGCGGTACTATAAGCCGTCTTTTGATCATGCGCGGGCCTGCAAAATTATGCTTGAAGGGGACAACCGGGTCCAGCCCGAGCATTTTGATCCCAACCTCTTGAGCATTTTCGGCCGCTTAAACGCCGAATTCGAAAGAATCTACGAAGAAAACAATCATGACTAGGCAACCGACACGGACGGGGAGGTCGCGGACATGAAGAAATGGCTGGGGGGGATCGTTCTAATGCTTGGGCTCATGCCGGCGCTTGCGCAGGCGGCCAGCCCGTGGACGGAAGAAAAAACCTATTCGGACAAGGTCGCGGGGAAACTTCAGTTCGGTTTGACCAATCTGATGCTGGGCTGGACCGCCGTGATCGCGGAATCTGAGCAGGCCGCGGATGAAAAGAAGAACGTTGTCGCAGCCGCCGGGAAGGGGCTGGTGTATTTTGTCGCCGATACGGTCGGAGGGGTCCTCCACACGGTGACGGCGCCGATTCCTCAAATCGACATTCCTCTGCCCGAAAACGGGGTATCGACTTAGCCTGTTTCGAGAGCCGTTTTCTCTCCGATTTTTTCTGTTTGCCCCTTGCATTTTCCGGAAGGGGTGGTTATATTTCAATTAGATGAAGAAGGTGAGGCCTCAAAAAGGCAAGACCTCGCAGACGACATGACGCCTTCGGATTTCCGCCAAGCGCGGACCGGTAAGGCGAACCGGATCACCGGCGAAACGATCTGCGGCGTTTTGCCTTTGTTTTTTTCTGCAAAAAGCTGCCAGGGAACCGTGATCATCCGTTGACCCCCGTTGAAATTGTGCTAAAATACGGCCCTTGCGCGGGGCTCATACGGAAATTTAAGATTCAGGGAGGAACGAAGTTATCATGATTTTTCAGGGAAGATTACTGATGATCGGCTGCGGTTCGGTGGCGCAGTGCGCCGTGCCGCTTGTGCTCAAAATGATCGACATGCCGGCGGACCACATCACGATTCTCGATTTCGTCGACCAGAGGGGCCGTGTCCGGGAAGCCCTCGACCGGGGCGTCCGGTACGTTCAGGAGAAAATCACGGTCCAGAACTACGAGGTCCTCCTCGCGAAGTATGTCGGGGCGGGGGACATGATCATTGATTTGGCCTGGAACATCGAGACGATTTCCCTGCTGGAGTGGTGCCGGAAGCATCAGGTGCTCTACGTCAACACGTCGATCGAGGAATGGGACCCGTACCGGGACACCCAGCGCAACGACCCGACGAAATACACGCTTTATATGCGCCATATGGAGCTGCGCAAGCGGTTCGCCAAATGGGGCGACAACCAGGGGACGACCGCCGTGGTCGATCACGGCGCCAATCCCGGTCTCGTGTCGCACTTCACCAAGTACGCGCTCCTCGAGATTGCACGAAAGATACTCGGCGAAAAGCCCGGCGATCCGCGCTGCCCCGAAATCCAAAAATATCTCGGCGAGAAAAACTTTCCGAAGCTCGCCCAGCTTGCCGGAGTAAAGGTGATTCATGTCAGCGAGCGCGACTCGCAGATCACCGATCAGCCTAAGCGCATGAATGAATTCGTGAATACCTGGTCGATCGAGGGATTTTTTGAGGAAGGGGTCGCCCCTGCCGAGCTCGGCTGGGGAACCCACGAGCGCTATGCCCCGGCGAGCGCCTATTTCCACCGGACCGGCCCCCAAAATCAGATTTGTCTTGGGACGCTCGGCATGAAGACCTGGGTCCGCTCCTGGGTCCCGAGCGGAGAAATCACGGGCATGGTGATCCGCCACGGCGAAGCGTTCAGCATTTCCGACCGGCTGACCGTCTGGGAAGGACAGAAGGCGGTTTACCGGCCGACTGTTCATTATGCCTACTGCCCCTCGGACTCGGCGGTCAACTCGCTGCACGAGCTGGAAATGCGGCAGTTTCACATGCAGGAAAAGCAGCGGATCCTCGCCGACGAAATCATCGACGGGAAAGACGAGCTCGGAGTCCTGCTCATGGGACACGATTTCAACGCGTGGTGGTGCGGGAGCCTCTTGGACATCCATCACGCGCGGGAACTTGTGCCGCACCAGCAGGCGACCACCCTGCAGGTTGCCGTCTCCGTGGTGTCGGCGGCCCGCTGGATGATCGAGAACCCCCGCCGCGGGGTGTGTTTGCCCGACGACATCGATCACGAATTCGTCCTGAAGCTTTCGATTCCTTTCATCGAGCCCTTTGTGTCGATGCCCGTCGATTGGACCCCGCTCAAGAATCTGAACACCCAGTTTACCAAATTCGATCTGCATCGCCCGAAAGACGAAGACGTTTGGCAATTTGTGACTTTTCTGACCGATTCGTGGGAGAAACAAGCAGCCTATGCCGTCGACCAGCCCAAAACTGTCGAAGTCTAAAACGGACCCGAACGGGGTCGAAAATCTCATCCGGACCATGCTCAAAAGGCACGCGACGCCATTTATGCTGATCCGCCGGAGTGTCCTCGAGCGCCAGTACCAGCGCTTTTGTAAAGCCCTGCCGGAAGTGACTCCGTATTACGCGATCAAGGCGAACCCTCATCCTCTGGTCGTCAAAACCTTTGTCGAACTCGGGGCGAGTTTCGACGTGGCCAGCGCGTGGGAAATGGCGCATGTCCTGCGCCTCGGGGCCTCGCCGGGGAAGATCATTTTCGCCAACACCATCAAGTCGGTGGACGACATCGTCGCGGCCCGCAAGCGGCGCGTCCGGCTCATGACGTTTGACAACGAGCCGGAGCTTTACAAACTCTCCGAGCACTTTCCCGGGGCCCGCGTGATCCTCCGGATCAAAGTGGAGAATCAGGGAAGCGTGGTCAATCTGTCGCTCAAGTTCGGCGCTGATCCCGAACATGCGGTTCCGATGCTCCGCAAGGCAAAGGCCCTCGGGCTCGTGCCGGCGGGCCTGAGCTTTCACGTGGGGTCGCAGTCCAAGAACGTCGAAAATTATCTTCAGGCGGTCGAGATTTCGGCCAACCTTTTCCGGGAAGCCGAAGAGAACGGCCTCGACCTCAAGATCCTTGATATCGGCGGCGGCTTTCCGATCGAGCACTTCGACGATGAAATCGGGATCAATTTCGAGCGCATGGCCGTCCAGATCCGCAAGCAGCTCAAAACCCTCTTCCGCCGGAACGTCCAGTTTATCGCCGAGCCCGGACGCTTTCTCGTCGGTCCCGCGGGTGTTTTGGTGACGCAGGTCATCGGGAGGACGTTCCGGAACAACAAGAATTATTACTACGTCAATGACGGGGTCTATCAGGATTTTTCAGGCATGATTTTCGACCACTGCAAATACGAATTCAAGACTCTTCGGCGCGGGCACAAATTCCTGAGCGCGCTTGCCGGGCCGACCTGCGACTCGCTCGACACGCTCGCGTTAGACGCCGAAATCCCGGAGCTCTATGTCAACGACGTGGTTTATGTGAAGAACATCGGGGCCTACTCCTGCGCGAGCGCCGTGCCGAACTTCAACGGGTTTCCTCCCGCCAAGATCATCCTCGCTTAACCGCAGAAGCAGGGGCCATTTCCCACAGGTACAGGCCTTTTAATTGTCTTCAGTATTAGGCCTGTACCTGTGGGAAATGGCCCCATTGCCTGTTCTGCTTTTCGAAGCGGTCAATCGCATCGGCTTCCCGCAAAGTCAGACTGATATCATCAAGTCCGTTGACGAGCCGGTTCTTGAGGGCGGGATGGACGTCGAAGGAAAAGCGAAGAGGCTCCGCCCCAAGGAAGGTCAGGGTCTGAAGCGGAAGATCGACTGTCGCGCGCAGTCCGGGCGTGCGGCCGCAGGCTGCGAAGATCTTTTCGACTTCCGGCTCCGGCAGCTCGATCGTCAAAAGGCCGTTTTTCCCGCAGTTGTTGCGGAAAATATCCGCAAACCCCGGGAGCCGGTGCGCCCCATGCTCTCGCCAGGGGGCGACGATGGCCCGAAAGCCGTACTGCTGGACGGCCCAGACCGCGTGTTCGCGGCTCGAACCGCAGCCAAAATTATCGCGGGTTACGAGAATGCTCGCCCCGCGGACTTGGGGCCGGTTGAGCGGAAAGTCAGGATTCTCCCGGCCGTCCGCCAGATACCGCCAGTCATAAAAGAGATACTGTCCGAATCCCGTGCGCCCGATCAGCTTCAAAAACTGTTTGGCGATGATCTGATCGGTATCGACGTTCGCGGTGTCGAGCGTTGCCACGATCCCCGTGTGAGTGGTAAAAGGTTCCATCGTGAAGCGGCTCCTCTAAAAAGGTTTTCGGATATCGGTGAAGCGGCCCGTCACGGCGGCCGCCGCGGCCATTTCGGGACTCACCAGGTGGGTCCTGCCGCCTTTGCCCTGGCGCCCCTCGAAATTCCGGTTCGAGGTGGAGGCGCAGCGCTCTCCCGGTGCGAGCTGGTCCGGGTTCATCGCCAGGCACATGCTGCATCCTGATTCCCGCCACTCGCAGCCTGCCGCGCGGAAGATCCGGTCCAGGCCCTCGGTCTCGGCGATTTTTTTGACCCTCTGGGACCCCGGGACGACAAGAACCCGTACGCCGGGCGCGATTTTTCGGCCCTTGAGAATCGCGGCGGACTGCCGGAGGTCCTCGATTCTTCCATTCGTGCAGCTGCCGATAAAGACAATATCGATTTTGATGTCGGTGATCAAAGTGCCGGGCCGAAGGCCCATGTAAGCGAGCGCCTGCTCGACGTCTTTGCGGCTGTAGCCGGGGACTTCATCGGGCTGGGGGACCCTTCCCGAGACGTCGGTGACCATTCCGGGGCTTGTTCCCCAAGTGACCTGGGGGGCGATCGATGCCGCATCGATGACGATTTCACGGTCGAAGGAGGCGTCCGGGTCGGAAGGCAGCGTTTTCCAATAGGCCACGGCCTTTTCAAACTCCGCGCCCCGCGGAGCGTAAGGACGGTTGTCTCCGGCAAGGAATTCAAAAGTCGTTTCGTCGGGAGCGATCAATCCTGCGCGCGCGCCCGCCTCGATGGTCATGTTGCAGACGGTCATGCGCGCTTCCATGGACAGCGCCCGGACGGCGCTTCCGCAGTATTCGAGGACATAGCCGGTTCCGCCGCCGGTTCCGATCGTGCCGATCAGCTTGAGGATCAAATCCTTCGCGCTGACCGGAGCTTTGGGGATACCCCGGAACTCCACCCTGAAAGTCTTGGGTTTACTCTGGCTCAGGCATTGGGTGGCCATCACGTGCTCGACTTCAGAGGTCCCGATGCCGAAGGCCAGTGCTCCGAAAGCGCCGTGAGTGGCGGTATGGGAATCTCCGCAGACGATGGTGGTGCCCGGCAGGGTCAGCCCGAGCTCGGGCCCGATAATGTGGACGACTCCCTGGTCTTCGCTTTGCAAATCAAAGAGCGTCACGCCGAAATCCCGGCAATTCTTTGTCAGGGCGTCTATTTGGGCCTTTGAGACCGGATCCTTGATGTCGAACCGGTTGTCGGTCGGGATGTTGTGGTCCATCGTCGCAAAAGTCAGACCGGGCTGGCGGATGCGCCGTCCGCTCAAACGCAGGCCTTCGAATGCCTGGGCGCTTGTCACTTCATGGACGAGGTGACGGTCGATGTAAAGAAGCGCGACGCCGTCCTCGAGTTCGGTGACGAGATGCTTATCCCAAATTTTTTGGAACAGTGTTTTACCCATTTTTTGAGCTCCTTGCGGGGGAATGAGTCCGAGAACCGAAGCTTGATTCTAACATAGGATAGGACGACCGTCACCTTGGTTCTTTGAAGCTTGCCGGGGAAATTGGCGGTTAAGATTCGCGGGAGACATTACGTTAATAGAAAGGGTTCGTGGTGGGCTCCGGGGGGTGACGGGGTCTCGAACAGGGAGGGTGTGTGCTGTGGACATGACCAAGGAGATCGAGCGGTTAAGGACGAGATGCCGGAAGCTCGAGCGGCAGATCAAGAAGGCCGAGGGCGTTGTGCGAAACATCGCCAAAGGGCTGATCGTCGTCAATGACTCCGGCGAGATCCTTTTCCTCAACCCCGCCGCTGAAAAGATCCTGGGGGGCAAGGCCAAACAACTCGTCGGAAAATCCATTCGTCACATCAGGGGCGCGCATGGGGTGACCCTGGTGGACGAAAACGGAGACGAGGAGTGCTGCCCGGCAGGGAGTGGGCACGACCCTAAAGCGGGCGAGCTCCTCAAGGACAGCTCCGCCGTGATTGAAAGCAATTCCGGCGAGATCCGGGGGATGGTTTCCGTCATGATGGGCTCGACCCAGGTGCGACAGGCCGACGAAGACAAGACCGAGTTTGTCGCCAACGTTTCTCATGAATTTCGCACTCCGTTGATTTGTATCCAGAAAGCGCTGATGGCCGTCAGGGAGGATACGCAGCATTTGACGGAGGCGCAGCAGGGCAACTTCGAGGTTGCCCTGCGAAATGCGAAGCGGCTCGAGAAAATGGTCAATGACCTTTTGGACGTCTCGAACATCGCGTCCGGAAGGATGACGCTCCGGCCGGAGATCTTTTCGGTCCAATCGATGGTGCGCGGGGTCTGCAATACCTTTTCGGCCTGGGCGCGTGACAAACACATCGAGCTGATCGAGGCCCTGCCGTCGGAAACTCTTGCTGTGGAGGCTGATCAGGAACGGCTGGCCCAGGCCCTTGCCCACCTCATCTCGAACGCCATCAAATGGACGGAGTCCGGAGGCAGGGTGTCGATCGAAGTCCGGATGAACGATGAAAAAACGGCGCGTGAACCGGGCCATGCGGGGAGGGTCGAAATCGGCGTCAGGGACACGGGGCCGGGGCTCTCGGAGGACGACAGAAAAAAACTTTCCGGGAAGTTCAGCCGGACAAGCGCCTCCGCGGCCGTCGGCGAAAAAAGTCCGGGTCTCGGCCTTACGCTGGCCAAGGAGATCGTCGAGTTGCATCACGGCGTCATGGTGGTCGAAAGCCAATTGGGAAAGGGAAGCTATTTTTGTTTTCTGGTTCCCTTGCGCCCTCCGGGCACGGCAGCGCTTCCTCCTTCCGCTAAAATATAATCAAAATATAACTTGCTTGAAAACGCGCCCCAAAAACGGCAATATGATGCTTTAACCCTGGCGGGGAATTTTCCCGCGAGGGTCCGTTCATCTCTGCGAAGGGGAGGCTCGTCCGATGAGTGAAACGTACGTTTTTTGGCCGCGAACGCGTGTCATGGTCGATCTGATTTTGTGTCTGGCCGTGGTGCTTTTGTTTGCCTCCATGTTCAGTTTTTTTCCAGTCGAGCGGATTCTTCTTTTTGGAGGCATTGCATCGGTCCTGTTTTCCGTTTTCTGGTTCGCCTGGATCCGGCCGGTTTACAAGGTCGTGATTTCGGACGGGAAAATTACCGGCCCTTCGCCGTCGGGGCGCCGGATCTCTTTCCCCTTGAGGAAGATGGATCACCGGAAGATCCTGCTGAGGACCCGCAAGCAGAAACTGATCGGCTACCGCGACCTTTATTCCCTGGACGGGATGAAGATCCGGTTGGTGCACCGTTTTCTCGGGAAAGCCGCTCTTTGCGACATCTTGGAAATCGTCGAAAAATATCCTTTTCGCGAAACTGCCGGAGGAGTTTCTTGAGTAATCTCCGGCCGTTCGAGGAACTCAAAAGGCTTTACCGGAAGTCCTTTTTGATCGGCTGTGCCTCGGTAGGAACCGTTCCGCTGCTGTCTGTCGCCGCGCTTTGGCTCCACAAGGCCTACTGCGCAGAACCCGCCGGCGGGGCGTTTACGGGCGCCGCCCGGGTCGTTCTCATGATCTTTTCGTTGGGCGAACTCATCGCCGTTCCCATGATTCAACGGATGTTTCTAAAGCCCGCGCAGATCAAGGGGGCGGTCTATCACCACGATCATCTTTGGCCCGGCTACAACCGGTCTCTTTTCCGGACGTCTATCCTCACTTACGCGATTTGCGAGATGCCGGTAGTCTTCGGATTATTTTTGTATCTATTGACGCGACAGTTGGGAGATTATTTTCTTTTTGCCTCGATTGCCGTCGTCGCTTACACTCTTTATTTTCCGCGCTATGAACAGTGGGAATACGAACTCCGAAAAATGAATTGAGTGACCCATCCATGAACAAAAAACGAGATGTCCAAGAGCGGCGGCGGTTTACGCGGGTTCAGGTGACCGTGGAGGCGGAAGTTCTCGGGGGGAAGACCTTGAGAATCAGGGCGGCGGCCACGGAGTTGAGCATGCGCGGTTTTTTTCTCCGGACAAACAGGAAACTGCGCCTGGGAACCCCATGCGCGTTCCGGCTTCTTCTCGGGAATCCCGCGATGCGCCCCGTCATTCACGTGACCGGAAAAATCATCCGTGCCCGCCGGGGCGGATTCGGGGTCGAGTTGACCGATATCGATCTGAATTCCTTTGATCATTTGAGCGGTCTCGTCCTCACGCGCTCTCTGGATCCTGCGAAGCTTGAATCGGAGATCCGGAAAACTCCTCTGCGGGGCAGTTAGACACCCGGCGGCGGTTCTTTTTTCTACTCCTCCAGGGCTGTACGACTCTCACCGACGTTCCTCCTTGAGGATTATCTGAGAGCCTGCTTGACCGATGTCGACGACAAATAGAAGATAGCCTAGACGGCAAGAGTTGCCGATAAAGTATCTAGCCATTTTTGCCCCAAATTTGATAAAATGACTCAAGTCATTCCTGGGATAGGAGATAAACATGAAGGGCATCCGGTTTCACAAGATGGTGGCGTCCGGAAACGACTTCGTGGTGGTCGATAATCGCCGGCGGATCGTCCGGAACCCCGTGGCTTTTACCCGCGCTGTTTGTGCCGCTCACACCGGTGCTGCCGCCGATGGTGTTCTCCTGGTCGAGCCGTCCCGTAAGACCGCCTTCAAAATGAGGATCTACAATTCCGACGGCTCTCAGGCCGAAGCCTGCGGAAACGGTTTTCGGTGTATTGCCCGTTATGGAAAAGAAATCTTGGGGTTGCCGGCGCGGTTTCGTTTTGAGTCTTTGAGCGGCACCATCGAGGCGAACGTGACCGGCTCGACGGTGCGCGTCCAACTCGTGGAGCCTTCCGATTACCGGGTCCGAAGGGAACTGGTGGTGTTTGGACACCGGCTCCATTACTCTTTTATCAACACCGGAGTTCCCCACGCGGTGATTTTTGTCGCGGGTCTCGAAAAGATCGACGTGGATCATTTGGGGCGGGCCATCCGCCGCCATGAGTCTTTTCAGCCGAAGGGGACGAACGTCAATTTTGTCGAGGTCAAGGGCCGCAGCCGCATCGAGGTCCGGACCTATGAGCGCGGCGTCGAGGCGGAGACGCTCGCGTGCGGAACGGGATCGACCGCATCCGCGGTCGTGAGCGCGTTGTCGGGCTATGCCCGGCCGCCGGTCGAAGTCAAAACTCGCGGCGGGGAAATTCTAACGATCGATTTCAAAATCCGGGGCCGGAAGATTTCAGGCGTTACGCTGGAAGGGAAGGCACGGTTTGTCTACGAAGGGGTCTTGAGCGATGAAATCCAATAAAATCCGTTTTGAAGGTTCCATGGTGGCGTTGGTCACGCCTTTTCGCAACGGCAAGGTCGACGAAAAGGCGCTCCTCAAACTCATCGACATGCATCTGAAAGCCGGTACCGACGTTCTCGTGCCCTGCGGAACGACCGGGGAATCGGCGACAATGTCCCACGAAGAGCATCGCCGTGTCATGTCCCTGGTGGTGGAGTACGTCGGCGGCCGCGTGCCGGTCGTCTGCGGCGCCGGTTCCAACAACACCGCCGAGGCGGTTGGCCTTGTCATGCACGCGAAGAAAATCAAGGCGGACGGAGTCCTGGTTGTGACGCCCTACTACAACAAGCCGACGCAGGAAGGCCTCTACCGCCATTATGAATTTTTAGCGTCGAAATCCGGCATGCCCATCATCCTCTACAACGTTCCGGGACGGACAGGCGTGTGGCTCCAGCCGCCGACGGTAGCGCGCCTGGCCAAGATCCCGGAGATTGTCGCGATCAAGGAGGCGAGCGGGAGCCTCGAGCAGGTGGACCAGATCCTGAATCTTTGCGACCTGACCGTCCTTTCGGGGGATGACGCCTTGACTCTGCCGATGATGAGCCTGGGGGCTCGCGGGGTGATTTCCGTGACGGCAAATATCGTGCCCGGGCTGGTTCGTGAGATGGTTCATCTGGCTCTCGACGGGCATTGGGACCGGGCCCGAGTGGTCCACCGTAAACTCCACACGATCTCGAAAGTTCTTTTCATCGAGACCAATCCTATTCCCGTCAAAACGGCGCTCGGGCTGATGGGAAGAATCAGCCCTGAGCTTCGCCTGCCTCTTTGCGCGATGAGCCCGGAAAACCGGAAGAAACTCGCGCAGGCGCTCAAAGCTCTGGAGGTGATCCCATGATCCGTCTCGCGGTGGCCGGGGCGGCCGGACGCATGGGCCGGGCGATTTTGGGACTTGCCAAAAAGGACCCGGCCTTTCGGATTGCCGGAGGATTGGAACAGGACGGGCATTCCGCCCTGGGAACAGACATCGGTTTTTTGATCGGCGGAGAACCCCTCGGAGCGTCGATTGGCCGCGATCCGGAAACCGTTTTGGAGGATGCGGATGTTCTCATCGATTTCACGCATCCTTCGACGCTTCCGGCCCATCTGAAGGCCGCCGTCGCGGCGAAGGTTGGCTATGTTCTCGGGACGACGGGTCTTGGGGCTGTCGAGATGCGCCTTCTCAAGGCGGCCGCCCGGAAAATTTCGATCGTCCAGTCTCCGAATATGAGCGTCGGTGTGAACCTTCTTTTCAAGCTTGCCGAAATGACGAGCCGGACGCTGGGGGAGGATTACGATATCGAAATCGCCGAAATTCATCATCGCATGAAAAAAGACGCGCCAAGCGGGACCGCCATGAAGCTGCTCGAAATCATGGCCGAGGCCCGGAAGAAGAATCTTCGCAAAGACGCCGTTTACGGGCGTGAAGGCGAGACGGGCGCAAGGCCCAAGGGACAGCTGGGGGTCCTCGCCCTTCGCGGCGGCGACGTCGTGGGGGATCACACCGTTTATTTTTTGGGGGACGCCGAGAGGATCGAGCTTTCCCATCGAGCGTCGTCGCGCAACGCCTTTGCACAAGGGGCGCTTGTTGCGGCGAAATTTGTTGCGAAAAGAAAAAGCGGTCTCTATAATATGGCGCAAGTCCTTGGAATTGAATGACCTAAGGTTTTTTCTTGACCGCTTATTTCATAGGTTTAGGAACTGTTCGCGGGGATCCATGGTGCGACTCAAGATAAGCGTATTGGCAGTTCTTGCCGCCGTGTCTTGCCTGAGGCCTGCTTTTTGCCAGGATGAAATTTCAGTGAGGTCGACCGCTCCCATCGCTGTGGAAGCCCCCGCAACGCTTTCCAAAACCCCGCCTGAGAATTTTTTTGCAAAGCAATTTTATATTCCTCCCGAAGAACGCCTGAAAAACGGCATCATGGACATCCGGGGCCTCGCTTTCATCGAGAAGGTCGATCTTGCAACTCAAACGAACCTGGCCGTTGTGACGGATTTTTCGAACGGCGCGCTCCGCAGCCGCGGCATTCCAAAGATCAAGACCGCCGATGCGATGCGCACTTGGATCGACGAGAACCTCAAGACGGCGCGCTATCAGGGGGTCGAGATCAAGCGCCTTTCGGTGGCGGATAGGATGGGCCAAGCCAAAAATATTTACTGGGTCGGACACAAAACCTTTCCCTCGGTCGAGGCCGCCAAGGCGGCCATTGACTCGGTCAAAGCCCAGGCCGTGGCCCAGGGCGGCGGGTTCGAGCAAATGGTGGAGCAGGCCCAGACCTATGTCGAGACGGCCGAGGGCGGTGTGCCGGTCGAGATCAAGACACAGGCCCAATATGAACGCGAAGAGCAGATTGCTCTCAAGATGCTCGATCAGCTTCATATCGGCACGGATCTTTTCGGGCCCCTCCAGGGAGTTCCTTCCGGCGAGCCGATCACCTGGCAGTCCTTCGGTGAGACTTCTTGGCGCGAATCCAACCTGACCAAAAAGGACTACAACGCCCAGGTGTTTTATTGGACCAACCGGCTCGTCTTCAAAGGCATCCGTGCGCCGCTCAACACGATTGACGCGTTTGTCGAAGAGACGACGACCCTCGAATCGGTCGGCCCCGACTACAAAAGCTATCTCAAATTTTACGGAGGCTTGGAATGGCGTCCTCTGGCGCGAAGCCCCTTTCTGAATAATTTTCGTCCGTGGAGCATGCCGCTTCTCGACTGGGCCAAGAACATCCGGCTGTTCGTCATGTACGGCAACCGCAAGGCTGCCAAAGGGGAGATCGAAGGAAGCCCTGACCACAACATGGTCTGGGGCGCCCAGGTTTTCTACGAATGGGGGATCGATCTTCCGGGGGCGGGAGAAGGCGGCCCCGACAGTTTTCCCGACTACCTCCGGGATTTCACCTGGGGCGAATATTACGGCGACTATCACTGGGAAACGACCAACTTCAGCTCCGAGAAATGCTTCAACGCCTTCATCGCCAATTCTTCCGTGACGCTGGGGATCCGGCTCCCCGGGCTTCCGCTTCCGCAAAATCCGATCAACAACGAATTCGTTCTCATGCCGTACATGCGTTTCGAACACGTCAACAACTCTGAATTTTCGTTCGACTACCAGAACCGCTACTTCGTCGCGACCGGCGTGCGCTGGATGCCTTTCCGGACGTACGCCTTCAAGGAAAACGAGTGGCTCGCCAAAACGAAAATTTTCGTCGAGTGGGTCGGCGTCGGCGGGGTCTTCAACGCCAAACAAAACGGAGACAGTTCCTACACCGGCCCGATTCAGCACGATCTTCGGGTCGGTCTCAACTTCTCGAGCCGGCGGTATTAATGGACTGCGTGGTTTTGGGGTGATATGAAACAAGTCCGTTTTGCAAAATTAGTTTTCGCCGCCGGGGTTGCTATTCTGTTTGCCCTCGCCTTGACTCCGCGTGCCTTCGCCAATGTCCTCGGGAATCCGAGCTTCGAAAGCGAGCTTGGCAGCTCGCTCGACAAGACTTGGGATAGTACCAACGGAGCGACCCTCGCCACACAGGCCAGCCAGCCGGCTTTCGGCGCGCCTCCCGACGGAAAGAACACCTTACAGCTTGGGCCCGGGCAATATACCTTTCAAATTTATGACAACGACAGCATCAAGGAGGGGGACTTTGTCACGTTTTCCGCGCTGGCCAAGTCCTCGTTCGTCGCCGCGGGAACCGCCGCCCGGTTGAAGGTCGAATTCAAAAAGAAATTAGAAGACGGATCGGATGCGGCGATTTCTCAGCTGATCAGCGCCAATATCACTCAGGCCAGCGCGCCTTGGTTCGGCGCTTCGTTCCAGCGGTTCACCGTCGAGGGCGTCGCGCCTCCTGGCACGAGTCGGGTCGTGTTTACGGTCGATACGGTGACTGCAGGCGGCGCCGCCGGCACCATCGCTTTAATCGATCTTGCCAACGGCGAAGTCAACCCGGTCAAGGATTTTACCGTGACGGCCTCGCGCAATCAGGTTCGCATCGGCGAGCCGATCGCCGTTCACGCAGTTTTTCAAAACGGAGCGGCCACGCCTTTCACCGGCACGGAACTTGTTGCGGGCATTCCAAAGGGATTCAGTTACGTCCGCAATTCGATCCGGGTCAACGGCGAGAAAAAAGAATACCGGGACGGCTCGCTCATCCTCAGCATGGGCACGATCGCTCCGGGGGCAGTCGTCCCCGTGGATTTTATGCTGATTCCCACGTCCGGAGTGACGCCCGGGAAATACTACGACTTCAGTTTCTTCGTTCGCGATGGAACCGGCACGACGATTTCCGCCACGAGTAATTTTCAAGTCAGGGTGATCGCCGACGCGGTCTTCGACGAGGGGACTATCCTCGGGAAAGTGTTCAACGACACCAACCAAAACGGTGTGCAGGACGAGTGCGAGAAGGGCGTGCCCTACGCGATGCTTGCGACCGAGTACGGCGTGACGGTGGTGACCGACAAAGACGGTAAATATCATATTCCCGCAGTGCCTCCCGGGCGCCACGTCGTCAAAATCGACGGGCACGGACTTCCGCCGGGAACCCAGTTTGTCACCGAAGAGGCCTATCTGGTCAAAACCACTCCCGGGATGTTGAATAAGGCGAATTTTGCCATTCTTCTTCCGCCCGATACCATGCCTGAGGCTTTTAAAGACGATCTGGTCGTCAACGTCTCACAGGGGATGGATACTTCGCGCCCGAACCTTGACGTCAAGATGGATCAGGAGGTCTTAAGGACCGGCCTCGAGATGCTCGAGAAGCAGCCGGTATTTCATTTTCAGATCAATTATCCGGACATGCTCAAAAACTGGTTTATCGAAGTCCGCGACGACTTGGGCCAACTCGTGTGGGCGGGGTTCGGAGTCGGCGCGCCGCCGGCCGAGGTCATGTGGAACGGGAAAACCGACAGCGGTTTTATCATCAAACCCGGTGTTTATTCCTACCAGTTTAAGGTCCAGGATAACAAGGGCCGGGAAGACTGGGGCCCGCTCCATTTTTTTAAAGTGATTTCGAAGCTGAAATCCGGATCCCAGGAGCTCTCCGACATCGCGTTTCCCGAGGTCGGCGATTTCAACCTTTTCAAGGACGGAAAAAGGAGTATCCCTCTGGTGGCGAAGCCGACGGTGCGCGTCCAGGGAAAGACCAAGCCGCAAAACAAGCTCACCGTGAACGGCTACCCGGTGGAAGTCCATCCCGAGACGGGCGACTTTAAAACCGAAATGTACGTTCAGCCGGGAGACAAGGAATTTCTCGTCGAATCGACGAACCCCGAGGGCGAAACGCTCACCTACCGGAAAACGATCACCGTCAAGGACAGCACCTTTTTTATGGTCGGCCTGGGCGAAGAACAGCTGGGCTACAACTTCAAGGGCAACGGGGAAACCGTCGGCGGCGAGGACACGCTCAAGAAGGCCTTTTACGAAAACGGCCGGCTTTCTTATTATTTTCGCGGCAAGCTCAAGGGTAAGTTCCTCGTCAAGTCCCGGTATGACACGAGCGGCACCGATACCCGGGACGCGCTTTTTACGAACCTGGACCCCGAACGGTATTATCCGGTCTACGGCGACGCATCGACCATCAGCTATGAAGGCCAGGACACCCAGGACAAAATGTTCGTTCTCGTGGAGATGGATAAATCGTTCGCCAAATGGGGCAGCTTCAAGACGGAGTTCAACGACACGGAGCTCGCCAGCTACAACCGCACGCTTTCGGGTCTCAAAATCGACTATAGCACGGTCGGATCAACCGCGTACGGCGATCCGAAGCGAGGCTTCAAACTTTTTTATACAAAGGCCCGGCAGCGCGCGGCCCATAACGAGTTTCTTGCGACGGGCGGATCGCTTTATTATCTGCGCAACCGGCTCCTCATCGAGGGGAGCGAAAAGATCCGGGTGGAGGTGCGTGACCAGGTCCAGAACATGGCCGTTCAGAGCACGGACCTCGTCGAAGGCCAGGATTACTCGATCAATTACGAGCAGGGCCGGATCATGCTGTCGCGACCGCTTTCGTCAGTGACCTCCTCCGACACTCTTTCCTCGATCAGCCCTCTTGGCGGCAACGCGGTCTACCTGGTGGTCGACTACGAGTATGACGCGGGCTACGGCGTGATTGAAAATAAAAACCGGGGAGTCCGGGGGTACGCTCACATGGGCGACCACGTCCGGATGGGCGCCACGGCCGTCGAGGAAACCCGCCCGGAGGGGGATTACGAGCTGAGGGGCGTGGATTTGACTTCGAAGTGGGGGCGCAATACGAAAGTGTCGCTTGAATACGCGGAGGCGGCCAACAAGCAGATGAACCAGAATCTATCCTACAACGGGGGGTTGAGTTTTGCGGATGTTCAGCCGATCCGCGGCCAGCATACCGAGCCTCATGAGAGGGCCTATCTGATCAAGGGGGAGAGCAAGCCCTTGAAGAACCTTGAAACTTCCGGATACCTTCAGAAAGTCAACGGGGGGTTCTCCAATGACCATATCCGGAGCCAGGAAGGAACGAACAAGTACGGCCTTGCGGCCCGTTATAAATTCACCGATTCCTTTTACGCCCGTTACCGCTTTGACAAATACGATTTGGCCCATGACTTGAGGCCGCCCGAGAGCAACGGCGTTTATACGCCCTATATCGTGGACCAAACCCACACGGCCCAGCTAATCTATGACGACAAAACCTATCTCGGTCAGCTCGAATACCAGCATCGCAAGCCGAAATATCCCATGCCCGAGGCGTATCTCCCGACGCTGGATACCGAATACGAAACGGGCGACATTGTTGCCGGAAAGCTCGGCTATCGCCTCAACGACCGCCTGCTTCCGTATGTGCGGGCTCAGGCGACGATCGACCGCAAGAGCTACTACGCGGGCGGGGGTCTCGAGTACCGGCTGCTCAACAATCTGTTCGCCTATGTTGAGGAGTTGTTCGGCAATCTCGGCGACGCGACCCTGTTCGGCCTCGAACGCGTCGGCCGCGACGGCTCGCGCAGTTACGCCAATCTCAAGATGAACGACGGCGGCATCGGCCCCAAGGCCCTGACGACGACGATCGGCGGCTCGATCCCTTTTACGGACAAGTCGCGCCTTTATTCGGAAAAGGAGCACTCGTCCTATAACAGCGAAGACGGCTATGCGGACATCCTCGGCTATCAGGGCAGGATGAACGACCACTGGGATTACGACTTTAAGCTCGAAAGGCGTCAGCTGAAAGCTTCGACGACGCGCTGGTATGCCGAAACCGCCAAGTTGAACTACGCGCGGGCGAGAACGTTCAACACCTATTCCGGGGCTCTTGCGTATGCTGACGGCGACAAACTTCGCGCCCGCACGATGCTCGAACTTCGCCGGGATTATGACGGCCCCAGCCTGTGGCAGATCGTGACCCGCGAGTATCTCGATTATAAATTCAATCAGGACCTCAGCTATCTGGCCAAGCTCGACTATGGTATTTCCCGTTTCAACGGGGATTTTGCGTTCGGCAACAGCACCGGAAGCTATAACTACTCCGAGGGCACTCCCGCGGATTTCATGGAGTTCAGCAATGGCTTTGCCTACCGCCCCGTCGATTGCGACAAGTTGAACGGCTTGGCCCGTTACACCTATACCCGGAATCTCGGCAACGATCTTCAGTATTACTACACCGATGTCACGAATAGTTTCAGCCCCCGCGAGTCGGCCCATATTTTCGCAACCGACATCGCCTATGACTGGAACCGTTATTTCGGGACCGTGGAAAAATTCGGATATAAAATCGCTTCTCTCGAGACAAGCTGGATGGATGAAGCGGTTTTGCACACGATCCTCGTCGGCCACCGCTTCAATTTCCACGTGACCCGGAAATGGGACATGATTCTCGAGTACCGCGCATTGTTTCAGAACTCCGCGGCCGACAACTTCAAGACCGGCCCCTTGGTCGAAGTGGACCGCGAATTTTTTGATTACGTAAGGCTCGGACTGGGGTATAATTTTACTCACTTCGACGACGACTTGCGCAAAAGCGCGAGCTATGATGCCCACGGCCCGTATGTCCGTATGACGGGGAAGTTTTAAAGCAGGAAAGGAACACGATGAAAACTCTCGCGACTTTTTTGGCCGTTTGCAGTCTTACCTTTCTGCCCTTTTCCGGATGCGCCTCCCGCCAGGTGGTCCCGGTCCATGATCAGGTCCTGACCTATGACCTGGCGATGGACCTTACGTATCTGAGGGCGATCGAGGCGATCGAACAGGTCCCCGACTGGGTGCCCGATATGACCGACAAGGAAAAAGGGCAGATGCGAGCGCGCAACACCAATTACAGCCGTTTTGACGATTCGGACCAGAGGGTGGTCATGATTCAGCTGACCCGGATTGATCGCAACAAGACTTCCGTGCGCCTTGCTCCGGAGTCCCAGCGCGTCGTCGGCGGAGACATTTTGCTGGCCGCGATCGACCGGTCGCTCAGCCAGGAAGTCGTTCGCCGGAACTCATAGTCTTCATAACCTCCCCCCCCTTTTTTTGACCGGACTCATTCCTGCGCCGGAGGAGCTCATGCATGGATGCGATTCACCTGCGGGGCGTCAAGACCCACAACCTGAAAAATCTCGAACTGGTGCTCAAACACCGGAAGCTTTACGCTGTCACCGGCGTCTCGGGCTCCGGCAAATCGTCGCTTGCCTTTGACACCCTCTACGCCGAGGGCCAGCGGCGGTTCGTGGAGTCGCTTTCCGCTTATGCCCGCCAATTTCTCGAGCGTATGGAGAAACCCGATATCGAATCGGCCTCCGGCCTCCCCCCGGCGATCGCGATTGAGGCCAAAAACGTCATCTCGAATGCCCGCTCCACCGTTGGCACCCAGACTGAAATCAACGACTATCTGCGCGTGCTTTTCAGCCGGGTTGCCAAGACTTTTTGCCCGGATTGCGGCCGCGAGGTGGTCCATTATGCGCCCGATACGGCGGCCGAGCGCCTACTGAAGGACTATCCGGGCCGCCAGGCGGTCGTGGGTTTCGAGGCGGCCTTTGAAGACAAGGCCAAGACACGCGCGGCCGACGTGGCGGAGCTCCTCGAGAAGCAAGGATTTTCGGAATTCTTTTGCGGAGGGGTGTTCCTGGGGGCCGGTGACGTTGCCCGAAAGCGTGGCGTTCGGAGTCCTCTCATGGTTTGCGTCGACCGGCTCAAGCTGGACGGACGAAACCGCAAGCGGCTCACCGATTCCCTGGAGACGGCTTTTCGCTACGGCCGGGGCGAGGCCGTCACGGCTTTCGAGTCATCCTCCGGCGGCAAGGGGCCGCGCTTTTCGGAGCACCTCCGCTGCGCTTCCTGCGCCAGGACCTTCCGCGATCCCGTCCCGAACCTTTTTTCTTTCAACAGCCCGCTCGGGGCCTGCCCCGAATGCCAGGGCTTCGGGCGCATCATTACCTTGGATTGGGATCTCGTGGTGCCGGATCCCAAGAGAAGCCTTGCCGGCGGGGCCATCGAACCGTGGACCAAGCCGAGCGCGGCATGGGAAGCGCGCAAGCTCACCTCTTTTTGCCGCCGCCGGAAGATCTCCATGGAAACGCCGTGGCGGGACTTGAGCGAGGAGGAACGGCGCATGATTCTGGAAGGGCCCCGGGATCCGGACGGGGATTACTTCAGCGTCCGCGATTTTTTCGAGTACCTCGAAAAAAAGACTTACAAAATGCACGTGCGTATTTTTTTGAGCAAATACCGGAAATTCGTTCCCTGCCATGCTTGTCATGAGACCCGTTTGAAGCCGGAGGCCCTTTACGTCCGCTGGGCGGGGAAGACCATTCACGATTACCAAAAGGCGAGCCTCACCGAATTGGCCGCGCTCCTCGACGGAGCGGAGCTTTCGGCGCCTGAGAGGGCGCGGTGCGAGCCGGTGTATTTGGAGATCAAGCGGCGTGTGCGTTTCTTAAACGAAGTCGGGCTCGGGTATCTGAGCCTTTCGCGGCTTTCGAGGACGCTCTCCGGGGGCGAGGTGCAGAGAATTCACCTGGCGACTTCGCTCGGTTCGGCGCTCGTCGATACGCTCTACGTCCTGGACGAACCGAGCGTCGGTCTCCATGAGCGGGACAACCGCCTGCTCATCCGGTTGCTCCGGGAGCTCAGGGATTTGGGAAACACGGTCGTGGTCGTGGAGCATGACCGCACACTGATCGAGGCGGCCGACGAGGTGATCGATCTCGGGCCCGGAGGCGGCCGAGGGGGCGGAGAAATTCTCTTCCAGGGGGAGGTGGCGGCCCTGAAAAAATGCGGCCGCTCTCTGACCGGTCAATACCTCTCCGGGAAGCTGCAGATCGAGCGAAGGCGGGAGGCCGGGCATATTCAGGAAGCCCCGGAGCGGTGGATCCGGATCCGCGGCGCCTGCGCAAATAATCTCAAAAACATCGACGTCGATCTTCCTCTCGGGCGGCTCGCGGTCATTACCGGCGTTTCGGGGTCCGGGAAAAGCACGCTGCTCTACGATATCCTGTACAGCCGCTACCTGAAATTTTCCGGCCGGCCGGTTCAGGATCCCGGCGCGGTGCGCGCCGTCGAAGGGCTCGAGGCGGTGGACGAAATGGTCCTGGTCGACCAATCGGCGATCGCTCGTACGCCCAGATCCAATGCGGTCACGTACCTCAAGGCCTTTGAGGATATCCGGAGCCTTTTTGCCGCGACGGCGAGCGCGAAGCGCGAGGGGCTGACGGCGGGGCATTTTTCCTTTAACGTGGACGGGGGGCGATGCGAGGTTTGCAAGGGCGACGGGCGCTTGAAGGTCGAGATGCATTTTCTTGCCGATGTCTTCGTTCCCTGCGAGGCCTGCCGGGGGCGCCGGTTCAAACCGGAAATCCTGGAAGTCAAATACCGGGGCAAAAATATCGACGACGTCCTTGCCCTGACGGCTGACGAGGCTTGGGAATTTTTCGAAGAGTCTCCCAAGCTGCGCTCCAAGCTCGAATGGCTCCGGAAAGTCGGACTCGGCTACTTGTGCCTCGGGCAGTCTGCGACGACCTTCTCGGGAGGGGAGGCCCAGCGGCTCAAACTCGCTTGCGAAATGGCGGAAAAAAGGGGGCGGAGCGTCCTTTACCTCTTTGATGAGCCGACGACGGGCCTGCACCAGCATGAGATCGGCTATCTGATGAGGGCCCTCGACGAGCTTTTGGCCCAGGGGCATTCGGCGGCGGTCATCGAGCACAACATGGAGGTGATCCGCTCGGCCGATTATGTGATTGATCTGGGCCCTGAAGGAGGGGAAGGGGGAGGGCGCGTGGTGTATCAGGGGCCGATCGAGGGGATCACGAAGGTGAAAGAATCGTATACCGGGCAATTTCTGTTACGGCGTTGGTCGCTTACATAGCGGCTGCAAGGCCGCTGATGTGATTATGAGTACGCGCATTTTTTGATTTATTTTGATGAGACGTGTATGCTTTACATAGCCTGAAGGCGTGAATGCCGAGGCGGTATCCTGCGTCTTACTCGCCATACGGCAGGAGGAGAAAGCGGTGCAGAAAAGCTTCTTTTTGATGGTGGTCGGTGTTGTCGCCGTGGGATTTCTCAATATGGGCGTCATCCGCAAAAAGGACGACCATGTTGCGTTTGCCCAGACCGACCCCATTTTATATGAGAAAAAGATGGAAGAGCTCAAAGACGGCGAAAAGGGTCCGTCCATGCCGGTGATGACCCTTTATGCCAAAAGCGATTTTCTGACCAAATCGCCCGTCCGTGATGAAGCCGGGCAAGCGCCGTCAGCGCCCGAAGGAGAAGAAGCGCCGTTGGAAGAAGGCCTTCCCGAGGATCTCGGCCCTGCTGCCGAAGAGGGGGCCGGCGACGAGTACTGGTGGGTTGAAGAGGACGGCAAGGAACAAAAGGAACAAGAAGAGGTTAAGGAATCCCCCCCCTTGGACGATCAACAAAACTGACCTTCCGCGGGTCTATTGACAGCCATTTTGATTTCGATGTATAGTAAAGATTCGTTATCAACCCAGAAGGGGAGAACTTTATGAATTATTACCGGCGTCTCAAGATGATGTTTTTGAATCACCGCACCAAGATCCTTATCACCCTCGGGTTCTTGATCCTGATTATTCTTTCGGTTTACGGCCTGATGTCCCTTGAAAGCTACTACCGGAACATCACCCTGGCCCAGATGCCGATTTCGATCCTGCTCGTGATCGTCAACAGCCTTGTTTTTGTCTACATGTACGCCATGGTCCTGAAGAGCGGCTTCACGAAAATCGACAAGAAGGCCGTCAATGCCAATGAGGTCAACGTCCGGTTTTCCGACGTCGTCGGCATCGACGAGGCCAAGGAAGAATGCTGGGAGGTCGTCAATCTGATCAGGGACCATGCCCGCTTGAAAAGGATCGGCGGGAAAATCCTGAGAGGAATCCTCATGGTCGGGCCCCCGGGATGCGGCAAGACATACCTGGCCAAGGCGATCGCGACGGAAGCCGGTATGCCCTTTTTGTCCATGGCGGCCAGTGAATTCAACGAAGTGTTCGTCGGCGTCGGCTCGAGCCGCGTACGCGCCCTTTTCAAGAAAGCCCAAAGCCTGGCGTACGGCTTCGGCGGATGCATCATCTTCATCGACGAGCTCGACGCGCTCGGACACCGCCGGGTCTTTAATCAGTTCGGCGGCGCCGAAACGAATAACACGCAAAACCAGCTCCTCGTCGAAATGGACGGAGTCTCGAGTGCCGCGCATAATATCATCATCATCGGTGCCACGAACGCGGGTGAGGAAGTCCTCGATCCGGCGCTCCTTCGCCCGGGCCGGTTTGACCGCAAAGTTTATATCAACAAGCCGGGGCTCGAGGGCAGGGAAGCGCTTTTCAAATACTATCTGGGCAAGGTGAAGCACGAGGCCGCGGTCGATTGCGCGCGGCTTGCGCGCAAGGCGGTCGACAAGACGCCGGCAGAAATCGAAAATATCGTCAAGGAATCCGCGCTGATCGCGACCCGTAACAAGAAAGAGGCGATCACGCTTAAAGACATTTCGGAAGCCATCGAGCGCATCGAGCTCGGCATGAAGCAGAAGATGACCATCAATGTCCGTGAGCGCGAAATGACGGCCTATCACGAAACGGGGCACCTGATGGTGACTTATCTCCTCCACCCGAGAGACGACGTCTTCAAGGCTTCGATCATTCCCCGAAAGTCTTCGCTCGGGGTGGTCCATCCGACTTCGATCGAAGAATGGCACAGCCAGGATAAGGAATCTCTCCTGGCGGAAATCAAGGAAAGCCTGGCCGGTTATGTGGCCGAGAAGCTCAAATTCAAGACCACGACCACCGGCGTGACCTCTGACTTTAAAAAAGCCATGCATTATGCGCACATGATGGTTTGGGTGCTGGGGATGGGGGAGTCCGGTTATATGGGCGACTATATGATGTATCAGGGAGAGCTCGCCGGATTGCTTTCCGAAGACATCAAGCTGAAGCTCAATCAGGATGTCGACAAGATCATCAAGCAATGTACTCGCGAAGTGGATGAACTTTTGCGTAAAGAGAACCCGCTGTTCGAGCGTTTTGCCAAGGAGCTTTTGGCGAAAAACGAGCTGGATTACGACGAGATCGAGGCGATCTTTACGGAGTTCGGCAAGGCCAATCCCCGGCGCTTTCAGGCCTACCAACCCAAGGACGGGCCCGCGGCATCCGCATCCGGAGACCTTCCCGCCGGTCCGAAATGAAGCTTTCGCAAGTGTGGGGCCGCCGGCTTGCGTGGGCGTGCCTTCTGATTTTTGCGGCCGGATGCGGCGAAAGTTATCCCGGCGACAAGCTCAAGGAATCCATCCAGGCCATTTGCGAAAAAGAGTACGGCGTCCATGACATCGAGATCGAGGTCGCCGGCCAGACGATCGGCGTTTACCTCCCGATGGAGAAGCTGTTCAATCTCGACTTCAAGGATATCCTGGCGAAAGGCCAGATCTCGAGCCTCGACAAACTCTTTGAGCCTTCTCCCGAAGCGTTCGACAAAATCGAAAACGTCCTGTTTTCCATTTCCCGGGTCCTGCTGAGCACTGACCGGAAAATCCGGTTCTACATGATGCAGGCCACCGATATCGAAAAAACGGGCCAGCAGCTTGTGATCAAGGGCAATGTCGACGACATCCGCCGCGTCCGAATATGGGATATCTCGCGCGGGGAATACCGCCGCCGTGTCGTGAGCGAATGGAGCTACAACCGCCCCTCGGTCTGGCACCGTCCGGTCCGGAAGTTTTTCCGCGACCTGGAGGTGCTGGCGGTCGAGGACATCCGTAAAAAATATTTCGAGACGGAAGTTTCCGATGAAGTGATCCAAAACCTCTTTCTGAAGCGGCTGCTGACGAAGGGGGAGGCTGCGGGGAAAACCCTTTGGCAGTTTACGGAGCTCAAAAGCCTTCCGCTCTATAAAAATGAAATCGTCGTGACGGCCAAAGTCCGGCCCGTCCCCGCCGGACTCCGGGGAGATCAAAAAATGAAGGCACAAGAAGAGGCCCCGGAACTGCGGTACCTCCTCCTGGTGGCGGTTCAGGACCGCAAGCCCCGGCTTGTGCGCGTGGTTCCTTTCCAGTATCTTGACGAGAACGGCCAGATCCGGGATGTGAAGCTGCCTTCGGAGCTGCGTTTCGACGACAAAAACATCCAGTGGGAGCAGGAATTCAAGGTTCAGGAGATCCAATACGGAGAGTTTCTTGCCGAGCAGCTGACCCGGCGGGTGCAAAATCTCCTGGCCGACGACGAGCGGATCCGCAATACCTTCGACGAGCTCAAGCTTCTTTTCCGATACGTTCGTGAAGACGGCCCCCCGTTTTTTTCCGTGGAGGCGCAGATTCTGGCGAAGCAGCGCAAGGAGGGCGAACCGCCGGCCCTCGAGAACGACGAGGACCTGCTTTATGGGGTGGACATTGCTCTTCGAGAATTTACCCAGGTGATCCGCAGCTACGGATTCGAAGACTATGTGTCGCTTGTCCTGAACTTTGGGGACGACTCCGGTGCGTGGACGTTTGACCGGGACAGCCTGGAACTTTTCCGGACAAAAAAAAGCACGCTCGGCAAACTTTTGGCTCAAGCCCCCTCTGCTTGAGGCTTCCCGGGTTTTCTGCTATCATACCGCAATGCAGCCCTTATCGAGCCGTCAACAAACCATTCTAAACCGCGTGGTCGATCTCTATATCGAAAACGGCCAGCCGGTCGGATCCCAGGCGATTACCGTCCTTTTTCAGGAGCTCTACCGGGATTCTTATTGTTCCGCGACGGTCCGCAACGCAATGGGCTGTCTGGAAGAGCAGGGGTATCTGACTCATCCCCATACCTCTGCCGGAAGGGTCCCGACCGATTTAGGCTACCGCTACTATGTCGAACACGGCCTGAGGCGCGAGGATTTGCCTGGTGATTTTCCGAAAAAATTGTCGGAGACGCTGCGGCGCGTGGCAAGGGAAAGGGAATCTGTCGCCGAGCAGGCCTCTCAAGCGCTGTCCGACTACGCCCAGGAGACCTGCGTGCTTGTCATGCCGGCATCTTCGCGGGGCAGAGGCGGCCGTGGCGCGCACAGCGCCCTGCGCCTGGTGGTGAGCGGGGCGAGCCGGATGATGGACAAGCCCGAATTCAGCCGCGTCGAAAAAGTCCGGGAGCTTTTCAGAACTTTTGAGGAAAAATCTGCGATGATCGATTGGCTGACACGGCCCGAGACCCATTCTCGAAAGGCCGCCGTGACGATCGGACAAGAAAACAAGCCCCAGGCCTTCGGTGATTGCGCGGTCGTTTCGGCCCGGTATTCGCTCGGGTCCGAGGGGTCGGGCGTGGTCGCGGTCATTGGGTCCCGGCGGATGCGTTACGCTCGCACAATTCCCGTGGTGGAGAGCACCCGGGACGTCATCGAAGACGTGCTGCTTGAAGACGGAGAGAAGACATGACCAAAAAAGATCATGCCCATGGCGCCAAAAGGGACGGTCCAGGCGAAAAAGAAGAGTGCCCGGAGGGCGATTGCAAGGCGGAGCCTTCTGAGGCGGCCGCGGAGCAGGTGACGCTGAGCGCCGGGGATTACGAGTCCCTGCGCGACAAAGTGGCGGAGGCCGAAGCGCTCAAGGAGCAGCTCTTGAGGTCCGCTGCAGACTTCGACAATGCCAAGAAGCGGCTTTCCAAAGAGCGCGAAGAATTCGTGAAGTTCGGCCAGGAAAACCTTATCCGGGGGATGCTGCCGGTCCTCGACAATTTTCACCGCGTGCTTGACCATGCCGGCGAGGATTCGGGGGAAAAGAATCTCAAGAGTCTTGTGACGGGCGTTCAAAGGATTTTCAAGCAAATGCAGGACGGCTTGCAGTCCCAGGGCCTCCGGAAAATCGATGCGGCCGGCCAAAAGTTCGATCCCCACCGCCACGAGGCGGTCGGCTATGTCCACGAGGAAGGGGAAGAAGACGTCGTGGTCGACGAGCTCGAAGCCGGCTACGAACTCCACGGGCGCCTCTTGCGCCCCGCGAAGGTTCGTGTCCGAATGCATCCTCCCAGTGACGGGCCGTCCGGCGCGCAGAGCGGCGAGAAACAGGACGAAATCACCTAACCGGACAGGCTCCAACGAAAGAGTCCGCACATAAGGAACCACCGATGACACGGCAGAAGCGCGATTACTATGAAGTGTTGGGCGTGGCCCGCAACGCGGGAGCGGAAGAGGTCAAGAAGGCCTACCGGAAACTTGCCCTTCAGCACCACCCCGACCGGAACCCCGACGACAAAGCGGCCGAAGAGAAATTCAAGGAAGCGGCTGAGGCGTATGCCATCTTGAGCGATAGCGAAAAGCGTGCCCAGTACGACCAGTTTGGCCACTCGCTCGGGGGCAGGGGGTTCCAGGGCTTTCAGGGATTTGAAGACAGTTTCAGCGCGTTCGGAGATATCTTCGGGGACCTCTTCGAAGATTTTTTCGGCGGCTCCGGCCGCAGGGGCGGCCGCTCGCGCGCGCGCCAGGGCTCTCATCTGGAAACGACGGCCGAGATCACTCTGGAAGACGTGCTCAAAGGAATCGAGGTCCCCGTTGAGATCGAGCGCCGGGAGCTTTGCGGCGAATGCGGGGGATCGCGGGCCGAACCGGGCTCCAAAAAAATTTCATGCCGTGATTGCGGCGGGCACGGCGAGGTCCGGGTGTCTCAGGGTTTTTTTACGATGCGACGGACTTGTCCTTCCTGCCGCGGGGAAGGCGAAAGGATCGAAAAACCCTGTCACCATTGCCGTGGCGAGGGGCGCGTCCGTAAAATCCGGAAAATCAACGTGAAGATTCCGCCGGGCATGGAACACGAGGCCAGCCTCCGGCTGACCGGCGAAGGCGAAGCGGGCGAGCAGGGAGGGCCCCGGGGAGACCTCTACGTGCACGTGCTCATCAAGGAACACGCCGTGTTTGAGCGGCGCGGAGCCGACCTGTCCTGCGCGGTCCAGATTCCGTTTACGCTTGCGGCGCTCGGCGGCGGCATTTCGGTTCCGACCCTGGGAGGACAGACGGATTTGAAAATTCCCCCGGGAACCCCGGGCGGCCAGGTGATGAAGATCGCGGGCGAAGGGGTCCCTACCATTACCCGGAACAGCCGGGAGCGCGGAGATTTATGGGTCCAAATTGATATTGATGTGCCGACGAAGCTCGACAAGGAGCAGCGAAGTCTCCTCGAGGCTTTCGCCAAGCTGAGGGGCGAAAAAATTCAGGTCAAAAAGAAAGGATTTTTCGATCGAATTAAAGAATCTATATAAACGGACCCGGGGCTCTTTCGGGGCCTGGGCACTTTTTTGGGCGGTTTCCGGGATGCTCATCACCGGATACGTTCTTCCGGACTACACGGTGAATTCGAATGTGGTCCGTTTGGGTGATTTTGTCCTGCACTTTGGCCCGTTTACCGTGATGTTTCTGGCGGCCGCCTGGGCTTTTCATGGACCCGCCGTAAGGACCTGGCGGCTTCGTGAGCATCACGCGGCCTTGGTCTACGGCCTGTTTCTTGCGACTCTGACCGAAAACCTCCAGTGGATCGTGCCGGGCCGCGCCTGCGCCTTCGACGATTGGACGGCCGATCTGGCCGGGACGGCGCTCGGGTGGTTTCTGTGGAGCCTAGCGTCCGGAAAGTTGACCAGGAAGAAAGGAAAAACATGACGCATTTCGATTTCATTTGCCGGGTGACCTACGGGGATACCGACCGGATGGGGATCAGCTATTATGCCAACTACCTTAAGTGGTTTGAATCCGCGAGGACCGAGTATTTTAGGGCCCTCGGCTTCCCTTACGTTGAGTGCGAAAAGAGGGGACTCTTCCTGCCCGTGATCGAGGCCCACGTCAAATACCACGCTCCGTCGACCTATGACGACCTCCTGATTGTGCGCACGAGTGTGGCGCAGCTGCGAAAAAGCTCGATTCGTTTCGAGTACCAGGTCATCAACAAGGCCACGCACCGTCAGTTGGTGACCGGATACACCGTCCTGGCTTTCGTCGATAAGAGCTTTCAGCTGACGTATGTCCCCGAAGAAATCGAAAAGGCGGTCAAGTGCCACAAGCTCCTCGAAAAATAGTTTTTGGAGCCGATTTTCTTCCATATTTCTTTTGACCCCCCTACTTTTCCGTGTTACAGTAAACTCCTGTGAAAGCCTTGCCGGATAAGGGCTGCAGCGTGAACCGCTTTTCTTACTTTCTGGACACATAATCTCAAAATGACGCAAAAGAAAATCCGGGTTTCGATTTTGGGCGACGGAGGGTTCGGCACGGCGCTGGCGGTCGTCCAGGCGCGCAAGCAAAACGAGGTCATGCTCTGGTCGGCCTTCCCCGAATACGCGAAGGTTCTCCGGGCGACCCGGGAGAACCCGAAGTTCCTTCCCGGAGTTCCTCTGCCGGAAAAAGAGATCGCGGTGACTTCCGACCTCACGGAGGCTCTTGGTTTCGGCGATTTCCTCGTCTTCGCGATCCCTTCGCAGTACCTTCGCAACATCCTCCACAAGATCCGGGAGAGCGGGCCCGTGCGCCAGCGGATTGTTACGGTGGCCAAGGGCATCGAAAAGAAAACGCTCCTGAGGCCCTCGGAAATCATCCGGGCGGTTTTACCGGACGCTCCTCCGGTGGTGGTGCTTTCGGGTCCCTCGCACGCCGCTGAAGTCGCGAGAAATCTTCCGACGCTGATGGTCGCTGCGGCCCAAGACGAGCGTGACGCCGCCAAGGTCCAGGAGGCCTTTTCGGATCCTCACTTTCGCATTTACATCCAGAATGACCCCGTGGGAGTAGAACTTGGGGGCGCTTTGAAAAACGTTCTCGCCATCGCCGTTGGGATATGCGAGGGCATGAAACTCGGAGACAACGCCAAGGCGGGCCTGATCTCACGAGCCCTCGTCGAAATGACGCGGTTCGGGATTCATCTCGGGGCGAATCCGAATACGTTTTTCGGGCTTTCGGGCCTCGGGGATCTCGTGACGACCTGCTTTTCCCCTTATGGGAGGAACCTGAAGGTCGGGCGGGAGCTGGGGCAGGGCCGCAAGATCGCGGAAATTACCCGGGCGATGGAGATGGTCGCTGAAGGCGTGGACACCGCGGTGAGCGTCCACGAGCTGGCCCAAAAATTCAACGTTTCGATCCCGATCATGAACGAAGTCTATCAGATTCTTGTTTTCGACAAGCCGGTCCGTCAGGCTGTTTCGGACCTCCTTGAAAGGCACGCGCATCAGGAGCTCAGGCATTTTTAGTTTTGATCAGAGTCCACAAAAGAAAGGGGGTGACAAAATGAATAAATCGGATTTGGCAAATGAAATCGCGAAGAGGACAAAGCTTTCCAAAGCAAAATCGTGGGAGACTTTGAATGCGACTTTTGATTCCATCAAGGGTGCCCTGAAAAAGGGTCAGAAGGTTTCCTTGATCGGTTTTGGGAGTTTCATGGTCCGTCAGCGCAAGGCCCGCATGGGACGCAACCCGAAAACTGGAGAAACCATCCAGATTAAGGCGCGCAAGGTTCCTGCTTTTTCGGCCGGTTCTGAGCTGAAGAAGAGCTTGGTGAAGTAAGCTTGACCGGGGAGGGGACAGGCAGTCTTTCGAGACTGCCTGTCCTTTCCACCGTTTTCTTAAGGGAGCTGTCATGAAAGTTCGCGTCGAAAAAGATTCGCTTGGGACCAAAGCCGTTCCGGCCAATGCCTATTACGGCATCGAGACCCTGCGGGCAGTCGAGAATTTTCCCATCTCGGGGATTCGTTTTCATTCTTCTTTTGTCTGGGCGCTCGCGGTCATTAAAAAGTCTGCCGCCCGCGCCAATCATGCACTCGGGCGCCTCGACGGCCGCAGGGCCCGAGCGATTATGCGCTCGGCCGGGGAAGTTGCGACCGGCCAATGGGGTTCTCATTTTGTGACCGACGTTTTGCAGTCGGGGGCGGGCGTTTCCGCCCACATGAACGCCAACGAGGTCATTGCCAACCGGGCCCTCGAGATCCTCGGGAAAAAGCGCGGGGATTACGAGGCGCTTCATTCCCATGACCATGTGAATATGGGGCAGTCCACCAACGACGTCGTGCCGACGGCGATACGGCTTGCGGCCCTCAAGGCCCTCGGCCTTTTTATGGCTTCGTCCGTCGCGCTCGAAAAGGCTTTGCGTCAAAAATCGATCCGGTTCAAGTCCGTGATCAAGGCGGGGCGAACGCACCTCCAGGACGCAGCTCCCGTGACGCTGGGCCAGGAGTTTGGCGGGTGGGCGCGTCAGCTCGAGAAGGGCCGCCAACGCATCGGCAAGCTCGCTGAGAGCCTCCTCGAACTCGGGATCGGCGGCTCGGCCGTCGGGACCGGCCTGAATACGACCCTGTCCTACCGAAAAAAAGTGATTGCGGCGCTGCGCGCCGAAACCGGATTTCCGGTCCGGAGCGCGAAGAATCTTTTTGAAGTCATGCAGTCCGACGCCGATTTTGCCGCCGTCTCGGGAGGCTTGAGGGATTATGCCCTTTCGGTGATCCAGATTTCAAACGACCTAAGGCTTTTGAGTTCCGGCCCCAACACCGGACTCGCCGAAATCGTGTTGCCTGCGCGCCAGCCCGGTTCGTCGATTATGCCCGGGAAAATCAATCCGGTGATGCCTGAGGCCGCCGCTCAGACCGGCTTTCAGGTCCTCGGAAACGATGCCGCGGTGGCCTATGCGGTCCAGGCCGGACAGCTGGAGCTCAACGTGATGCGGCCCGTCATTGCCCACAATCTGCTTGAGTCGATCGAAATCCTTACCAATCTTACCCGGGTCCTCCGGACCCATTGCATCGAGGGCATTACGGCCAACGCGCATCGATGCCGTCAATATGCAGAAGAAAGTTACGGCATTGCGGCGGCGCTCAATCCCCATATTGGCTATACGAAGGCCGCCGAATGCGTCAAGGAATCTGTCCGGTCCGGACAGCCTTTGCGCCGCGTCGTCCTCGCAAAAAAACTTTTAAGTGCGGCTGCGCTCTCCGGGATTCTCGCTCCCGAGAATCTCACCCGTCCGAAAGCGAGATAATCCGTATGAACGCTCCAAAACGTCGCAAAGATGTCCGTAATATTGCCATTGTCGCCCACGTCGACCACGGCAAAACGACCTTGGTCGACGCCCTTCTGCGCCAAAGCGGGGCCTATGAATTCAAAGAGGGCGAAGAGACCGTGATGGACTCCAACCCGATCGAGCGGGAGCGGGGCATCACCATTTTTTCAAAGAACGCCTCCTTTCTTTATAAGAACACGCTTTTCAATATCGTCGATACGCCCGGGCACGCCGACTTCGGAAGCGAGGTGGAGCGGATCCTGAAGATGGTCGACGGGGTTCTCCTCCTCGTCGATGCCTTTGACGGGCCGATGCCCCAGACCAAGTTCGTGCTGCGCAAGTCGCTCGAGCTGCATCTGAAGCCTATCCTTGTGGTCAACAAAGTCGACCGTCAGGGGGCCCGCCCCCATGAGGTCGTCGACATGACTTTCGATCTTTTCTGCGAGCTCAACGCCACCGACGAGCAGCTCGATTTTCCGATCGTCTACGCCTCGGCCAAGGAGGGATGGGCGGCCCTCGATCCCGACGATGCCCGGCAGGACATGAAGCCTTTGCTCGATACCATCTTGCACCGGGTACTTCCGCCCGTGGCGGACTCGGACCAGCCGTTTCAGATGCTCGTGACCATGCTGGATTACGATTCGTACGTCGGCCGCATGGCCATCGGACGGATTTTTCACGGCAAGGTCCATGTCGGGGACCCCCTGGTGGCCATCAAGCGGGACGGGACCCTCGAGCGCGGAAAGGTGACGAAGATTCTCAAGTACCGCGGACTCAAGAGGATCGAAGCCGATATCGCCGAGGCCGGCGACATCGCCTCGATCACGGGATTTTCGGAAGTCCACGTGGCCGATACCCTTGCCAGCCCGGAAAAACCGGAGGCTATCCCTGCGGTCAAAATCGACGAACCGACCATCTCGATGAATTTTGCCCACAATACCAGCCCTCTGGCCGGGCGCGACGGCGGGCGATTTCTCACGTCGCGGCACATCCGCGAGCGGCTGATGCATGAGGCCATGATGAACGTTGGGATCCGCGTCGAGGAGGCCGAAGGGGAAGACCGTTTCAAAGTCTCGGGAAGGGGAGAGCTTCATCTTTCCATTCTGATCGAAACTATGCGCCGCGAGGGCTACGAGCTCGAGGTCTCCCGGCCGCAGGTGATTTTGAAGGAAGAGGGCGGCGAGAAACTGGAGCCGGTCGAGGAAGTGGTGATCGAGGTCGACCCGGGCTATCAGGGGGTGGTGATCGAGGCCCTCGGCACGCGCAAGGCGGAGATGAGGAAAATGATCACGAGCGCGGTCGGGACCATCCGGATGGAATTTTTGATCCCTTCGCGGGGGTTGCTGGGTTTCAGGGGCGAGCTGCTGATGATGACGCGCGGAACCGGCATCATGTATCAGAATTTTTACGATTATCAGAAATTTAAGGGCGAGATCCCCGAGCGCCAAGAAGGGGTGCAAATTGCCCAGCTTCCGGGCAAGGCCGTCTCGTATGCCCTCTGGGGCCTTCAGGAGCGCGGCGAAATTTTCATCAAGCCCGGAGACGACCTTTATGAAGGCATGATCGTGGGGGTCAACAACAAAGGGCCCGATTTGGTCGTGAACGCGATCCGCGAGAAGAAGCTGACCAACATGCGCGCGGCCGGCTCCGACGAGGCGATCCACCTCATTCCTCCGCGCGAAATGACCCTCGAGTTTGCGCTGGAATTCATCGAGAACGACGAGCTGGTCGAAATTACCCCCAAAAATATCCGGCTGCGCAAGCGCTATCTGACCCACAACGAACGCCAGACCCAGTCCCGCGGAGGCTGGAGCCGCTTCGCCTAAAGACCCCCCCCAGTTTTATGTTTTAAGTAATATATAATATGATATAATTTCATATTATGAAATCCACTTCAGTTAAGGAATGGCCTCTCTCTGAGCGGCCGAGGGAGCGGCTTGCGCGTCACGGGGCCGCCGCTCTTTCGGACGCCGAACTTGTGGCCATTCTTCTTCGAACCGGGATTCCAGGAAAAGATGCCGTCCAACTCGCCCGCGATCTTCTGGCGTTCTTCGGAAGCCTCCGGGGGCTCTTCGGCTCGGGCTTTGAAGACCTGCGAAAGGTTCGAGGACTCGGAGCCGCCCGCGCGTGCGCTCTTGAGGCGGCTGCCGAGATTGCACGCCGCCGGCTCAAAGAAGAGATCCTCGGCCGGCCTGTCATGCGCGACCCCGAGGCCGTTCTCCGCTATCTGGCCGGTACGCTGGCCGACCGTAAAAGGGAAATCTTCACAGTCCTTTTTTTGAACAAGGCCAACCGCGTGCTGGGCGTGCGCGACTTATTCGAGGGGACGGTGGATGAAACCGCCGTTCATCCCCGCGAGATTGTGAAGGCCGCACTCGACTGCTATGCTACGGGAGTTGTGCTTGCCCACAATCATCCGTCGGGGCGGACGGAGCCGAGTCCCGAGGACCGGCAAGTCACGCGGAAAATCCAGGACGCCTGCGCCGCCGTTTCGGTCAAGGTTCTCGACCATATCATCGTGGGCGATCGCCGGTATTTCAGCTTCAGCGAGGAAGGACTGCTCTAGTACGCTGTGACAATTGAAATTGGTTTTTTTGCAATTTCAATTGGTACTTGTACCGCCTTCCCCTAAAATTAAATGCTGGGCGGTACTAGTACGGAAAAGGTATGGGCCCCATCCGGGTTTTACGCTAGTATACCCTCATCGCTTGAAAGGGGGCGCCATGGCCAATACCAACCCGGAATATCTCCACCACTCGCTCAAACACGTTTATTCCCTCAAGCACATGTGGCTTGAAAATGTGTCCGCAGGGCCTGTCAACGTTAGAAACGGCATCCATCCCTTCATTACGATTTCCAGACAAGGCGGCGCGGGCGCCCACACCCTTGCCGAGGCGATCGGACGGGAAATGGAGAAAAGGCACGAGGCCGGGGGGCACGGCGGGATTTTGCACGGCTGGCAGATCTTCGACAACGAGCTGTGCCAGATGCTCCTCGAGGATCCGCATCTGAAAGTTTCGCTCGAATCCCTTTTAAAAGAGGAGTATCTCTCGGAGATCGAAGACATGATCCGCGAGCTCCTCGGCGGCGACAGCCCGCAGTTCACGGTGGCAAAAAAAATGTTTCACTGCATTCGCACGCTCGCGACCGTCGGAAAGGCGATCATCGTCGGCCGCGGGGGCGTGTGCCTGACGCGCGACCTTCCCATGGGCGTCCACATCCGTTTGGTGGCGCCGCTCGACTTCCGAATCAAGCACACCATGGGGCTTCTCAATACCGGCGAACCGGAAGCCCGGAAAATCGTCGAAGAGTGGGACCACCACCGCCTCAAACTCATCAAAGCCCACTTCAATAAGTCGATCGAAGACCCCCTGCTTTTCGACGCGACCTGGAATACGGCGCGCGTTCCGATGGAGATCATGGCTTCCGCGGTGGTGGATATGGTCGAACACAAAATCCGAAGTCATCGAAAACCATGAAATTCGATTTGACCCGCTCCGGTAAAACGGTATAATAGGCGATCGTAACTCAATGGCAATCATCTATTTAAGCAAAGAAGGGAAACGCGAGCGTGCCAAAAGTCGATGTTGGTGAGAATGAGCCGCTGGACAAGGCCTTAAGGCGCCTGAAGAAAAAGATCGAGCGCGAGGGCATCTTGAAGATCCTCAAGATGCGCAAGCACTACGAGAAGCCGAGCGAGAAGAAGCGCCGGCAGATGCGCGCCGCCAAGTCCAAAATGCGCAGGCGCTATTAAAATAACCTTTTCGGGATCCGCATGACGCAGATCCGAAAGCCCCACGTTGCCGGAAGTTTTTATCCCGCCGATCCTTCGGAGCTGCGAGAGTTCTTCGACACGAGTTTTCACTCCGCTCCAAATCCGGTCCGTGCCAAAGCAGTCATCGTGCCGCACGCCGGGTATGTCTATTCCGGCCAAACGGCTGCAAACGTGTTCTCTCGTGTCGAGGTTCCCGCTCAGGTCGTTCTGATAGGACCCAATCACCATGGCATGGGGGCGGAGTTTGCCGTGGATCCCGACGGGATCTGGGAAACGCCCCTCGGACGGGTCGAGATTGCGGCCCCATTGGCGAAACAGCTTCTTGCCCATTCGTCGTCGCTTACCGCTGATTCTCCGGCCCACGCCTTCGAACATTCGCTGGAAGTCATCGTCCCTTTTTTGCAGAAACGTAATCCCTCCGTCCAAATCGTGCCGCTGCTTCTCAACACGCTCAACCTCGCTCGCGTGCGCCGTACGGCCCTCGAATGCGCCCGGGTGATTGCTGAAAGCGGCGGGGACATCCTTTTGGCGGTATCCACTGACATGAGCCATTACGAAAGTGACGAGGCGACGCGCCACAAAGACCCCTTCGCTTTGCGCGCCATTGAAAACCTGGACGCCGAGGCCCTGGCCTGCGCGGTCAAAGACCACAGGATCACCATGTGCGGCTTTGTGCCCGTCTACATGCTTTTGGCGATGCATGAGATCCTTCACTTCGAAAAAGCGACGCTGGTGGATTACCGGACGAGCGCGGACGCGAGCGGCGACTACGAACGGGTGGTGGGCTATGCCGGATTTATCCTCGAATAGCCGGGAGAAATTGCTCGGGGCGGCCCGCGAGGCCATACGAATCCACCTCGAGACCGGCGATCATTATGAGTTCAAGCCCCTGGAGTCCGAACTTCGTCTGAATCGCGGGTGTTTCGTCACCCTGCGAAAGGCCGGAGCGCTGCGCGGCTGCATCGGCACGTTCGACGCGGGCAAGCCCCTGTGCGAAAACATTCCCCGGATGGCGGCGGCCGCGGCGTTTCAAGATACGCGTTTTACGCCGGTGACGAAGCCGGAACTCGAATTCATCCGCATCGAAATCTCCGTCCTCGGACCTCTCGAAAAAATTGCTTCGATGGAAGAAATCGAACTTGGGAAACATGGGATCCTCGTGCGTTCAGGGATGCGAAGCGGTACGTTTCTGCCGGATGTGGCGATCGAGCACAAGATGTCCCGTGAGCAGTTTGTGATGGTTTGCGCGCGCGAAAAGGCGGGGCTCGGGCCCAAGGACCTGATTTCGGCCGAGCTTTTCCGCTACGAAGTCGAAAAATTCTCCGAAGCTTAATCCTGCCCGAGCCGGACACAGGCGCCAAGCGTCCGAGGTGACAGTCACTTTTGCCACTACGCCACTAAAAGTGACAGTCACCTGAACATGTGCGATGATCTCCTGCGAACACTGGAGCGTCAAGCTCCAGGGAGCGTGCCGAAGTCATTGGACTTCGGCCTCGTCTCGGCAAGCGGTGCTGATTGTTTTTCCGGAACCTATCCTTGGCCGCTGTGGTGTGCATTGCCGAGGTTTGGCTGTTTGTATCTGCTACATCCTGTGATCTCCTGATCGTAATTAGCCAGTTGACTCATCATTAAACCTTACCGTGGGCATTTACACCCCATTGCGGGCCCCCCGTCTCTATGGTATGATGCCCCACTTAGCGAGGTCTTTGTCCTATCTATGTCCAATAAAATCGAGGCTCTACGGGGAATGGAAGATCTTATCCCGGGAGCCGTGGAAAAGTGGCAGTGGCTTGAAAGAAAAGCCAGGACCTTCTTTGAGTCCCGCGGGTATAAGGAAATTCGCACCCCCATCCTTGAATATACCGACCTCTTTGTCCGTTCCGTAGGAGAGTCCAGTGATATCGTCCACAAGGAGATGTTCAGCTTTGAAGACCGGGGCGGACGCCATGTGACGATGAGGCCCGAGATGACGGCTTCCGTGGCGCGTTCGGTGATCGAGAAGGGGCTTTTGACCCAGGCGAAATCGCTGAGGTTTTATTATGTCGGGCCAATGTTCCGCGCCGAAAGGCCCCAGGCCGGAAGGAAGCGTCAGTTTCATCAGATTGGCATCGAACTCCTGAACGAAAGCGGGCCAGAGGCGGACATGGAAGCCGTTGCTGCGATCTGCGATTTCATGACTTTTATCGGGGTGAAAGGTCTACGGCTGAGAGTTAACGACCTCGGCTCCGAATCCGACCAGACAAAAACGGCGGAGGGGTTGCGGAATTATTTTGGGCAGTCCAAAGACCGGCTTTGTCAGGATTGCCAATGGCGGCTTGAAAAGAACGTGTTGAGAATCTTTGATTGCAAGAACGGATCCTGCCAGCCGGTGATCGATGCCGCTCCGTGGGACGAGATCGCGCCGCTTGGCGGGGAGTTCCAGACGGTGGCCGAGGCCATGACGCGGCGCGGGATCCGGTACGAAATTTCACGGCGTCTTGTCCGGGGCCTCGATTATTACAACGGCCTCGTGTTTGAAGCCGCTTCGGATGCCTTGGGGGCACAGGATGCCGTAGCGGGCGGCGGCCGTTACGACCGGTTATACCGGGACTTGGGAGGGGCCCAGGTTCCCTGCATCGGTTTCAGTATCGGCATGGAGAGACTTTTATCGGTCCTCGAGAAGCAGGAGGGCGAGGGCTTTTGGGAGCGCGAAATCAGGGAGAAAACGGTTTATCTCGCTCTCCTCGATCCGCAAGATTCAGCCGTCGCGCTGCGCAACCGGGCCGGCCTGGATTTGTGCAACCGGAATTTCAAGGTGGAAATGCTTGCGCGCGAGACGTCGTTGAGTAAGCATCTCAAAAAGGCGAACCAACTGGGCTTGAGATTTGTCGTCATGATCGGCCCGGACGAAGTGAATAAAAACAAACTGACGGTCAAAGACATGACCGCAAAAACCCAAACCGAAGTCGAGGCGGGAAAGATCGCCGACTATCTGGAAGGAGTCACCCTGCGATGATGAGGACGGCTAACTGCGGACATCTGAATTTAAAATCCATCGACCGGGAGGTGACTCTGGCCGGATGGGTCGATACGTATCGCGACCACGGAGACCTCATTTTCATGGACCTTCGGGACCGGTGGGGCGTCACGCAGATCGTTTTCAACAAGAATCAAAAACCGGAAGTCCACGAGGCAGTGAAAGCGGTCCGCTGTGAATATGTCCTGCAGGTCCGTGGCATGGTCCGTAAGCGCCCGGAAGGGACGATCAATAAAAAAATTCCGACCGGCGAGATCGAAGTCTCGGTCGAAAGCTTCGAGGTCTTGAATGCGTCTCCGACGCCGCCTTTTACACTCGGGGAAGAATCCGTCAACGAGGAGCTTCGCCTCAAGTATCGCTTCATCGATCTTCGCCGCAAGGAGATGGTCGAGAGTCTGAGCTTTCGCCACCGGGTGACGACGATTGCCCGCGCTTATTTCGACCGGCTTGAGTTCCTTGAGATCGAAACGCCGTGCCTGACACGCAGCACTCCCGAGGGCGCGCGCGATTATCTGGTGCCGGCGAGGCTCTTTCCGGGACATTTTTACGCGCTCCCGCAGTCTCCCCAGCTTTTCAAACAGCTCCTGATGGTGGCCGGTTACGACCGCTACTATCAGCTGGCCCGGTGCTTCCGCGATGAGGATCTGCGCTCGGACCGCCAGCCCGAGCACACCCAAATCGATATCGAGATGTCGTTCGTGGACGAAGAAGACGTCATGGGAGTCGTGGAGGGGCTCGTTGCGGAGATCTTCGAAAAAGCCCTCGGCGTGAAGCTTCCGCGGCCTTTCCGGAAAATGACTTATCAGGAGGCGATCTCGCGCTACGGATCCGACAAACCGGATCTGCGTTTTCAAATGGAGCTTGTTGATTTGACCGAGAGCTTTACGGGAAGCGGCTTCAAGATTTTCGATGAAACGATTGCGAGCCAGGGACGGGTCCGGGGCCTGTGTTTCACGCCTCCCGCGGGAGTCGAGTTCTCGCGCAAGACTTTCGACGACCTGACCCTCTGGATCCGGGATTTCGGGGCGAAGGGCCTGGCCTGGATGAAGGTGACCGGACCCGACAGCGTGGACTCTCCGATCGCAAAATTTTTCAAGCCGGAAACGCTTCGTCAAGCCCTCTCAAAAGCGAAGGCGCGTCCGGGCGATATCCTTTTCATGGTGGCGAGCGACCCCCAAACGTCGGCGGTCGCGCTTGGGGCCCTGCGGGTTTCCCTGGCCGCTCAGCACGGGCTGATCGCCAAAGACAAAACCGAGATTCTCTGGGTGAAGGATTTTCCATCCTTTGAGTGGAACCCGGACGAGAAGAGGTTTCAGGCCTGCCACCACCCGTTTACTTCCCCGAGGCCCGAGGACATCCCACTGCTGGACCAGGACCCCTCGCGCGTGCTGGCACGTGCCTATGATTTGGTGCTGAACGGAACGGAAATCGGCGGGGGCAGTATCCGTATCCACCGTCAGGACATCCAGCAGAAGGTCTTCAAGATCCTCGGAATCGGGCCGGAGGAAGCAGAACAGAAATTTGGGTTTCTCCTCAAAGCGCTCTCTTACGGGGCGCCTCCGCACGGGGGCCTGGCCATCGGCCTGGACCGCCTGGTCACGCTGCTTCTCGGGCGCGATTCGATCCGCGAGGTGATCGCGTTCCCCAAAAACCAGAAGGGCGTTTGCCCGATGACGGAAGCCCCTTCGGATGTCAGTCCCGCACAGCTCAAGGAACTGCATCTCAATCTTCAGACGAAGAAATAAGGAGAGCTTTCTTGGAAAAAATCATCAAGGTGAACAGCAACGCGGAGGCCGTCGCCCTCTACGGCAGTTTGGACGAAAACCTGCGGTTTGCGGAAAAGGAATTCCGCGTCCGGATTTCGGCGAGAAACCACCGGCTGAAAATCTCGGGTGACAAAAAGAACGTTGATTCGGCGAACCACTTTTTTCAGGAAAAACTGCAGGCTCTGCGCCGCGGCGGGCCGGGCCCGACTCCGGCAGAAGCCCGAAGGCCGGAGCCTGTCACGAAAGCCGAGGTGGGACCCAAGGCGACGGCCCCGGGGGTCCAGTATTTTCATCGCGGCAAAATCATTGCCGGTCGCAGCGGTAACCAGAACCGTTACCTCCAGGCCATCCGCGATTACGACATTGTCATCGGCATCGGCCCGGCGGGAACGGGCAAGACGTATCTGGCGGTCGCGGCGGCCATCGATTCCCTGAGAAAGAAGCATGTTGCCCGGATCATCCTGACCCGGCCGGCGGTGGAAGCCGGGGAGAACCTCGGATTTTTGCCCGGGGACCTCTATGAAAAGGTCAATCCGTACCTGCGCCCCCTCTACGACGCGCTGCATGACATGATGGATCCCGACGAGGCGGCCCGTTGTCTCGAACGGGGCGTGATCGAAGTGGCGCCGCTGGCCTATATGCGCGGCAGGACCCTGAGCGGCGCCTTCATTATTTTAGACGAGGGCCAGAACTGCACGCATGCGCAGATGAAGATGTTTCTTACGCGCCTCGGGGTCGCCTCAAAGGTCGTCGTTACGGGCGATGTGACGCAGATCGACCTGCCCGGAGGAAAGAAGTCAGGGCTGGTGGAAGCGCAGATGGTGCTCGCGAATGTCAAGGGAGTCCAGTTCGTGCCGTTTGACGAGACCGATGTTGTTCGCCATCCGCTCGTGATAGACATCATCAGGGCTTATGAAAAATACGACCATTAAAACGACGGCAGGACCGCGTCCGGCGGCTTCGGACGGGTGGAAGTTCTGGGCCAAGCAGGCGGGGGTTTTCTTCGCCGCGTTTGTGGCGGCCACAGTTTTGGTGACGGCCGACCACAAGACGGGCTTTGTGTCGGGGGAATTCAACGTGGGGGATCCCGCCCCTAAGACGCTTTTTGCCCCCTTTGGGATGACGATCGTCGACGAGAAGGCCACCGAGGCCTTGCGCCGAAAAAGCAGCGAACTCGTTCCGCCGGTCTATTCGATCAACTCGCAGGCGGCGAAGGATGCGTTCCGGAAACTGGACCATTTTCTCGATCTGGCCGCAAGGGTGAAGGCTGCGGAGGAGGATATTTCCAGGTTCGAGGCCCAGCCCCTTCGGATCGGAGAGTCGACGCTTCGCGACCTCGTTTACCGGCTGTCCCAGGAGGAGGTCAGCAAGCAGTGCGATCATCTGCTCATGCATTATTTCGGGAAGGGGATTTTTGATTCGGGCGAAAAGGACCGCCTGGAGGCCTCTGGGGTTCCAGAAATCACGGTCGTCTCTCCGGAGATCCGTAAGGAACATTTGGAGAAAGTGACCGCGCTCCAAAGCCTTTCCGTGGTCCAGTCGTCGGCCGAGCAGATCCTTCCGCCGGAAGTGGCCCGGAACGCCGACCTCAAGAGCGCCATTCTTGAAATTTTCCGCGCCGTGGCCGTACCGAATACCGTTTTGAATGAAGAAGAAACCAGTGCGCGAAAGAAGCGGGCGGCCGAGCAGGCGGGGCCGGTCGAGGTCAGCATCAAAAAAGAAGAGCTGATCGTCCAGCGGGGCATGCTGGTTACGCCGGAGCAGCAGTGGAAAATCGACGCCATCCAAAAGAAACAGGTGGAGCGTCAGATCGTCAACAAGGCCCTTGCCGTCGCCCTCCTCGTCTTTGCGATCTACTTTCTCTTTTTCATGTATTTTTTCTTTTACGGAAGGAAAATCATTCCGACGTGGCGGACGGTTTTCCTCATGCACGCGATTATTTTACTGACCCTCGGGCTGAGTAAATTGGCCTGCTGGTGGCCGGGGGCCTCGGCGTATTGGATGCCTACGGCGGTGGCACCCATTCTCCTCGTACTGCTGGTGCATCCCCGTCTGGGACTCCTTGCTTCCGCCATGATTACCGTGTTGACCGCGCCTCTTTCGGGTTTTGCCCCAGAGGTCCTGCTTGCCGTTCTGCTTTCGGGTGTAAGCGGATCGTTGGTGGCCACGCATGTGCGCCGCCGGACCCAGTTCCTCAGGCTCGGGGTTGTCGTTGGCCTGGCGCATGCCGTGCCTCTTTTTGCCTACCACGTGTTTCGGGAATATTCCGTTCTCGATTCCCTTGGAATTGCGGCGCCGGGACTGGCGAACGGCCTGGTGATTGCGATGCCGGCCTGTTTTTTGCTTTTGCCGATCCTGGAATGGATGTTCAACCTGGTCACCGATATTTCTTTGCTGGAGCTTTCGGATCTGAACCACCCGCTCATGAAACGTATGATCGTGGAGGCGCCCGGAACCTACCATCACAGCCTTGTGGTCAGCTCTCTGGCGGAGGCAGCCTGTGAAGCCATCGGCGCCAACGGTCTTTTGGCCCGAGTAGGGGCCTATTTCCACGATATCGGTAAAATCGCCCGGGGGCAGATGTTTGTCGAAAATCAGTCGAGCAAAATCCTGAACAAGCACGAGAGCATGCCGCCGGAGATGAGCTGCCGCCTGATCCGTAACCACGTCCGGGACGGCCTGGACCTCGGGCGCCGCTATAAGCTCAAGGACCGGATCCTTCAATTTATCGCGGAGCATCAGGGCACCGGGATGATCTACTATTTTTACCGCAAGGCGGTCGAATCGGCTCCGCCCGGCGAGACGGTTTCGGCGGACGATTACCGCTATCCGGGCCCAAAGCCGCAAAGCCGGGAGACGGCCGTGGTCCTTTTGGCCGATTCGCTCGAAGCGGCCTCCCGCGCTCTCGAGGAGCCGAGCCCTGAAACGGTTTGCCGTCTTGTGCGCCGGATCGTCCATGACAAGCTTTCCGACGGCCAGCTCGACGAATGCGATTTGACCCTCAAGGACGTGCGCAGGATCGAGGATAATTTCGTGACCAACCTGACGGCCATCATGCACACCCGCATGAGCTATCCGTCTTTTCCTGACGAGGATTCCGGGGATAGGGTGGAAGAGTGGGAGGAGCAGATGCTCTCCGGTCCGGGATCCGGCGTCCGCCGCCCGCATGGAAGCTGAAGGCCGCCAGTTCCACGCTGAGAGCAAATCGTGAAGACTCTTGGCGCTCCGATCCGGATTCAAATCGTAAACCAGTCTTCGCAGGCTCGTCTGCCCATGACCCGGCTGCGCAAGCTCGTTGCACAAATTCTAAAACACCTCGGATTCCGCAAAGGGATCCTCAGCGTTGCCATTCTCGATGATGCCGGGATCCGCCCGATGAACCGGCGCTACCTGAAACATGACCGTGCGACGGATGTGATGGCGTTTGGATATGCGGGGTGTGACCCCTTTGGCGTTTTGGGGGACATTGCTATTTCGGCTGAAACCGTGCGCCGGCAGGCCGTCCGCTACGGCCATTCTTTTTTTTACGAACTGGTTTTCTGCCTTTGCCACGGGATCCTGCATCTGAGCGGTATGGAAGACCGTACCGTGCGGGGAAAACGGGGGATGGATCGGCGTCAGACGGCAATCCTGAAAAGCATTGGGGTCACGCCCCTTTTTTTTAAAAACAACAAGAATAAAAAAGGGGTGTAACCCCTGTGGCCATCCAAAAAACCGAAGCGATTGTCTTGAAGACTCAGCCGCTTAGGACGAGTTCTCTCGTGATTACCTTTTTCACGCGCGGGTTCGGCAAGGTTCGCGCGATCGCCAAAGGCGTGCGGCTCGACCGCGAACTGCGCGGAGCGCTGTACGAACTGTTTACGAAGCTCGAGATCGTTTACTACGAAAAGACCCGTTCAGACCTGCATCTTGTGAGCGAGGCCGCGATCGTCGACAGCTATGAGCCGATGCGCTCACGCTTGGAGTCGATTTGCTACGCCAGCTATTTTGCGGAGCTCGCCGACGAACTGTCGGAGGTCTACGATCCCCATGAAAAAGTCTTCGAGCTGCTGGACTCGAGCTACCGGTATCTTGCCTCGCTTCCGGGTCCGCGGTTGGCCCGGCTATTCGAGGTCAAGCTTCTGAGCGAGATTGGGTGGCTGCCGTTCCTGGAGTCCTGCCTGCTTTGCGGCGAAAAAAAAATTGAGAAAGGATTTTTTTCGCCGGTCCAAGGGGCGCTTGTTTGCCCGCATTGCGCGCAAGGGGCTCCGGATGCGCGGCCGGTTGCGGCCGAACCGCTTGCGTTGATGCGCTATTACAGCCGCCATGATTTCGAAGACTCCCTTCGCCAGGGGATGAGCCGTCAGACCGAAGAGGCCCTTGAAGACCTTCTTGGGCGCTTTCTGACGCACCGCCTGCACCGCCCCCTCAAATCGCTTCAATTCCTCGAAAAACTCAAACCCGCCTTCTAACACCTAAAGATTTCCAAAAAAACCAACTAGGTTTTATCGCATCTCTTTTTATAGTAACAAGTTAAGATTTTTTTGCCCAATTTGACAAAGCAGTTATGTCATGTTATGGTTTGATTGTAATAGAGAAAAGGCATATGTAAATTAGCAATAAAAGTATTTACTTCAACGGGCGAAAGCAAATCGGGGCAAACGATATGAATGAGAATCAAGAGAAACGAGAGAGTTGCCTGTATTTCGACATCAGCAAACAGGAGAGGGACTCCGCGATCCGTTATCTTCTGGGGATCATCATCAAGTGCCGTACCGAAAGCAACTTTCCCTCCAACTACTATACGTTTGACGAAGACGTGAACGTCTATCTCGCGCATCTGCTGTTTGCAATTTCGCTGCCTGAGTACCACGACATGGCCGAGCCGTATCTGTCGCTTGACTCGAGCGACATTCTCAACTGGGTGCGATCGACCGAGGATCGGATTTTGCGGTATTTTATCTTCAAAGTGAATGCCGACCATATCCTGATCCATACGGCGGTTTTCAACGATCTCCTCGAGGGCAGGGCCAACACGTTGATGAAGAAATCGCCCAAGCATTTCCGGGAGCTTGCAAAACTTTACTACGACCAGGCCGCCGCCTATCACAAGCGGATCTACCGGAACAAGACCGGCGTTGTCGAGGTGCTCCAGAAGATTGCGAACTATTTCGACGCGTATCAGAACCTGCTCAAGCAGGTCCGCCGCGAATATTTCGATTTCGTCAACAGCTTCCGGGATCAGGCGTTCCGGCAATTCATGGGGGAGGTCAAGGACTACGAGTTGAAAATAGGTCATCACAGTCAAATGGATCTGTTTCTGGATCTTTACGCTCAGTGGCTCGAGGGCCGGGACCCTGCCTTAAGGGACCGGATCGTGCGCCTTGCGGGCGAAATCAAGCAAAAGGACCCCGGCTTCCGCTTTGACGCCGGGCGCCAACTGTACGGTGAGGAGGGCTGGAGCGATGATCGGAAATGCGCGTAAATTTCGTGAAAAGGCCGACAAACTTTTGAGGCTGTATTCCCTGTGGCATGAAACTCATCGCGAAGAGTTCCAGCGCAAATGCCTGGTGCTCCTAAGCGAGATCCTGGTCCAGGATCCGAACTTCAGCATTCGCCGGGAATTCCAAAAAGCGTTTTGAGGCTTAAGCCATGAATACCCCGTATTTGATCCTGCGCATCCAGGACGAGGAAGAGATCCGCGAGGAAATTTCGCGCAAACGCGATGAGTTTCTCGACGTTTATTCTTTCTATATCCAGACGCGCCTTGTCTGGGTCAGGGACGAAGTTCGCTTGAAGGCCTACGAGCTGAGGATCCTCGATCCGAACTTCTGCTTTCAAATTTGATTTTCCCGCAGTCTCTGGTAGAATAGCTCCCTTATGCCTCTCAAGAAATCTTTGGTGATCGAAGCGCCTGAGCGCCTCAAAAAATTGCCGCCCTACCTCTTTGCCGAGGTGGACCGGCGCAAGCGCCAGCTCATGGCCGCAGGCAAGGACGTGGTGGATCTCGGGGTCGGGGATCCGGACATCCCGACGCCGGCCTGGATTGTGGACGTCCTGGCGGAGGCGGCCAAGGATCCGGCCAATCACCGGTACGCGCTCGATGCCGGCATGCCGGTTTTCCGGCAGGCCATCCGTGACTGGTTCGAAAAACGCTTCAAGGTCAGGCTGGATCCCGACAAGGAGATCCTTCCCCTGATCGGATCGAAAGAAGGGATCGCCCACCTGCCGCTTGCGGTCCTGAATCCCGGCGACGTGAGTCTTGTCCCGGACCCGGGCTACCCGGTCTATAACTCTTCCACTCTTTTTGCGGGAGGAGTCCCGTACACGCTTCCGCTGCTCGAGTCCAACGGATTTCTCCCGGATCTCGACGCCGTCGACAAAGACGTCCTCAAAAAAGCCAAACTGCTTTTTCTGAATTATCCGAACAATCCGACGGCGGCGACCGCGACGCTCGACTTTTTCAAGGAGGCCGTGGAGTTCGCCTCCCGGCACAATCTTCTGATTGCTCAGGACGCCGCCTATACCGAGATTGCCTACGATGATTACAAGGCCCCGAGTATTCTGCAGGTGGACGGCGCCAAGCGCGTGGCCGTCGAATTTCACTCGCTTTCCAAGACCTATAACATGACGGGATGGCGCGTGGGCTTTGCGGTCGGGCACCCGGAGGCGCTCGCGCTCCTCGGCAAGGTGAAGTCGAACGTCGATTCAGGGATCTTTCAGGCCATTCAGCTGGCCGGGAAGGCCGCTCTGGAAAAGGGCGACGACGCTCTTCGGCAGAATATTGCCATTTATCAGCGGCGAAGAGATCTTTTCGTCACGGGCCTCAAGGGATTGGGATGGGATTTCAAATCCCCCCGCGCGACTTTCTACTGCTGGATCCCCGTTCCCCCCGGCTACACCTCGGCGGAACTGGCGGTCATGTTTCTTGACAAGATGAGCATCGTTGTCACTCCCGGAAACGGATTCGGAAGGTACGGAGAGGGATATTTCCGGGTCTCGCTGACCAAGTCGGAAGCGCGCCTCGAAGAGGCCCTGCGCCGCATCGCCGAAAATCATCAGCACTCCCGAAAGTGACCCGGGCTTTCATCGGAGTCGGGTCCAACTTGGGAGAACGCGCCGGGTGGATCGAACGTGCCGGCCGGCTCTTGAACGATGTTCAGGGGATAGAGTTCATCAGACAGTCTCCTGTGATTGAAACCGAGCCTGTGGGGGGGCCGCCGCAGGGCAAATACCTCAACGCCGTTTGGGAAATCCGCACCGTTTTAGCCCCGGCCGCTCTCCTGGAACACTTACGGACGATCGAGAAAATCCTCGGACGCGAGCGACGCGAGGCCAATGCCCCGCGAACGATCGACCTCGACCTTTTGTTTTACGGCGACCGGGTGATCGAAGAACCTGACCTGAAGGTGCCTCACCCGAGATTGCATGAACGGCGGTTCGTCCTCGAGCCGATGGCGGCCCTGGCGCCTGATTGGCGCCATCCTGAGATGGGCCGGACCGTTCAAACTTTATTGGAGGAACTTCCGTGAAATGCATCCGCGATCCCAAAGCGTTTCAGCGCGAAATGGAGCGCCTTCGCCTTCGGGGCAAAGCGATCGGTTTTGTCCCGACGATGGGCGCTTTGCACGAGGGGCACCTGTCGCTTGTCCGGGCGGCCAGAAAAGAAAACGACGTCGTTGCGGTCAGTCTCTTCGTGAATCCGCTCCAGTTTGGGCCCACCGAGGATTTTAAAAAATATCCGCGACCCGCCCGCTCCGACCGCCGCAAACTACGCGGGGCAAGAACAGATTACCTCTTTGCTCCGGATCCGAGAGGGATGTATCCGGAAGGCTCTGCCACGACGGTGGATGCGGGGAGCCTTGCGAAAGTGCTTTGCGGGCGCTCCCGCCCGGGACATTTCCGCGCAGTGGCGACAGTGGTCGCCAAGCTTTTCCATCTGGCCAAGCCCCACCGCGCCTATTTCGGCGCCAAGGATTATCAGCAAGCGCTTGTGATCCGGCGTCTTGTCAAAGATCTTGATTTCGATCTTGAATGCCGGGTGATGCCCGTCGTGCGCGAGGCCGACGGACTGGCAATGAGTTCGCGCAACAGGTACCTTGACCCCGGCGAGCGGAGGAGAGCTGCCGTGATTCCCGGGACTCTGCTTTGGGTGCACGGCGAATTCGCGCGCGGGAAAAGGGATTTGGGGCGGATCCGCCGCGAGGCTGTCGCGAGGCTGAGGGCCCAAGTGAGCGCCGTCGATTACTTCGAGATCGCGGATCCGGAAACCCTGGAGCCCCTGAAGAAGGCCGGTGCGCAAATGCAGGTCCTCACCGCTTGTTTTATGGGCAAGACAAGATTGATTGATAATGTTAGAATCAATTTGCGCCCGACAGCGCGAATTTCAGTCAAGGCAGGATAAAGGAAGGGGAGGGGTATGCAGCGGCAATTCTTGGGCGGAAAAATCCACCGTGCGACGGTCACGGATGCGTGCATTGATTACGAAGGAAGTATCACGATCGACTCAAGGCTGCTTGATGGGGCCGGCATCCTTTCGGGGGAAAAGGTCCTCATCGTCAATTTGACGAACGGGGCGCGCCTCGAGAGCTATGCCCTGGCAGGCACCCCGGGATCGGGTGAAATTTGCCTGAACGGCGGCGCCGCCAAGTACGGTAAAAAGGGGGATCTCGTCATCATCATGACGTTTGTCGTCCTGAATGACGAGGAAGTTTGCAAACACCATCCTAAAATCGTTCACGTGAACGGACTCAACCAGAGCATCTGAAATGAAGACGATCAAAGTCGGCATCATCGGTTGCGGCGTGATCGGATCCGCGGTGGCCCAGGCTGTCGGTGAGCGCTTTCCCCGCAGCATCCGGGTGACCTACCTCTGCGATCACAACAAGGAGAGGGCCCTCTGGCTGAGGAGCGTTCTGGGCCGCAACGTCAAGATCCTGACGGCTGTGCAGCTGATCCGCCTTTCGGATGTCGTGGTCGAGGCGGCCTCGGGTTCGATTTCTGCCTCGGTCGCCCGCCAGGCCCTGCAGCTCGGAAAACGGATTCTGATTATGAGCGTCGGAGGCTTGCTTGAAATCAAGAACTGGTCCGAGCTGATTAAAAAGAGCCGCGGACGGGTCTGGATCCCCTCCGGCGCGATCACGGGAGTGGACGGGCTGATTGCGGCAAGTCAGGCCCGAGTCCGGAAGGTACAGCTGGTGACCCGCAAGCCGCCCCAAGGCCTGCAGGGGGCTCCGTATTTTCTGAAGCACCGTTTTCCCGTTTTGAAGGGCGTGGAAGAGAAGCGGGTTTTCCGGGGGACGGCCCTGGCGGCGGCGAAAGCCTTTCCCCAGAACATCAACGTGGCCGCAGTCCTGAGCCTGGCAGGCATTGGCCCGAAAAAGACCATGGTGGAGATCTGGACCTCCCGGGCCTACCGGAGCAACCGCCATGAAGTCAGTGTCGAAGGGGATTTCGGAAAGATGCAAACGGTGACGACCAACATCCCGTCCCCCAAGAATCCGAAGACCAGCTACCTGGCCGTTCTCTCGGCCATCGCATCGCTGAAGGAAATGGTTTCATCCCTTCAAATCGGAACCTGATGCCCTCTGATATTGAGATCCGCGGAGCGCGGGAACACAATCTCAAAAATATCGACGTCCGAATCCCCCGCAACAAGCTCGTCGTCATCACCGGCCTGTCGGGTTCCGGAAAATCCTCGCTGGCCTTCGATACGATTTACGCCGAAGGGCAGCGGCGGTATCTGGAAAGCCTCTCGTCCTACGCCCGGCAGTTCCTCGAAAAGCTCAAGAAGCCCGACGTCGATTACATTTCGGGGCTTTCTCCCAGCATTGCCATCGAGCAGCGCTCAGTCAGCCATAACCCCCGGTCGACGCTGGCGACGGTGACTGAAATCTACGATTATCTCAGGCTTCTCTATGCCAAGGCGGGAACGCCGCATTGTCACGAGTGCGGCAAGCCGCTTCGCGCTCAGACCCGCGAAGAAATCGTCCGCGCTGTTCTCAAAAAGTACGCGCCGGGCGAGATCCAGGTGTTCGCGCCGATGGTCCGGGGCCGCAAGGGCGAGTTCGGGAAACTTTTCCAGGACGTCCTGAAAAGAGGGTTCACCCGGGCACGCATCGACGGCCGGCTGTGCCGGCTCGATCCGTTGACGAAGCTGCGGAAAAATATTCGCCACGACATTGAGATCCTGATGGATCATTTGCGTTTGGAAGCCGCTCGCCCGAAGCCTCTCGAGGATGCCATCGCCCTTGCGGTCGACCTATCGGGAGGTTCGGCTGCGGTCGCTCGCGCGAAAGGCAAAACCGCCCGGCTCGAAGTTTTTTCCGTCCTGCGTTCCTGTTCCGCCTGTGCAACGAGCAGTCCGGATCTGACCCCCAACCTGTTTTCTTTCAACAGCCCCTATGGGGCCTGCCCTCGCTGTAAGGGGCTCGGGAAATTTTCCCGGGTCGTTTCCGGGGGAGTGATCCGCGATCCTTCCCGGCCGCTGATGAGCGGGGGACTCGACCGCGAGATTTTTTTTTCCTTCAACCGGTATTTCATCGAAGACCTGATCTACGACCTTTCGAAAAAATACGGGTTCGACCGGCGCGCGCCCTTCGACGCATGGTCCCCGGAAGCGAAAGAGGCCTTTTTTTGGGGCGACAGCGACCACGAGGGCTTGATTGGGGAGCTCGAACGGCTTTTCCATGAAACGCGCTCCGAGGACGTGCGCAGGAAGGTCCGGAAATTTTTACGGGAAGACACCTGCGACCTGTGCGGCGGCAAACGGCTTTGCAAAGAAAGTCTGTCAGTGACGGTCGACGGAAAATCGATCGTTGAAATGACGGCGATGGACGTCGCCAACGCGGTCCGGTTTTTTGACCGGCTGCAATTTCCGGGCGCTATGCGCGCAGTTACGGATCCCGTTCTCAAGGAGATCCGGCCCCGCTTGAAATTCTTGAGCGACGTCGGGCTCGATTATCTGACGCTCGACCGCACGGTGTCGACGCTGGCAGGCGGCGAACTTCAGCGCATTCGTCTTGCGGCGCAGATCGGCGTGGGGCTGACGGGCGTCCTTTATGTGCTCGACGAACCGAGCATTGGCCTGCACCCGCGAGACAACGGGAAGCTGCTCGACACGCTGGAATCTCTGAGGGACCTGAACAATACGGTGCTGGTCGTCGAGCACGACGAAGAGACCATGCGCCGTGCCGACCACCTGATCGATCTGGGGCCCGGCGCGGGCCATGCGGGCGGGCGGATCGTGGCGCAGGGTGTGCCGGGGGAATTTGGGTCCCAGAAGGAGTCCCTGACGGCCAGCTACCTCTCGGGGCGGTGCCGGATCCCGGTCCCCGAAGCGCGCAAGGATTACCGCAAGGCGGCGGCGGTCGAACTCAAGGGGTGCAGGGAACACAATCTCAAAGGCATTGACGTCCGGTTTCCGGTCGGCCTTTTTATCTGCGTCACAGGCGTGTCCGGCTCGGGGAAGAGCACCCTGGTTCACGACATCCTCTACCGAGAACTGCACAATCGCGTCTGGAAGACGGATTACCGCGTGGGCGCTTTTTCGTCGATCCGCGGCGCGCAGCTCATCGACAAAGTAATCGAAATCGACCAGGCGCCGATCGGACGCACGCCGCGTTCTAACCCGGCGACCTATACGGACCTTTTCGGTTTCATCCGGAAGATTTTCAGCCAGCTCCCCGAATCGCGCTTGAGGAATTATCAGCCTTCCCGTTTCAGTTTTAACCTCAAGGGCGGGCGCTGTGAAAACTGCCGGGGCGAGGGCTACGAAAAGCTGCAGATGAGCTTCATGCCGGACCTTTATGTCTTGTGCGACGACTGCAAGGGGCGGCGCTACAACGATTCCACCCTCGAGGTCCGGTACCGGGGAAAAAACATCGCGGAGATCCTCGACCTCGAGGTGGAGGATGCGATCGGTTTCTTTTCAAATTTCAGCTTCCTCCGGGAAAAACTTGTGTTGCTCAAAACGATCGGCCTTGGGTACCTTCCGCTCGGGCAGTCTTCGACGACTCTTTCGGGAGGCGAGGCTCAGAGGATCAAGCTCGCGAGCGAATTGAGCAAGAAAGCGACCGGAAAAACCCTATATCTTCTCGACGAGCCGACGACCGGCCTTCATTTTGGGGATATCGAAAACCTCCTAAAGGCCCTGTTCCAGCTGCGGGACCAGGGGAATACGATTGTGGTCATCGAACACAACCTGGACGTCGTCAAGATGGCCGATTACTTGATTGATTTGGGGCCCGAAGGAGGTGCCCAGGGGGGGCGCGTTGTGGCCTCGGGAACGCCAGAAGAATTGGCCGCTCATCCCCGGTCTTATACGGGCAAGTATCTGCGCAAAATCCTTGACGGGACAAAAAAACGCGATAAAACACCAAAAAGCGTTTGAAAGCCATGGAATAATCTGCTATAGTTTTTTTGGTTATCGGTAGAAGTTGATCGCTGGTTACTCTAAGGAGCCCTCTATGATCACAGTTATTGGTATCGTGGCCGGAGAGATTTGGCACTACCTCGACGAGAAAGGGAACGCAACGCTGAACCAGCTGATCAAGGAACTGAAAAAGCCTGCGGAGTTGGTCCATATGAGCGTCGGCTGGCTGGCGCGCGAGGGACATGTGCTGCTCGGGCCTCCGGACCAGGGGTATCCGATTTCCCTCGTCAAGCGGTAATCCCGGGCCTTCCCGCGTGTCTATCCGTTTGATTATATCCACGGCTTCTTCAGTTCGCGAAGCCCGTCATTTGGCCGATTGCCTCCTCGATCTGAAACTTGCGGCTTGCGTGACCTTGCTTCCCCGCGCCGAATCGCTGTACTGGTGGAACGGCAAAAGGGAGAAATCGCGCGAAGTCGTGATGCTCATCAAAACGAAGCAGTCGAAGCTCGCAAAAGCGATCGTTTGCCTCAAAGCCCACCACAGCTACACCGTGCCCGAAATTATCAGCCTGCCCATCCTGGGCGGCCATCCCGCCTATCTGAAATGGATCCGGGAAACCGTTTAAAGCGCATTTTACAGGATTGACACGTTACGGGATCAATGTTATATTCTCGGCAATCTGAAATCCCGCATAACTAGAGGCATCTTCAGAACTTATGAAACTTCGGAAGGTTTGGGCCTTCACCCTGTTTTTGCTTGCCGCGTCAACGCCGGCGTTTGCCTATTGGGTCTGGTCTCCCGAGAAGGGTGAATTCGTCAATCCCGAGGGAGGGGCCGGGCAGGGCGCTGCCCAGGAGCAGTTCGACTACGCAATGAAGTTTTACAACGAGAAGAACCTCGACGAGTCGGGCAAGCAGTTCGAAGATATCGTCAAGAAATATCCCCAGCTCCCTCTCGCCGGAGAAGCGCTTTACCGGCTCGGGACGATTTACGAAGAAAAGGCCGATTACCTGAAGGCCTTCCGCTATTATCAAAAAATCGTCGAAAGCTATCCCAACAGCGAGCGTTTTACCGAAGTGGTCGAGCGCGAATTCAGGATCGGCAATATTTTTCTCTCCGGCAGGAAGGCCAAGATCATGGGGCTCGAGATCCTCCCGTCTCTGCCCAAGGCCGCCGAAGTTTTCGAAAGCATCGTCAAGAACGCACCTTACAGCGAATTCGGCGACAAGGCCCAGTTCCATTTGGGCCTCGCCTACAAGCAGTCGGGCAAATACGAAGAGGCGGTCGAGGCGTTTCAGGCCGTGATCGACAAATACCCGCAAAGCGAGCTCGTGACCCAGGCCCGATACCAGGTGGCCGAGACCGCGTACGACCGTTCTTCCAAGGAGTTCCGCGACCAGCGGGCTCTGGACGAAGCCTCGAAGCAGGTCGATCGTTTTCTAGACCGGTATCCCGATACCGGCTCGTCCGAAAAGGCCGCCAAGCTCCGCCAGGCCATCGACGAAAAGAACGCCGAAAAGAATTACCGGATCGGGGTGTATTACGAAAAGGAAAAGTACCTCCAAAGCGCCATCATTTACTACTCGGACGCGGCGAACCGCTACCCTCAGACCTCCTGGGGGCAAAAGGCCGCAGAAAAAATGAAGGTCCTCAAGAGCCCTACGGAGTACCGGAGCGAAAAGGAACAGGCGATCCTCAAGGAAGTGCAAGCCGTCGAACAGCAGCTCAAGGCGCTTCCCGAGACCGAGACCCAAGAGCGAGCGAGGCTTCAGGGCGAGCTCGACCGGTTGGGGCAGCAGCAAAAGGACCTGGCGGGCAAAGAGCGCGAAGGCCTCAAGAGCAAAGCTCAAGACTTGAAGCGGCGGGAAGGCGAGCTCAAGGAGAAGTTCAAAAAGCTCGAGCAGAAAAGAAAACTGTTCAAAAGCAACACGTCCGAGGATTTTCAGAAAGCGATGGAGCGCTGGCACGCTTCCCTCGTGGAGGAACGCGAGGCCCTGGAATTCGAGAAGACCCAGATGGGCGAGTGGGAGGAAGCTGCGGGCATGGGGCCGAAGGCCTTTCGGGATTTCCTTCCCTTTGTCGGAGAGCCTCCGACCGAGCTTGAAAAGATCCGCAGGATCGACGCAAAAAAGTTATACAAAATTTCCAAGGAAAAAGCGGAAGTTCTCGAAAAGAAGGAAAAAGCCTACCGGGATTACGAGCAGCTGGCCCGTGAGGCGGGAATTGTTCCCGTGCCGAAGGCCTCCGGGACTCCCGCGCCTTCCGCGCTGCCTCTGCAGGCCGAGCCTGCGGCCGAAGATGATTTGAAGCCGCTGCTCGACCGTGCCGGCGAGGATTTCAAGGCCGACCGCGAGAAACTGCTGCAGTCCCGTTCAGAAATCGAGCGTCTTGAAAAGGAACTCAACGCCAAGAGCGGCCTTTATGAGGAAAACTACGGCAGGCCCGGTTGGCTTACCGCTTTGGCCGCGCCCGCACGCGCGCTCGGCGGACCCGCCGGATATCTTCTCAAGCCTCTCGATTTCCTCAATCCCTTTGGCGGTGAGGACCGCAAGCTCGAGGAGTTGAAACCCCAGGAACTCGTGGAACTCCGGCAGCATTTGAAGGAGCAGGCGTCTGTCGAGCAGAACATGATCGACAGTTTGTCGCAGGCGTTCGATACCGAGCTTGCACTGCAGGAGCAGAAACGTATTATGGCGACCCTGGAAAGTAAGGAAAAAATCGACCCGGCCGAATTGCGCAAGTCGATCAAGGGCCTTGAACGGGACATCCGGCAAAGATACGAGGAAATCAGCGATCGTCATGAGCGCAAAAGGGAGCTTCTCAAGGAGCTCGATATCGCGATCGGTGCCCGGGAGTCCGAACGTACCCAGATGGCGAAGACGGGCCGGGTGATCGCAGCCCCGGCGGTTGCAGCCTTCCGCCTCGGCCGCGCTTTTCTTTTCGGCATGAAGCATGAGGACGAACAGATTACGAATGCCGCACGGCGCATGTCCGGCGGTGAGGGCGATGAAAGTCAAGTCAAGGTTCTCAAGGACCAGATCGAGCTCGAAAGCATCGTGATCGAAGCCAAGAGCCAGGAGATAACGAAACTCAGAAAAGAGCTGGAGATTCTCCGGGCCAAGGCCTCTCTTGCCGGCGGCTTCAAGTTCCGCTCCTCGTTCGTCAGGGTTCCCTACGGATTTCTCGGCGAGGCGGTGGCCAGCGCAAAGCGCATCGTGCCGAAAAAAGACCGTGAGGAGATTCTGATCGAGCGCCTCAACGACGAAACCGCAAAGTTGGAAAGGATCAAGGGCGAGCTGAAGAAGGTCGAGGACGTGATGTCCCAAAAGGGGGTCCAGGCCCCGCAACCCGCCAAGGCCGCGTCCGGCGAGGAAGAATCTGCGGAGCCTTCCCCCCGGGCCTCTGAAGGCTCGAAGGTGGCCGCGCCAGCGGTCCTGAAGGAGGAAATTCAGGCGCTTGCAAACCAGCTGGAAGTGAGTCGGAAAATTTATGAACGCGAGAAGACTCTTCTGAGCGGGAAAATCCAGGAGCGGGATGGGGAGCAGAAAACCGAACAGGCCGTGAAGCCGGCAGTTTCCGAAAAGGCCCCGGTGATGCCGGCGCCTTCCGATGAGCGCGGCTCCAAGAAGCAGATGAAGAAACTCGAAGGCCTGCGCGAGGACGTCCGGGAATTGATCGGGAGGGAACAGGGACTTGAGGGCGAGGAGCAATCGATTATCGAGAAGCGGGTGGAGGCGGTCGACCGCGCCGTCGCCAAAATATCCTCCCGTGCCGCGCAACAGGACCTTCTGACCGAAAAACAGCGGATGGAAGAGCGCCTTTCCCAACTACAGGCAAGGCGCGGTTTCCTTGCCGAAGAACTCAAAAGGTTTTAATACGAGGAGAACGGACCGTGAAGACGCGAACGTTGCTGTTGAAGGGGGCTGCAGGATGGCTTGGAGCGGTTCTGGTCCTGAGCGGTTGTGGGTATACGAACAAGGTCGTATTGCCCAATCACATTCGGACGATTTATGTGGACACGGTCAAGAATGAAATTCCCGTTCAAAGCGTTTATGCTTATCAAGCCGGCCTCGAGATCGATATCACGAACGCGATCGTTCACCGGCTCAACATCGACGGTAACCTGAAGGTCACCGACCGGGCCGGCGCTGACGCTATTCTCGAGTGCTCTCTGATCGAATACAGCCAGGGCGGAGTCCGTTTTACCCGCCTGGAGAGGGTCGGGGAGTACCGGCTCTACGTGACAATCCGGATGCGCCTTACGGATGCCAAGACGGGAACCGTGATTTGGGAAGAAGATCAGATGACGGGGGATTCCGAATACGAAGTCGATGAAAAAGGCGTTCCCGAAATTGCCCGTGATGAAGCGTCGAAGCGCGCCATCGAACGTTTGGCCCGCAATGTTGTCGACCGCATTGTGGAAGATTGGTGAAGACACAGCCTTTTGCCCGGGTTTATCTGGTGGCAGGAGACTCCTTCCTGGTCGAAGAAAAAAGAAAGCAGCTCGTCGAGCATCTTACCCAAAAGGCCTCCGGAGAAGTATTCCAGCGCGCCTGCAGGCTCCGTGAAACCCCCCTTGAAGAGATCCTTTCCGAGGCCCGGACGCTGCCCTTCGGGGTTTGTGCCCAGATTTTCCGGGCTGCGGAAGCCGAGACCTTGAAAAAAGCGGATCTTGCGCTTCTCGCAAAGTACCTCGAACACCCGGCCCCGGAGACGTCGATTATTTTCGAGGCCGAGGCGGCCGATTCCCGCGGCGAGCTGGCCGTCCTCATCGCCGCGCACGGGGAGGTCCACATTCTGCAAGACCGGGAGCGGCGCTCGGCCGGGGAGCGTCTGATCCGGGAGAAATTGGCTCGGTTCCAGAAGACCATGACGCCGGGGGCGTCAGAACGTCTGAAGGAACAGGCGGGCGACGTGCCGGCCCTGCTCGATTCGATCCTCGAACAGCTGGGGACCTATGCGGGAGACGAAAAAGTCATCACCGAAGAAATGGTCGAGCGCTTCGAAGAGCATTGGGAGGAGGCGGATCTTTTCAAGCTCCTGGACGCGATCTTAGACGGCCGAATGCAGCGAGCCCTCATGCTTTGGAACCAATGGCGGGAGAGCGAGGGCCAGGAAACCTATATGATGATCGGTTTTTTACATTCACAGCTTCGCCGGTACTGGAAGGGACGTCTTCTTTTGGAGCAGGGGGCTCCTCAGGAAAGGATCCTCAGAGAGTGCAAAGCGTCGGGCCGGCAGGCCCCTTTTTTCATGAGGCGGATGGGTTCGCTTTCTCGCGCAAAACTGGAAAAAACCCTGGAATCACTGTTTGAGCTCGACTGGAAGAGCAAGACCGGACGTGCCGAAGGCGTGGCGCCCTTTGAGGATTGGCTGATACGATCGACAGCGTAGGGCACACTTGAGTGTGCCCTACGCCAGGAGACGGATGTTAAGGCACTAGACCTTTTTAGGGGCCTTGAGTTTTGCGAGTAAAGCTTCGATGCGGGATTTTTTCCGGTCGGCGCGGCCCCGCGGAATGATGCCGCGGGAAACGGCACGATCGAACCGGGCGATAAGAAGCCGGCCTGCTTTTTCAGCGCCCGCCGGATCAGCGGTCAGCTTGCGCATTTTTTGATCGAGCGTGTGCAGCTCGGACAGCGCCATTTGGTTTTTGGCGCGCTTTTTTCGGTCGCTGCGAACCCTTTTCATAGCGGATTTGATATTCGGCATAGGATAAAACCTCTCTTGCAAATGGTTGAAAAATCTGCGGTACTCTAACATACGGGCCTTTATCTGTCAATTTTCGCAAACGGAGGCAAGCAGCCATGAAGGATGAAAAACCCGAAAGTTCGGGAGAGACGAAGAGGCATCTGGTCCGGGCTGCCGGCTTGCTCGGAGTCATGACGCTTACAAGCCGCGCGCTCGGCATGGTCCGGGACGTCGTGAGCGCCAAACAGTACGGAACCAGCTGGCAATGGGACGCCTTCGTCTACGCTTTTATGCTGCCGAATTTCTTCCGCCGCATTATTGGCGAAGGCGCCCTCTCGAGCGCGTTTATCCCGGTCTACAGCGAGGAATCCTCCCGCGGCGGCCGCGAACAGGCCTTCCGCTTTGCGAACGTCACGGCCTGCGTCCTTGCGGTCGGACTGGCGGGTTTTATCCTGATTGCCGAAATCGTCTTCCACTGGCTTCTGGCCGCCTGGTCCCTGAATCCCAGGGTCCGGCTGACCGTCGAACTCCTACGATTCATGTTTCCCTATCTTTGGTTCATGTCCCTCTATGCCCTGACGATGGGGATCTTGAATTGTCATAAGAACTTTTTTTCGCCCGCGCTTGCGCCCATCATCCTCGACGTGATCTGGATCGGCGGGATTTTTATCGTTCCCGCGATGAGCCCCGTGATCAGGACCCAGCTTCAGTGGCTTTGCCTGATTATTCTTTTCTCCGGCTTTGTCCAGGTCGCTGTCCAGATCCCCGAGGTGCTGCGGCTTGGAATGCGCTTTCGCTGGATTTGGGACACCGGGGACAAGGCTTTGCGCAAGACCTTCCATTTGCTCCTGCCTTCGATTTTTAATTTCGCCATTGTCCAAATGAATTTGCTGCTCGACACGACGCTGGCCTTTCTCGTGGGCCCCGGTGCGAATTCGGCGCTCTGGTACGGAAACCGGCTGATGCAATTTCCCCTCGGGATGTTTGCCATCACCATGGGGACGGCGCTTCTGCCGACGATTTCCTCACAGGCCGCGCAAAAGGACTTGGCGGCCGTCAAAAAATCGATTTCGTTTGCCATGCGGAGCGTTTTTTTCATCATTCTGCCTTCGACGGTCGGCCTGATTGCCCTGGCTTTGCCCATTACCCGGATGCTTTTTGAGCGGGGAGAGTTTGACGCGGCCTCCACGGTGCGCACGGCGGCCGTCGTGGTCTGCTACAGCATCGGCCTTTTTGCCTATTCCGGCCAGAAAATCATGGCCAACGGCTTTTATGCGTTTCAGGAAACCCGAACCCCCGTCAAGATCGGCGCCGTAGCGCTTGCGACGAACGCGGTCCTGAATTTGATCCTGATGTGGCCCATGAAAGAGGCGGGCCTGGCCCTGGCCACGTCCATTGCCGGCATCCTTCAGCTGGCGCTTCTGTTCCTATTCTTCCGGAAAAGAATGCCGGATTTTCCGTTCGGCGAGATCTTTTATTCTTTCGGGAAAATTCTGGTCGCATCGCTTGCCATGGGAGGCGTTTGCCTGGCGGCGTTCGGCGCGATGGAGCGCCTGTGCCCGGGGCAAACGACCGCGGCCCTTCTGGTTCAGGTGGGCGCTGCGATGGCGGTTTCGGCTGCCGCGTACGTTCTCTTTTGTTACTTTTTCCGTGTTCAGGAGCTTCGGGAGGCCGCCGCATGGATCATCGCCCGGCGCAGGCAAAAACCGGCGTAACGGCGCAGCTTCGCCTGAAAGTCGGCGAGTTTCCTTTTGCTCCCGGAGTTTATCTCATGAGGGACGAGGCCGGCGGCATCCTCTATATCGGCAAAGCCCGGTCCCTCAGAAAGCGTGTCCTTTCCTACTTCACCCCGCGTCCCGAATTTCCAAAGCTCCGTATTCTCATGTCGAAGGTCTCCCAAATCGACTACCTCGAGACTTCGACCGAAGTCGATGCTTTGCTTTTGGAGGCGCGGTTGATCCGCGAACATCAGCCGCCCTATAATAAGGAGCTGAAAGACGACAAAAGCTATCCGCTTTTGAAGATTACCCGCGAGAAGTTTCCGAGGATTCACCTCACCCGCACCCGGACCCAGCAGGGGGGCGGCCTCACGTACGGCCCCTTCACTGATGCGAAGCTGTTGCGCGAGGCGATCGCGCTGATTCACAGCCTTTTTCCGATCCGAAAATGCCGCAGGCTTCCCAAGACGGCGTGCCTTTATTATCACATCGGCCAATGCCTTGCGCCGTGCATCAAGCCCGAAGTTAAGCCGCACTACGACCGGGTGGTGGAGGAGATCAAAAGCTTCATCGGCTCCGGCAAGCGCAGTTTCACCGAATATCTTGCCGAGCGGATGCAGGAAGCGTCAAGTCAGCTCCGGTTCGAGGATGCGGCTTACTTTAAAGGCCAGATCGAGGCGCTGAGCCGGCTTCGGCGCAAGCGATTCGATTTCCGAAGGCCCGAGTCCGGCGTCCTCCTTTCGGCCACCGCCGCGCTGAAGAAAATCCTCGGGATGAAGAAGCTTCCGGAGAAAATCGTGTGCTTCGACGTCTCCCACGCCCAGGGGGACGAAGCCGTGGCCTCCCGCGTCGGCTTCTACCGCGAACTGCCCGACAAAATGGCCTATCGACGTTATAAAATCAAGACCGTTTTCGGGATTGACGACTACGCGATGATTCGCGAAGCCCTTTCGCGCATGCTGACCGGCATCCGGGAGGGCCGGGAGGATTTTATCCCCGATTTGATTATGATCGACGGCGGTAAGGGGCACTGGAGCGCGGCGGCTGCAGTTTTGAAGCAAGAGTCTTTTGAAGGCCTTGACCTCATCGCGCTTGCGAAAAAATTCGAAACCGTTTACGGTTCTGAAAACGGGAAGCCCCTACCGGTCCCCCGAGGTTCTCCCGCCCTCCATCTTCTCCAAAAGATCCGGGACGAGGCTCACCGGTTCGCCATTTCCTACCACCGCCTCCTCAAGGAAAAGTCCCTTACGCAATCCATCCTGGACGAAATACCTGCCATTGGGGCGAAGCGTAAGCGTGTCCTGCTCGAGCAATTCGATTCCATTCGCGAAATGGCGAGGGCCGGTGTGGACCAACTTGCAGGCCTTCCGGGAATGGACCGTCCTTCGGCCGAAAAAGTCTGGCAGTTCCTACGCTCGAAGTTTTAAATCCGCGTTTAACCTTCCAAAGCATCCTTTAAATCGATTCAATCATATAGAATCTTTAACACTCAAAAGCTATCAATAAAGATCACATGAACCTTTCCAGACTCTTCAAGTTTTAGATTTTGTCATGTACTCTTTAACTAAGGGCAGTGTCTTGTGTTATGAACGATCCAGCAGCTTGCACGAAAATAAAAAATGAGAAAGAAAAAGGCAAGACATCATAGGGCAGGGGAGTCTGTGTCCAAGGGAGAATAAATTCTTTTGATGATTTTTCGGAAAGTAAGATTATTTAGGTTGTTTGCATTCTGGGTCGCGCTCGTATTCGCGTCGGAGAATGCGGCATGGTCTCAAGTTTCCGGGGTTCCTGCGGCTGAACCCAAAGTTTCCGCGATTGCGGCGTTCCCGGATAAAATCGAAATCCCGGAAGATCTTGGCAAGATAGAATCCTCCCACCGCTCGTCACCCGGCGCTCCCTGGGTGATCCATATTCAGGATGCTCACGCCATTCGTGACGCACAAGACCATATCCGAAAACTCGTCCGATATTTCGGAGAGCGATACGGCGTCCGGCTCGTCCTGCTGGAAGGAGGCGAGGGGGCGCTGGACCCCACTTTGCTTTCGACGTTCCCCAACACGTTCATCAAAGAGAAGGTCCTGGGCCGGTATCTCGACCGCGCGGAGATGACAGGCGCGACTCTTTCTGCGGCGCTGGATGCCGGCGGCACCCGGTTCTACGGCATCGAGGACTGGACACTTTATGAGGAGCACTACCTGGCCTACCTTCGGGCTGCCGGGAACCGGGAGAAAATTCTCGAACGGTTGGAAACGATGAGGGGGGAACTGGACACGAAAAGGGAGACGGTTTATACGCCCAAGCTGAATGCCTTTCATGATAAGGTCGATGCGTTTTACGATGAAAGACTGGACCTTGCCGGATTGATCCGGAGGCTTGAGGTGAAGGGGGATAAATACCCGGCGCTCAAGGCCCTTTCGGATGCCATGGCGGAGGACCGGGAAGGGAACGAAAAGGCGCTCGAACCGGTCGTCGGGCAGGTCGCCGCCAGCTTCAGGAAAAAAATCTTTCCGCGTCTGGGGGTGCCTCAACAGAAAGAATTCAACCGGCTCGAACAGGAGTTTGAGACAAGCCGCCTCGAAGCGGCGGCCCTCCTGAGCTGGATGAAGGAACAGGCGGGACAGTCCGGGGTAAAACTACGGATGACGGCCGGCATGAAAAAAATGATGGGGCAGGCCGAGACGCTCTCCTCGATCAAGGGCACCAAGCTCTTCGAAGAGCTCGAAGCCTTTCTCGGCGAGACGGAGGAAGGGCTTCTGGGCAATGAGGCTCAAAGGGCGCTGGCCGGACAGTTTCGCGAGCTCCGGCTCTTGAAAGGCCTTGCGTGCATGGAGCTCACAAGAGATGAATGGGCTAAAATCAGTCCCGTCATTGCGAGCCCTGCGCCGGACGCTGCCTTCTGGAATCTCCTTCATCCGGCCCTCGACTTCTACCGCTTGGCGCTCCGCCGCGACGCGGTTTTTCACGAGAAGCTTGCCGGATTTTTTAAAACCCAAAAGCCGCAGGCCGTTCTTGTCATTACCGGCGGCTTTCACGCGCGCGGATTCGAGCAGATGGTGAAGGCTTCCGGCTACTCTTACGCTTCCGTGATGCCCAAGATCAATGACCTCCAAGGCGAAGAACTCTACGCAGACGTCATGGCGGGGAAGCTCTCCTACAAAGACGAGATTGAAACCACCTTTTACGACGGCTTCATGAAACACGTGACCCGTGAGCTTGCCGGTGAGCTGAGCCAGCCGGATTTCGGAAAAACACTTAAATTTTGGCGTGACGAAGTGCTGCGCAAACTCTCAAGCGAAGGCCGCCCCGCGCAGGCAAGCCAGTATACGCGCTACATCGACCTCCTCTACCAAATTTACTATGAAAAATACGGCGCCATGGGTTCGCCGGTGACGAAGGAAAATCTTTTAAAGGCCATCGACTCAGCCTTGCAGGGCTTCCGTGAGGACTGGTCTCTGAGGGTTAAAAAAATGCTGGCCGGGCGCTTCGGGGTTCTGCGGCGCCAAATGGCCCCCAGCTTATTGGCTCCGCTCAACGTCGCGCCTCTGTGCCGGGGCGTTAGCGCCCGCGGTGAAAACCGAATCCTTCAAGCCATTCAGAAACCCGAAATCCTTGAAGCTCGCTTGGAAAGGGGCGCTGATCCTGCCGCGCGAGGACTCGTGAGCCCGGTGATTGTCACGCCACGCTTTGAATCGAGAACGGAAGGGGGTCCTATTCAAGACAAGATCGGCCTCATGAAAGCCGTGGGCGGCGTGAGCAACGAAAAAGATCTTGCGCAAATCATGCAGGGATTGGCGCGTGCGGCGCGGGAGATGACGGACCGTGAGAGGGTAGAGTTCCTCGATGCCGCCCGTAACCTCTCCGGGCAAGAGGTGAAGCGATGGGACGGGACATTGAGGTTCTATCTGAAAGAAATGGTCCAACATCCGCATGCTCCGGACCGGGACCGGGAACATTTTTTTCAATCGGCGGGAATCGAAGGCGAACCCGGTGAGGTTCGGGAATTTGTATGGGCGGTTGCGACAGCGCTACACCAGTCCGCCCGCCAGCATGGCGAACGCTTGCATCAACGAAGGACTGTCAGCGGCGTTCTGATCGGCTTGGCCTTTCTCGCGGCCGTGGGCCTTGCAAAGGAGGGTGGGGGCTATTTGCTTGAGCGTTTTGCCGGGATGGGGGGGGAGTGGATTGCGTCCGAAGTGACTCAGCGTTCGGAAGAAGAAAGGCGAGTTGCCCAGTCCGAGGAAACGTTGGACAGGGCTGTGCAGCGTTTGCTTCGAGGATTAACGGCGTCTGAAGCGTCCGCCCGGGAAGAGGCATTGCAGGAGCTTGGAGAGGCAAGTCCGGAGGTGAAGGAACGTTTGAGTGGCAGCGGAAAACTCGGGGCACAATTTTATCAGCCGGGGGTCAGGCAAGCGGTTGACAAGGTCCTGTTAAATCGCGAACAGCCGGCAAATATCCGCCAGGCTGTATTGCGGACACTTGCGACGCATCCTGATGCGTCCATGATCCCTCTTGCGGTCCGAGCGCTGAACGAATCTTTCGGGATGAATCAGCTTGAGACCGAACCGCCCGTACAGGTTCAATCGATCGCTTTGCTTCGTCTGATCGGAAGCCGTGAGGCTTTGCAGGAACTTCAGCGGTTCCGTTTGCTTTACGATTCTCTGCCGGAACAGGGGCATCCGTCCGTGACTGGAGCCCTCGACAAAACCGCAAAAGAAGTCTCGGAAAGACTCGAGCGGACCCGGGCCGTCGAAGAAAGTATTTTTGGGGTCGACATTCAAGCCGAGGTTCGCGCGGGAACTCCTCCCGGGTTGGTCGTCTGGATTAGCCGGTATGAACGAATCGCCTCGGTGCAGGCGGTTGATGCCAGCTCCTTGGCAGCGTCCGTCAAGCAGGCTGTCGGCGATTCCGTCAAATATCAGCTCAATCCCAAGGGGTCTCTCGATGCCAGGCCGGGTGAGACGTCGATCAAGATCGGAATGCCGGGGGGAGGAGAACGCACCTACGATTTTGGCCGGCTTTTGAGTGACGCGCGCGCGAGGGAAGATTTCGGGCGTGACTTGAAAACCCTCATAGGGATAAGTCCGGCGGGGGCTCCCAAGACGGCGGCCCGCCAGGAACTGCGCATGACCGTCCGGTTCAGCGATCGAATCAGGCCGTTCTTGTTCAAGATGCTCGCAAATCCCTTGACGCGCGCGCCGGCTCTTTTCGTCCTCAGAAGGATGGTGGATTCTTCGGTCCCTCTTATTGCCGACATGGGGCAGAGGATGGCGGAGAACCCGACCAAGAGAACTCCGGGAGAAGTCCGGCAGTTTTTTGAAGGCCTTTTGCCGGTCCTTGCCTCTTTTTCTTTCGTCGATGCCGGGCATCCCCGGGTGGCCCGGTTTCATGTTCTCGGGATCCCTTTCTATGTCGCAAGGGATCCGGAAACCGGCTATATGTATAACGAGGGACGGCCGGGGGAGGCGTTTTTTAATCTAATTTATTCGAATGCTTGGTATCTCAAAACACCCCTACCGAAGTTTTTTGGATTCCCCGATGATCTCAGCTGGCCCCTTGATAAGCGCCTGGCAAGTTCAAAATATCGGGTTGATCATGAAATCATGAGGGCTTTCCGGGAGTTTTTTCCGGATCTTCCCACCGAATCGGCCGTCGACGTTAGCTCTGGGACGAATATTCTGGCGATTGCGAGGGCTTTCAAGGGTGCGGGTTGGAAGAAAGTTGCCGTCGTAGAGCCCTACTTGAGCCGTGAGGATTTCATACGCGGTCTCGAGGAGTTGAAGGGCCAGGGTGTGGATCACTACACAGGGCTCGACGCGATCCTCCGGGAGGGCCGGCAATTCGAGTTGGTAACGGCCCTGACGGTGCTGGAGCATGTCCTCGACCCCGTTGATTTTCTCGTGCGATTGGCGGCCATCACCAAGCCGGGGGGGATGCTGTTTTTGAGGATTCCCGAAACGCCGAAAGAAGGACCGCCTGCGGAGTCGATTTTGGAACATATTAATCATTTCGATTCGGACACGATCCGTCGGTTTTTAGAACAAGCCGGCCTCGAATATGTTGCGACGGTCGATTCTTCCTATTCGGCATCTAAAGGAAAAAGAAGCATAAGCATCGGGATCGTTGCAAAACGGTTGGAAACCTCCGCTCCTCAAGTAGTCTTGCCTCCCCGGTTGTATGAAACGAGGAAGGAGATGCGGAGCGTTTCAGCGCCAAACGTTCAATACGATGCCTCAAGACCTTTGGATGTTGATCGGCGTGTCGTTCGGTTTGGGCAGGCGTTTTTCTCCGACCCGGAAGAACGCAGTTTTTCGAGGATAGAGGGGGATCTGTTGGAGGCTTCCATAGCCCCTCTTGCTCCCGAACTAAAGCGCTTGGGTTTTCCCAATGCCGAGGCTTATATTCGCACACTTGCGCATGCCATTTTGACAAACTCCACAGATTTCACCAGGACCATCGGATTTCATGACGATTATGAGGATCAACACCAAGCGATTCTCGTCCGGCAAGTGCTTGGGCGGGTCGTCCGCGATAAAATGGAGACCAAAGCCCCCGAGGTCCTGATCATTCAGTTCGGGATCGGCGGGCTTCCCGCTGAAACATGGGAAACTTTGAAAATGCTCTTTCAGACGATTCGTGAAGAATCCGGTTTGCGAGGGGGGGCGATGCCGCTTGGACAGTGGAAAATCCGGTTCATTTCCGTTGATGGGACGCCAAGTGTCGTTCAAAATGCCCGGAACATCTATTATGATCCCATGAACGAAGGCACCCTTACAAAGCTCCTCGGAATTCAGCCCGGTGAAATTCCGCAGGGCCATCTGATGGTTGCTGCGGTCGAGGCCAATATTTTCAATCGGCGGCAGCTGCAAAGCGCTATTTCCGTGGTCTTGAAGGATAAGGGACTTGAGGGGCGCACGGCCGACGTGATTCTGCAGAGGAATATGCTTTACGCGAACAAGGAGCTGTCGAGTTGTTTCGACCCCAACGGGCATCCCGTGGCCGAGCGTATGATCGATCTTTATCTCGGGACGCGGAATATTTTGACGAGTGCCGCCTCCAAAGGTGCTTACTATGTCATCGAGCCGGTTCATGAACTCGGAGATCCGGGGTCCTCCGACCGAATGTTTCGCGAGGTGTTTGGCGCGCCCGGTCTGGAAAACGTCAACGCGCTCGAGCTTCGGCCGGATTGGAAAGATCATAACCCATGGGGGAAAGGCTTCCGCGGAAAAGAACTCAAGGCCTACGATCGAGGGGCTATCGGGAGCGGTATCTACCAGGTCACGGACCCCGGCATTTATCAGCGACTCGAAAGCGAAAATCGGGCGCTCTCTTCCTTTGTGGAGGCCATCGCACAGACGGCCCTATCCGAAAGTGAGGGGTTCGCCCGCCTTGCAGAGCCGAGAGCACGGCAGGAAATGCGCGCCCAAGCGCCTTCGGCGGAGGAATGGAGCTATGCGTCTGCGCGGCTTTTGGCGATGCGGAACTCGGAGCCCTCGCTCCAATTATCGAAAGAAACCGGGATACGGACGGCGCTGGCGCATGCGGGCGATGTCATCCAGTTGACGGACAATGCGCTGGTGATTTTACCCGCAAAGCGGGACGATCCGGCGGATACGACCCGATTACTGGCCTTGCCTCAACGCGGCCGTCAATGGCTTCAGGAAGACGCGAGGACGGCGGTTTTTATCAACCAAAAGAGAGTGACCATCGGACGTGACAAGGACCGCGACCTTCGGCTCGAAGGAGGAACGGTTTCACGCAAACATGCGGATGTCTATCCCTTGGGCCGCGGCGAGTTCCTCCTCGTGGACCGACGGTCCCGCAATGAGACACTCCTCTACAAAGGGGCCGATCTTGTTCCGACCGGGAGGGCGGGGGATTCTTCCCAAGAGCGAATGACGGATGATCCGGAATCGAATTTCGGGCTTTTGCCGGGGACGGAAACCTGGGTCTTCGGCGGTAGCGCCCGGCGGAATGGAACCGACGCGGTGATTCTGTCGGAGGACGAGTTTGATCGCATTCGCGTGGGAGGACAATATTTCAGGTTTCGCAGGACGGACCGCGAGGTCCAGATTCAGTTTTGGGACGCGGGCCTGCAAGAGTGGCTGCCGGTCGTCAATGATTTGCTTCAGCCGGTCGAGATGGCCGAGGGCCTGTGGTACATCGTTTCCCGCGAAATGGATGATGAAGTCAGCCTTGTCGAACTTGGGACCTATCTGAGAATGCCGTCCGAGGCCCGCCATTACAGACTGGGAGACGGAGTGACGGATCGGGGCGTTTCCGTTTTGCATCTGGCCGTGAAGCGCCTGGGAGATCGCTATGTGTTCAGGGATATCCGGTCCCGGCGATCGACCTTGATCGAACTCATGACCACCGAAATGGTCAATCCGCTGGTGTTTGTCGGGAAGCGGACGGAGGAAATGGGGAGCCTTCACATGGGTTTGGACCTGTTCGAACCGATCGCCGCGGGTCAAGAAAAAGCCTTCCTTTTGCCGCGACGCTTTGTCGTTGAAATTTACCGGACCGGACAGGTGCCGGGCAGAGACGCCCCCCTGGCAAGATCGCCGCTGCTCATATCCGAAAACGGTGTCCTGCACGAACAAGTGACCCCGGATCTCGAGGATGCAACAGGGTCTGTTGTTTCTGCGGAAACGGGACCTTACCGGATTCCCATCCGTGGCATCGGAAGTCTCGAGCTCCGCCAGAGGACCCTCAAAGACATTCCCTACTGGGCTGTTTCGAATCCGACAGGAACTGATTTGCTTGTACGGGGCATTGTTGTCCCTCCCGGTGGGCGAGCCGAAATGCGCGCATCGGCCGGGAAAACGGCAAAGCAGGTTAACGATCATTTCGAAGTGGATCCGCGCATGGCGCTCCTTTGGGATCCTCAAAAAGTGCCCTCGCTCAGCCTCGAAGAGTATATCGACCGGGTGCTGGACAGTTCGGGCGTACTGGCGGTTCATGTTTTACGCCATGCGGAATATGTTCCCTCGACGCTTGCGCGCGGCTATTTTCTTGCGACGGAAGTGTCTAATCACCTCTATGGGCAAGAATCCGATACCAGCCAGCCTATAGGGTCATGGCAGCCCTCTTACGCTTTGCATTTTGACATTGTGGATCCGTCCGGCAAAGGGCGCTATTTCCCCCCGGGTATGCGGCAGGGCGATTCACGGCCGGCCATGGCGTTTGTGGCGGCTCCCGAAGCTTTTTTTGAAAGCGGCAAGACGATTTTGCTCAAAGACTACATGATGCAGAAGCCCTTTTCGGAATGGAAGGAACTGATCGTCAGCGGGTCGTCCGGGGATTATGCCCATCCGAGCCATCAATTTCGATACGACAATCTCGGAGTCATTATTTTCCCGCGCAGTCTTCTCGGGACACCGGCCTTTGAAGCGATTATGAAAAAGCACAGCCCCCGCCTGGTTTTTCTGTGCGAATCCGAAGATATTTTGGAGGGGGTCCGGGAATTCCAAGGATTGGTCGAGAAGCGCGCGAAACAACGCGGAATCGTCCGGAATTCGGACGCAAGGCCCCGCATCAGCGCGGCCTTACAGCCGGTTTGGGACAACGGTGAGACCACGGAGGAGGAGAAGCTCCGGATACCCGACGACTGGAAGCGCACCTTTGACGGCAAAGGAGAATATTGGGGGATTCCCTCTGCGGTCGAACGGGTGGAAGCGGATCCCGGGAAATCTGATTTCCGCGATGATTTTTTTGATTACCGTGCTTTTGTGCCCGGGCTGGAAATTCCGTGGCTCGAATATCTTCAAAAGAGGCGGGAATTTTTTCTTCGGGATTTTAATGCCCCTCCGGATGTACGGGCAGTCCTGAGACAGGTGATGGCCACGGTCTCGGGATGGGTGATCAGCAGCATCCGGCAGGGCGGCGAAATCTATATGAACAACCTTTTTGACACCGTTGAGATTGCGCGCCGGGATTTCAATCTGGAAGACCCCGCACTGGCCGTGATTGCGTTTCTGAGCGGCTTGAAGGACCGGTATGGAGAAGACGGTATTCTCGAGAATCAACGGATATGGGATTTTCTTTCCGGGATTTTAGAGCAAGCTCAGAAAGATGCGTCGGGCCCGGTCAGCCAGTTCGATCTGGAGGCGATTAAGCGCGGCATCCTCATGCTGTCGGAAGTGACCAGCCGGGATTTGTCCGATGAAAGGGGCGGAATGGATGTCCGGTATGAGCGCAAATTCCGTCTAGAGGAATCTTATCGCCGTCTTTCGGATCCGGCGCATGACATGCGGCTGCGGCGCTTTCCTCTTGATCCCAAACGGGAATCGGCCTTCATCCGGCAGATCCAACGTTTAAAGATTGCCGAGATCCTTGCGCGCGCGGCTTCGTTTTCCAAGGCGATCTTTCCCGGACAGCATGCGGCCGCCGTCCAAGCGGCGGCCGAAGGCTTCCAAGAGTATTTGGACGAGATTTTTGCCCGTCCGGCTGAAGAGAAGACGAAAACCGAAACCGGCTTGCTCGAATTTGTCGATCAGATGCCCGTCAAGGACCGGCGGATTTTTTACGGCGCGCTTGAAAAAGTCCTGAAGGATGCCCAAAGCGTGCCCGCCCTCAAAAAGGCCGCTGTCGCCTCCGGCCGGATGCTTGCGAATCATCTCCAAGCACAGCTTGAAGAAAAAACGCGGGCCCGGGAGGAAATGCGCGAGGCTTCCAAAGAAAATGTTGCGGCACGGAGCGAATCGGGGGGAGTCGTGCAAGGCTCGATTTCAGCTCAATCTGTTGTCGAGAGTTTTTTGAAGGAAAGCTTGCCCGGGCTTGATGTCGCCCCAGAGATGGAGAAGCATCGCAACACGATTCTGAACGCCGCTCGGAAGCTGACAGCCGCGGAAATCCCTCAAGGGGTTCGAAGAGAAGACTCGCTGTATCGTCGAGCGGCAGCGGCTGTTCTTTTGCGTGATCCGGACACTTTCTTTTTATTGATCAAACGCGGACCTTCCCATTTTCAATACAAGCTTGACGCGATGCGCGATCTCGATTTGCGCGCGATGGCCGTGGAATTTTTGGAAGCCACGGATGAGGCGGCCATGAGCCGCTTGGTCGAGCGGCACTATCCGGCCAGCCTCGATTATCTTCTGAGGGCCCGGGACCCGTTGTTTCGTTTCGACTGGGCCGGCGAACGCGCGCTTGCGGATCTTCAGCGGGCTCTTTTTTCGCTGTTGATCGTGATGCGGCACGATACCCTGCCGGGTTATGTTGATCTCCAGACGGTCCGCTCCGTCGTCGCAAAAATCGTATCCCAGGCTGACGTGGGCAGGAGTTCGAGCTCGGATATGGATTTTATTTTTGGAACGGGAGAATATTCGGAGTTTGGGAAGAACCCGTGGGTGGATCTCGGCGTCATGGCGCACGAGCTGGGGCACAATCTTGTTTTCGGGAAACATTCGGATCCCTTTTTCGACAAGCTTGATTTCCTGGCCCGCAACACTTACGACGAAGCCGCGGCAGATTTTTCGGCATTTCATGCGCTCGCACGCGTTCTGAAGATACGGGGGGCCATGGAGGCTTACCGCCGTGCCCATGCGGACATCTTAGCTTACCGCCAGGAATGGGACGAGCATTACGTCGCGCGAAAAATGAGCGCGGATTGGCTGGACCCCATGGACGATCCGGAAAGCTTTGCGGCAAATCTGCCGTGGGAAGCTGTGATCGAGGAAATGTTGGAGCAGGCCGGTCGAGGGGTTCTGTTCCGCGATTGGGCCGCGGCTTTTCTGTCTCAGGGGCAACAGGAAAAGCTGCTGGCCCTTCGTGAAACCGCGCAAGGCGTCACTCGGGAGGAAGCTGTCATGCCGGGCGAGGCAGGGCTTGGCGAGATCCGCAGCGAGATGAGAAGAGCTTCCGGCGTTTTTGACAGGATGCTTTCGACGGCAACGCAAAATTTGGAGGGCCGGGTGACGGTCCTTGAGACCGTCGAAGACGTTCACCGCTTCGTGATTTCGACGATGCTCGATCAGGCGGTGGAGGAGGCGATCGATACGGCCTTCACAGGCAAGCTTCCGGCGGGTTTCGAGGGGCTGGACTTTTTGAGGGCGGAATTGAAGGCAAAACTCATAATGACCGTTCGCGCGGCTGTGGCCGTGGCGCTTGTGAACGGGGAGACTGGCGAATCGGTGACGGCCGTGGCTGCGGGCGTCGCGCCTCAGCTAAGTGATGCCGGGATCGATCTTTTGGCAAAAACCGACATTTTCATCAAAGCCCTGGAACTTTATGCGCAGGATCGGGGACAATCTCTTGACCCTAATCTCTTGCGGATGATCCGGGAAACGGGCGGATACCTGCTCTTGGATGCGGATGCCTTGAGCTCTCTGCGCGAAGATGCGGAGATCGAACAGATGAACGGTCTGATTGCTTCCGAGACCGCCCGAGGGCGGCAGGTCGTCATGCCTTACGATTCAGGCAATCCCACGGTTGAAAGATTGGTTCGCGGGTTGATGAAAAATCTTGGATTGAAAACCGCCGCCCACCGGGGAGCTCTGAGTCCCTCAAAGCTTCGCTATCTCGTTCCGCCCAGCGAGGTTGACCACAGCGTTCAGCTTCATGAATGGAGTTCGGCTGCCGGGACCATGAAAGATCCCATGATGGCAAAGCGGGCTGTTTTGGTCAAAGCAGAACTTCTCAAGGAACTCTTGCGTACGATCGGCGCCGCATCCATGATCAAAGTCACTTTGGTGGTTCTCCTTGAAAATTTTATGGAGAAGGTCCCCGGTAAATCCCTGGGAGGGATGACCGGGAAAAGCGTCGAGCAGGCCGTGAACCTCATTAACCTTCTTGCGGCGCATTACGCCCAAAAAGCTGTACAGGCAGCGGCGTAACCCTACAGTCATTTCAAGCAATCCATAGCACATAACATCAATTCTGGCTTCATTTTTGAATACTTGATAAAAGCATGTTAAGCTTCTTCAAAATCACCTAGCCAAGGCAGATCATCGATGCGAATCCAAAGCGTTAAAAAAACAACGGCGTTTCTTATTGCCTTCATTTTTGCCGTAAACCAAGTCATTCCCTATTCCCATGCTCAACCTTCCTCTTCCGCGGTCAACGTGCAAGGGGTGGTGGTTCCTACCGGGATGGACTCGATTCAAGTCAAGAGCGGGACAATTCAAGATCAATTTCAGGGCGCAGGGGACAAGCAGGTTATCCTGATTCAGGACGCTCACGCGATTCCCGACGCGCAGCATTCCATCCGCCTTCTCATCGAGGAACTCTCCGCAAAATACGGAATTAGCGCCGTGGCGCTCGAGGGCGCCGAAGGTCCGATTGATCTGACGCTTTTTCGTTCCTTCCCTCAGCCTCAGAAGCTTCGCGAAACCTTTGAGTCTTATCTCGACACCGGCGAGCTGTCGGGTGCGGTAGCTGCCGGCGTTTTAAACCGGACGGAACTGCGTTTGAGCGGTATCGAATCGCAACCGCTCTATGAGGAAGGCGTGACGAAATTCCTGGAAGCCCTACGGTCCAAGCCGGAATTGAATCAGTCGTTGGCAACGGCGAGGGAAGAGATGTCGTCTCTGAAGAGGCGTTATTATTCTTCGGCGGCGCTTGAGTTGGACCAAAGGCTCACCGAGGTTTCACGGGACTCCGGGAAGCTTCTGGAGGCTCTCCGTCATATGTCCTCTACGGTCAAGCCCGACCCTGTGCGCTATCCCCATCTCATTGCGGTTCTCGCCCTGCAGGCGTCGGAAAATAACGGCAATTCGAGGGCCCTTGAGGATGCAATCAATCGATTGACCGGTGAGATTGGCCCCAAGCTTACGAGTGACGCCGACCGGAGGCGCTTCAGCGAAAAATTGCAGGCATGGAAGACCGAGCGCATCAGTGGCCCCGAGATGGCGGCATACGTTCAGGAAATCGCGGGGATTTTTCAGCCGTCAGATGGCGACCGGCTTCGAAATGACACGGAAGGGGCGAAGCATTTGGCGGAGCTTGCGGAAAATCACCGGAAACTGCGGGACCTCCAAGGGACGGTTTTTTTTGAGGAGTTTGCAGGCTATGCGGGCGAGGTCAAGGGGCGGCTTCTGACGGATCCCGTGAGTCAAAACCTCAATCGTTTCGACGACGAGCTGGGCTTGCTCGAGAAAATGGCGGAACTGAAACTGACGATCGAAGAATGGAAAAAAATAAGGTCAGTCTTTAGAGATGAGAATAAAGCCCGTCCCTTCGATGAGTCCACCGAAGGCGGACGTAGAGAAATTGCCGGTAATGCGAAGCTGCTGGAGGAGTTCCGCGGGAAACTGGAAGTGCTTGAGTCTTCGATTCCCAGCCGATACGGCTCTTTCCTCCGGTTTTATACCGTCGCCGAACGCCGCGACGCCGTTTTCATTGAGAAGATCAAGACGATGCTGACGGCCGAAGATTCATGCATTGTCGTCGCTGGAGGCTTTCATACCGAAGGGCTGAAGGCGGCCTTTCGAAAAGAGAATATCTCTTACGTCACCCTTGCTCCGGAGATGACAAGGCTTTCGGGCGAATCAAAATATTTGGATTTTATGCAGGGCCGGATTTCATGGAAGGACTATTTCCGGGTGCGAAACGGACGGATCGATCTTTACGACGCCTTTGCCCGTGCGATCGTGGATCAACTTGTGAAGGGGACAGTCCCCTTTGCCAATGGCGCTGAAGGGGACAGTCCCCGGGGGGACACTCGACTTCATCCGCTAAAAGAGTGGCGCGACGTGCTGATCCGCGTTACGGCGGAGCGCGGGAAAGTGGCAGCGTCCGGCCGTTATACCCGGTATCTCGACCGTGCGGCGGCAAAAGCGATGGCGCCCGATCGGGTTGCAACCCTCAAGGCAGAATGGTCCGACAAGCTCGAGAAGTTCATCGCCGGCTTGCAAGGACTTGAGAAGCAGGGGCCTCTCAACGAGGCTCAGGTTCTCGGGCTTTTGAATGGCCAGACGACGATCACTCCGACGGCCGTGCCTTTTGGGACCGCTCCGGCACGATGGTTTGACGGAGGCGCGATCACGCCTGAAGGGGTTCCCTCGCTGCGTCTTCCTTTGTCGGAAAGAAAAGAAGCCAGGACGATGCCCAAAAAGACTTTGGCGAAAACGACTCTGCCTACACTTGATCAATGGCTTCACGATGTGATCCCTGGGGATCGCTTGAGGCAGAGAGTGGCCATGCGGTTGAGGAGCGCCGATCAAAGCGCGGCCACCAATCCCCGCCACGCCCTTTTAACGGGTTGGGAGGGGTTGGGGCACATTCTTGCGCATCTGATCACGGACAAAACTCAAGTGGAGGCCGTCCGAGACGCTTTGAAGGACAAAGTGCTCTTGTCCGTCGCGGGGAGTGCTGCCCGTTCCTCCGCAGGAACGAAGCCATCTTCAGCTCGGCATGAAATGAGGAACGACTGGCGCGGAGCTCGGAATTTTACGCGGGAACCGCGGGAAATTTTCACCATGAACGCGAGTCCCTACGTGAGCGAGGAGCGGGACCAGTTCTCCAACTACCGCTCCGGAATTCTCACGGGAACCGGACCTTTCAGCCTCGACGACTGGCTTGCGCGGGGCAGTTTCGCGGAAAAACTGACGCTTCTTACGAAGCGCGCCGGCGCGCCGACTCCGGCCGATATCCGCGCGATCGCGTCGAATCCGGACCTCATGCAGCATGCCGAGAAGATGGCCAACCTTTATTTTTACGACACTTACGGTTGGATCCGGGTTTATTTTAATACCGAGGTCAAAACAGAGAAGGGGCCCGAGGATGTCATACGGCTCTTGCTGGAGCACGTCTTGGGAGGAGCCGTCGGAGAGATGATCGACGGCGGCAGCACCGAAAGGGCGAAAACCGAAAATGGTGTGATGGCCCTTGAACTTTTGATCCGCATCGACGCCTTCCTCAAAGCTCATCCGCTTGCCGCCGCCCTTTTTAGGCAAGCGGCCAAGGACGCATTTATTTTAGATTTGGACGGCACCGGGACTTTGCGCGGCAGCCAGCGGGTGATGATCGATCGTTACCGGGAAAACGGAATAAGTGCCGTGATGGCGACGCTTTCGCTCCGGGAGGGAGGTCAGCTCTACGATTATGAGCAGCCCTACCGGTTCCCTTCCACCGCCAGCACGCATAACCTTTTGGAGATGGATATCGTGATCATGCTCCGGCGTCTTGCTTTTACTCTGCCGGAAGGAATCGGACTGACGGATGACTTGGGGCCGGAGATAAGCGAGCCTTTCAATTTTTCCTTTGACGAAGCCAGACTGGCAGCGTTTTTGGACCGGATTCCGGGCCTCGACAAAAAAGTGGTTTTGGATCGGCCCGCTCCGTTAAGACCGTTCGAAGCGGTCCGCCAGATCTATCGTTTGCGGCCTCCCCATAGGAATACTTATATGGTCACGGAACCGCCGGAAAACATCAATTCCTTTTTAACCCAAACTTTGATTGTGTACTTCCTCAATCCCGAGGGGCTGCGAAAGTACGATCCTGAGATGTTCGACTATTTTGAGGCGATCGGGTTCGGCCCGGCGCTCTCTTCTTCCCGGGAGTCGAAGCCGCCCCAGCCGGAATTTCTAGCCAAGGGCGAGGCTGCGCGCGTGCTTGACGGCGACGGAGCAAACTTTACCGACATGGGCGACGTTGCCAAGGCGGATCTGATCGGGGAACTGCGGCGGCAGATCGACGACAAGCCCGCCAGGAGCAAGACCAATCAGCCATGGCAAGCGCTGGCGAGGGAGGTTGCCGTTCATCTCGAAAGTCTCAAGTTCCGGAGCTTTGATGAGCTTTTATGGGAAGATTCCTATGCCGTGGGCCGGATCCTTCCGGACGAAGTTGATTTGGGGAACGGTGTCCTGGAGTTGGAAGGGTTCAGGACCGAGATGGTGGCCCGGGCGGGGCTTGAAAGTTTATTTGGGGCTTTTCCGGACCGTTATCCTGAAGAGGAGAGGGAGGCTTTACGCCGTGGGCTTTTGAAGTGGCTTTTTGGGAGCGAGAAGGGATTCTGGCAGACTCATGAGGAGTTCGTGCAACTCACCGGCGACCGGTATCTGAAATCGGCTGTGCAGCGTTTTTCAGCGTTTGAGCCCGACAAGCCGCTCTTCCGAACTTTTGACTTCTTTCAATCATGGCTCGACGCTCAAGCTCAAGGCCGCAAGCATCCGGTCCTTTCACAGGCGGCCCTGCTTGCCAAGCGGATCCATGAAAAAGGCTGGTATGATCCGGAGGGGGCCGGACGGGACCTGGACTCCGGCTTGCGGCTCAAACTTCAGTACGAAATTCTCTACCCTCTGATTTTCTTTGCCGTTTACCGCAGACAGTTTTTCGTCATGATGCACCAGGTTCTCGAGGATTACGAGAGTAACGCCGGCTCGACGGCCAACAACATCGCAAAATTCATCGTGGGCATCGACGCGTCGCTTCCGGGGCATTTGTTGGAGAAGAAACTGGCAGGCCGGGGAAAAGCGGGGCGACTGGCGTTGGGGTTGGCCTCGGAGATGAGCCGGGAACGGGTTCAGGAGGAATTCAAAAGGTATAAACAAGCTTCTTCTTTGCCGCGGCCGTTGCTTGAGGCGCTGGAACGGCGGGTTCGTGACGAGATCGAAAAGTCCAGGCGGAGTCTAGCGCCGGATCAAGACAATCTCCCGGAAAACATCGCCATCGGCGGCCGGGAGGTTTTTATGCAGCTATTGTTCGAGCCCAGGACCTACGCCCAGACCGATTCCTTTGATACCACGCCGCATTCCCGTCCCCTGCTTGTCTTGACGGAAGAATATTCGGTGAAAGCATTTGCGGAGAAAGCCTCCGCGATAGGCTCCTTGTACATTCGTGCTTTGGTGATGCCGAACCGTGCGGGAATCCTGAATGCCATGATCGCCTGGGCGGAATACGAAAACAAATCGCTGGCCGGCAAGCTCGGCGTGCCGGGGTTGGGCATGATGGACAGTACGGCTCTCGACGCGATTTTCCATGAAGGCGTCAGCACTCCCCGGAAAGGTTACGTGGCGGTTCACCGTCCGGGGACCAGGAACGTTTCCGAATCGGGCCTTGTTCCCATTGATGAGGCCCAGGCGGCCGCACTTCTCAGACTCCGGGAGCACAAGGAAGCGGTGGTGCTTCCGGTGAGCCGGATGGCGCAAGGGCCCATGCTGAACTTGATCTCGAGCCGGGAGAGCGGCAGTTCCTGGCTTGTCAATGGGAACGGACGTTTGACCTATCGGTACCGCATGAATTACTGGTTTTGGGTGCTTTCCGTGATGGGCCGCAAGAATGCCTGGCGGCAGTATGAGACGGACGAGATGAGAAAGATGTGGCGCCTGCTCTTTCGCCTACGAAAAGACGTTTCTCCCGGGGGGCAGAAGGATGGGGATTTGACTCCGGGCGGTGCGGATCTCGAACTTTGGACGAAAGATATCGAGGCGATGGATACGGAAGCCCTGCGCCTTTACTTTGAGCAAAGAGCCAAGCTCTCCGGCCAGGAAGCCGGTGAAGAGGGCCAGCTTTCGGTCGAGGAGATGAGACGGATTTGGTATTTTACCGTCGCAGGTCATCCGCAAGGCCTGTTTGCCCGGTTGGCCGCCGCTCTCGAGACCGAAAAACATTCTTCGAGGTTGACGCCCGAATCCCAGAGGCTTTTGATCGACGCCTTGACGGTGATCCACTTCTCGTCTCCGGCGCATCAAATCGATGACTCCGACCGCTTTCTTTCCGGGAGCCGCCGGCTTCTCAAGGACATGAGGAGCTTCCTCCTGCTTCATCCCGACGGCATCAGCGTTTCTAACCTTGATGCGTTCAGGAGCTATCTGCGCGGCGGCCTCCAGAAATCGGCGGGAAAAACGGCGAGAGACACCTGGGCCCGGAAATTCAGGGCGGCTCACGAAGGCGATCTGGCGGAGCCCGGCGGAGATATTTTTACCGCGGCCGTAAACGCCCGGGCTTTGTCCGACGATCCTCAGCGGGCCTGGTTGCGAATGCGCAAATCTTCGGATTCGGAGGAGACGCCGTTTTTTGATCCGGAGCCGATTCCAGCCGTCAATCTTTTGAATGCGGTAGGGAACCGGAACCCCGATCATGAAGTGTTCTGGTACGGAGTTTATCAAAACGGACTTGTCATTCCCGGCACTCAGTATACATACCTTTTAACCGGCGTTCGAGACGGGCAAACCCTGCGGGTCACCGTTGATCAGAAGAGAATGACAATCGAGACGGTTAACCCGGCGGATCCCACGGAGACCCAAGTTTTGGCCGAGCTTCCGGTCGAGAGGGCCCGCAGGCAATCTTTCATCGACAAGGAGAGCACTGCCGGCCGCGAGTGGAGCAGGGTGTTGAATGTCGAGGCCTTGAAGGCCAAGCACGGGATTCGGGATCTGACCGCGGTAGCGGATTCGCCGGTCCTGGACCGTGATGGTTACTATTTTATAAAGCCCGGAAACGTCGACGGATATTTGCGGATAAGTCACCCCAAAGGAGAGCTTGAGGTGAGTCTCCCTTCCCAAAAGGGGGAAACGGTTTTGGTTCAGAGGGAAGGAGATACCGTTCGGTTTTATTCCGCGGATGCGCACGCAGTTCTCGGGTGGGCCATTTACAACGACAAAGGTTATTTCGAAAAAACGCAGGCTTCCGGCGGTTTTGCTGTTTTACAAAAAATCAAAATTCCTGTGGAAGGTTATCGACCCCAAACGACCGCGGACCATGCCAATCTGATTGCTCTGACCGCCGGATTAGCGCCGCTATTGGGTACCGGCCGCGGTTATGCGGGAATTCGAATCGATGCTTCGGACCAAGCTTCGGATGAGCCCGGTGTTGAGGAAGACCGGCTGGTTTTGTCCTCCTATTTTCTCGAACACGTCACCGAGGCCGAGACGAAGTTTCGCAGATACCTCAAGGATCATGATCCGGTTTATCTCGTCGAGGCGGCGGACCGGACCCTTGCGGAGATCGAAAATGAGGGGCGGGAATTTGCCGAAGAGGAACTGCCCGGGATTCCGGTGGAACTGACACGGGATACGTCGTGGGAAGAAAGGAGCTGGAAACATTATCAAAGCGTGCGTGAACGGGCTTTACACCGGCTTGCGCGCTTGAGGGTCCTCCGGCAGATCGAATCAGCCTACGCCTCGGGATTTGCGAAAGACGCGGCCAAGCTCGGGCTACCGGATAGGGAAGCTTTCCGGACGAAGCTGCGCGAGATTTCGGCGGCTTATTTCGCCGACCTTGCGGCAGGGAAACCGTTGCCGGTCAGCCAGTTGAGTTTTCATCTGTGGTTTCGTTCGCGCTGGCAGGTTCCCGCGATTACGTTCCTCGCCGATCTTTCGCGCTCCGAAAGCGGCTCGGACTCCGCAAAGACGACCGGGATCGGCATCGTTTCGAAAAATCAGATTCGCTATGATCCTGCTTCGGGCCGGATGGTGCTCGGGCCTGGAGAGGATCGCAGCGATAAAACCCCCTACTTTTTCATCCGGTATATTGAGGACGGTAAGGAAACGGTCAAAATCATTAATCTTCAAACCGGCGCCATCGAGGACCGGGAAGAAGCCGAAAAAAACAGTCTTGCCCAGCGTCTGGAGAGTCTTCAGGCGAAAGTTCTGGAGTCGTTTCCCTCCGAGGAGTCCAGGGCTCGGTTGGCAGAGTTTTTTAAAGCCATGGGCTCGACAGCGATGACACTCGACGAACAGCTGCAGGTGACGGAAGCGCTGAGGAATTTTTCCGATGGGCTCGATTTCGAACAATTTTCGTCTCCCGTGAATCTCGCCTATCTCGCCATGATGTTGGCTTCCATTCGTCCCGAAGAGCCGAGGACAGTGGCGCGGGCGAAGGGGGTCCAACGGCAGTACGAGAACGACGGCGTTTTCGGCATCGGCTTGGCGTTGGCGGCGCATCCCGAGCTTGGGTTCGATCCCGACCGCTGGTCGGATTTGGCAGGGCAGGCGTTTACGGTTTTAGCGCGGGATGTTTTGGTGCCCGCTGCGCAGTCTGCGGAACCTCCTTGGCGCGGCGATAATCACTTTTCAGCCGGTCCGGAAGGAGACTCTGCCACCGAGCCGCGCTATTTTGACAACTTGGTCCATCACCTGAGTACCGTCAAAGAAAGGGTGGAGAAGATCATGAGCGCCGTCGAAAACCCGGTTCAATCTGCGGATCCCGCCTCCAGTGTCTGGGAGTGGAACATCCCCAACGGCGGCGGAGACCCGGTGGCGAACACTTCCGCGATGCTCGTCAAATTCGGCCTGCGTTCGGATGCCGCGAGAGCGAACCGGCAGGCGACCCCGGCCGAGAACTATTTCATCCGGCAATGGCTGGACAGTCACCGCAAGCCCGAGGAAACTTTGAGGAGCCGCCCGGCGACCGCGGACGACAAAGCGCAGGCCGTGGTGACGATGGCTGATTTGGAAGAGTCGATGGTGCTCAGCTGGGGAAACTCGGCTGTGGCCGTCGATGCCGGTTTGTCCGAAGAGGATGCCGCGCGTTACGCAACGATTCCGTGGGAGTTGGAAGGAATCTTCGTCACGCATCCTCACGCGGACCATTATCAATCGACGGCGGCCCTCCAGCAGGCCAAGGGCGGCGCGATTGTCATGACGCCCATGACCCGAAAATGGCTGGATCATTTGGCGGGAAGATCTGAGAGATATGATGCCCTCAGGGAAGCTTTGGGAAAGTTCGGCGTCAGTCTCGACTATTATCACCCCGTCAAACTCAAGGATGGCTCGATTGCCGTGCTGGTTCCCGCGGGACACATGAAAGGCGCTGCAGCCATCTTGCTCATCACAGAGCGCGGAACGATTTTGCACACCGGCGATTTCTCGCTCGACGCCCGGCCGGGAGTTTCGCCTCTTCCCAGAAAGATCGAGCTGCCGATGGCGGACGGAAGCATGCTTCCCATTCCCATCGATGTCGTGATTGTGGACGCTTCGCTTGCCTACATTCCGACCGAGGAGGCGCCGGAGAAGCGAAGACGGAAGTTTATAGAGATGACCCGACTTGCTTTACAGGGAGCGGGGCAAGCCAATTTGAGGGATTCCAATAGCCATCCGGAAGAAGGATCTTCAGTCATTATCCAGGCACAATCGGCGGTTTCCCCCCTTCTGCTTGAAATGATCAAAAACGACCCCTCGCTCCGGGATTGTCCGGTTTTTACCTACGGCCTCGCCCAACATGAAATCATCATGACATTGAAAGAGGAACATCCTGACTGGGTGAGCCAGGACACTTTGTTCCGGCTGCGCGTGCCCGAGGCGAGGCGCTTCCGCAGGGAGGAGGTTTTGGATGCCGACTTCCAGAGAGCGATCGGCAGGAAGCGGCGATCCATCATCATCGTCAATGCCGCGACTAAAAGTTCAAGAGATCTGATCCGGGAAATGCTGAAGAATCCGAATCATACCGCAATTGTTGCTTTCGGGAAGCCGGAAGATTATTTGGGCAACATCGTACCTGCGCCGGAATCCAGGGAACGTTATGAAGACCCCGTAAGGACGACGGTCGCGTCCTATCGGTTGGGCGGAAAGTTCGACGGCGCGCGTCTGGACATTTATCACCAAAAAAGACGGGAAACTACTTTTTCGGGCGTCGTGCTCCCTCTCGGGCTTTACGCGCATGATACCGGGGGACGGACGAGTGAACTGCTCGCGGATCTCAATCCGTCCCACGTGGTCGCGGTCCACGGGAATCTCGAAGCGCGCAGGATGCTCGCGGCGAAAGTTCGCGCGGCTCACGCGCATGCGGGGACCGCTTCTCAAAGCCAAGTGAAGATTTTTCCTTTCATTGAAGGGGATCAGCTGGATCTTGAGAGGCTTGAGCGACAGCAGGCCGTTCTGGCCAGAGTCAGGGCCGAAAATCCTCCGGACCTGGCCTCACTTCTCCCTGCCCGTTCAGAGGCGAGAGTCGAGTTTCTCGGACGACCCGAAGTTACGCGTGAAGGAGATACTGCGGTGGTTTCAATCCGATTCCGGATGGATCCCTTGGCAATGAAAGATACGGATTTTTTGATCCGGTGGGGGGAGTCCGGCGCTCCGCTTGTGACATGGGTCGATGAAGAGGTTTTGAAGGAGAACGAGATCACTCGCCTGGAAGACGGTGCCTATCGGCTCACTGTCAGGATTCGCCCGGGGCGCTCCGGCGATTTCAGATTTGCGGTTCATGCGGTTAACCTACGGACCGGGGAGGAAACCTGGCACGGGCGACCTCAGACGGACGATGGGCAGCTGAAAATCGATGCATTGAGCGAGCCGGCCGTCCAAGGCTCTGAAGCTAGGGATGAGAAGATCGAGCCTTCAATCCGTGCGATCCGGGACAGCCTCGGGACCGACGATGAGGGGGATACTTTCGTTCAAACGATGTTCCGGCTTGTTCGCGAAGACAGAGTGCGCGGGATCGGCAAGGTGGTCTGGGATGCCGTGAAGGACGATGCCGGTTTGCGCACGCGCTTGTCGGCCGTTCACGGAAAAATTGCGCCAAAATTTGCCCCGGCATTGGAAAAAATCCAAAAAGGGCGGCCGCTCGATGAAAGCGACAAAGCGGTTCTCCCGGCAGGGCTTGCTTTGATGACGCTGGGGATCGGGGAACTCGTTTTCGTGACGCCGGAGGCCGATCATGCCCGCGCGGGCGGCATGGCGACTTATATCAGCGACATTCTGAACATTCTTCCGCAGTACGGGATTTCAGTGACCATGATCTCGCTTTTATACGAACAGGACGGTGCGAAAACCCATGAGGCGGCCGAGAAGATCCTTGAGAGGGGAGTGCAGCTTGCAAGCGGTGAAACAGTACCTCTTCGGGAAATTGCAGGCGCTGAAACGGTCATTCCTTTAGGGCCGACTTATCGCTCGGGAACGCACACAAGGGGCGTTGCCGACGGGGATGTCTTGACAGTCGGACGCCGCATCAAGCCGAGACTTTACGAGGGCAAAGCGGGAAGCGGGGTCCGGATGCTTTATCTGCGGCATCCGCAATATGCGGACCGGCTGTACCGGTTCACTCCCGGGATTTCGGGAGACAAGCTGGCCAAGACCATCTTCATCTCTCGCGGGGCCCTGGAAGTGATCCGAAATCCGAACCTCAACATTCACGCCGACACCGTCATCAGCAACGACTGGATGGCGGGATTGATCCCGAGCTTCCTCAAGCGGGATCCTGCATACGCCAACGATCCTTTGCTTCGTGGCCTGAAAAGCCTTCATGTCTTTCACAACATGGGGCTCCATTATCAGTGCCGCATCTTCACGAACGAAAACGGGATTGATCTCTGGCCCATGCTGGGCCTTTCCGGAGAGCATTATGAATCCATCATGGACCCTAATGACCGCGACTACATGAACATCTCAGCGGCCGCCATTCCGGATGCTACGGCTAAATTGACCGTGAGCCTGAATTATGCGCAAGAATTGCTGAATGCCGTCGTGGATCCGAAGTTCAGCGAAAGCGAGAAGGCTGCCGTGCGCGCCATGGCCGCTTTACTGCTCAAACACCTGAAATCGCTTTTCGGGATCTCCAACGGCATTGACGTCCCGGCCAAGCGGGAGATGTTCCTGAAATTGGCCCAAAAAACCCCGCATGTTTTGAATCAAATGAAGGCGCACGCGGGCTGGGACAAACTTCCGATCGGCGAGCGTTTGGACCGGATCGAGCAGTGGAACCGGGAGGTTCCGCCCCAACCGGTTGATTTTGAGGCTCTCGAGGATGAAGGTTACCTGGCGGCTTTGCCCGGGCTCAAATCCCGCGCGCTGGAGCTGATGCAATGGACCTACGGTTTTGCGGTGAATCCGGAAGCTCGCATGGCCACTTACATCGGACGCATGACCGATCAGAAAGGCATTCCTCTTTTTGGCGAAAAAGAGAGGCTTGACGATGGGCGGGAAGTCTCGTCTTTGGAGGTGATGCTTCTTTCGGACCCGAATGTCCAGATCCTGATCGGAGGCCCGGTGGCGGAAGGGGACCCGATGATCCAAAACATGAAGCTTGAAGAATTGCTGGCGGATCTCCAACAGAGATATCCGGGTCGGATTGTCGGCTATTTCCAGAATATCCCCAATCACAAAGCTCTCGAAGCGATGCTCGGCAGCCTCATCTTCCTGATGCCGTCTTTGTTCGAGCCCGGCGGCTTGACTCAGCTCGAGGCCCTGGTCGCGGGGACCATGGTGGTGGGACGAAAGACGGGAGGGATTGCCGCGACGATTATCGATTTGGCGACCCATCCGGATACGGGCAACGGATTCCTTTTTACGGCTTATTCCGGCGCAGCGTTGGTCGAGGCCTTCAATCTTGCCGTTCAGTTTGTGCAAAATCCGACAGAGCAGGCCTTGATCATGAAGAATGCGGCTTTGGCGGCGAACAGCTGGCATGACCGCATGCCGCTTTATATTGCCTTGCTCCAGTCTTTTGCCGGTCTCGCGGCGGAGGGAGGGGCCACGGCCGGCCTGAATGATTTGATTTCCGGCTTCAAGCGCCTCGACGAGGCGCGCCCCGGACTTGCCCCAGTCAGAACGGAAATGCGCACGGCTGAATCCTATGCCTTCGCCCTCGATCAGGACTGGAAGATGGACGAACTGGACCGGCTCTCGGATGAAGGGGGCCCGAAGGTGCGGGCACTGCTGGACACCGTGCATTCCTTTGAACAAGCAGGGGAGCAGCTTTCGTTGCCCCAGTTGTCCGAAATCCAGACGGCGGCCAAGGAGGTCGGACTCGATGCCTGGAGGGCTTTGTTTTTCACGTATACCGCTAACTCGGTAGCCTTTTTGCCTGACCATCCGGCAGGTTGGATGATCCACTTTGACCGGTCCATGCGTAACCTTGTCTGGAGAATGCGTGGAATTTTAAGGGCTGAATTTGACGTCGAGGCCTGGGCGACGGAGTGGATCGACGTCATCACGGCGGATGCCGGCAACGGCGCTTGGCAGTGGGACCTGAATTATCTATTCCTGGCGGAGACGGTTTACAGCCACACGGCGGCGGTGGAAGCTCTCGGGATCGGCCTTGCAAGCTGGCAGCAAACCTTTTCGGATTTTGTCGGCGAGGAGGATCGATCGGTCGATGCCGGTGTTTTCATGCATTTCCTCCAGTTTCTTCATCATCTTCGTCAGTATGCGGAGACCCCGAACGAGCAGCCGCGGCGCAGGGCCATGCGCCGGTATTTGATCCGGCGCGCGGAAGAATATCGCGGGATCGTGATTCCCGAGGCTTTGGCCGATGCCGTCACCCAACGATTGCGCTCCGATTTGGCGCAGGAGACGAAAGTCCGGAGATGGAAGTGGTTGGCGTTACGTTTCGGGCGGACCGAGCTACGCATCGTTGCGTCGGCCATCGGTCTCGAACGTGCCCGTCCGTCGGATATTCGCTTTTTATTCGGCAAAGGCGACAAGGCTTCGGAAATTGGTCCGCGGCTGCGTGAAGCGTTTGATGCTGGATTTCAATTATTATTGGAGCGTCAGGCTTTTGCCGACATGACGGGGCCCGCTGAAGACGCTCTGGAAGCACATCTTGAAACCGAACGCGCCCTGAGAGAGGCCGGGGTAGATCCGCAGAATCACGAAGCGCTCCTCGAGCTTCAATCGGCATCCGACAGGGATTTTGAAGCCGGGCTCGAAGCTCTAGCTGCAAAAATCCGGTCAGGGGAAGTGACCCTCATGGCCCCGGTGATTTTTTACCGGCCGGGCCTTGAGAAGCGTCTTAGCCAATTCGTGCGTGCGATGCAGGAAGCCTTTGGAGACCGCGAGAACGATTTCCGTATTGTCCTCCTGGCGGAAAAAACGGATCAGGAGGCTTTCCGGACTTTTGAAGCCGGTTTGAGAAAGGCGGGCGTCGGGAACTCCGTCACGGCCGAAATTTTAAGCGCTCACGCCTCTGACCGGGAGCGGCTTGCCCGGAGGATTTCGGGCACGGTCCTGCGCGATTTCGCCGGACATTACAGCCTGTTCTTTGTGCCGCAGGATTTCCTCGGAATGCTCGGCGGAGCTTCCCCGAAGCGCGTCGTTCAAAGCGACGTCACCGACTACGCCTTGGCCTCGGCCCTGGTTCCGGGGATTGCAGGCTACTGCGCGGTAACTCCGGATGCCGAGATGAAGGATCAGACCCTGCGCCAGCAGCTTCCCGACGATCTCGGTTCCGCGGTCGGTTACGTCAACGGCACGCTCCACATTCTCACCCAAATCATCCAAGTTTTTGCCAGGGCCGCGCAACAAATTGCCGCATCCGCATAAGCGATATGTTATAATTTCGCCTCAACTGACCGGAGGATTCCCGTGAGAGAGCAGCTGAACGCCCTGAAGGAAAAGGTTACCGCCCTCAAAGAAAAACTTCTCGAAATTCGGGGGTATCTTTGACCTTGACGGTCAAGAAATAGAAATCGAAGCCCTCAATCAGAAAATGGCAGCTGCCGGTTTTTGGGATCGCGCGAAGGAGTCCCAGGAAACCATCGAGCGGCTGAAGTCCCTCAAGCGGGTCGTCGAACCCTGGACCAAGTGCTTCAGGGCCACTTGTGATATGGACGAGCTGTTGACCCTGGTCGACGAAAACCAGGGCGACGCTTTAGCGGATATGGTGCGCGAGGCGGACCAACTCGCCGCTGCGGTCGAGAACCTCGAATTTCAACGTCTGCTCGCCGATCCCCTCGACAGCCACAGCGCCATCGTCAGCATCAACGCCGGAGCGGGGGGGACCGAGTCCTGCGATTGGGCGCAGATGCTTTTGAGAATGTATCTGAGGTGGTGTGAGCAGCACGGCTATCCGACTTCGACCGTGGATCTTCTGGCCGGCGAAGAGGCCGGGATCAAGAGCACGACCTTCATGGTCGAGGGCGCCTATGCCTACGGGTATCTCAAGGCGGAGTGCGGGGTGCACCGCCTTGTGCGCATTTCTCCTTTTGACGCCAATAAGCGCCGCCACACCTCCTTTGCCTCCGTCGACGTGATCGCCGAAGTCGACGACGTGCCGGAAGTCGAAGTCAAAGAGGCGGATATCCGGTTTGACGCCTTTCGGGCCGGCGGCGCCGGGGGGCAGCATGTCAACAAGACCTCGAGCGCGGTCCGGATCACCCATTTGGCGACGGGAATCGTCGTTCAGTGCCAGAACGAGCGGAGCCAGCATCAGAATAAAATGGTGGCGATGAAGGTTTTGAAGGCGAAATTGTACGAACGATACCGGAAGGAAAAAGACGCCGAACTCGCGTCCAAATACGGCGAAAAGAAAAAAATCGAATGGGGGTCTCAAATCCGCTCGTACGTGTTTCATCCCTACACGCTCGTCAAGGACCACCGGACCGACGTGGAAACCTCGGGTGGGCAAGCGGTGATGGACGGAGACCTCGACGCTTTCATCCACGCTTATCTGAAAATGATGGTCAGTAAAGCCTAGGGCAACCAGACAAGAACTCAGGGAGTACGCGATGCTTATCGAATACCTGCTTGAAAAAATATTCGGAACCCAGAACACGCGCGTCCTGAAAAAATTCTGGCCGACTGTCCAGGTCGTCAACGATTTTGAGCCAGCCACGGAGAAGCTCTCCGACGGCGAACTGCGCGCCAAGACGGACGAATTCAAAAAGCGCCTGGCCGCCGGGGAGACCCTCGACCAGATCCTGCCCGAGGCTTTTGCCGTGGTCCGCGAGGCCTCGAAGCGCACGACGAAGATGCGCCACTTTGACGTCCAGATTCTCGGCGGCATCGCGCTCCACAACGGCAAGATCGCCGAGATGGCGACCGGCGAAGGCAAAACGCTCGTCGCGACCCTCCCGATCTACCTCAATGCCCTGGAAGGCAAGGGGGTTCACCTCGTGACGGTGAACGATTACCTGGCCAAACGCGACCGCGAATGGATGGGGCCCATTTACGAATTTTTGGGGATGACGGTCGGGGTGATCCAGCACGATATGCCGCATGACAAGCGCTGCGAGGCCTACGCTGCCGACATCACCTACGGCACCAACAACGAGTATGGGTTCGACTACCTGCGCGACAACATGGTGGTCAGCCTCGACCAGCGTGTCCAGAGGCCCCTGCACTACGCGATTGTCGACGAGGTCGACTCCATCCTGATCGATGAGGCCCGCACCCCGCTCATCATTTCCGGTCCGGCAGAGGAATCTACCGACAAGTACTACAAGGCCCGCAAGGCGGCGATAGGCCTGAATGGGTACAAGATCGAGCGCGAAGAGGTTGACCCCGAATGGAAGGCGAAGATCCAGGAAATCAAGAAGCAGTACGACTACATTGCCGACGAAAAATCCAAGACGATCTCGCTTTCCGAAACGGGCGAGACAAAGGGCGCTCAATTCATGGGCGTCGAAAACCTCCACGACGCCGCTTCGATCGACGAGCGCCACCAGATCATGACGGCCGTGAGAGCAAAAGAATTTTTCCAGCTCGACGTGGATTATGTCGTCAAGGAGGGCCAGGTCCTCATCGTCGACGAGTTCACGGGCCGGCTCATGCCGGGCCGCCGGTTTTCCGACGGGCTCCACCAGGCCTTGGAGGCCAAGGAAGGCGTCAAGATTGAGCGCGAAAACCAGACGCTTGCAACCATCACCTTCCAGAATTATTTCCGCATGTACAAGAAGCTCTCCGGCATGACCGGTACGGCGGCTACCGAGGGGGTCGAGTTCGAAAAAATTTACAAGCTCGGCGTGACCGTGATGCCTACGAACCGGCCGTGCGTGCGCCGCGACGAATCCGACTGCATCTACCGGACCGAAAAGGAAAAATTCGAGGCGGTGATCCGGGAGATCGTGACGGAGCACAAGAAAGGAAGGCCCCTGCTGGTGGGAACGATCTCGATCGAGAAATCGGAAAAACTCAGCCGGATGCTGACCCGCTCGGGCGTCGTGCATTCCGTTCTGAACGCCAAATACCACGAGAAAGAAGCGGAGATCATCGCTCTTGCCGGGCAGGAAAGTGCGGTGATGATCGCGACGAACATGGCGGGCCGCGGAACCGACATCAAGCTCGGAGAGGGCGTCGCCGGCAAAGGCGGGCTCGCCGTCATCGGGACCGAACGGCACGAGGCTCGCCGCATCGACAACCAGCTGCGGGGCCGCAGCGGCCGCCAGGGCGACCCGGGGTCTACGAAATTTTTTATTTCACTCGAGGACGAGCTGATGAGAATCTTCGGCTCCGACCGGATTTCCGGGGTCATGCAGAAGCTCGGCATGCAGGAGGGCGAAGAGATCCAGCATCCCCTCGTCACGCGCGCGATCGAAACGGCCCAAAAACGGGTCGAGGCTCGCAACTTCGAGGTGCGCAAGCACCTCCTCGAATATGACGACGTGATGAACCGCCAGCGTGAACTTATTTACTCGGAGCGCGACCGCATCCTCAAAGGCGAAGGGGTGCGGGAGCACGTCTTCGAGATGATCGAGGACGTCGTCGAGGACATCCTTGGCACTTTTGCACACCCTGACATGCGCGCGGACCAGAAGGACCCGGCCGGCTTGGCCGAAGCCCTTCAGGCCAAATTCGGCGTCGATTTTAAGAAGGTCGTCGACGAGAGTTTCGACAACCTGGATTTTCTGCGCGAAGACATCCTCAAGGTCATCCGGGAGCATCATGAGGTGCGCGAAAGGGAATTCACTCCCGAGCGCATGCAGTATTTCCAGCGCTATATTCTCCTCCAGATCATCGATTCGAAATGGAAGGACCATTTGCACAGCATCGACACCCTCAAGGAGGGGATCGGCCTTCGGGCCTATGCCCAGAAGGACCCGCTCGTCGAGTACAAGCGCGAGGCCTTCAATCTGTTCGAGGACATGGTGCAGAGCATCAAGGCGGAGGCGGTCGAACTGACCTTCCGCGTGCAGGTCGTGCGGGAAGAAAAAATGAAGAGCGTGCTGCAGGTCGACGAAAACGCCGAGTTTCTTCATCCGGAGTCCGGCGGGATGTCGGCGCAGGCGCCCGAGCCGGCCCGTGCGCAGCACCGGCACCAGGCCCCCTCGGTTTTCGAAGAAGACCGTGGGCCGACCGATTTCGATCACGCCTCTACGGCGCCGATTACGGTGAAACGGTCGGAGCCCAAGGTCGGCCGCAACGATCCGTGTCCCTGCGGCAGTGGCAAGAAATACAAAAAATGCCATGGGACCGCCTCCTAAGGAGTCAGGGACAGGCCATGACGGAGTCGCAGTGATGTCACACACGCTCAGCCGGTATTTCCGGCTGCAGGATCATTTCTTTCTGCTGTCCGCGCTTTCCGCGGCCCTTCTCATCCTCTCGTTCCCAGGCGTTTCCTGGGGCGCCCTGGGATGGATCGCTCTCGTTCCCTTTTTGATGCTGGTCCATAGCGGGATCCCCGGGGGCCGTGCGGCCTTCTGCGCTTTTTTGACGGGCGTCCTTTTTTTCGGGATTTCGCTTCACTGGTTTTTGCACGTTCATTTTTGGGCCTGGTTCGGCGTGACGGTCATCGAATCCGCTTTTTTTGCGCTGTTCGGATGGATGGCTTACGAGGCGGGCCGCTTCAAAAGCCCGCTCCTGCGCATTGCTCTGACGGCCTCGGCGTGGACTGCGGTGGAGCTGCTGCGTTCCGAAATTCCAATCTTCGGGCTCGGCTGGAACCTGCTGGCCTTTACGCAGTCCGGATCCCATTCGGTCCTGCAGTTCGCCGAAATTGCAGGGGCCTACGGCCTCGGCTTCGTGATGGCGGCGGTGAACGCTTCAGGCGTAGAAATTCTGAATGCGCTCCGGTGGATTCTTGCGAGTTTTTCAAAATCCGAAGACGACGGGGAGCTCACGCAGCCCCTCGGCTGGGACCGTGCGAAGAAGGTTGCGGGGATCATGGTCCTTTTGATCGCGATCGGGCTTGTTTTTTTCCTGCTTCTGACTTTTGGGCGCACCCGCCTTGAAACTTCTGAACCTTACGCAAAGACGGTCCGGATTTCCGTGATCCAGGGCAATATTCCCCAGGAGCTCAAATGGAATACTGCTGTCCGGGAAAAAATTCTCGAGGTCTATACCAAGCTGACACAGCTCGCGCAGTACGATCAGCCGGACTTGGCGGTTTGGCCGGAAGCCTCGTTTCCTGGATATTTGAACCGGGACGCGCTTTCGCCGGTGGTGATGAATTTGGCGGCATCGCTCCAACTGCCTTTGCTTGTTGGAAGTTGTCACCTGGAGGGGCTCGATCAGGCCTATAACAGCGCCTACCTGGTGGATGGCCTGGGCGAAATCCGGGACCGTTATGACAAGCAATACCTCGTGCCGTTCGGAGAATATGTGCCGCTCAAATCCGTTTTCGGGTGGCTTCAGCCGGTGGCCGATGATCTGGGCATCAGCGATTTTCGCCGCGGAATGGCCCCCCGGGTTCTCAAGATGCCGAATGAAGAGAGCCGTTTTTCGGTGCTCATTTGCTTCGAGGACGTCTTCGCGAATCTGGCAAGGCAGGCGGTTGATCTGGGGGCCGAATGGCTCGTGGTGATCACCAACGATGCCTGGTTCGGGCCGACCGCGGCGGCGCATCAGCATCTTCAAGCCTCGGTTTTTCGCGCGGTCGAAAACGGCGTTCCGGTCGTCCGGGCGGCCAACACGGGCATCTCGGCGTTTATTTCGTCGCGGGGGATTGTGTCGAATCGCGTGAAGGACAGGCAGGGGCGCGATACCTTTGTGACGGGGAAGCAAACGGCGGCGATTCAGCTTTCGGATCGCACGACCCTTTACCGCCGGGGCGGCTGGATGTTTCCGTATTGGGCGGCGGGTTTTGCTCTTCTCCTCATCGTCATCAGGAAAATCTACTGCCTCTAAAGGACTTTTCGACCCATGAAAGCTTTCAAAACTGAAATTGCCGCTGTGATGTGCGCCGCCGTATTTCTGATCTTGGCGTGTTTTTGCGGGTGTGTTCGGCTTGCGGGAACCGCGGGAGTCGCGACTCTGGGGAGTGGCGACGAAGAGCCCAAAGTCCGGCAGGTCGGCTTCGATACTGCCAACGTGCTCAAATAAGCGATAATCCGCCGTCGGCGATGACGGTCTGCCCGACGATCCATCCGGCCGCGGGGCTCACGAGAAAACCGGCAACTTTTGCGAGGTCTTCCGGCGTGCCGATCCTTCCTGCGGGAGTGCGCTTGACGACCTCTTCCCGGAACATTTCGTATCCGGGGAAAAATTTGAGCGCGTCCGTATCGACGAGGCCTCCGGAGATGCAGTTGACCCGGATGTTTTTGGGGGCCAGCTCGAAGGCCAGGTACTTGACCAGGGTTTCGAGGGCAGCCTTCGAAACGCCGATGGCTCCGTAATTGGGAATGATGCGGTGGGAACCGAGGCTCGAGATCCCGAGCAAAGACCCTCCGCCGCGCTGCTGCATAATAGGAATCGTTTTCTGGGCGAGGAGATAAAACGCTTTCGCGTTGATATCCAGGCTCAGCTCCCACTGGTTGGCCTTGAGCAGGTGGACGGGTTTGAAGGCTCCGAGGGCCGCGCTGTGGACGACGATGTCGATTCCGCCGAACTCGAGCACGGTCGATTTGACCAGTTCGTCAATGGCCTTGACGTCACCGACATTGGCCTGGAGGGCGACGGCGCGGACCCCTTTTTGTGTCACAGCCTTGACGACCTCTTCGGCCGCCTCCTGATTGCGAACGTAGTTGACGGCCACATGCGCACCCATGCCGGCCAGTTCGAGCGCGATCGCGCGTCCGATGCCGCGGGAACCTCCGGTGACGAGGGCAACTTGGTCTTTGAGTACTTTGTCCATGATGCGGTAGCATAGAGGGAGCCGCACGAAAAATCAACGGAAAAGACCCTTTTTAAACACGCCCGGCGGACCGTTCAGGTAAAGCCGCCCCTCTGCCGATACATGGATGAAGTCAATCCCGATTCAAGTACCGCCCAACATTTAATATGAGGGGTAGGCGGTACAAGTACCAATTGAAATTGCAAAAACTAATTTCAATTGTCACAACGTACAAGAGGGCACCCCGACGATGTACGATTACGAGGCGGAAGTCAAAACACAGATCACTGACTTTTTTCTCAAGGTCGCCGTCCCTTTTCTCATTCCTTTCTATCTTTTGTCCAATCTCCTCGATTGGGTCGTTGTGCCGGCGCTGGCGCTCCCTTTTCTCGTCCTCCGCTTGACCCTCTTACCGGTGGCAGGGCTCGGCTTTGTCGCGCTGAAGCGAAAATGGACCGGGCCCTGGTACCGGATGATCGTCTGGGCCGTGGGGGTTGTCCTTTCGATCCATTTGACCTGCATGGCTTATTTTTCAGGCCGCTTCTCGTCTTCCCCATATCTCTACACGCTTAACCTGATTGCCGGGCTGCTGCTGCTTTCCCCGATGCGGTTCTATCATCTCTGGATCACTCTGGGCATGATTTACTTTCCCTACGCCTGTCTTTTGATTCTGCAGTACGGCACGGGGAGACGCGCCGAGGTCAATGTCCCGATGATCTCTCTGACGGGCGCCATGATACTGCTCTTTGGCCTGCTGGCCATCGGTCTTGACCGTTTGCGTCAGAAAGCCTTCGTCCATAAGGTGCGTCTCTTTTTTCTCGCGACGACGGATGCTTTGAGCGGGCTGAAGCTCAGGCGCTATTTTTTTCACCGCTTTCTGCAAGAGCTCTCCATTGCCTTCCGGCGCGGCGGGAAGATCAGTGTGAGCGCCGTCGTGATCGATATCGATGCGTTTAAGGAGGTCAACGACCGGTATGGCCATCCGGCGGGGGATCGGTGCATTCGCGCGATCGGAGAAATTATCCGCACAAGCATCCGTATTTACGACACGGCCTGCCGCCTTGGCGGCGAAGAGTTCGCAATCCTGCTTCCGGAAACCGATTTAGAAGGAGCCCGGATCGTGAGCGAGCGCATCCGCCAGGCGGTGCAAATGGCTTCGGTCAAGGCGGGGGCCGCCAAAGTCCGGCTGACCGTCAGCGCGGGAATCGCCGGGATCGATTCGGTCCTGTCGGATGATTTTACGGAGGCACAGCGCACCCGGGACGCCAAACTCCTGGTGATCCGGCACATGCTCGAGCTCATCAAGCGGGCGGATGAGGAGCTTTATCAAGGGAAGCGGAGCGGGAAGAACTGTGTTCGCGTGAGTAGCCCCATGCCGCTTCTTCCCGACCTGGACGCCAAAGACGTCGCGAGCCTGAAAAGTTACCTGGTCTATTTTGATCAGGACTTGTTTTCGGTTTATCCGGAGGAAGTGTCGAAAGATCCCTCGCTTTTTGACGAGGAGGTGAATTTCTATCCCGAGGAATTTTTTTTCCGGCGCTGTATCGAATCGATGAGCCGGAATCTTCGCAATCCCCAGTGGAAGGAGACCTTAGCGCTGATCCGGGTCCTCGAGGGAGACCAGGTGAAGGTCAAGCACGCGATGAGCAAGATGTTCCGCTCGGCCGACACCCTCTGCATGTTCGAGCCCGGCCTTTACGGGATTATTTTCTTCAGCATCACCCGGGAGGCGCTGAGAAGCGCGTTTGACCGGATGAAAAAGCATCTTTCCCAAGAGCTTCACATTTCGGAGTCGAGCATCAAAGTGGCGGCCTGTCTTTTGGAGTACGCCCGGTCCTTCCAACATGCCGGGGCCAAGGCTTCTCATCGCCTCAATTATGCCGATTTCAATCAGCGGGTGACCGAACTCTTGAGCCTCCTGCGCTTCCACCGCTTTGCGGTGAAAGAAGACCTTTGTTATTACGCTCCCGAAGGAAGCGCGGAGCCGGCGGCATAATTTTCCTCCCGAAAGCCCTCCCAAAAGGGCCCTTATGCCATTTTAAAGTTTTCTTTTGAAGAACTTTCAAAGCCTATGCTATAATGCCCCTTCAATTTTCAGGCTGGATAAGCATTTGTGACCGATCCGCTGGGACGTAAAATCAGGGATTGCCAACGGCGTATCCTCGATGCCCTGGTTCGAAATGTTCCGGATCTTGGGCTTCGAGAGCGTGCGGAGCTTTTTACGGGGTTGTTTGCGCAGTGGCTGCCGCAAGCCAGCCGCGTCCTTGATATCGGCGGTGGGTGGGGATTTTATCACGAACCTCTCCGTCGGTTGGGGCATCGGCATGCGGTTTTGGATGTCGTGGCTCCCGGCGTGCAGAAAGCCCCGGTTGTCGTGTATGACGGGAAGCGTATCCCATTTCCGGACAAGAGTTTTGATGTCAGTCTCCTGATTACGGTCCTGCATCACATCCCCGATCCGGAGAGCGTCATTCGTGAGGCCGCGCGCGTGACCTGCGGGCGGATCGTCGTCGTGGAAGATTTATTCCATCATCGCGTCGGAGGATGGTGGACTTGCATGAGGGACCAGCTTTTCAATTTCGAATTTTTCGGCCATGCCGGGCAGTTCAAGCGCAAAGAGGAGTGGATTTCGTTGTTTGCCTCCGCGGGCATGTCGCTTGCTTTTGAGCGCGAAGTTTACACCTGGCTGGCAGGCTTAAGGATTCTGAACGGAGTGATGGTCTTTGAATTGTGATCCCGTGTGTACCGACGCGTTGCCGTTGGGAGAGGTTGTCCGGATGGAGCCGGGCAAGGGCATTGACCTTGCCGGCCGGGTTCCTGAAAACGCCGAGTTTTTTCAAGATCATTTTCCCGATTTTCCGGTGCTTCCGGGAGTCCTCGCGGTGGATATCCTGAAACGCTCTGCCGAGTGTTACCTGTCGCGCCGAGACGGCGCAGGCCTTTCGCCGGCCGGGGGTTTTTCTTTGAAGAGTTTGCGAGCGGTCAAGTTTGCTCATTACCTGCGACCCGGAGATTGCTGGCAAAGCCGGTTAGAGCTCGTGTCCCAGACGGATCGCTCGAGCGAATGGAAGGGACAGATTTTATACGAGGGCCGGGTGGCCGTGACGGCTAAGCTGGTTCTCGGACATGAAAGCCGGACGGCCGGAAGCGAACCGGCCTTTTAACGAGGAGGAGTGCTCATCATGGCGGACGAAGTATTCCATAAACTCAAAGGCATCCTGTCGGCGGCCCTCGGGGTCGAGGAGGAGGACATCCAACTCGAATCTTCGCTCGTGCGCGATTTGGGAGCGGAATCGATCGATTTCATCGATATCATTTTCCGTCTTGAAAAGGCTTTTGATTTCAAGATCCCGAGCGGAGAGCTTTTCCCGGGGCACATCCTCAATGACGAGCGTTTCGTCAAGGAAGGCCGCGTCACCCCGGAGGGCCTGAACGAACTCAGGGCTCGTCTTCCGTACATGGACGTGGAATCGTTCGCAAAAGATCCACAAGTCACCAGGCTCTCGGATTTTTTTACGGTGCAGATGATTGTCCGATATCTCCATGACCGCCTGGCCAAAAACGCCAAAGTTTGACAGGATCCTTAAGCCGGGTCTTGAGGCGGGCCGTTGCACCGGGGTGGGCATCGATATTCTTGCGCGCAAGCGGGCGTCCGTTTTTTTGCGACGACACGGACGGCGCATTTCCGGCAGACTCCTTTCGAAGCGCGAAAGAGCGGCTTTCCCGGGCGCGAAGCTGACGCCTCTCGTCTTTTCCAGGCTTTTTGCCGCCAAGGAGGCCTATTTCAAGGCCTGCGGCGGCACGTGGATGGGCCTTGAGGGCTTTTCGTCGATCGACGTGGAGTTCCTTTCGGGGCGAAGGTTTTGCGCTTTTTCATCGTCCATCCGGCCGCGCAGGGGCCGGACCGCTGAGGGCGTTTTTTTCGGGACGCGCGATTTTATCGGCGCGGAGATCTTAATTTGGGACGCACCTGGGAGGGCGTAAACGTGCGCTGGGTCCTTTTAGACGAGGTGATTTCGATCGATCCGGGAGCTCGGGAAGCCGTGGCGCGTGCTCGGGTCCCCGCGGCCGGCGCGAGCCCCGAGGTCCTCATGATCGAAATGATGGCCCAGACGGGGGCGCTGCTGCTCGGTGCCGGGACTGATTTCGGCCGGGACGTCGTCTTCGCAAAAATCCAGGACGCGGTCTTCGAAAATGTTCCGCCGGCGGGCGAACCCCTCGAGGTCCGGGCAAGCTGTGAGAATCTCCGTCCGGAAGGGGCGTGGATCAGTGCCTCGATCTCGGCACAAGGCCGGGGCGTGGGCTCGGCGCAGCTGATGCTGATGGCGGTGGGGCATTTGATCCCCGGCCGCGAGAAGCCCGTGACGTTTCACGAGTCTTTCATGAATCATTACCGTATTCGGGAGAAAATCCGTTGACCAAACGCCGCGTCGTCGTGACAGGCATGGGGCTCGTGACCCCGTGCGGGCAGGGCTGGCAGCCCTACTGGGAAGCCGTCTTGCAGGCCCAGTCTTCGATCCGCTATTTTTCCAACCTCCATCTGAACGGCTTTTCCGCGAAGATCGCCGGCGAGATTCCGGACTTCAATCCCGAAAAATTCGTCAAGATCCGTAAAACGCTCAAAGTGATGTCGCGTGAAATCCAGCTTGCGATCGCGGCCAGCCAGCTTGCGGTGCAGGACGCCGGGATTGCCCTCGAGAGCGAGGACCTTCAGCGCTTCGGCCTATCGCTCGGGACCGGGATCATCAACAACGACCTCGACGAGATGGGCATCGGAATCCGCACGGCGGTGGGTGAAGCCGGGACCTTTGAAATGAGCAAATTCGGCCAGGAGGGCATCCGTTCTCTCTTCCCGCTTTGGCTCCTCAAATATCTGCCCAACATGCCTGCGTGTCATATTTCCATTCTCCACGGCTTGCGCGGGCCCAGTAACACGATTACGACCTCGGCATCTGCGGGAACCCAGGCCGTGGGCGAAGCCGCCCGCGTCATCGAACGCGGCGACGCCGACGTCATGCTTGCCGGCGGCACCGATTCGAAGCTGAACGCGATGGGGATTTCCCGTTTTCATCTGCTCAATTTGCTTTCTCATCAGAATCATGTCCCCGAATCGGCCTATTGTCCCTTTGACATCCGCCACGACGGGATTGTCCTGGGCGAGGGAGCGGGACTTCTTGTCATCGAAGAGCTGGAGCATGCGAGGGCTCGCCATGCGAACATCTATGCCGAAATATCCGGCTACGGCTCCTCCTCTGACTTCAATCATGATCCCAGGTGCGGCGAGGATAGCCACGGCAAAAGCGCCGCGATGCAGGCGGCGCTCTCTGACGCAGGGACCGGGCCGGACGCCGTCGGGCTGATTGTGGCCAACGGAAGCGGAATTCCCCAGGAGGATATCCAGGAAGCTTGCGCGATCCGCGGAATTTTCGAAAAAGTTCTGGATTCCGTCAAGGTCACCGGCGTCAAGCCGATTACCGGCCATCTGGTCTACGGATCCGGAGGGGTGGAGCTGGCGGCTGCGGTGCTGGCAGTTCACAAGAAAGTTGTTCCTCCGCTTGCCAATCTGGAAGTCCCGGATCCCGAATGTGAACTGCCGTTTGCCGTGGGCAAGGCTCAGCCGCGCGAACTGAAGAATGTTCTTTTCAATTCGTTCGGTTTCGGGGGGCAGAATGCCTGCCTGGTGGTGAGCTCGCTATGACACGCCGGGTTGTGATTACAGGAATCGGGGCCGTGACTCCGTTGGGTTTGTCTGTTTCCCAGACCTGGGACGGGCTCATTAAGGGGCGCTCGGGAATCGGGCCGATCAGCCTTTTTGATGCCTCCGAATTTTCCACGAAAATCGCGGGGGAGGTCCAGGGCTTTGATTTCAACGGCTGGGTCGACGAGGACCCTGCCCTCCGCTATGCGGCCCGCAGCACTTTTTTTGCCGTTCAGGCGGCCGATGAAGCCTTCCGCAAGTCCCTTCTGAAACCCTTTGCCATCGATCCGGAACGTTTCGGAATCTATTTCGGGGCGGGTGACAGCGGGCTGGATTTCGGCCCCTTTGTCGAGTCGGTCGTTTCTTCGCTCAACACTGACGGCGGAAGCTGCGTCGTGGACAAGGCCCGTTACCTCGAGGCTAGCGCGCTCAAGATGAACCCGTTGAGCGAACTCGAGTCGCAGCCGTTTATGACGGTCACGCATCTTGCACGCCGGTTTTACATCCGCGGTCCCGTTTCCAACTGCTTGACCGCGTGCGCGGCCTCTTCGCAGGCGATCGGGGAAGCTTACGAATGGATCAAAAGAGGAGACGCAGACCTCGCGCTTTCAGGGGGGTCGCACTCCATGATTTATCCTTTGGGGCTCGCGGGTTTCGGGCTTCTCAAGGCCCTGTCGACTCACAATGAGGAGCCCCAGAAGGCCTCGCGCCCTTTCGACAGCAAGCGTGATGGATTTGTCCTGGGGGAGGGAGCGGGCGCGGTGATCCTGGAAGACCTTTCGCACGCCCTCAAGCGGCGGGCAAGGATTTACGGCGAAGTCGTCGGTTACGGATCGACGACAGATGCTTACCGGATGACCGACATGGATCCGGAAGGCACCGGCGCCGCACGCGCCATGGAAATTGCGCTCGCCAAAGGCGGCCTCCGGCCCGAGGACGTCGATTATATCAATGCCCACGGAACAGCGACGGTCGTTAACGATGCCATTGAGACCATGGTGATCAAGAAGGTCATGGGGCCCCTGGCTTCGAAGGTCCCCATCAGCTCCATCAAGTCCATGCTTGGCCACATGATCGCGGCCGCGGGGGCGGTGGAAGTGATCGCCTGCCTGATGGCCATGCGCGACGGAGTGATCCCGCCGACCATCAATTATGAAGAGCCCGACCCCGAGTGCGACCTCGATTACGTCCCCAACACGGCGAGGCCGGCGAATGTCGATATCGCCCTTTCCAACTCCTTCGGCTTTGGGGGTCAGAATATTTGCCTGGCCCTGAGGAAATACTATGAGTAAGGGCCGTTCAGTTTTTTTGACCGGGATCACGGGGGCCCTCGGCCGGGAGATTCTCAAGGCGCTCCTCGGGACGACGGACGACACGCTTTACTTGCTCGTGCGGGGAAAACGGCACCTGAACCACGTGGAGCGGATGCGTAAAATCCTCACGGCCGACGGCCTTGAAGGGCATCTTGGGTCCAGGGTGCGTGTTTTCGAGGGAGACGTGACGCTTCCGCATCTTGGGCTTCGGGAAGACGAGCGCGCCGAACTGCGCCGTGATATCGATACCGTTTTTCACATCGCGGCGCTTACCGCTTTGAACGGCTCCGAAGAGGACTGCCAGAGGATCAACGTCGAAGGGACCCGCCAGGTGCTGGAGTTTGCCCGGGGCTGGAGAGAAAAGGGCCGCCTCGAGAGGTTTTTTTATTTCAGCACGGCCTATGCCGCCGGCAGCTGCCAGACCTACCTCTCGATGGAGGATACGCTTCCCGAAAAGCCGGCTTTTGCGAATTACTACGAATCGACGAAATACGCTTCCGAGACGCTTGTCCGCGAGGCGATGCGCGGCGGGCTGCCGGCCACGATTTTCCGGCCGAGCATTGTCGTGGGCGATTCGTTGACGGGCGAGGTTTCGGAATTCAACGTGATTTATCCCTTCATGAAAATGTTCGTGCATGGCATGCTCAGCAAGCTGCCGACCCGTCCCGATAACGCATTCAATATCGTTCCCGTCGACTTCGTGGTCAACGCATCGCTTGCGATTGCCGCCCAGGAAGATTCGGTCGGGAAGACCTTTCACCTCGTGACCGACGAGCCTCCGCCGATCCGCTTTCTGATGGAGCTGCGCGAGAAGGAATACCCGAATATTCCTCCGATCGAGATGATCGATCCTGACGAGTTCAAGAGGGAGAAGCTCGATCCTTCGGAGCAATTTGTCTACGACGTGATGAAGCCCTACCTGGGATATCTCAACGGGAATCTTACCTTCGATACCAGGAATACTGCCCAGGCCCTTCAGCGGACTGACGTCCGTATGCCCAAGACCGGCTACGAATTTTTACGCATGCTTGTGCGCTATGCCGTTGATGCGGGGTATCTGATCGTCGAGTAGGCTGCTTTCCGCTACCGCCACTTCGTTTCCTGCTTCGTCGCCGCCATGATCGAAGCGTCCAGAAGAATCATTCCCACCACGACAGCCGCCAAGGGATGGAGAAGGGCATAGAGGCGTTGAGCACGGATCAGGCCGTAGGTCTGCCAGGCGATAATCCAGATGAGCAGCAGAAGGGACGCTTCCGCGGCGAGGAGCCCCTGGGCGATTTGCGAGTGTTTGACGTAGGCCGAGATTGCAAGCGGAATGAGCGCGAGGAAGGGGACGACGGAAAAAAAGAGGACGCTCAGGGCCCGGAGCGCGAGCGTGAGCGGCTTTTGCTCAAAAGCGTGCAGATAGATTCTGCGCCAGCCCCGCCAGATGGCTGTGAAGGAATCGTACATCCGCGTGCCGTAAAGCCGGATTCCGAAGGCACACTCGATTTTTGCGCCGGCGGCCTTGGCTTTCCTGACCAGGGCATAGTCCTCCAGGAATTCCTGCCGGACCGCTTCATGCCCGCCCAGGCGCCCGTAAAGCTCGCGGCGGATGAGGAGGAATTGCCCGTTGCCGAACACCTCCCGGGACTTCGGCTGGTTGACTTTTTCGAACGGGAACCACAAGCCCAGGAATCCCATGGCCGTGGGCTGAATGAGCTTTTCGACGAAACCTCGGGCGATACAGCGCGGCAAAAGCGTTAGCAGCTCCACGGCTCGGGCGGAGGCGTGGGCGAGCGCGCACGAGACGCTCGAGCTCTCATGGCGGGTGTCGGCGTCGGTGAAAAGATACCAGTCTCCCGTGGCATGCGCGACCGCCGTATGAACGGCAAAATTCTTGCCGGTCCATCCGCGGGGAGTGGGGGGGACCTGGACGACCCGGACACGGTCCGAAAAGGATTTCAGGATCTCGGCGGTTTCATCCGTCGAGTTGTCGTCGGCGACGATGATTTCGAGATCGGCGGCGTCCTGATGCAAAAGCCCCTCGAGGCATTCGCCGATATTTTTCTCTTCGTTGCGTGCGGGGACGATGACCGAGACTTTTTCCCGGACAGGAGCCTTGACGGTTTTGGGATCGAGGTTGCGCACCTTGAGTCGCGTGCGCGTAGCGCGGCGCGCGCGGCCGGCCCAGACGACGAGCATGGCGATCAGGATGAAAAGACGCTGATCGATGAGGGGTTGGGGAATCGGAAACATGCGGAATCATAGCACACACAGGGGCCATTTCCTACAGGTACAGGCTTGAGCTCGAATCAAAGCCTGTCCCTGTAGGAAATGGCCCCTAGCTCTTGCCTTTCTGGCGGTTTGGATTAGAATAGCGGCATGTTCAGGCGACTCGCAGAAGGCACTTTGCTTTTCAAATGGCCCATTCTTCTTTTTCTTATTTTGGTCACCTCCGGCCTCGCCTGGGGCGCCTACCAGGTGAAGATCGATCCCTCCGTCGAGACCCTTTTTGCCAAAAATTCCGATGAATACCGGTATTACGACGCTTACCGGAAAAAATACGGAAGCGACTCCCTGATGGCGATCGCCATGGCCACGCCGGACCTTTTTACCGCCCGGAACCTGAAGATCCTCAAGGAATTGACGGAGCATATCGCCCAGTTGAGGCAGGTCGAGCGCGTCTTCAGCCTCGCGAACACGGCCGATATCCGGCATAAGTTTTTGGGGGTCAAGTCGGTGCCGGTGTTTCAGAAGCTCGAGGAGGGGGATCAGTCGTATCAGGATGTGCGCGCGCAGATCTTGAGCGACGAGCTTTTTCTGAACAATCTCGTCTCTCGAGACGGTAAAACGGCCCTGATCCTCGTAACGCTGAAGACCGGGACCCAGGAGGCACGCGCGGGCGGCGTGCTGATCGCAAAACTCAAAAAATACCTCCGGGGCCTCGAGACCCCGGAACTTCACTTCTACATCGCCGGCGCACCCGTGGAACAATTCGAATTTATCCGCCTGATCCGCAAGGACCAGATGACATTTGTCCCCCTGATTGCGATCCTCCTCGTCCTGACGACCTTCGTCATTTACAGGAGTTTTGCGTGCATGGTGCTGGCCATGTCGATCGTTTTCTCGACGCTGGCCTGGACTCTCGGGACCATCGCCGCCCTCGGCCAGGAAATGAACCTCATGACCTCGCTCCTGGGTCCGGTCATTATGATCGTTTCCGTCATCAACTCCATTTACCTGATCAATCTCTTTCTGGAGATCCGGCCCCACCATAAAAGTATGAAGGAATCGGTTGTGCTGACCATCGCACAGCTTGGCTTGCCCTGCCTTTTGACCCATGTGACCGCCATTCTGGGGTTCCTTTCGCTCGCGGTCAATTCCGTGCCGGCCATTCGAAGCTTTGGCATTTTTGCCGCGCTGGGAACCTTCTATTCCTTTTTTCTCGAGATCCTGCTGACGACGATCCTTCTGCCGGTGCTTCCGTACCGGCGCCTTGAGGAGTCGGGCGGGGAACAGCACGTCATCAATCAGATGATCGTGAATTTTCTGGAGCGCCTCGAGTTTCGGTGGAAGTGGTGGATTCTTGGACTGACGGTCGTGGTCCTCGGCATCTCGATCGCCGGGATGCGGATGATCCATGTCGATACCAATATCGTCAAGCAGATGAAGCCCGACCTTCCGCTGGCGGTCTCGACGCGCTTTATCGACGATAACGTGACCGGCGTCTATTCGCTGGGTTTTGTGTTCAGGCGCCGCGACGGCCAGAGGATGATTGACCATAAGACGCTCACAAGGCTCGACGCCTTCAAGGACTTCCTCGAGTCTCAGCCGGAGATCGCCAAGGTCAATGCCATCACGATGCTGGTCAAGAAGATCCATATGGCGCGTAAGGACGACCCCAAGGAGTATTTGATACCGACGAGCGCCAAGCTCCTGGCCCGCTACTTCAAGGGGATGGCGGACGCCGGAGACCCGGAGCTGTGGAAAATGATCTCGCCCGATTTCCGAGAGATCCGCATCGAGGCGAGGATGCGCGCCGTGGGAACCACCCAGGGCAACGCGATGGAAGAAACGATCCGGGAGTATTTGAAGGAAAAGATGAGCGATTACTTCGAGTACCGCCTGACCGGAAACGTCGTTTTGCTCGGAAAAATGGCCCGGGACCTCGTGCAGGAGCAGATGCGCAGCTTTGGATTCGCGTTTATTTCGATCTTTTTGCTGATTACGGTCATTTTCCGGTCGGTCCGGATGGCGCTTCTGGCCTCTATCCCGAACCTTTTTCCCATCGTGGCGGTGTACGGATTCATGGGCCTTGCGGGGATCGAGCTTTCGACCCCTACGGCGATGATCTCAAGCATCGTGCTCGGCTTCGTGGTGGACGCAGCGATCCAGTTTTTATACCGCTTCCGGCTGGAATTCGAGCACCACCGCCACTATCTCCAGGCTTTGCATCACACCTATCGCAGCATGGGCCAGTCGATTGTGGTTTCGACTTTGATTCTCGTGATGGGATTTGCCTCCAGCGCTTTTGCCAGTTTCAAACCCACGATGCATTTCGGATTGTTGACCAGCCTGACCATCTTCCTGGCCATGATCTGCTGCCTGCTGGTCCTGCCGGTGTTCCTGGTGATCCTCAAGCCCTTCGGGAAGCAGAGGCTTTTTGTTTGGAGCAATGCCGAGGAGGGTCCTGCCGGCGAAAAGGAGATCGAAGACGTCGTGGTCTAGCGACCCTGCCGCAGGGCGCTTGTTTTCGGCAGTTCCCTGAGAGGGTCTTCCCCGGGCAGAAGCAGGCCGAAATCCAAGATCATAAAATCCGCTTTCATTCCATTTTCCGACGGATCCATCACGATCTCGAGCCCCGTGACTTTCCCAAAGGGAGCGCGGTTCGGCAGTTTGAAACGGATTTTTGCCGGGTCGCTCGTGGGTTCGAGGAACAAATCGAAATCCCCGTTTCCCGAGCCGTCTTCGGTCGTGATTTTAAGCGTCAAATATTGCGGAATCTCGGTGCCCGAATAGACCATCCGGAACCAGCGGTTATTGAGCTCCCGGGGTTCGTCGAATTTCCACGAAAGAGACGCTTCCCGGTCGAGGCCGTCGTAGCTCACCCGCATCGAGCGGGTTCCGAGTTCCCGAATCAAAAGATTGTCGCTGTGGCTACGCGAAACCCCTTTTCCCGCCATCGCGAATTCCTGGAGAACCGTGATTTCATCCTTCAAACCTGAAGTGGCAAGCGGAGCTTCGAGGGTCTGATGTTTGGCCGTTTTGGCTTCATGATACTTTTGACGGAGATCTTCCTCCTGATTGACTTGGGGGAGCTGAGCATTCAAGAGTGCAGCAAACGACAAGAAGAAAAGGCAGTTCATAAAGATGAAGAATGGCGTGAACATGTTTTTTTCCATGAAGGGCCTCCGATCTGGTTAAGTAACAAAGCTACCTACTCAATCAAAAGGTATATGGATAATTAGGATATTACAAGGGGACGGGATATATTTTTTTTGCAGAAGCCCTGGATTTTAACTTCGCTTACGGATCAGGGCATCGGCTAGGCGGGGATTGTCGAGGGTGCTTTCGTAGTGGAAAACGGCACAGGCGCGGCCCTGGGCTTTCTCGCAGACCTCAAGCTGCTGGAGGAATGTTTCGGGCCGACGGACAAGCTCATAGGCGCCGATTCCGATATTGACGCGCTCAAGGGAGCCGGTATGTTTTTTCGCGTCGAGGATGTATTTGCCAAGTGTCGAGGTGTGAGACGAATAGCTCATCATTGTCACGAAATCCACGATGCCGCTTGTCAGCCACGAGGCCCAGTCCTGGAACGCTTCGTGGTAAGCCCGCGAATAGGACATGCAGCCTGTGGCGGAGACTTGGATGCCCGGGTGAAGCTTCCGGGAGGTCTGGGCAAGAAGTTCGAGGAGGCTTGTGACCTGGTCTCTCTTCCATTTTTTCCAGGAGGGACTGTCCTCTTCGACCTCCGTCAAACCCGTTGCTTCCTTGAACCGGGAGAGGTTGGCTTCCGTGTAACCGTAAGGGGGGTGCTGGTCCGGATAGCGGATGTAATCGAATTGAATTCCGTCGAGCGCCGGATAGGCCGTCAAAATTTCTCCGACGAGCGCCGTTAGGTCCTGCCGGATTCTCGGGTCTCCGGGCTCCAAAAAGTATTGGTTATCGATTTTGTAGTCTTCGATTTTTTTCTTCTCCCTGCGGTTCCTCGTCAAAATATCCGGCCCGTATTTTTTGAGAAGCGGGGCGTCGAGGTTCTTGCTGAGGCTGAGCAGATTCAGCCATGCGTGAACTTCGATGCCTTCGTCATGGGCGCGGCGGATCAAGAGAGCGAACGGGTCCTCTCCGACTTCCTTGAGGCAATCCTCGTAGGGCTTCGAGTCCCCGATTTTGGAAGGGAACCAGGCCTTGTTGGCCCGGTAGATTTGGAAGAAGAGCGTTTGGATACGCGCTTTCTTTGCGAAGCCGATCAGCTTGTCGATCGCCTCTCGGCTTGAAAGCACTTGCGGGTCCTGGAGCACCGTGATGAAAAGGCCTCTGCGCGGCTCCGCCGGTCCAGGCGAAGCCGGTGCTGCCGGCGTGGTCAGGAGAAACAGAAATAAAGTTGCCATCCAGGTAAAAAAGATCTTCATCGTAAAATAGGCCCTCCCTCATGCATCGGACAAAAACGGCATAACTTGATTTCCGGCGCCGGGACGAAGGGCCTCTTTTGCCCGCCTATTTTTTTGCGTATCTTTCCCTCAGTTGATCGATCGTCGGATGGTCCTCGTAGAATTCTCCCTGAGGTCCGAGAAATCCCTTTTCCGTTTTCCGGAGCGTCACCTGCGTAAAACTCCCGTTTCCGTTGGGGATATAAATCTCATAGACATCCCGGTTGAGTTCCTCTTCTTTAGACGGGTAAAGAGCAGGGCGAATAGGCGCCGTTGAGGCCACCGCAACGGGTTGTTGCATGACAGGTGCTGCTGCCATAACGGTTTGCGTTACGGGGGCCACAACCGTTGTGGTGGGGATGGGCGCCGGAAATGCCGTCACGGCCGGCGGTCCCACCACCGCATAACCGCCCGGTGCCGGTGCATAATAGGTGTATCCGTAATAGTAATACGGCGTGCCGTTTGCCACGACCATGGTATAGCCGGGCGGAAGGGCGGGGACGACAGCCCCCATCGGGGGTGTGACGACAGCATAGCCGGCCGGGGTGTACCGGTAAAACAAACCCTCGCAGTAAAGCAGCGCCAAACTTCCTGCCATGAGCGAGACATACCCCGGCGGCAGGCGGTGGGCGACATGAAAATCGTCGCCGTGAAAATCACCCCGTCCCGGACCGGGTCTGCCTCCGCCTCCTCCGCCGTGTTCTCTGGCAAAAGCCGGCGAGGACGGAAGCAGTAAAGTAGCGGTTAAAAGAAATAGGAAAATGAATTTTAATCTTTTAAACATCGCAGTGGCCCTCCGCTTGATGATGTTAAGGGTCATCCGTCTTAAAGACCGGATTCCATCCGTTGCGAGTTAGACGATGGGGGGGAGGGAAACGTGTCAGGAAAACGTTGGGGAAGTGGAGCCTTTTGGGTATAATTCAAAAGAGACGCTGAAAGGAAGGCTATCGGACAATGAAATGGTTGAATCTTGTGATCGGTGGAACGGTAGGAACCGTTGCCCGCTACGGCGCGGCGGGATTCGTCTACAAGCTTTTTGGCTCATCCTTTCCCTACGGAACGCTCGTGGTGAATCTGACCGGTTGCTTCCTGGTCGGCTTTCTTGCGGCTTTGTCGGAGGAAAAATTCCTATTGGGTCCCGAGGCCCGGATGCTTTGGATGGTCGGGTTTTGCGGCGCGTATACGACTTTTTCGACTTTCATGCTTGAAACCTCCCATCTCATGCGGGATGGGGAGATGATGCGGGCTTTCTGGAACGTGACCGCAAGCGTCGTGGTCGGCTTTCTTGCGCTTCGTGCCGGAGTTTATCTGGGGAAAGTTATTTAACGGGGATTTGAGGGAGGATTTCATGAAAATACCTGCGGATGGGAAGCTGCTGAGAATCTTCATCGGAGAGCAGGATAAGTGGCAGGGACTGCCGCTTTACGAAGCCATTGTCCTCGAGGCGAGAAAACAAAACCTGGCCGGCGCCACCGTGATCAAAGGCTGCATGGGGTTCGGCAGCAAAAGCCACATGCACACGTCAAAAATCCTTCGGCTTTCCGAAGATTTGCCCATGGTGGTCGAAATCGTGGATAGCGAAGAAAAAATCAGCCGCTTCCTGCTTCAACTGGACCCCATGGTGAAGGAAGGCCTCATCACGCTCGAAAAAGCGAACGTCATAACCTACCGGCCGAACGGATGATGGTCCGGCTTGCCAGGAAAGTTTTAAGTTTCCTTCTTCTTTTTCTTTTTGCCGCGGGACTCTGGCTGGCGTGGTACGCGCTTGATCTGAAAACACGCTTTCCGGATCTCGATCTGTCACGCTCGCAGATCGGCATTGCGTCCTGGTACAGCCGCGCCGACGAGCACATCAACGACCGAACCGCCAACGGCGAAGTTTTTGACGATCGAAGCATGACCTGCGCCACCTGGGACTACCCGTTCGGCGAGAAACTGCTCGTCATCAATGCGCTCAACGGCAGATGGGTGGTTTGCCGCGTCAACGACCGGGGTCCCGCAAAGCGGCTCGGACGGGAAATCGATCTGACGAAGTCGGCCTTTAAGAAAATTTCGGATCTCAAACGGGGACTCATCTACGTGATGATCGCTCCGGTCGCGAAAGCGGCCAAGTGACGAGTCGCGTTTGCTCCGAATATCTTTACCCGCCTTGCGGCGTCTGCTGATTTGCGGAAGCCGGCTGCAATGAAACCGTTGCCGGAAGTGTCAGCGGGGTGCCTGAGGATGCTATTGCGGTGAGCTTGGCCTGACGGGCCGACGTCGAGCTGTAACCGGTCATCGTGTGGCTCGTCGTGTTGATATCCGAGATCTCAATCGGTGGCTTGGTCGGGATCGTGATGGAGTATTTCCCGAATTTGTCCGGGTACGGATACTTTTTCCACGTAAATGTGACCGCAGACTGTGCTTGGCTGGCCTTGAAATCCCAGAGGCTTTCGCCGAAAAGCTGGAATTCTGTGACCGCGCTTCCGCCTTCATTGTTCCATTTGTCTTTGGTTTTGACCTTGATCCGGTAGTTCCCAGGTTTCAAGCCGGAGCCTTGCATGGCGACCGTGTTGTCCGACACGCCGCTCCCTTGGGAATAGATCCCCGCCTTCCACGGCGTGCTCTTGATCTGGCCTTGCGGGTTCTGATATTCCACAGAGCTTTTTCCCAGCGGGTCGTCGAGTTTAAAACTTGCCTGGAGAGCGTTCGGGCCGGTCTGGGTGATGCTGATCTGGGATGGGACCGGCGCTTTTTTGTCTGCAGGGCACGTGATGGTCATGGTGTTGGTCGAGGCGCTGGTGATCGACACAAAATCCTGGGTTGCGAGGATATTCTCTTTGCTGGCTGCAGGGGGGGTGACGGTCACCGTGAAGGTGTGCTCGTTGTCATCGTTAAAGGTCCCGGCTTTCGTGACTTTCCCTTGAGCATCCGTGGTGAGCGTGGCGATTGGTGTCTCTCCCTCCTTGATGACCACCGCCGCATTCTTGACCTTTTGCCCGGCCTGATTCCTGACGGCAATCGTCAAGGTGTAAGTGCGCGGCACAAGGGTGACCGGCACTCCGATAAACCGTCCGCAGGCGTTGACGGTGATCGTGGTGGTGGCGGTCCGGAAACCGTTTTTCGAGACGGTGAAAGTGTGGCTGCCGGGATTCAATCCCGATTCGATCGCCCACGAGCCGTTTGCGGCTGTCGTGACACTGACCGGAGCCCCTTGGGAATTTTTTCCGGACACAACGGCGCCTGCAATGGCGTGATCCGCGGACTCCATGACGAAGGCTTTGCGCGAGGGGATTTTGTCGACATTGATCACGGTTTCAGACAAGGATCCCTGCGCGTTGGGCGGAACTGCCAGTTCAGTTGAACCGTTCAGATAACAGGCGTTGGCCTGAGCCTCCAAAGTATAGGTGGTGCCGCGGTCCAGCACGATATCCTGGCTTACGCCGGCATCTCCCGAGCTGACCGGCAGCCGGAAGTCCATATCCGTGTTCTTCGTCAGGATCACCGTCGTATTGGGAATGGAGACATTGCCCGGTCCGGAAGAGCGAACCCGTATTTTGACCGTCGGAACCGGTACCCCTTGCAGGGTTGTGATGTTGTTCACAGACCCGACGGCGTCCTGTGGATTGTTGGTTTCGTCGTTGTTGGTGAAAGTCCACGAACGGAGGTTGTAATAGTATTTGGTGTTGGGTTCGAGCCCCGCGAGTCTCAGCGTGTGGTTCGTCTCGAATTGGCGGGGGCCCTCGCGCGTGACCCAGCCCTGGGTGACCGCATCGCCGACCTTTTTTACGGCCATAATGTAATTCAGTGAAAGGTCCGGCGACGGAGAGAACATGACTTCGGTAGACGCAAGCTGATTGGTGGTCCAGGAAAAATCAACATAGTCGGGCCCGGCCACGGCGTTCGGATTGCTCAAGGTCAACGCATTGCAAGTGCTGGATTCGACCCGCTCCGGGCAGGCGCCGGCGGCCGTGGTGGCGGTCTTTTCTCCGCCCGGGACCATTTGGCCTGAGGGATCCACGCATTCGATCGTAAAGCGGTAGGCTTTCCCTTTTAGAAGGTTCGGAACGATCACGTTATGCGCGGTTTTAAAGGAGTTCTCAATGGTTGTCGACACGAGGGTGCCGCCGTCATAGGCCTTCACCGTTCCTTTAAGCGGTACCGAGGGGCTGGCCCAATTGACAGACACAGACGTGCATCCCGGATTTGCCCGGAGACCTTGCACCAAGGAATCCGACGGTTGCAGGGGGATTTCGATCTTGAAGGGATCGGCCGAGGTATCTTTGACCGCGGTGGTATAGGTGACGGTTTTTTCGACGGTGTCCAGAGGAATGGGCACGACCGAGACTTGGATGGTTGCCGTCAAGCCCTGCACCAGTCTGAATTCATACGCCACGTCCTGGACATCCACGACCAATTTATCGCCGGGGGCAATAAACGGGGTGATGTCGCGGAACGTCACCGTTTGCCGCTGATTCGTCTTGTCAAAATAAAGCGTGTACAGGCCGCTGCCTTTTCCTCCGGGAATGTAAACGCGGGCCGTGACACGCAACCGGACTCCTTCCAGTTTAAAATAGGGGTCTCCTTTGAGCGTCAAAGTCGGAGCGTCATAGAGAACGCTCAGCGCTTTTTCCGTATATTCCTTTAATTTTGCAAGCGCTTCGGAGTCCGAACAAAAAGTCGCGGCTTTGATCGCAAGCAGGGCTTTGGAGCGGACGCCCTCGGGAATCTTTCCCAGCACATCCGGCGCCAGATCTTCCACTTTGTATTTCGAAATTTCCACGGAGATCAGGTCCCTCTCGTTATGGTACGCATCCGTTTTGCCCAACGGAAGCGCGCTCTGGGTGGAAGTATTGACGCCGATATTGCTCACGGCGCTGGCAATGGTATCGCCGACCTTGGGAATCTTTGCGACCAGCTCCCAAAAATCGAGCGGCAAGTCAAACCACGGCAGATCGATCGGGCAGCCGCTGATCCCCACAAACCCCATCTGTAATTTATTGGGGAAAGAGATTCCGAAGGCGGATTGAAAAGTATTGTAACCTGCGGCGGCAGGCTCGGCCTTTACGCTGAAGGTAAAGTCCTGACCTGAACGTGCAGCCTCGGGATCGTAGCTGACGGTGATCTTGACCGGCATTTTGACCGTGATCGTTCCGTCGGAAATCAAGAATCCCAACTTGAAGCGGAATCCCGTCTGGATCAGCGGAAGCCACGGAGCCCAATGCGTTTCGGGAACGGGTTTTCCCTGAAAACTCCATTCGATGGGGCCGTAATCATGGCTCACTTCTGCGGCGAGGCAGAAGGAGCCGTTTGTGAGCAAAGCACTCAAAAGGAAAATAAGGAGAGATTGTTTTTTCATGGAGGGCCTCTTCTTTTCTGGATCTCAAGGGCAGCTAGGAGACGCCAGCCTGTCTCTTGAGGATTTTGGTTACATCAATCGGTCGTATTTGGAACCGAGCCGGTAGGAAATGACAGTGATCCGTTGCGTCTCGTAATTGACGCCGAGCACAAGCGAATAGCCGCGAAGCGAAGTGGATTTGAAAAGGGACATGCCGGCCTCTTTTCTTCCGTGGACCGGTTTGGCTCCAAGACGCGGGCTCGCGGGCCATTTCATCTTTTCATTCAGCTCCTTGTGAAGCTGGTCTGCCTCCGCTTCCGTAAGGAGCAGGCGGACCACATAAACAAGCTTGTTTTCTTCCACTTCGCCGTCAACGCGCGGCGGCTGTTCTCCGATATCCTCCACCAGTTTTGCATCTTTGAAAAGCCGTTTCAGGATCGGCCGCATTAATTGGTCGAGATCCTGAGAAACGGGGGTTTCTGGGATTTTGTTCTGGGCCGTAAAAAAGCCGGGATTATCCGAAATATCCGTCATTCCCTTTTGGGCGAACGTGCCGGAGGCCGCCGTGTTGGCAGCGAGACGCGTCGGCTCGAAGTCGGCAGAAGCAGAATCCCCATGGGAGGGGTGAACCTTGGAGGGTTGCTTGGAAGCCGTAGCCGTTTTTGCTTCCCCTTTTTTGTCTGAACATCCGACAGCCATCACTCCGGCGGACAAAAAAATTAAAAGAAACAGGCCGACTTTTGTTCCCCAGCATTTTTGAGAGGCCACGATTCCTCCTCGGAGAAGTATCTGTTTTTAGACCTTTTGGGGCACGGCCTGAAATTACGTAATTATACCTCTGCGGACAGGGACTGACCAACAAGTTTCAGGGGGCGGGCAGCTCGTGAAATGGATTCGCCGATTGCCAATCAATCATCTACGCTGTAGGATACAGCCCGATTGATCCGTAAAGGCCATGGGGGCTTGTGGATGAGAAAAATGGCTGGGTCGCAGTCCAATGAAGGTTTTCATCCGAGATCGCAAGGAAAAAGCGGCGGAACTTGAAGGAGTAGAGCCATGAGTCGAGTTCTTTTTATTTGTTTCGTGATTCTTTTGTCTCCGGGATGCGACCGGCAGCAGACATCTCATCCCCACGACGAGGGGCATCACGACGAGGAAGGGGTTGTGCACGTCAAGGAAGAGTCGCAGAGACTGATCGGCCTCGAGCTGATGAAGGCCGAGAAAAAGACGTTTGTCTCCGCGATCGAGGTGACCGGTGAAATCGCGAAGGAGACGGAAAATATGTCCCATATTGTTTCTCCCGAGCCGGGTTTTTTGAAGTCTTACCGGGCCAATCTCGGAGACACCGTGGAGAAGGGAACCCCGGTTTGCGAGGTGGAATCCAGGGCGGGCAAACTTCTGGAGATTACGTCCCCCGGGCACGGGATTGTTTTTGCCCAATACCTGAAACTGGGCGATGCCGTGGATGTTTTGACCTCGATTATGACTGTCGCCGATCCGGATCTCTTGCGGGCCAGTTTGAATGTTTATGAGAAAGACCTTGCGGGAATCAAACTGGGGCAGAAGGTTTTGATCGAGTCGGTCGCGTATCCTGAGAAGTCCTTTGACGGCAAGCTGGCCTATATTTCCCCCAGTGTCGACGATAAAACCAGAACGATCAAAATCCGGGTGGATGTGGGCAATAAAGAACACCTCCTCAAATTCGGGATGTTTGTGACGGGCCGTATCTTGGAGGAGTCCAAGGAACAGTATTATGTCGTTCCGACGCGAGCGATTCATTTCATGAACGGCAAGAGGGCGGTGTTTGTCAAAACCGGAGAAGATCAATTCCAGGCCCGTGAAGTGAAAGTCCAGGAGGAGACAAAAGAGGAGGCCGCCATCCGCGAGGGGCTGTGCGAGGGCGATTCCGTGGTAGTTCAGGAAAGTTTTTTATTGAAATCCGAACTCTTGAAATCGGAAATGGGCGCCGGGTGCGCGGAATAATCCAAAGAGGCTGATCATGATGGACCGGGTTCTCACCTTTGTGCTGCGGCAACGGTTTTTTGTCATCCTTGCCACCCTCCTTTTGATTGCGGGCGGCATTTTTTCGTGGTTTCAGCTGCCGATCGACGCATTCCCGGACGTTACGAACGTCCAGGTCATGATCTTGACCCGCGCGGAAGGTTTGGTCCCGACAGAGGTGGAGCGGCTCATCAGCGTTCCGATTGAACTGGAGATGAATGGCCTTCCAAGGATCCAAATGATCCGCTCGCTTTCAAAGACGGGCCTTTCGCAGGTCGTAGTGATTTTTGAAGATGCGGTGGATATCTATTTCGCACGGCAGCTGGTTTTGGAAAAATTATCGGCCGCTAAAGAGAAGCTGCCGCCGGGATTTGAGCCCGAGTTGGGTCCCATCAGCACCGGGTTAGGCGAAATTTACCAGTACACCCTCGAAAACAAAAACGCGGACATGATGGACCTTCGGACCGTCCAGGACTGGGTGGTCCGGCCCCAGCTCCGGTCGATTCCGGGCGTGACGGAGATCAACTCCTTCGGCGGCTTCGTCAAACAGTATCAGGTCATCGTTCGCCCCGAGCAATTGCTTAAATACGGTCTGACCCTCCAAGAGGTGTCCGAGACGCTGAGCCGTAACAATTCCACGGCCCCGGCCAACTATATCGTACAGGGCCAGGAGCAGATTATTGTGCGCGGCTCGGGACTCATCAAGGACCTGCCGGACATCGAAACGGCGACGGTCGCGACCTTTGAAGGCGTCCCTGTCTACGTGCGGGACATCGCTTCCGTTCAGATCGGCCATGAGATCCGGTGGGGCGCAGCGACAAGGGATGGTAAGGGTGAGACGGTTTGCGGGATGGTGATCATGCTCAAAAACGCCAACTCGAAGACCGTGGCCGACCTCGTCAAAACCAAAATCAAAAAGATTCAGGAGCGATTGCCGGAAGGCGTCCGGATCCATCCTTTCTATGACCGGACCGAACTGATCGAATCGTGCATTCATACGGTGACGAGGGCCCTCATGGAAGGGGGATTGCTCGTCATCATCGTCTTGTTTCTTTTTCTCGGCGATTTCCGCACGGCAAGCGTTGTGTGCCTGTCGTTGCCGTTGTCGGCTTTGATCACTTTTATCCTGATGCGCGGGATGGGGATTTCCGCGAACCTTATGTCGCTGGGCGGACTTGTCATCGCGATGGGGATGATCGTCGACGCGAGCATCGTCGTCGCCGAGAACATTTTCAGGCATCTGACCGAAAAAAAGGCCGGCTCGGCCCATGAAAAGGCCGCTTTGTGTCTTGCGTCCACGAAAGAAGTGGCCCGTCCGGTTTTGTTCGCCATCTTGATCACGATTATCACCAAAGTCCCATTGTTTGCGCTGCAAGCGGTCGAAGGAAAGATGTTCAAACCGCTCGCGTGGACCCTGATTTTCGCCATGGCGGGCTCTCTTGTCATTTCCCTGACCATTATTCCGGTCATCAGTTCTCTCTTTATCAAGGGAAGTTCCAAAGAGGAGGAGGGCGGCGTCATCCGATGGATCAAGAGATTCTACCTCCCCGCGCTGCGGGGGGCCATGAAGCACAGGAAAATGACCGTGATGCTTTCCGCAGGCGTCTTCGTGATTTCCTTATTCCTTTTTCGTTTTGTCGGGACTGAATTTTTGCCCTATCTGGATGAAGGCTCGATCGCGTTAAATGTGGTCAAATTTCCGACGATATCGCTGGACGCGTCCGTGAAGATCGGTGAAAAGATCGAAAAGCTCTTGCTCGAATTTCCCGAGGTGAGCACCGTGGTCACCAAAACGGGGCGGGCCGAAATCGCCGAAGATCCGATGGGCCCGGAGCAGAACGATCTTTTTATCATGTTGAAGCCGAAGAAGTACTGGAAGGCGAGGTCGAAAATGGAGCTCATCAACAGAATCGACGCGAAATTAAGCCTCATTCCCGGGATTAAGCTCAACTTTTCTCAGCCGATCGCGCTGCGCGTCAACGAGCTTATTTCGGGAATTAAGTCCGACGTGGCGGTGAAATTATTCGGGTTTGACCTTGAGCTCCTGGCGGAAAAGGGGGAAGAGATCGAGCATATCCTTTCGGGAATCAAAGGGGCCAAGGACGTGAAGGTTGAGCAAGTCTCGGGCTTCCTGCAGCTTGATACCGAGATCGACCGGATGGCGATTGCCCGGTACGGCATCAACGCGGGAGACGTCAACGATGTGATCGAGACCGCCATCGGCGGCAAGGCCGTTACGACCGTCTTCGAAAAGGACCGGCGCTTCAATTTGAGCCTGCGTTTTCCCGAAGAAAAAAGGGGCGACCGGAAAGCGATTGAAAATATTCTCATTCCGTCTCCGGGCGGGCAGAATATTCCGCTCGGCCAGCTGGCAAAAATCAAGCTCATCGAGGCGCCCAATCAGATCAGCCGCGAAGACGGTATGCGGCGCGTCGTGATCGAGTGCAATGTCCGGGGCAACGATATCGGAGGCTTTATCGCGGAGGCACAGGCGAAAATCAGGCCGGTCGAACAGTCTTTGCCGAGCGGTTACTTTGTGACATGGGGCGGACAATTCGAAAATCAACAGCGTGCCATGCGTTCCTTGATGGTGGTCGTGCCCATCGTGATCTTCACGATCTTTATATTGCTTTTCCTGACCTTCGGATCCCTCAAGCCCGCGCTCCTCGTAATCCTGAATCTGCCCTTTGCCTGGGTGGGCGGTATTTTGACGGTTTTTCTCTTTAAAATCACGTTAAGCGTTTCCGCGGCCGTGGGCTTTATTACCCTTTTCGGGATTGCGGTGGCGAACGGGACGATTCTTGTCTCTTTTTTTATCCAATTGCGCAAGGAAGGCGCAAGCCTCGAGGATGCGATCGTGAAAGGGTGCCAGATCAGGCTTCGCCCTCTGCTTCTCACCAGCATTACCGCAATCCTCGGACTCATTCCCGTTCTTTGGGCCAGCGGGCCCGGCGCGGAAATCCAAAAGCCGCTTGCGGCCGTCGTGATGGGGGGGCTTGTTTCATCCCTTTGCCTGACCCTCATCGTTTTGCCCGCGATTTACGGCTGGTTTGAGAAAGAAGAAGTGGAACTCTAGAGCTGCGTCGATTCGTCTAAAAGGAATGGCTATAGTGGCCCCGGAAAACTAGACCTGTCGATTGCATGTCAAGATGTCATTGGGTGTACGCAAGGTTAATGGCGATGAGGGTATCGCTTTTATATGTATTTCCTACTTTTGTTAAGAGCCGACTTGGTGGCTGTCGCCGTAGGGGCTGTGGAAGCCGGCGTAGGCATAGGCGCTGCGGGACCTACCGACTCAACGATATTTTCCGAACTTCCTGGCAGGACGTAGGACTCTACGGTAACTCTGTTATTCACTTTGATGAAAATCATTTGTTTTTTTAGCATTTGTTTGGAGCTAAAAGTCGTTTCAGTTCCGGTGCCGTCTTCTTTTAATTTGAAAGTCTTGGCGTTTGTATCCACTGCAGTAATTATCCCTTTGGATGGCGGCTTGAGAGCGTAAGCGTTCGTTCCAAGGCATACAACGGCAGCCAAAAGCATAACGAATAATCCGAGTTTTTTCATTGTCCTCCCTCCATGTCTGTGCTGGGTTGTATCCGGTTGTATCAAAATTAGCATCATTCTAGCATCGGCAAATCGTGATGTCTCATGCTGACTGCCTAATGCTGCTCATGGCCTTTTCCGGAACGGGGGCTAACGCATTGCCCTTGGCTCAGAATCTGGCCCGCAACAGCACAGGAAGGCGTGGCGAATTCCTCGCAAACATTTTTGCCAGCGTTGTAAACCAATCCGGACGTGCAGTGGAGAGGGTCTGTGATGACCTTTACGCAATGGTCGGCGCCGGAGTTCAAGTGAGAGCCCGAAGAGCAAGTAGGAACCTGTAAACGTTGGCATTGTTTTCTGCCTTGGTGGTATGTGTACCCACTGGGACAGCTGATGGTTGGTTCGATGGAAGACACGCAATTTCCTTTTCCCTGAAAAGAAAAGTAGCTCATGCCCTCCGGACAGATCACTGGCTGCCCCTCTAGCTTCTGGCACTTAGTCTCGCCAGAAGGCTGAGTGTAGCCGGCCTTGCAACTCGGGGGCTCCGCCCGCACACATTTGCTGCCATCGGCCTCCAAAGTAAAGCCGCTAGGACAGTGCGGCGTAGCGGCCCAAACCAGCCCGACCAAACTCAAAGTGAACATTGCCAACAGAAACCAACTCCGGGAAACTAACCGTTTAGAAATATTCATCTCCGCCTCCTTTTGTTCAAGATCCCTAATGTATCGAGTCAGATCATTCAGTTACGTCTTGAAGATAGTCCATTATACCCCTGTCGAAATGGACTGGCCACGAGAGCTTCAAAATCAGCAGAGCAGGACAGAACAAAAGCAGAAGCCCGCCTCGTTGCTCGGTCAAGCCCAAGTTTATCTTAAGAACGTCGGGAGGTCACAGGGAGGAGGTTTCGGGAGAGCAAAATTTGAGCCACGGTCCGGGCGATTTCTTTCATGGGCTCCCCGGGAAACTGGTGCACGCTATCGCTAAAGGAAGTTTCTTCTTTGCCGTCAAACATTCCGGTTAGGTCATAATCCATAAAGCCCTCTTGACGCAATTTCTCGTGGGTCTTTAACGCAATCGGATAAAGCACGGAGGAAGCCCGGATCCAATCCTCGCACAACACCCCGGTCCGGTCTTTTAAAATTATCCGAGCGGCTTCACTCACGGTTTTGACCGCGCAGTTGTAGGCAAGATTGGGCTGAAAAAAAAAGACAATCGGCACGTGATGACGATCCGACAAAGCCTTCATGGCGCGAAGGTTGGTTTCATAAAGCGGGGAAAACCGATCTTCCACCGGCCTCTCCGGCTCTACGGCATAATCGAGCTTTTGATCCCAAATCATGAGTTGCTTCGTAACTTGGGCTTTGCTTGTTTGTTGTGCCGGAGTTTCCTCACGGCTTTGAATCGATGGCGGCGCAGACGCCTCCTTTTTTTTCTTCCCGATCAACCCCTTCCAAGTCTTTCGAAGGCTCCGGCTCCATGCCTTTTCCATTCTGCGAAAATAATAACTGTAGGCCACGGAATGACTCATCAGAAATAATTTGAACTCGTCCATTTTCTCCTTGGCGCCATAATTGGGCCGCCGCCCTTCATAATCCTCGGGCGCATAATGCCCCGTATAAATATCATTCCATCCGTCATAGACCAGGATCAAATCCGGCTTAAGGAAAATAATTTTTCGAAGGGACTTCATCTCTTCCGAAGAGGTTCCCGCGGAGATTCCGGCATTGATCACCTGAACCTTTTTTGTGATCGGTAGCGTCTTGATATATTCGGAAAGATTCCATGTCCAGCTGGATTCAATGGCCTCTTCACCGTAAACCGTGGAACCGCCTAGCACGACCACTCGGAAGGTGTCCTTGGGCTTCACGGGAGAAAATTCCTCATTATGGAATCCAAGGGTGTTGATGATCCCAGGCTCGGGTTCGTGCCAGCCCCCGATTTCTGCAACCCGGAACCACCGCGTATGAAATTGCGAGGTTCCATACTGAAACCAATGGTAGACACGAAATCCGCCTTCAATGAGGCCGAGGAATAGGACAAGCGACAGGCAAGAGACGAATAGATTTTTAAGGAAGTTCATGGTGGCCCTGGTCAGCTCGAGTGATCCGTTTGCAGATATCCTTTTCATGATCAAAAAGGGGCTGTGACCATGACGATCACAACCCCTTGAGACCAACAAGAAAAAATCGGGGCGAGAGGATTTGAACCTCCGACCACACGCACCCCAAGCGTGTGCGCTATCCAGGCTGCGCTACGCCCCGACGAAGACAATCAAACGTTTCCTCGGGGTTCCGCCATACACGGTTGACTTTAGACCGTGTATGCGTCCCGATTAACGTTTGTCAATCTAGAAAGTATTTTCTATTAAGACCGACGAAGTCTAGCAAATTTTGAGGGGCTTGTCACTTTTTACATCGGAATGTCGATTTTGATTGCCGGAACCGCTAATTTTGGGGCGGTGAAGTAAGTCATTGACAGGAAGGGAACCGACGAATATTATGAGCATATGCTCATAACTCAAGGATTCTATGAGGCCTAAAAAAACAAGGTGGGTGAGCTGCAAGCCGGGGGACCGGTGCTTCCGGCCTCTGCATGTTCCCCTGAAGGATATCGTCGTCACCAAGATCACGTTGGATGAGCTCGAGGCCTTGCGGCTCTGTGACGGGATGCGCTTTGAACAAGGGGCCGCGGCGAAGAAGATGCGAGTTCATCGCGCGACCGTTTCGCGGATCCTTATCGCAGCTCGAAAAAAAGTTGCGGATGCGCTCGTCCATTATCACGGCATTAAAATCGAGGGCGGGTGTTTTGAGATCGCGAAAGAGAAAGTTTGACGGATCTCAATCTTAACTTTCAAAACTGTAATGTCCGGTCTAAAATGGGTCTTCAAACGATGAGAAAAATCATCTCTTTGGTCCTTGCATGGACTGTTCTGTCGGCGCAGCCCGTTTTCGCGCAAGAGGCCGTTGCCCCTCCGATAACGGAAGCTGGGACGCTGACCTTTCTTGATTGCTACAAAAAAGTTCTGGCCCATTACCCGGCCCTTAAGAAACGCTATGAACAGCTGGAACAGGCGAAGGCCGGCCGCAATATGGCCATCGCAGATCTTTTCCCTCACATCCAGGGCGTGGCTTCGATGACGACCACCAATGACCCTGTCGGCGTTTTCGGCATGCTCCTCCAGCAGAACAAATTCAGCCAGGGCGATTTTGAGCTCGATAAGCTCAATGACCCCAACCATCGCACGGATTATCGGCTCGGCTTGGAGGGAGAAATGCTGCTTTTTGATTCCTTCAATACGATCTCCAAGATCCGCTCGGCTCGAAGGGTGGTGAAGTCTGCGGATCTCGGGGCGGATTTTACGGAAATGGAGGCGGGGATCGTGGCGCTCGAGAGTTACCTGGGCATTTTGCTTACGAAAGAAGTGCTTGCGGTGACGGCCGCCATGAAGGAGCAAAGCGATCGGGATCTCAAACAGGCTGAGGACTTGAATCAGAAGGGCCTGATCTTGGGAGCGGATTTTTACGCCGCGAAGGTCATCGCGGCCGGAATCGAGCGCGAAAGGAACAGGGCTCAGGCGATGTTGAAAAGTTCCAGAATGATCATGAACATTCTCATGGGCGAGGATCTGGAATGGATGTGGGAACCGGCGGGGACATTGCCGGAGTACGCGCAAGACAAAGGGGAAATCCGCGCCTGGTTCGCGAAGGCCTCTCAGGAGCGTAAAGACCTTGCGGCCCTGGATCAAATGATCGATGCCCAGCGCATCGAGGCCCTTCGGCAGAAGACTTCTTTTCTCCCGAAGTTCTACGGTTTTGGGAGCCTGAATGAGCATAGCCACGATTGGCAAACGGGCGGTGAGGACTTTTCGGTTGGAATTAAGGGCAGCCTGGACCTTTTTGATCCGACTCTTCCCGGCCGTATCAAGGGTGCTCAACATCGTTATGAAGAATTGAAGGCGGATCGTCAGGCGCTCAGCGATGAGATCGCAAGAGGGCTTGCGGGTGAAATGACGCGGTTTGAAACCGTGATTTTAGACTTCCCTGTCTTGAAACAAGCTTCCAAGGACGCCGAGCAGGCGAGTGATCTTACCGCCAAACTCTATCAAGAGGGGCGCAAGTCGATTGCGGATCTGCTCGAGATGCGCCGTGCGGCTCTTACCACAAAGACGGAACTTGACCGGGTCCTTTTTAGCTTGGAAGTGGAGTATGCAAAACTGCTTTTTCTTTCCGGCCAGTTGGATGAAAACGGGATTCGTTTGGTGAATACCCGCTTGAAAGGAAGGGCTTCGTGAAAACGCATCATTCCGACCTGATCAGCGGCATTGTCAGCTACTTTGCGAAGTCGAAGATCACGCCGCTGATTATCGCCGCATCGTTTATTATCGGCCTCTTTGCGATTATGAATCTCCCGCGCGAGGAAGAACCCCAGATCTCTGTGCCGATGTTCGATATCTTTGTTTCCTATCCCGGCGCCGACTCCAAAGAGGTCGAGCAAAGAATCGTGAATCTCGGGGAAAGGAAGCTCTGGGAAATTCCGGGCGTGGAATACGTCTATTCCACGATCGAGCCCGAAGGCGCATTGATCATTATTCGGTTTAAAGTGGGGGAAGATGTCGAGAAAAGCCTGATCAAGCTTTACACGAAGGTTCATTCCAATCTCGATTTCCTGCCCTCGGATGCGACGCAGCCTCTCATCAAAGTCCGTTCGATCGACGATGTGCCCATCCTGACTCTCACGTTCCACAGTGAAAAGCAGGACCCGGTGGCGTTGCGCAAGACCGTGGCCAATCTCCAGAACATTGTGAATGCCATCCCGACGGTTTCGGAAACGCATATCACCGGCGGCCGTAAACGGCAATTTCAGGTCTTTTTCGATGAAGAGAAGTTAAAAGCACGGCTTTTGAACCCTCTTGAGATTGGGCAATTGATTCGCGCCGCGAATGTGAAACAAGGTGCCGGGCATTTGGAAAGCGACCCGGCGTTGGAATCGGTAGAGGCGAACTCCTTTTTTAAAACTAAATCGGATCTCGAGAATCTTGTGGTCGGAGTGAATGCCGGCAACATCGTGATCCTGAAAGACATCGCGCAAATCGTAGACGGCCCCGATCAGGAAGAGCGCTCGACGCAGATCCTCTTTGGGCCCGCTTCGAGGGACGAGAAAAAGGGGCCCTTCGATGCGGTGACGCTTGCCATTTCCAAGCGCAAAGGGTCGAATGCGGCCCATCTGTCGGAGGTGATCCTCCATGCGATCAAAGAAATGCCCGAGGAGGTGCTTCCCAAGGACGTCCGGATGACCGTGACGCGCGATTACGGCGAAACGGCCAAGGAGAAGTCCAATGAGCTTCTCTTCCATATGGGGATCGCGGTCTTCGGCGTCAGCCTTTTAATCGCCTGGGCGCTCGGCCGCCGGGAAGCTGGCGTTGTTGCGATCGCGATTCCGATGACTTTGGCGCTTACGCTTGCGACTTTTTATTTTCTGGGATTCACGCTGAACCGCATCACGCTTTTCGCGCTGATCTTTTCCATCGGGATTCTGGTGGACGATCCGATTGTGGACGTAGAAAACATTGTCCGTCACCTCCGGCTGCCCGAGAACAAGGGCAAGAACATCCTGGAGGTTACGATCGAGGCCGTGAACGAAGTCCGGAGTCCGCTGATCCTCGCGACGCTTACGGTGATTGCGGCGATTTTGCCTATGGCTTTTGTCAGGGGGCTTATGGGGCCTTATATGCGGCCCATCCCGATCGGTGCCAGCGCGGCCATGGTGTTCTCGATGTTTGTGGCGTTCGTGGCGACCCCGTGGGCAGCCTATCAGATCCTGGGGCGGGCGTTCGCTCAAGGCAAGCTCAAGATCCACCATGAAGGCGAAAAAGAGGATTTTCTGACGCACCTGTACCGCTCGTATATGAATCCTTTGATCCATGACCCGAAGATCCGGAGAATATTTCTCTGGGCGCTTGGCCTATTACTCTTTGCCGTGATGCTGCTGGTGCCGCTCAAGCTTGTCCGCATGAAAATGCTTCCCTTTGACAATAAAAACGAGTTCCAGGTGGTCCTCAATATGCCGGAAGGGACACCCAAGCCACGAACCCAGCAGGTCATCACGGAGATTGCGGATTATCTGGTGACCGTTCCGGAGGTGAAGGATATCGAAATGTATGTGGGGACCGCGGCTCCGTACAATTTTAACGGTTTGGTGCGCCACTATTTTTTGCGTTCGAAGCCGTATCAGGCGGATCTCCAGGTGAATTTGGCGGGGAAGCATGACCGGAAGCGGCAGAGTCATGACATTGCCAAGGCCGTTCGGCCGACGATTCATGAAATCGTTGGGAAATACGGCGGTCACGTGCAGGTGGCGGAGGTTCCGCCGGGACCGCCCGTGCTTTCGACCCTCGTCCTTGAGATTTACGGTCCGACGACGGAAGGGCAAAATGAGCTTGCCTCACGGATTGAAAAGATGCTTTCCGAAGATCGCGATATCACGGACATCGATACCTATGTTCAAACCGAAGAAAAACTGGCGAGTCTGAAAGTGAATACGCAAAAGGCTTCTCTCAATGGTATTCCGGTCACTCAAATTGCGGAGGCCATTACGACGGCGATCGCAGGAAAGGCTGTGGATCTCGCGCATCTTTCCGGGGAATATGAGCCGGTCGAGATCCTTGTGAGGCTGCCCGAGGGGAAACGGAAGACGCTGGATCCGGTACTCAATTTGACTCTTCTTTCCCGCTACGGGAATCCTATCCCGGTCAAAGACCTTGTCGATATCCAGGAGGGATTCAAGGACCGCGCGATCTACCATAAGAATCTTATGAGGGTCTCTTATGTGATTGCAGACGTCGGGGGCAAATTCGAGAGCCCGGCTTATGCGATTCTTCAGCTCAAGAAGAATGTCGCAAAAATGCCTGTGCCTGTGAATCAGGAAGGCCAGAAGTCGCTCGATCAGCTGTTTGACGGCCAGCCGCCGACGACAGATCGCTGGACTCTCAAGTGGGACGGTGAGTGGCAGATCACTTTTGAAGTGTTCCGCGACCTTGGGATCGCGTTTGCGTTCGTGCTCCTTCTCATCTATGTGCTCGTGGTGGGATGGTTTCAGTCGTTCAAAACGCCGTGGATCATCATGCTTCCGATCCCGCTCACTCTGATCGGTATCTTGCCGGCCCATTGGCTGGGAGGGGTGTTCTTTACCGCGACCTCGATGATCGGAATGATCGCGGGTGCGGGGATCGTGGTCCGCAATTCGATCATTCTGGTGGATTTCATCGAATTGAAACGTGCGGACGGCATGCCCCTTGAGGAAGCGGTGATCGAGGCCGGTGTCCAGCGGTTTCGGCCGATGCTTTTGACTGCTGCGGCCGTGGTCGTCGGGGCTTCGGTAATCCTGTTTGATCCGATCTTTCAGGGGTTGGCGGTGTCTTTGATGGCGGGGGAGATCGCTTCGACGATTCTTTCCCGCACGGCGGTGCCCGTTTTTTACTACATGATGGCTAAAAAGTCATAAAGGAGATTTGTTATGAGCACGGAAAAATGGATTCGCGTGATTGCCGGAAGTTTTATTTTGATCAGCATCGCGCTTGCGGTTTGGGTGAACAAGTGGTGGCTGCTCTGGGCCGCGTTTGTCGGCGTGAACCTCATCCAGTCCTCTTTCACGGGCTGGTGTCTGGCGGAGAAAATCCTGAAAAAGCTCGGCGTTTCTGAAGGCTGTTGCTCCCGTCCAAAGTAGATCAGGGAGGGCATTCGATGATTCTGAGACGGCTTTATCAGACCCTTCTCAAGTGCTTGCTCCGCTTTCCCTTCATCCTCCAGGTGGAGGGGGGCGCGTACGTCCGTTCAAAAGGTCCGGTGATTTTGGCCGGCAATCGCACGGGGTTTTTAGACCGAGCCGTCCTCTGGTCGGCATTCAACGGTCCGTTGCGTTTCATTGAGCTAAGGCGAGGGTTGGGGACTTCCTCTTTGGCTGTCGACCGTGCCCTCCGCCTTGCTGCTCAATCTCTGGAAGAGGGCATCTCCGTCTGCATTTTTCCTCAGGGCAGGCCGCGGCCTGATACCGGTATTTCCTTTCACCACGGGGTCGAAAAGTTGGAGCGGCAAGCCCGGCGTCCGGTGATTCCGTTTGCGATCCATAACCGAGGCCGAAGGATTACAGTTCAATTTGCCCGCCCCATCGATTCTGAAGGCCGCGAAAGCGGCGGGCTCCTTGCCGAAATCCATGAGCGTGTCCAATTCATGAAAGAGTCCCTTGAGCGCCGCGAGAAGCCAAGGCGCGAGCGGATCTTTCAGGAAAGCGTTCTTTCGCTCATGCTTTTCAAATCCGACTCGTACGGGTCGAGGCTCGCAACCTGTATTCAGTCGGGGGACGGATGGCGAGAGCTCAGCTACCTCGAGCTTTCAAAAAAATCCAGGGACTTGTCCGATTACATGATGGAGTGGGGTCTTGGGCGCACCGACAGGGTGTCGATGCTTTCGGAATCGACCCCGGAGTGGGGAGTGGCCTATTTCGCGACGATCCGCGCGGGAGGCGTCCTGGTTCCGCTCGATGTCAAATTGACCCCGGCGGAAATGGTGGCGATTCTTACGGACTCCGCGCCGCGTATCCTTTTTGTTTCCAGGGAATTCGGGGAGCGAGCGGTGGCCCTGAAAGCGCTTGTCCCTTCCATTGAGTCGATTATCTTACTGGGACCCGAGGATCCCGCCCTGGGACTGCCCTCGATGGACACCCTGCGTTCCTCGAGGCCCCTGCGGGGAAGGAACCGCGATATCGACGAGACGGCCCTTCTGATTTATACCTCCGGAACGACGGGCAATCCCAAAGGGGTCATGATCACATTCGGCAACCTGATTTTCCAGGTCAGGAACTTCAATGAAATTTTGAATTTGAACAAGAATGATATGTACCTGTCCATCCTGCCCCTGAATCATCTGTTCGAGCTCACGGGAGGATACATCGGCGTGCTTCACGCGGGCGGGAGCGTTTGCTACGCGACGAGTCTGCACCCTCAGGAGATTACTCGGACGATGCGTGAAAAGAAGGTCACCGGAATGATGACGGTTCCTTTGTTCTTGAAACTACTGAAGACGGGGATCGAAAAAGAGCTCCGGCGGAAAAGTCCTCTTGCACAAAAGCTTTTCCGCGCGCTGTTTCGTTTCGCCCGGTGGGTTCCCTGGCCTCAGGGGCGCAAGATTCTTTTTCTCTCGCTTCACCGGCAGTTCGGAGGGAGGCTGCGCGGCTTTATTTCCGGCGGAGCGCCGCTCGATTTGGAGGTCGGTGAATTTTTCGACCGGATCGGTATTCCCGTCTATCAGGGCTACGGGCTGACGGAAACCAGTCCCGTCGTTTCGGTGAATACGCCGCATCACAACCGCTTCGGTTCCGTCGGCAGGCCGCTGAGAGGTGCCTCGGTGGAGATCCTTAAAAAGGAAGGGGAGCCCCAAGGAGAGATCCTGACGCGCGGACCGCATATCATGAAAGGCTATTACAAGCGGCCGGACCTGACCGCGGAAGTTTTGGACGAGCACGGCTGGTTTCATACCGGAGATTTAGGACGGCTCGACCGGGACGGGTACCTTTACATCACGGGCCGGATTAAAAATATGATCGTTCTCGGCGGCGGGAAAAAAGTTCAGCCGGAAGAAGTCGAAGTCGTTTTGTCGCAGAGCCCGCTTTTCAAGGAAGTGTGTGTGGCAGGGATCCGGACGAAAGACACCGAAGAAGTGACGGCGGCCGTGGTCGTGACGGATGCCGCCAACGAACAGTACGCAGGACATGCCGGCGAATTGTTTGCCGCCGTCAAAAATGAAATCTCAAAACTTGTACGGAATCTCGCGCATTACAAACGCCCTTCTCAGATTTTTATCCACCCCGAAGAATTCCCAAAAACCGCTACCCGAAAGATCAAACGGCCGCTTGTGACTCAGTGGATACGAGCCCAAATGTTTCCACTTGAAATGTCGCACAGTATCAAGTGAGTCATTTTGTCACCATTTTTTAAATAATAAATTGAATGAGCGGTCGTTTTTCGATGATAAGCGGTAAGTTATTCAAATGATATAAGATGCGATATATAGAGCCTTGACAAAGTGGTAGAGTGTATGTACTTTATAAACAGATAAACAAATATTATGAAACATATCAAACTCTGTATCTCACTTTTGGTAATGGTCGGTTTGGTCCTGGCGACGTGTCCGTGCGCTGGGGCGCAAGAATGGAGTAAAACGCCGGAGGGGGGCTATCAGCCTGTAAAGCTTTATGTTCCCGAGGAGGATCCCGCGGCGCGTCCCCCCGAAGAAAATCTGACGGCCGAAGAAAAAGTGCAGATCATCAAAGCGTCGGAGCAGGCTATCCGCCAGGTCAACCGGGAAGACGGCATGGCTTTTGTGACCGAAAAAATGGAGAGGATGGCCAAAGTCGATTATACGACGAGCTCTTCGACCGAGGAAATGCGGATCGTGGAGTTTAGCGCCGACGGCAAGATGATCACGGGCGCAGAAAAAACATCTGAACAGGCGACGAACGGCATTGCGGAAAAGAGAATCATGGAAAATGCCGGAAAACCTGCAGGATCGGATTCCTCAAAAACGGGCGCGGCGGATCTTCTCGGCTTCCTGGCCATGCAAAACGACAATCCGCTGTCTTCCACGGCTTCGGATTCAGGAAAAATCAAAAGCATCATCCTTCACATGCAGTCCTCCGACCGGACGGCGGAGGAGAACCCTTCGGTTTCCGTCAATCCGCTGGTGGTCCAGGTCCTCGACTCCGTCAGTTTCAACGATCATGTCCGGGCCATTTACGAATTGTTGAACCCGCCCGACGACATCCATCCCTGGCTCAAGTGGCTGCTGTATTCGAGCCGGGTCACCGGGGATATGGTGACTTCCTACAATGCAACCCTCCAGAAGAGGGACCAGATCTACCGGAAGGCGTGCGAAAGTAACGGGAAGCTGACGATCATGTACAAAGGCAGGATTCTCGGCCATCCGATTTTAGCCTTGCCCGAGTGGGGCAACGGGGAGTATGCTCTCGTAGCGGTGCAAAGCGCCGTCTCATAAACGATGCAGCGTCTCCAATCTCACAAGCGATTTGTCCAAACGGGTGCCGGGCCATGGGTGTATGGCCTCCTGTGTTGTCTTGCTGCGCTTCTTTTGTTTTCCGCTTCCGGACATGCTGCCACCAAAGAAGAGACCCTCCTCAAATATGAGCAGGTCATCGCTAAAACCAATGAGCTGACCCTCTACGGGTACAACGTCAAGCGTACCGGATTCAAGCTCAAACAGATGACCGACTTTCTTCTGGCCAACGATTTCGATTCGGCCGGCCGTCTCCTGGATGAAATTTCCTCGGATTACGAAGCGGTCGAGGCCAAGGGGCCCGAGTCGCTGCGCCGGGAGAGCCAGCTTGCGTGGCTGCAGATTTTCGGGGATTTGATTCAGCAGCTGGCCCTTTTTTTGGTCATGGCCTTCGTTTTGCTCCGGCTGACTTCTCTGCGGCGGTTTTTGGGCCGAAAGAAAATGCCCTGGCGCGTGACTTGGCGCACCGCGCTTTTCTTTTCGGCCGTTTCGCTGATGTCCGGCCTGCTGAATTTCTTGAGGTTCAGCGAATCGTCCTGGGCCTTCCTCGATTTGCAGGTCCTGTTTTCCGCAATCGCCGGCATGCTGGGCGGAGCGGTCCCTGCCGCCGTGGTGGGACTGACCGGCATTGTCTTTCGCTTGCTCCTCGAACCGGCCTGGACGCCCTATCACGGGCTGCCGGCCTTCGCGGCGGCGATCGGGTGGATCCTGTTTCGCGGGGTTCCGGCGCGGCCTTATCCGATTCAATGGGCCTTTGCGGCGGGCCTTGCGGTCGGACTGACCCACGGCCTTTTTGTTTATCTCCCCATGCTCGGGCATTTGCCGGTTTACGCGTTTGCGTTCGCGGTTTTTTTTCTGACTGCGGCAGAGGCGCTCGTTTTTACGGCTTTTTTTCTCCTCCTCCAGCTGATCTACCGCGAAGACAAGGGCAAGGAGACAGAGCGGGAATTGCTCCGGACCCAGCTTCAGTTTTTGCGGGCCCAGATCAATCCCCATTTTCTTTTCAACGCCTTTAATTCGGTTGCGGCGATCTGCGGCGAAGAAGGGGCCATACGAGCGCGCCGCCTGATCATCCAGATCGCCCAAATGTTCCGGCTCATTACGAAAAGCGAAAGCGACTACGTGCCTCTTCAGGAAGAACTGGATTATATCGATACCTATCTGGAAATCGAGAAGGTACGCTTCTCAGACCGCCTGGTGGTCGAAAAAGACGTCCGGCTTTCCGGAGAGGAACTGAAAATGCTGATTCCGGTGCTGGTCCTCCAACCCGTAGTGGAAAACGCGATCAAGCACGGGCTGTCGAAAAAAGAAGAAGGCGGCAAGCTGACGATACGGGCATCGGGCGCCGGCGAGAGGATCCTGATCGAGATCGCCGATACCGGCGTGGGGATGCGCCCCGAGAGGGCTAAACTCCTTTTTAGCGGCGAGTCCGGGGCAGGGGCCGCCTCGAACGACGCCGAGCACACCGGGATCGGACTGCGCAATATCCGCGCGCGGTTGTTGAAGCTTTTCGGGGAGCGTTTTGACATTCAAGTCGAAAGCCGGCCGCAGGAAGGCACCTGTGTGCGGATTTATTTTCCGAGGAAAGGATAAAATGATTCGGGCATATATCGTGGAGGACGAACTGCTGGCCCGCAATGAGCTCAAGCGCCTTCTCCGGGATGAGGCGGATTTTACGGTGGCCGGTGAAGCCGTCGACGGAGGCCGGGCCTTGGAGGAAATCGAGCGCCTCCGGCCGGAAGTTGTCTTTCTCGACATCCATATCCCCAAGGTGAGCGGCATCGAAGTCGCGGCCGAGCTCGTGAACAAGGCCTGGAGCCCGAGAATCATTTTCGTGACGGCTTTTGACCGCTACGCCATTCAGGCCTTCGAGGTCAACGCGATCGACTACATCCTGAAGCCCTACGACCAGGAACGCCTCCACCGGGCCTGTGAAAAGCTCCGCAAGTGGTTTCGCGACAATCCCGACGTCCGGGCCCCCATCGAAGGCCTGATGAACTTTTTGTCCCAGCAGAAAACCGGAAGCCTCATCGGGTATCCGCGCTCCGGCAACGACCGTATTTTTATCCATCTCGAGGACGCGGTCTATTTTCATATTTCCGAGGACGAGGTGACCGTTTTTTTGAGGGACGGTCAGGAGCTTGTGGTCAGCGGGACGCTGAAATCCTTGATGGACAAGCTGGACCCCTCCCAGTACCGGCAGAGTCACCGGTCCTACCTTGTCAATCTGGCCATGGTGGAGAAGCTCTCGCCGCTTTTCGGCGGGAACTTTGAAATCGTCATGAAGGATCCCGCCCGGAGCCGGGTGCCGCTTTCCCGGCGCTACGCCAAAAAGTTCCGCGAAAATTGACGGCGGCCGCTTCCGGCCTTAGCCCTTCATTTTGCCTCTTTTTTAGCCGACAATTATAGAATCAAACGTATCCTTAAGGGAGGAGCGGTGTTGACCACTCTAGAGCAGATCGGTACGCCTGCGGGCGTTTCGCACGATCCGGTCACCGGCGAAATGCGCGAGGAACTCAAGCGACAGGCCGACCTCGAGCTTGGCGAGCGCACGGTGCTTGGGTCTTACGTCTACATCGGAATGATCTTTTCGTTTATCCTCGCCACACCCTTTGAGCAGGATTTTCCGAAATTGACCCTCGCCTACATCATCCTGGTCGGGGTCCTGAGCATCTTGCGGCTCGTCCTCACGCTTGACCGCAGAAGACTTTATGCTGCGTATCCCAAGGCGTGGCGATGGACTTTGATGACGCTCATTTTGACATTTGGAGCGGCCCAGGGATTTTTGTGCGGGTTTACCTTTCAGCAATATGGGGTTTCGAATGTCTCCTTGGCTTCTATGCTGATCACGGTAGGCATCGCGGGGGGAGCGATCGCTTCGTACCGCTCTCACGTGAGGCTTCTGCGCTGTCATCTGATTCTTTTGTTTTTGCCCGCCCTGGTGACGATGCTGTTCCTGAAAACGGGGCCGTCTTTGGCCCTCGCCTTCCTGGTCGTCCAGGTCTATTACGGCCTGCGGCATCAGGGGAACATGCTGCATAAGGTTTACTGGAAAGGGATCGTCGACAACATGCTTCTCGAGTTGCGTCAGCGGGAACTCGAGGCCGCGCGCAACGCGGCCGAATCGGCCAACCGCGCCAAAAGCGAATTCCTGGCCGGGCTCAGTCACGAAATCCGAACGCCGATGAATGCGATCCTCGGCATGGCCGACGTCCTATGGAACGAAAACCTCACCGACTCCCTTCGCAATCAGGTCGGGATCATCCGCCGCGCGGGGCAGGTTTTGCTCAACCTCATTAACGACATCCTGGATCTGTCGAAGATCGAGGCAGGGCGGCTCGAGCTCGAGCAGGTCGAATTTGATTTCAAAGAGCTGGTGCAGAAGACGGCCGAAATGATGGCCTCGAGCGCCAAGACCAAGGGGCTCGAGATCTCGTGCTCCGTGGAGGAGGGGATTCCTTCCATCCTGGGGGACCCCTACCGGCTGCGCCAGATCCTCACCAACTTATTGTCCAACGCTATCAAATTTACCGAGAAGGGTGCGATCCGCATTTGGGCCGGGAGGATGGCCTCGGAAGGCCCCTTGCTGAAGCTCCAGTGTGATATCGCCGATACCGGCATCGGGATAGCAAAAGAGAAGCTCCTGGCCATCTTCGAAAGTTTTACACAGGCCGATTCGTCGACGACCCGGAAATACGGGGGCACCGGGCTCGGACTGACGATTGCGCAGCGGCTGGCCCAGATGATGGGCGGCCGTATTGAGGTGCGAAGCGAGGTCGGAGAGGGCAGCGTGTTTTCGCTCGCGATCACCGCCCCGGCTGCCGCTGTGCGCAAAAGCATGGACACGGAAAAATCCGCGCAAGACTTGCGCGAAGCCGTCCGGTGCAGCCGGCCGCTCAAGATCCTTTTGGTGGAGGATAACGAGGAAAATCAGATGGTGGTACGAGCCTATCTCGAGGGTACGCCGTTTCAGCTGGACATCGCCGGGAACGGCGCCGAGGGACTCGAGAAATTCAAGAGCAAGCTCTATGACCTTACGATTATGGACATCCGCATGCCGGTGATGGACGGGTATGAAGCCATCAGGGAAATGCGCAAATACGAGAGTTTGCAACGGGGCGGGCAGTCCGGCCCGGTTCCGATTCTTGCCCTCACGGCTTCGGTTTTCAAGGAAGATTATCAAAAGATTACAGCGGCCGGATTTTCGGTTTGCCTCATGAAGCCGATCCTTCGCGACGGCCTTCTGGAGGCGATCCTCCGGCACGCTAAACCCTAAAGACGAGAGGATCTTCAAGGATGGCTTCTCATCCGAAAGAGCATGTTTTTGCTTTGAGCCCCGAGATGCGTGCGGAGCTCCAGCGTCAGGCGGATCTTGAGCTGGGCAAACGCGGTGTTTTGGGCTCGATCGTCTACGTGGGGGCGTTGATCGCCTTCGTTTTGGCGACTTCCTTCGAAACGGACCACCCGCGCCTGACTCTTTATTACGGGATCTTGATTGCGGCGGCGAGCCTTGTGCGCATGATCCTGACGCTCGTGCGCGAAAAAGTTTATCTCTCCTCTGCGCATCTGTGGAAGTGTTGTCTGGTTTCCGCGATCCTTTTTTTGGGCGTCCTCCAGGGTTTCTTCTGCGCGTGGACCTTCTACGTGTACGGGGTTTCCGTCAACTCGCTTTTTGCGATGCTGATTACCGTCGGAATTTCCGGCGGGGCCATCACGTCCATGAGGACTCATCCGGTCCTTTTACGGATTCATCTGTCGCTGCTCATGCTGCCTTCGCTTGCCGTGGCTCTCGCGCTAAGGAGCGGCCCGGGCTATGCGCTCGTTTTCCTCGGGATCCAGACGTGGTTTTTTCTCATTCTCCAGGGCAACACCCAGACGAAAGTTTACTGGGACGGGATTACCGACAATATGCTCCTGAAGATCCGGCAAAAAGAGCTCGAATCGGCCCGTGAGGCGGCCGAATCTGCCAACCGGGCCAAAAGCGAGTTTCTGGCCAGCCTGAGCCATGAAATCCGGACTCCGATGAATGCCATCCTGGGGATGGCCGATGTTCTTTGGAACCTGTCGCTCGAGGAAGCCCCCAAGAACTATGTCGGGATCATCCGCCGCGCGGGAAAGGCCCTGCTGAGTCTCATCAACGACATCTTGGATTTGTCCAAGATCGAAGCCGGCCGGCTTGTCCTCGAACAGGTCCCTTTTGACTTTCGGGAGCTTGTCACGAAGACCGCGGAGATGATGGCGCCCGGCGCCCGGGAAAAAGGCCTCGATCTTACCTGTTCGGTCGAAGAGGGGATTCCCCAGATTGTCGGAGATCCCTTCCGGCTTCGGCAGATTCTGACGAATCTGATTTCGAACGCGATCAAATTCACGGAAGCCGGGGAAGTCCGGGTCCGTGCTGCGAAGGTTTCGCACGACGCGACCCATGCCGTTTTGCGCTGCGACGTGGAAGACACGGGGATCGGGGTCGCCCGGGAAAAACTCGAGGCCATCTTCGAAAGCTTCACCCAGGCTGATTCGTCGACGACCCGCAAATACGGAGGGACCGGACTCGGCCTGACGATCGCCCAGCGCCTGGCCCAGAAAATGGAGGGGGTGATCCAGGTCCAAAGCGACATCGGCCACGGAAGCACGTTTTCGCTCGTCTTCAAGGCGGCCGTCGCGTTCGGGACGCTCGGCGCCGCTTCGCCGGAGACGGACTCGGGATCCGTTGCGGAAAGAACCAAAAATACAAGGCCGATGAAAATTTTGCTTGTCGAGGACAACGAGGAGAACCGCCAGGTCATCCGTTCGTATCTTGCAGGGACTCCGTTTGAGCTCGAAACAGCCGTAAACGGCACAGAGGGTGTTGCCCAGTTCAAAAACCGCCGTCCGGATTTGATTTTGATGGATATCCGGATGCCGGTGATGGATGGCTACGAAGCCACCCGCCGGATACGGCAGTGGGAAAAAGACCACGCCGCGAAAGAAGCCGAACCGGTGCCGATCCTTGCTCTCACCGCCTCGGTGTTTCAGAGCGAATCGGAAAAAATTCTCGAAGCCGGCTGCACGGCCCATCTCATGAAGCCGATTCTCCGGGACCAGCTTTTGGAGGCCATTCTTTGCTATGCCAAATCCTAACGAGGGCCCCAAGGGGAACGGAAGAATTCTGGTCGTTGACGACGAACAGTGGAATCTCGAACTGATGAAGGTCCTGTTGGCCGGTCGGGGCTACGAGGTGACAACTGCTTCGAGCGCGCAATCGGCCCTTGAATGGCTGGAGCGCTCCGGGGGGGCGGACCTGATCCTGACTGACGCGCTGATGCCCGGCATGGACGGATTCGAGCTTTGCCGGCGCCTTCGCAAGGACAAGCGCTTTCAATCGATTCCGATCATTCTTGTCACGGCCCTGCAGGAAACCTCGAGCCGGGTCGAAGGGCTCGAGGCCGGGGCCTCGGATTTTCTATCGAAACCGGTGGACGCCGCCGAGCTCGGGGCGAGGATCCGGGCCCATTTGAGGATCAAGACCCTTCTCGACGAGATCGAGTCGTGGAACCATGTGCTCGAGCAAAGGGTTGAGGAGCGGACCCGCACCATCGTCGAGAAGAAACGCGAGCTCGACGCATCCTACTTTCTGACGATCGAAGCGCTGATCATGGCTCTCGACGCGCGCGAACGTGAAACGGGAAACCATTCCTTGCGGGTGGCGTTTTACGCGACGGAGATTGCACGCAAGGCGGGCATCCGCGGCCGCGAGCTCGAGGAGATCGCCATGGGCGCGCTGCTCCATGACATCGGCAAGATCGGAATTCCCGACGAGGTGCTGCTCAAGGCGGGAGCGCTCTCCGCGGAGGAGTGGATCAAGATGCGGCAACATCCGCAAATCGGGTGGAACATCATCAAGGACATCGAATTCTTCGGCAAGGGGCGCGACCTCGTGCTCCAGCACCAGGAGTGCTACGACGGCAACGGATATCCTCAGAAACTGAAGGGAGAAGACATCCAGGCCGGTGCGCGACTTTTTGCCGTGGTCGACGCTCTCGACGTCCTGATGTCAGAGCGCGCTTATAAAAGACCCATGAGCTATGAGGCGGCGCGCGAACAGATTCGGATCAGTTCGGGGACGCACTTTGATCCCAAGGCCGTCGAGCTCTTTATGGGGATTCCGGCCGAGCGGTGGATGCAGCTGCGCGCGAGAGTCGCGCGCGGCAGCTTTAAGTCGCTCATCCTCGAGATCCGGACGGCGAACCAGGGCGAGGGAAAGGA